>Ga0207702_10005865_pt1 | contig 10681 bp, 7 predicted proteins | sample KBSCornC62_FD_184302 | JGI IMG/M metagenome (GOLD analysis project Ga0207702, IMG submission 184302) | Corn rhizosphere microbial communities from Kellogg Biological Station, Michigan, USA - KBS Corn C6-2 (SPAdes) (version 2) | ecosystem: Host-associated > Plants > Roots > Rhizosphere > Soil ...
GCCCGGAGATCGGCATCGATCACCGCCGCGCAGGCCACCCCGGAGAGGTCGACGTCCGCGTCGAACAACGCGTCCAGGGTGACGGCCAGCACGTCGGGCGGATCGTGGATGATCGCGTGCGTCTCGAGCCACCCGCGGAACGAGGAACCGTACGCCGAGTAGATCTCGGCGGCGCAGGTGCACGCGTCGTCGGCATCGGGCACCGCATCCGCGAGCGCCGCGGCGAGCGCGTCGACCATCGGATCACAGGGGTCGGGAAGGTAGCCGTCGTTGCCCACCCAGCAGGTCTTGCCGAGCAGGTGGGACGGGGTCTGTTCCTGGATCGTCCGGTCGGCGTAGGCGCGCATGGTCAGGTTGGTGCTGAACGGCGCCGTCCAGCCCGGCATCACATAGGTGAGCCGGAACGAGTACGGGTCGTCGGCGCAGCCCGCACCCCCCGCCTCGTCAGTGCACGGTGGAATCACCGCATCGCCCGGGAACTTCGGTCGCAGCAGCAGGTGCTCGACGACGATCGCCCGCTTGTGGGCAGCCCAGGTGGCGATCACCGGGTCGTTGTTCGTGATCAGCTCGGCGAGCAGGCTGCGCTGGGCGGCGTCCAGAGCCCGCCGGAGAGCCGCGCCCTCGGCGTCGCTGCCGGGCAGCACGTCGGCCGAGGTCCCCGCAGCGGTCTGCGTCGTGAGCACCAGCGGGCCACCGGTGCTGACCAGCTGCCAGTCGGTGACGTCGGTGTCGAGCCGGCGCGCAGCGATTAGGGCCACGAGCGCGGTGTTCACCGCGGCCGGGACGACGAGGGTGGCGACCGGCCGGCCGAGCTCCTCCGCGTTCAGGCTCTGGGTGAAGCCGGGGGCGGCGGCCGTACGCCCGGCCCGGTAGGTGAGCACCCAGTCCGGCAGCCCGAGTAGGAGGTTGACCCGCTGCTGAAGCCCGGAGGCGTTGTCCGGGTCGCAGGGCGACACGGCCCGGTTGAGCGCCTTTCCGCGGTCGTGGCCGATCCGGGGAAGAGCCCGCAGGAAGGTGATCTTGTCGTGGATCAGCTCGGTGCGCGCCCGGCTCTGTCCCTCGAGGTCGGTGAGGGCCATCGCGTAGTCACCGAAACCCTCGCCGAACCGGGCCAGCAGGTGGTCGAGGAATCGGTTGCGGCGCTCCAGGAACTCGGTGCCGGTCTCAACCAGCTTTTGGAGTGCACCGGCATCCAGGGAGGCATCCACGAGGTCGTCGTAGCCGGCGATCGGCGCGTCATCGAACAGGCCGCCGAAGTAGGTCGCGCCGATCGCCGGGTCGAGGGAGAACAGGTCGCCGAGGTGGGCGAGCTGGGCGTAACCGTTGCGCAGCAGCTGTTCGTAGACCATCAGGTAGCCCTTGAGCTGCCTGGCCTGGGCCCGGCGTTGCTGCGTCGCGGTCGCGGGCAGCCCGGCCGGGCCGATCCCGTAGGTGAGCGGAAAGCTGTGCTGGATCGGGTGGTAGGCCTCCAGATCCCGGCGCGTCCCCAGCGGCACCGGCAGGTCGAGGTCAGTGCGGCGTAGCTTGGGACGGGTGGCTTGCCCGTGCAGCTGCACGAGGGTGGCCTCGGCCTCGTCCATGCGCGGTAGGAACGGCAGCCCGCGGCTGGTGAAGTGGAACCGCGACAGCGCGTGGTGCAGCCGGGTCCGGTGGTCCGGCCGCACGTACAGCAGCCAGGCCGCGGTCGTCCGGCCGGGGTCGAACTCGGGTGCACCGTTGTGCCAGACCGGGTCGGCGATGCCCGGGATCGGATTGCCGGTGGCGTCGTACGCGGTCAGCAGGATGCCGGCGATGCTCACCACGCCGTCGATGTCGCTGAGCCGGTCGATCAGATCCGAGACCCGCAACTGCGAGCGCAGGTCGCTGGCGGCGAGCGCCTCAGCGGTGAGGAAACCGGCGCCGAGCTCGGGACCGTTGAAGATCGCTTCGACCGGCTTGCCCCGGTCCAGCAGTTCCTGCAGCGACCAGAAGTCGATCGGCGGGTCTAGGTAGCGCTCGATCTCGAACCAGATCCGCGCTTGCACGAGTTCGATGTCCGCGGTGGGCTCGACCTCGACGTCGGCGCAGACGGCGATGTCGTCGATCTCGACCAGCCGGAGGTGGCAGTAGTCCTCGTCGAGGTTGCGGTGGGCTTCGAGCACGGACCGTGCGGCGTCGACCGCGCCGCCGGTGAGTGCGAGCTTGCGGCGGTAGGGCTCGACGAAACCCTCTGGCGTCTTGTCGCTGAGCCACTCGAGCACGGTCGGCGCGTTCGCTTGGAGGCGGACCTCGTTGTCGCCGAACAGGCGCAGGGAGGCGTTCTCGATGACGATCGAGGCGCCGTCGGCCAGCGTGACGGTGAAGTCGACGTAGAACACGTCGAACCAGTGCCGGCGCAGTTCCTCGTCGGTGACCGGCGTCGTCCCGGTGGTGGTGTTGTTCGGCCCGGCCACGGTGACGAGCTGGAGCGGCTGGTCATCGGCGGCGAGCGTCGCGCGTTCGTCGCGGCGCGCCAGCGGCCACGCCGGGAACCGCACCTCGATGGTGAGCGGCCGGACCCGTCCGCCGGCCGCCACGGTGCGCCGCCGGACGATCTTGCGGTCGTTCAGGTCGCCGAGGCCGGGATCGGCCTCCAGCTCCAGCATGACGTCGTACAGCCCGCGCGGGGTGTCGCAGCCGCACGATGTGCACGCCACCCAGGCGTTGCGCACCGGGCCGGCATCGATCAGCAGGCGCCGGACGTCGTCCGCGGTGACCGGGTTGACGGTGAGGATGCGGCGGGCCGAGTAGAACGTCTGGTCGGGGTAGGGGTCGGCGGCCGGGGCGGAGCTGCCGGTGGAGGCGAGGATGTCCTCGATCGGGAAGCCGGTGCGGTAGGCGAGATCGGTGATCGCGTAGGCCACCGACTCCAGGATCGAGATGCCCGGGTCGTGGGTGTTGTAGTCGGTCCAGTGGTCGCTCCCGGCCTGCTGGATGTGGCCGATGCCCTCACGCCGGAGCAGGTAGAAATCCTGCGCGGCGGGCAGGTCGCCGGCGGGTCGTCCGCCGGGCGCCGGAGGAAGGGGGACCACAGTCACGAGACCGCCTCCGGCATGCAGGTGCAGTCCTGCGCGGGCGCGGGCGTGAGCGCCGAGGCCGGGATCGTCTCCACCGTGTGGTGCGTGGCCGGGGCGGACACCAGGATCGAGATGGCGCGCGAGCCCACCACCGTCTCGGAGAACTCTTCCTCAGCGACGCCGGGGAGCCGCCGGAACAGCTGGACGTCGCTGATGTAGTCGACGTAGGGCCGTTCCTCGATGAAGTTCACCAGCACCGACCGGTGCACCCGTCCGTTGAACTCCGGACGAGCCTGCGCCCGGTACGCCCAGGGCGACAGGAATTCGGTGATCTCCTGCTTGAGGCGGCCGACGTGGAACGTCTCGTCGGCACCGTCGCGCAGCCGGACGCGCAACGCGACCCGCACCTCCTCGAACTGGGGGTTGCGCACGTGCAGCTGGGCGAAGCACGACATCCGCGCCCGCAGGAACCGCTCGATCTCGCCCAGCACGCCGAGGCTGGTGTACGGGCGCAGCGGGTCGCGAGGGTTCGGCACCGCCAGGTTTGGGATGGTGACGACCGTGACATGGCCGGGGGCCAGCTCGTCGTAGCACCCGGCGCCGCCTGTCGTCGGGTCGTACCGGGTGTGGTTGAGGCAGCGCGCCTGGTAGATGCCCGGAAACGCGTCCAGCAGCAGGTGCTCGTAGTCCCACAGCGTGATGGCCCGATCCTTGTGCCGCAGCCGCTCGCTCACCCGGGTGGCGAAGGCGGCGGCGTCCTCGACCGGTCGTCCGCCGAAGGTGGGATAGGGCTGGCTGACCGCCTTCACCGCCACATCCGGGGGGTCGAGCTTACTGATCGTGCCGGCGGGCAGGTCGGCCGTCAGCGTCGCGGCGCCGTCCGGCACCCGGGACGTGGTGCGCACGGCCTGAGCGGCGACGCCGATCAGCCGGCACGCGGCGTCGGTGGCGGTGGCCACCGCGATCCGGATCCAGTGCATCCCCGGCGGCAGCAGGCTGTGCTGGATGCTGGCGTCGGCGGGGACGGTGAGCGTCACGATCCCGGACACCAGCAGCCCGTCGGTGAGGTCGCCCACCGCGTCGGCCGGGAAGGCCGCCCATTCGTTGCCGCGCAGGTAGCTCCACCGCAGGTGGTGCTCCGGCTTCACGGCGAGCGGGTTGGCGGTGCCGTCGGCCACCTGGAACAGCAGGGCAAGGTTCTGCGGCGGAACCAGCCCTCGCACGCCGAGGTAGAGCTCGCCGACGGCGTCCTCGCCCGGCCCGGCGAGGAACGCGAGCAGCAGCGGCCCGTTCGCCGCGTGCTGCTCGGCCAGCCCGAACGGGGTCACGTGGAAGAACCGGCCGGTAGCCTCGGACGCCGCGGCCAGGGCCACCTCCTGGACCGCCTCGTAGCCGAGCGTCAGCGAGCTGAACTGCGGGAGCACCGGCGCCTTGGGCGGATTCCCCTCACTGCCCTGGGCGACCCAGGCGGCCAGGGCGACCGGATAGGTGTCGGTGCCGTACCCGCCGTCCACCGTGAGCCGGATGAAGCCGCCGCGGCTGGTCGTGGTGTACGGAGCGTTCGGCGTCAGATCGGGGGTGGTGACCGGCGGCTGATTGAACGAGGAGAAAGAGGAGGCCGTCAACGATGCCCCCGTCTCGGCGGTGAGCGGATGCCACGTCCCGCCGTCGAGGTAGTCGAAGGACAGGACCGGATCGACGCCGTAGGCGTCCGGGATGGCCATCAGGTCGCCGGCCAGCCAGGTACGGCGGGGCGACTTCTGGAACGCCTCCTTGGAGCCGATGACGAGCGCACTGTTGCTGGTGGGGGCCGACCCGAAGGCCAGGAACGGCTTGGCGGCGTCGATCGGGCCCTGGTCGTTGGCGAGGGCCAGCGTCCGGATCCCGTTCACAGCGGTGGTCAGGGTCAGCGAGCTCACCCGGATCCCGGCCAGCAGCGGGTAGGACCAAGGCACGTCGTCCGGGTGCCGCAGCGTGACCAGCAGCACCGGCTGCGCGGTGCCGAAGGCGTAGCCGTGGACGGCGGGATCGTACGGGGTGATCGGCGGATCGTTGCGGTCGATCCGCAGCGTGATGGCAATGCCACCACGGCCGGTGTCAACCCGGTCCACCAGCTTCTCCAGCCAGCCCTCGGCGGTGGTCAGCCGGACGCGGAGGTAGGCCGGCTCGCTCGTCTCCTGGCCGGTCGGTGCGGCCGGGCCCACCTGGAGCTGGATGTCTCGGATTCCTTCGGCCATCCACAGGTGGTGGGACGCGACCGCGAACCCGATCTCGGCCGGAGGCATGTCGATCGACCGCAGCGCACCGTCGGCGTACGTCTTGTGCGCGAACGGCTGCCAGGACTCGCCCTGCTTCGCCGCCGGGTCAGCGAAGATCCGGCCGTCGGCGAACGGCAGGGTCTCCGCGGCCGAGGAGTTGCGGTGGCGGTACAGGTTCCGGAGCTCGGCCAATGCCGCCTTGTTGGCCACCAGGTCGCGGTCGGCCGCGAACTGCAGGTCGCGGCCGGCCTTGAACCGGGTGTCCTGCGGAACCAGGTGGACGTCGACGTGCTTGGCCAGCTCGACCAGCACGTGGGCCTGGCTCGGCCGGGCCGGGCGTTCGGCCAGCCGCAGCACCCGGCGGTAGTAGAGGTCCAGGTGCTCGCGGGGAAGGGTGTTCAGCTGGTCCCGGGCGTGGTCGAGCAGCGGCAGGAAGGCCAGGAACAGGGCGTAGTGCGGCTCGTGTGAGCCCTGGGCGAAGCTCGCCCGCAGCGCCGCGCCGGCGTCGTCCACGACCCGGGCGTAGCCGGCGAGGAACGCCTCGCAGGCGGCGGTGAAGAGGTTGTGGGTGGCGAGGTGCCCGACCTTGTCGGCGTCGGATGGACCGGTTCCGTACGCGCCGGTGGGCTCGGTCAGGTCGACCGCGATGTACGGCGCCCACCCGTTCAGGCCGGCGCCCAGCGGCCAGTCGGCCGACAGCCCGGGTCCGGTCAGGAGCGAGTCGAACGACACGATCCCGCGCCCCAGGATCAGCAGGTCCGTGGGCGGCCGTGCGGCCCGATCCACCACGCCGAGCGCATCGCCGGCCAGATAGAACCCGATCAGCTGCCGCAGCACCGAACTCAGCAGCGAACGGATCAGGTTGCTCAGGGTGGCGTGGAGCGGCTCATCCTCCGGCAGGCCCTGCCCCAACGTGTCGAGCCGCAGTGCCAGGGTGCCGAGACAGTCGAACACGGCACCCAGCGCCTCGATCATGTCCGGGCCGGAGGCAGGCAGTTCGGGATCCTGAAGCCGGTGCAGCAGCTCCTGCATCGTGGTCCGATAGTCGGCGACGTTCTGGGTGGCGACGGCGGCGAGCTGCGCGGACGGGTCGGCGGTGAAGAACTGCTCCCAGGTGCCGTCCGGTGTGCCGTCGCCGTCGACGAACGGCAGGTGCCGCGCGTAGGCGGAGGCGAACACCATCGCGTCCTCGGGATGGCGTTCGTCGGCCTTCAGGCTCGCAGCGTCCGGTGCGGCCAGGGAACGCTGCACCTGCGTGGTGCCCGTGCGGACCAGCTTGAGCGGATCCGACCGGCCGGAACAGGCCGAGCATCCGCAGGTCATGGCGAATCCGGGAGGAGCTGGACCGCTGTGGTCAGGTTGATGTCGGTGCCTTCCTCCAGGTAGTAGGGGAAGACGAAGTTGAAGCGGGAGTTGGTCTCCCGGACGCGGTAGGTGACGCCGATCAGGACGCGGCCCTCCAGCGTCTCCGCCGGATCGTCCTGCACCTCGACCCGCTCCAGGTCGATGCGGGGCTCGTGGTAGAGGATGGCCGAGGCGATCTTGTCCGCCATCAGGGTGCGCATCCGGGTGTCAAGGTTCTCGAAGACGAGCTCGTCCATGTTGCAGCCGTACTGCGGCACCATGATCCGTTCCCCGCGGGCGGTCGTCAGCAGGATGTGCAGGCTGGAGGCGACGTCGTCCTCCTGATCGAGCATGCGCACCGATCCGGCGGCGCGGTCGAAGGCGGGCGGGAACGACCAGCCGCGTCCCAGGAACGGGCGGTCATCGGGAATCCCGGAAGTGTCTGCCATCTCAGCCGCCGATCAGCACGGTGGGCTCGCCGGGAGGCATCACCACGCCGCCGGCAGCCGTCTGGTCGGCCACCCGGGCGGCCGGCTTGCCGCCGACCATCACGGTCGCTGAGCCCTTGACAATGGTGTCGGCGCCGCAGCCGTCACCGGTCGCCGCGGCCGGCATGCGTCCGATCAGCACGGTCGGCGCTCCGGGCGGGATGATCGGCACGGGTGCGCCCTGAGTGGCGGAGCTGACGATCTGGTCGGTCACGCGTGCTGCGGGAAACACTCCGGCCTCCTCAGTTGATCTGGACTAGGGAGCCCTTGATGGTCAAGGTCCCGCTGGACTTCAGGTCGGCACCGGACTGCCCTTCGGCCTTGAAGCTCGACTGCGCGGAGAAGGTCACGTTGGTGCCGTCGACCTTCAGGTCACCCGACGCCTTGAGGACGAGGTCCTTCGCGCTCTTGAGGGTGATGCCGCTGTCGTCGAGCGTGATCGAGCTGCCGTTCTGGTCGGCGAGCGAGACCTTCTTGCCGTCCTCGGAGAGCATCAGCTGGTTGCCCGCCGGGGTCTCGAGGGTCACCACCTTCTTGTCGTCGTCGAACGTCAGTTTCAGCTTCGATCGACTGACGTAGCCCTTGATGTTGTTGTCGTCGGTGGCGGTCTCGGGCGCCGGCTTCGCGCTGCTGTGGCATTGACCGAGCACCACCGGGAAGCGGGGGTCGCTGTCGAGGAAGCCGACCACCACCTCGTCGTCGATCTCCGGGCGGAAGAAGGTTCCCCGCTGGTCGCCGGCGTCGAGCGTGGCCAGCCGGGCCCACACGCCGTCCTCCGATGTGCTCACCAGCGGCAGGCGCACCCTGATCCGGTCCTCGCCGTCGGGATCGTTCTCGAGGGCGGTGACGATCCCGGTCTGCAGACCGTTGACCGCCGGGAGCAGGCCGCCGGCCGGTTGTGCGGTGACCGGATAGCAGGCGGCGTAGGCGTCCGGTGACAGACCGAACGCGACGTCGGTCTCCCAGTTGCCGTCGCTGAGCGACTGCCGCACCCCCGCGACGAACTGCTTGCCGGCGAAGCGCTGTCCGATGCCGGTCACCTCCACCACGTCACCGGCGACCACCCCGGCGAAGCCCTGGAACCGGACGCGCCCGCGCACCTTGGCGAGCCGGCCCTTCATCAGGCACCCGTCGGCCCAGGCCTGGAGTTCGGGTTCGCTGAGCTTCCCGGCGTGCCGCAGCAGGTGCGGGTCGCCGCCGATCACGTCCGACAGGGTCGACGCGCTCAGGTTGCCGCTGGCGGTCACCGGCGGTTCGGCGGCGTCGGCCTCAACGAGGGCCTGGTCGGTGGCGTTCCACGCGGTTGCCGTCACGCCAGGAACCTGCCAGCGGGCGTCGATCTCGGCGTCCAGTTCGAGGACGGTCGCTCCGAACTGGGCGGTGACCACCGGCTCGGCGGCGGTGGACGGCGGCCCGACCACCACTTTCCCGTTACGGACGGCGACCACATGGCCGTTGGCCTCGGCCCGACAGACCAGGAAGTCCCAGTCGGTGGCGTGGTACTGGACCACTTCCTTCAGCGACGGCGTCGTGCTGGCCACGTCCCGATCGAGCTGGTACCGGCTGATGAGCTCGTCGAGGATGTCGCCGTCGGTGGTGTCGGTGTAGTAGCGGCTCTTCAGGCCGCTGGTCATCCGCACTGCCTTGTCCCGGCATTCCAGCGATAGCAGGCTGCCGTTCCGACGGACCCGGATCCGGTGCTTGAGGATGATCCCGGTGAACACGGTCTCGGTCGTGCCGCGGTAGCCGAGCTTGATCTCGATCTCCTTGCCGGGCACGAAATGGCCGGTGTCGCTCGCGGCGAACGTCTGCTTCGACGCCTCGCCGTCGATCAACTGCACCGAGGCGGACGGGATTCGGTTCAGCTCATTCGACACCGACGCCGACAGCACGTTGAACTCGCCCGACACCTCCTTGCCATCGATCAGCAGGCTGATCGAGCACACGTCGGGTGTGCTCGGCGTCGGGATCACTGTGCTCTCGGTCATCGGCCCGCCGCCTCGGCCGGGAGCGGCGGGAACAGGATCGACTGGCCGACGGCGAGGCTGCGGAAGTTGTCCAACTGGTTGAACACGGCGACGTCCAGGTAGTGCCGCGGGTCGCCGTAGATCTGGAAGCACAGGAAAGGCAGCGTGTCGCCGGGCATGACGGTGCGCTGGTGGGTGAGATCGGACGACTGTCGGAACTCCAGGGCCGCCCGCTTCTGCTCCTCGACCGAGCCCTTGAACTTCACCCGGACCACCGCACGGATCGGCTGGCCGTCCGGGTTGAAGAGCTTGTACGTGATGCCGACCTCGATCGCCCGGCCCTTGAAGATCAGGTTGCCCCACACCAGCTTCAGGTGGTACGGCTCGTGCGACGTCCCGCGGTACTCGATCAGGATCTTCCGGAAGGTGTCCACTCCGTCGAAAACGCCGTCCGGCTGCGGCTTCCCATCGATCAGGCCGGTGTTGTCGAACAGGAAGTCAAAGGTGAGCTCCTCGGGCATCGTGTATTCGAACTTGGGCTGCGCGCCGCTGGTGCCCTGGCCCTGGGCGTTCGAGGTCTTGACCTTGTACTCCAGCGTGTAGGTCTCGGGGTTGATCAGCGCCTCGAAGCGTTCCTTCGCCTCTTTCAGCCCGCCGTCCTCCGCATCCTTGGCCGAGTCGTAGGCCAGGATCAGCATCTTCTCGAGCTTGCCGGCGGCGGGCATGGCTCAGCGTTCCCGGCGATCGTGGAGGACCTGGAGCACCTGCTCGACGCATTCGGCGACCAGCGTCTGCCGGCCATCACCCTCAGCGGGCCCAGGCCCGGGTGCCCCGGCGGGCGGGCCGCCGGCCGGCGGGCTCACCGATACCCGGATGTGGAGTTCCCTGATCTCGATCGGCATGTGCGTCCATTCCTCCGATCGCCGGCCTCACCCGACGGTGAAGTACTGGTAGGTGAGCTCGAGCGTCTCCACGACAATCGAGTTCTCGCCGGAGTTGAAGTCGCTGACGGTCCACTTCTTGGGCACCGCGTGGGCAACGGTCCAGGTGCGCAGCGGTTCGCTCTTCTCGTTCATCAAGGTCACGGTGACCGCCTTCGGCTGGAAGATTCGCTCCCGGAAGGCGTCGAGGAACCACTGGACGGTGGCCGACCCGGTGAGCATGCCGCGCTTGAGCACCAGATCGGCGTACTTGGTGCGCACCGGCAGCTTGTGCGTGAACCGGTTCTCGCCGCCCTCCTTGTACTCCTCGGTGTCGTACTCGACGCTGAGGCCGGAGGCCGACTGGAAACTGGCTTCGTTCGGCTGGCTGGAGCCCTCGAACTCGACCTTGTAGTAGAAGCCCCACGGCGGGTAGTAAAAGGTCACGTGTCTAGATCTTCATCAGCTTGAGGCCTTCGTGGGCGACCTCGATGCTCTCGATCGCGACCTCGTTGGCGTCGGACTTCAGATCGGGGGCGGTCAGCTTCACCGCGAAGCACCGGGCCGCCGTCCACGCCGCCACCGGGTCGTGCTTCTCGTTGAGCAGCCGGATGGTGACGTCGCGGCGTTCCTCGGCCCGCTCATTGGCCACCTGTTCGAGCCAGGTGT
>Ga0207702_10005866_pt1 | contig 10680 bp, 6 predicted proteins | sample KBSCornC62_FD_184302 | JGI IMG/M metagenome (GOLD analysis project Ga0207702, IMG submission 184302) | Corn rhizosphere microbial communities from Kellogg Biological Station, Michigan, USA - KBS Corn C6-2 (SPAdes) (version 2) | ecosystem: Host-associated > Plants > Roots > Rhizosphere > Soil ...
GCTGCGTTCGTCGGCACGTGGCAATCGGTCGAGCGCTTTCCCCGCGACCGCATCCAGCGCTTCCAGGAGGTCCTGGTCGGCAAAGGCTATGACGTGGGGAAGGTCGATGGACTTGCCGGCTTCAAAACCAGACGGACGATCGGAACTGAGGAGCAGAAGCGAGGCCTGCCGCTGACCTGCTATCCAAGCAGTGTGCTGATTGATGCCGTCCTCAACGAGGCAAGAGCTGCCGCTCATTAGCAGCCCAGGACCGAAAGGTCGCTATTTGGTCGCCTAGGTTTTGCCGGACGTGATTGCTAGATTTCGATCATGCGAATCATCCCGAACGCTAAACCTTTGATGTTAAAGACAGGTTTTGCTGTGCTGGCGCTCCTGGCGCTCCTGGCGCTTCCGGCGCAGTCCTTCGCCGGTCGTGACCAGGCGTGCGTCGAAGCGCTGTGGCCCGCTGCCAAAGCCGCCGGAGTCAAGCGGGAGATTTTCGACCGCGCCTTGCAGGGCTTTACGTCCGATCCTGAAGTGGTCGAACAGGCCAATTACCAGCCCGAATATGTGAAGCCGATCGGCGAGTACCTGGACCGGCTCGTTTCGGACAAGCGCGTCGAGACCGGCAAGGCCAAGCTCGCCGAGTATCAGGCTCTGCTCGGCTCACTCGAGACGCGCTACGGTGTGGACCGGCACGTGATCGTCGCGATCTGGGGAGTGGAGTCGAATTACGGCACGCAGCCCGGCGACAAGAATGTGATCCGCTCGCTGGCGACTCTGATTTGCACCGGCACCAAGGCAAAATTTGCCAAGCCGCAGCTTATCTCCGCGCTCCGGATCCTGCAGCATGGCGACGTTTCGCTCGACGCGATGAACGGCTCTTGGGCTGGCGCCATGGGCCATACCCAATTCATCCCCACCACCTATTCATCCTTTGCGGTCGACCAGGACGGGGATGGCAAGCGCGACATCTGGGGCAACATCCCCGACGCGCTCGCCTCGACCGCGAGCTATCTCAAAAAGTCAGGTTGGCAAACCGGGCAGGCGTGGGGCTACGAGGTTGCTGTGCCCAAAGGCTTCGATCCGAAACGGGTAAGCGAGAGCACGCTTAAGCCGCTCAGCGATTGGCAGCGAATTGGAATCGTGCGGGTGAATGGCCAGGCCTATGCTCGTCCCTCCGACAAAGCGAGCCTGTTTGCCCCTGAAGGCTCGCGCGGTCCGTCTTTCCTCGTGCTTAACAATTTCCGCGCGATCCTGCATTACAACGTGGCGAAATCCTACGCCCTCGCCGTAGGCCATCTCTCCGACCGGCTCCGCGGCGGCGGCCCCTTCGTGCACCCATGGCCGACTGACGAGACCCACCTTTCGCTCGAACAGCGCACGGAATTTCAGCGGCTTCTCATCGCGCACGGGCTGCTGACCGGCGAGCCGGACGGCGTCATCGGCCCGGCGACGCTCGAGGCGGTCAAAACCTATCAGCGCTCCAAGGGCCTTGGGGTCGACGGCTTCCCCAGCCTCACTCTCCTCAAGGCCTTGCAGAAGGAGCCGCCGCCAGCAAATGTCGCGCCCAAACCAACCGCCGAGGGGCAGCCGGCAAATGTCGGGCAGGACAATACGGGGGCCTTGGCGCCCGCATCGGAAGGGCCTACCAGGGTCCCTGAGAACTAGCTGAGCGACAAAGGACTCCGCATGACCATGTTTCGTAGCCCGCGTTGCCCTGACTCAAGATTGGCGCCGCCGCGTTGGCATGGCACTTCGCTGGTCTCTGTAGCCGCCCTATTCGCATTGGTGCTCAATTGTCTTGCTGCATTGCCGGCTTCCGCCCAGCAAGGAAGCACCCCCCCGGTGCAGCACAGCTATATCAACCCGTTTCCCACCGGCGACCGCTACCGCATCCTGGTGATCGGCGATTCACTCGGCGACGATTTGTGGCAGGGCCTCTATCGCGCCTTCCAGGAGGATAAGAATCTCGAGTTCATCAATCGCTCCAAAGCCACGGGCGGCCTCGTGCGCAGCGACTCCAATAGCTGGGAGTCGCAGGTCACCGACATCCTCAAGAACGACAGCTTCCAGATTGCCGTCATGATGTTCGGCGCGAACGACGACCAGGCGATCAAGACCGGCAAGGATTGGCTGAAGGTGGGCAGCGAGCCGTGGCGGCAGGCCTATGGCGAGCGGGTCGAGGCCATCATCAAGAAGCTGCGGGCAGCCAATATCGCGGTGTACTGGGTCGGTCTGCCGGTCATGCGGAGTCCAGATCAAAGCGCCGACGCCGAAATGATGAATGAGGTGTTCCGCGAGAAGGCTTTCATCAACAGCGCCAAATATATCGACACGTGGAACGGCTTCACCGACGAATCGGGGCGCTTCAGCGCCTACGGTCCTGACATGTCGGGCCAGGTGAAGCGGCTCAGGTCTGATGACGGCGTGCATTTCACCGAGCGCGGCTCCCTCAAGCTCGCGCATTTCGTCGAGAAGGAGATGCGTCGCGATCTGAGTCTCGCCAAGCTCGAGCGCAATATACCGCTCGCAGGTAGCGAGGAGGAGCAAGCCAAGATGATGGGACGCGAGGTCGCGCCCACGAAGCGCGCCGACGCGGACCAACCCGCCGAGTCTGCCGCGCCTGCGCCAGATCAGTCGGACACGACGGCACAGTCGGCGGACGCTCCCACATCTGCTGACGGCGCCGCCTCTGGCGATGCAGCTTCGGACACCACTCCGCCCATGCAGCAGAACACGGTCGGTGAGGTCAGCGTGGTCAGGCCTGCCATGGACTCGACCCTGCAAGCGGCACAGGGTCTCCTGCCGCAAGCGCCGGCGTCATCACTTCCCGAGCCTGAAATGATCACGAGCGAGCTTGGCAACGGACTAACCGCGGTCGCCACGCTTTCCTCGGTGACCGACTTCTCGCTGAACTCGTCGAAGCCGCGCCTGCCGCTGTCGCAACGGCCTTATTACAAGGTCCTCATCAAGGGCGAGCAGCTCAAGCCCAAGTCGGGCAGGGCAGACGATTTCGCCTGGCCGCCAAGCTAGGCGCGCGCTCTGGATGGGCCTGCTAGCGCGGCAGGTCGGTCTTTCCCATCAAGAACTTGTCGATGGCGTGCGCCGCCTGGCGCCCTTCTCTGATCGCCCACACCACGAGCGACTGCCCGCGGCGCATGTCACCGGCCGCGAACACCTTTGGCCTCGAGGTGCGATACTCGATCTCGTTTGCCTTCACATTGCCGCGAGCGTCGAGGTCGACATTGAGGTCCTTGACCATTCCCTCATGTACAGGATGGAGAAAGCCCATGGCGAGCAGCACGAGATCCGCTGGGATCTGAAACTCGGTGCCCAGCACCGGCTTCATCTGCGGATCGAGACGAACGCACTCGAGCTGCTCGACCCTGCCGTTCGATCCGATGAATCGGCTGGTCGCCACGCTGAAATCGCGCGCAGCGCCTTCGGCTTGGCTCGATGAGGTCCTGAGCTTGAGCGGCCAATGCGGCCAGGTCAGCGCCTTGTTCTCTTTCTCGGGCGGCTGCCGCAGGATTTCGAGCTGAGTGACCGAGACGGCGCCTTGCCGGAACGACGTGCCGATGCAGTCCGACCCCGTGTCGCCTCCGCCAATCACCACCACTTGCTTGCCTTCGGCGAGGATCGGCTCGACATCGCCTTGAGGCTCTCCGGAGACGCGGCGGTTTTGCTGCGGCAGGAAATTCATGGCGAAGTGAATGCCGTGAAGCTCGCGGCCAGGGACGGCGAGGTCGCGCGGGTCTTCGGCGCCGCCGGCGAGCAAAAGAGCATCATAATCGCGTTCCAGGTTCTGCACGCGCACGTCGCGCCCGACATGCACGTTGCAATGGAAGATGACGCCTTCGGCTTCCATCTGCTTCACGCGCCGCTCGACGATGTATTTCTCCATTTTGAAGTCGGGAATGCCATAGCGGAGGAGTCCCCCGGGCTTGGCGTACTTCTCATAGACATGCACCTCGTGTCCGGCCCTCGCGAGCTGCTGGGCGGCAGCCAAGCCTGCGGGGCCTGAGCCAATAACTGCCACGCGCTTGCCGGTCTTCGTCTCCGGCGGGATTGGCTGCACCCAGCCCTCCTCGAAGGAACGGTCTGCGATCGCGCATTCGATCGACTTGATGGTGACGGGTACGTCGATGATGTTGAGTGTGCAGGCGGCCTCGCACGGCGCCGGGCATATGCGGCCCGTCACTTCCGGAAAATTGTTGGTGGAGTGCAGGTTCTCCGCCGCGACCTGCCAATCCGAGTGGTAGACGAGGTCGTTCCAGTCAGGGATCTGGTTATTCACCGGGCAGCCGGTGTGGCAATAGGGAATGCCGCAATCCATGCAGCGGGCGGCCTGGCGCGTGATCTCGGCCTCGCCCGGCGCGATGACGAACTCGCGCCAATGGCGAATGCGGTCGGCCGCCGGTTCGTAGGTCCGATCCTCGCGGTCGATCTCGAGAAAGCCCGTGATCTTGCCCATATGGCTCATGCTCTTTGGCCCAAGGCCATGCCAACTATAAGTCGACGAGTAGTCACCGTCTCGCATTCCCCGTCAAGCAACTACCCCTGTCGCGCGGCAAGGCCGCCCGGCGCCGTCCTCCAGGGCATCTTGGCTCCTCCGCCTTGAAGATTACTTGCCGTTGCCAGCGCCGCCGTTGCCGCGGATGCCGCTCTCGATTTCGCCAAGCCCCGACTTGTCGGCGATCTGCGCCTTGGCCATCTCCTCGAGCGCCCGGCGGTACTCGACTGGCATGACCTTGACGAATTTCGGCAGATAGGACGACCAATCGTCGAGGATCGCCTTCGCGCGCGCCGAGCCGGTGTAGTGGAGATGATTCTCGATCAACTGGCGGAGCCGCTCCTCATCGAAACAAGTCATGTCCGTGAAGTCGACCAGCCCATGGCTTTCGAGATCGCCGATCTGGTGGCGGCTCCGCTCCATGACCTGGTTCTCGCTCGGCACCGGCTCGAGGTCGACCATGGCGAGGTTACAGCGGCGCTCGAAGTCGCCTTCCTCGTCGAGCACATAGGCGATGCCGCCCGACATGCCTGCGGCAAAGTTGCGACCCGTAGGCCCGATCACCACCACCACGCCGCCGGTCATATATTCGCAGCCGTGGTCGCCGGTGCCCTCGACCACAGCGATGGCGCCCGAGTTACGCACGGCGAAGCGCTCGCCGGCGATTCCGCGGAAATAGCACTCGCCGGAGATCGCGCCATAAAGCACCGTATTGCCGATAATGATCGACTTCTCCGGCACGATGGCGGAGTCTTCCGTGGGACGCACGATGATGCGGCCGCCCGACAAGCCCTTGCCGACATAGTCGTTGCCTTCGCCGACGAGGTCGAGCGTCAGACCGTGGGCTAGGAAGGCGCCGAAGCTCTGGCCGGCGGAGCCCTTCAGCCGTACCCAGATCGTATCCTCCGGGAGCCCGGCATGGCCATAGCGCTTGGCGATCTCGCCCGACAGCATGGCGCCGGTCGTGCGGTTGACGTTCTTGATCGGCAGGTCGAGCTTGCCCGGCTTCTTCTCCTCGAGCGCAGGCCGGCAGAGCTCGATCAGCTTGCGATCGAGCACCTTGTCGAGACCGTGGTCCTGCCGCTCCGAGTTGTAGATCGCGACCTCGGATGGCACGTCAGGCTTATGGAACAGCCGCGTGAAGTCGAGCCCCTTGGCCTTCCAATGGTAGATCGCCTGGCTCTTATCGAGCACCTCACTATGGCCGATCATCTCGGCGAAGGTCCGGAAGCCGAGCGCGGCCATGTATTCGCGCACTTCTTCGGCTACGAAGAAGAAATAGTTGATGACATGCTCAGGCTTGCCCTGGAAGCGCGCGCGCAGGACCGGGTCCTGCGTGGCGACGCCGACCGGGCAGGTGTTGAGATGGCACTTGCGCATCATGATGCAACCGGCGGCGATCAAAGGCGCCGTGGCGAAGCCGAACTCGTCGGCGCCGAGGAGGGCGCCCACCAAGACGTCGCGGCCGGTCCGGATGCCGCCATCGACCTGAACCGAGATGCGGCCACGCAAGCGGTTGAGCACAAGCGTCTGCTGGGTCTCGGCGAGGCCGATCTCCCAGGGCGAGCCCGCGTGCTTGATCGAGGTGAGCGGCGAGGCGCCAGTGCCGCCTTCGAAGCCGGCGATGGTGACGTGGTCGGCGCGCGCCTTCGATACACCCGCTGCAACAGTGCCTACGCCAACCTCGCTCACGAGCTTGACGCTCACGTCGGCCGCGGGGTTGCAGTTCTTCAGATCGTAGATGAGCTGCGCCAGATCCTCGATCGAGTAGATGTCATGATGCGGCGGCGGCGAGATCAGCCCGACGCCCGGCGTAGAATGGCGCACCTTGGCAATCACTGCGTCGACCTTGTGGCCGGGCAGCTGTCCGCCCTCTCCGGGCTTTGCCCCTTGCGCCATCTTGATCTGCATCATGTCGGCGTTGACGAGATATTCCGCCGTCACGCCGAAGCGGCCTGAGGCCACCTGCTTGATCTTCGAGCGCATCGAATCGCCATTCGGCAGCGGCTTGTATCGGTCCGACTCCTCGCCGCCCTCGCCGGTGTTGGACTTACCGCCGATACGGTTCATGGCGATGGCGAGCGTGGTGTGCGCCTCGCGGCTGATCGAGCCGAACGACATGGCGCCGGTCGAGAAGCGCTTGACGATCTCCTTGGCAGGTTCGACCTGGTCGAGCGGAATCGGCGCGCGTCCGATCTCCTCTGCAGTCTTGACGCGGAACATGCCGCGCAGCGTGAGCAGCTGCTCGGACTGCTCGTTGATCTGCTTGGCGTAAGAACGGTACTTTTCAGGCAACTGACCGCGTACGGCATGCTGAAGGTCGGCCACGACCTGCGGCCGCCACATGTGTGCTTCGCCGCGCACGCGGTACGCATATTCGCCACCAATTTCCAGCGCCTCGCGCAAGACCGGCGCGTCGGAGAAGGCCAGCTGGTGGCGCTCGAAGGTCTCGCGCGCGATCTCGTCGAGACCGACGCCTTCAACTTGGCTGTTGGTCCCCGTGAAATATTTGGCGACGAAATCGCTGCGTAGCCCCACAGCATCGAAGATCTGCGCGCCGCAATAAGACTGGTAGGTGGAGATGCCCATCTTGGACATCACCTTGAGGATGCCCTTGTCGGTGGCCTTGATGTAGCGCTTGATCGCCTCCTCGACCGTCACCTCTTCATCGAGCTCGGGCACCATCGCCTCGATGGTCTCAAAGGCGAGATAAGGGTTGATTGCTTCGGCGCCATAACCTGCGAGCGTGCAGAATTGATGCACCTCGTGCGCCTCTCCGGTCTCGACCACGAGACCGACCGAGGTCCTGAGCCCACAGCGGATCAAATGATGATGTACGGCAGATGTCGCGAGCAGCGACGGAATCGGGACGCGGTCGGGTCCGGTCGCCCGGTCAGACAGGATGATGATGTTCTCGCCGGCGCGAACCGCCTGCTCGGCGCGTTTGCAGAGCTTGTCCAAAGCCTTGCTCATGCCGGCAACGCCATTGTCCGAGCCATAGGTGATATCGAGCGTCACGGTGCGGAACTGGTTGTCGGCGACGTCGCCAATGCCTCGAATGCGCTCGAGATTGTCGTTGGTCAGAATGGGATGCGCTGCCTCGAGGCGCTTCTGCTTCGAGGTGCCTTCGAGGTCGAGCAGGTTTGGCCGCGGCCCGATGAAGGTCACGAGCGACATGACGAGCTCCTCGCGGATCGGGTCGATCGGAGGGTTCGTCACTTGCGCGAAGTTCTGCTTGAAATAGGTGTGCAGCAGCTTGGGCTTGCTGGACAGCGCGGAGATCGGCGTGTCGGTGCCCATCGAGCCGACCGCCTCCTGGCCTGACTCGGCCATCGGTAGCATCAGAAACTTGATGCTCTCCTGGGTGTAGCCGAAGGCCTGCTGCCGATCGAGCAAGCTCACGTTGGTGCGCGGGGTGGGTGAAGGCGCGCCAGGAAGTTCGTGCACCCGGATCTGAGTGCGGTCGAGCCATTGCTGATAAGGATGCGCCCCAGCGAGCTCGGACTTGATCTCTTCGTCGGAGACGATGCGCCCCTTCTCGAGGTCGATGAGGAGCATCTTGCCGGGCTGCAGCCGCCATTTCTCGACGATCTCGTTCTCGGGGATCGGCAGCACCCGGTCTCCGACGCCATGATGACGAGGCCATCCTTGGTGACGAGGTAGCGCGCGGGCCTAAGCCCGTTACGGTCGAGCGTGGCGCCGATCTGCCGCCCGTCGGTGAAGGCCATGGCGGCAGGGCCGTCCCACGGCTCCATGAGACAGGCGTGGTATTCGTAGAAGGCCCGGCGCTTGGCATCCATCAGCGGATTGCCGGCCCAGGCCTCGGGGATCAGCATCATCGCCGCGTGCGCGAGGCTGTAGCCGCCTTGCACGAGGAACTCGAGCGCGTTGTCGAAGCAGGCGGTGTCCGATTGGCCCTCGTAAGAGATCGGCCAGAGCTTGGCGATGTCAGGACCAAACAGCGGCGAGGACACGCTCGCCTGTCGTGCCGCCATCCAGTTGAGGTTGCCTCGGAGCGTGTTGATCTCGCCGTTATGGGCGACCATACGATAGGGGTGAGCGAGCTTCCACGACGGGAAAGTGTTGGTGGAGAAGCGCTGATGTACAAGCGCAAACGCGGAGGCGAAGCTCGGATGGTGCAGGTCTGGATAATAGGCGCCGAGCTGATAGGCGAGGAACATGCCTTTGTACACCAGCGTGCGGCATGACAGCGACACCGTATAGAAACCGATATCGTGGCCGCCGGTCTCGCCGTTGATGGTGTTCGAAATAACCTTGCGCAGGATGTAGAGTCTGCGCTCGAACTCGGATTGGTCCTCAATGTCTGGCCCGCGGCCGATGAACACTTGGCGATGGGTCGGTTCGGTCTCGATCACCGATGCCGAGAGGCAGGCATTGTCGAACGGCACGTCGCGCCAGCCGAGCAGCTTCAGGCCCTCGGCGTCGCACATGCGGGCGACCACGGACTCGCAATAGATGCGCTGGGCGCGATTGCGCGGCATGAACATATGGCCGATCGCGTAACGCCCGGGCTCAGGCAGCTTGATTCTTAAGGGGGCGGTGACCTCTTTCAGGAAGGCGTGCGGTATCTGCACCAGGATGCCGGCGCCGTCGCCCGCGAGCGGGTCCGCGCCCACCGCGCCACGATGGGTGAGGTTCTCCAGGATCTGGAGGCCATGCTTGATGATTTGATGGCTTGGCCGCGCCTTCAGGTCGGCGACGAAGCCGACGCCGCAAGCATCGTGCTCGCGTTTCGGATCGTAGAGTCCTTGCGCAGGCGGCGGAGAGGGCCACGCCGAGCTTGAAGAACGTGAAAACACGCCTGCCATCGTTACTGAAACCTCGGCCGCGCCTCGCTCCCAGCGAGTGGCGGGCCCAGATAAGCTTTGGCCACAGCCGGACCTTCACCCGCGGGGAGGCTCGATGAGCTGAAAGCGAAGAACCGGCTCTCTAGGCGGCTGGCGCCTTCGCTTTTAGCGAATGCGGCCGAGGACCGAGATCGTCTCTCAGCGGAGACGGATGCTTGGAGCCCTGCGCCGCAGCCTCCATGACAAAGGTCAGCAAGCCTGTCCTATTCGCCCTCAAAATGACAGATTTCCAATACGCGCACAAGCTGGATTCCTCCCTCGTGAACTGCTGCTGGCACTTTGCTCCGGACGAACCCCAGGCCTACTTTCACCTAACCCGAGCTGCCCGGGGCGGTTCCGGCTCTGCCCTCCAAAATCCAGGCGTCTCCGAGCCCGCGCATCAGAAGGGCGCTTTCTCCTCGCGAGGGAAAGCGCCCTTCAAGCCGATTAGCTAGAATTTCCGGCAACTTGGCGCGCAATTCCGCTTAATTGACCGGTGATTCCGCTAAATCAACGTGCGAATTGCAATTTACGCGGCCTTGCTGTCGATGACCTTCGGCGTCTCAACCTTATCGGTCTTCGTCTTGATCGCAACGGTGCGCGGCTTCATCGCCTCGGGCAGCTCGCGCACGAGGTCGACGTGCAGCAAGCCGTTCTCGAGGCTCGCGCCCTTCACCACGACATGATCGGCGAGCTGGAACCTGCGCTCGAAGCTCCGCGAAGCGATGCCGCGATGGAGGTAGGTCGTGTTGTCGAGCTCGGTTTTCTTCTCGCCGCGAATTGAAAGGGTGTTCTCCTTGACCTCGATATTCAGGTCTTTGTCGGCGAAGCCAGCGACCGCCATGCTGATACGATAGTCGTTCTCGCCGACCCGCTCGATGTTGTAAGGCGGGTAGCTTGGGGCCTCGCCCTCGAACGCGGTAAGGGTATCGAGCAACGATCCGAGCCGGTCGAAGCCGATGGTAGAACGGTAAAGTGGGGTAAGATCGAACTGTCTCATTCTCACATCCTCCTTGAGAAGCGATATGCTTGATGCCCGCTCTTTCTCGCCCGAGCCGGGCAGATAAAAACGCAAGCCGGTAGGCCTTTGCGCCGGGAGACGATATGGGAATGGGCTTGGACTTCGTCAAGAGGGTTAGCGCGCTGAATATAAAGGAAAAATATCAATAGTTGGAGCTAGCGCAAAACTGCGCTCGGCTTGTCATTTTCACGTCTGCATCGTGTGGTGATCTCGCGCCTTGCTGCTATAACGAGGCTCGCTAAAGGGGCCGCTTAAACTTCATGGATCTCGTCGCCACACCCAAGAACCCGATTCCGCTCGGCGCATCGACCGGCTTC
>Ga0207702_10005869_pt1 | contig 10677 bp, 7 predicted proteins | sample KBSCornC62_FD_184302 | JGI IMG/M metagenome (GOLD analysis project Ga0207702, IMG submission 184302) | Corn rhizosphere microbial communities from Kellogg Biological Station, Michigan, USA - KBS Corn C6-2 (SPAdes) (version 2) | ecosystem: Host-associated > Plants > Roots > Rhizosphere > Soil ...
CACAACCTTGCTCTTACTTACCACGGTGGCCATGTTAAACCAACCCACCGCGCGGATCTTAGCGCCTGATGGTGTAATAATATTGGTCTTCACATTTTCAGGCGTTTTAGCAAACAAGCCGCTGTTGCTGATCTGATTGGCAGCCTGCAGCAGGAAGTTGTAAGTATCGGCCGATACCGAATGAATTTCCACCTTGCAGCTGCTGCCTTTTACATACTCGTGAAAGCCAAGCAGCGAGGCCACCGGCGTAAAGTCAAGCGAATCGGCGTCGGCCGTAGTCACTGCCCCACCTGTGCCGTCAATACACACATTCACATCGTTTGGCCCTAAAAACAAGGTGTCGTTGCGAAAGGTCTTTACCCAGTAATAATCCGTGTTGGCATCTACTTTATCTTTTGCCCACAGCACGCAGCGGTAAAACGGATCGCGGGCTTTGCCAAAACCGCCATTGCCATCGTGATACACCGTGCTGATGCTGTCAATGCCGGCAGTGCGCTTTTGCGTTGTCGTAGCCTTATACACCTGCCCGTCAACAGCCACATTTAACTCATACTGGTGATTGGGCTTTGCAATGGTGTCGGCATTGGTTGGATTAAACACATAGTTGCCATCGCCGGCATAGTTAAAAGTGAATTGCCTGCTGGCGGTAAGGTCTTTAAGAAGCACCACAGCGCCGGCAACCGGTGGCGATGGCTGGTCATCGAAATAGCCTTCATTATGGATCACTCGCACAGTTTGTAATGTGCGCAGGTCGTTAATGAACGCATCGATCACATACAGCTGCGAGCCCTGGTCAAGCTTGATCTGCACAGTGTCCTGGCATGAGCTGAGCAGCAGCAGCGAAAAAATAACCAGTGATAATTTTAAAAATGTCTTCATAGCGCTAGTTAAAATTAAAGTTATACGTAACAGCCGGAATAAATGATCCTACAATAGATAGGCGCACGGCCTCAGTGCCATTCGGATCACCATCTTTAGGCTGGAAGAAGATGCTGAACGCGTTGCGGCGGTTATACACGTTGTAGATGCTGAACACCAGGTTCTGCTTGAACTTGCGCGTGTCGTTCTTTTTAAACTGGTAGGTGAGGCCAAAGTCAAGACGGTTGTAAGGCGTAATGCGGTAGTTGTTGCGGATATTATCGGTGTTATACGGAATGTTGAGCGTCTGGATCTGCAGCTTTGTATTTGGGAAAGTAGCAGGCGTTCCGCTCAGGAACACAAAGTTGGCCGACACAGTGAGGCGCTTCGAAATGTCGTAGCTCACGCTGGTGTTGAGGCAGTGCGTGCGGTCGTAGCGGCTGTAGAACCAGTGATCGTTGCTGATGCCATGCACCAGGCGCTGTGTTTTGCTCAGCGTGTAGCTGATCCAGCCGGTCAGTTTGCCTTTTGTTTTCTTCACGTAGAACTCAGCGCCATAGGCCCTGCCATAGCCCTGCAGCAACTGGTTCTCAACAGTTGGATTAATAAAGAGGTTGGCATTATCAATATAATCCATCTGGTTCTGCATATACTTGTAATACACTTCCACCGATGTTTCGTACATGTTCTCTTTGAAGTTCCTGAAATAGCCTACGCTGCCCTGGTCGGCCAGCAGCGGCTTTAAGTTGTTGCTGGCAATGGTGTACACATCCAGCGGCGTGCTGGCAGCGGTATTGCTGATGAGCTGGATGTATTGCGCCATGCGGTTGTAGCTGGCCTTAATGGAGCTGGTCTTATTAAGAATGTAGTTCAACGCAAAGCGCGGCTCCGGGTTTATATAAGCCTTGATGAGCTCACCGGCGCTGTAGGTTTTTGTTTCACGCAAAGGCAGCTGCGTGTTGGCGGTTGTATCGCCAAAAGTATAAGCCTTGCCTGTGCCCACATAAGTGTACATGCTCACGCGAACACCGTACTCGAGCGTAAGGTTCTGGCTGATCTTTTGCTCATTGCCCACATACGCTGAATATTCAACGCCGTAGCGCTTATCGGCTAAATAGTGAATGTTGGTGTTTGAAGTAACGCCCGATGCATCATAAGGCAAAAAGTCATACATCAGAGCCTGTGCGCCAAAGCGAATGGTGTTGCGCGAATTTAAGAAGTAGCTGAAGTCAGGCTTGAAGCTGTAGTTCTTTACATTACTGTTCCAGATAAAGCTTTGGTTACTGCCATTGTCGGTGGCAAATTCCAGGTGATAACTGTAGTTGCTGTAAAAAGCCGTCATGTTCATGAACAGCTTTTTGTTGAACACGTGATTCCAGCGAACAGTGCCGGTTGAGTTGCCGTTGTTGAAGCTGAACACGGTTAGGCCGAACACATCGCGGCCCAGGTAGCCGCTGGCAAAAATGGTGTTCTTATCATTAATGCGCCAGTTGAATTTGGCGGTGAGATCGTAAAAATAAAAATCAGATTTCTTAAGCGGGCTGCTGCTGCTCACAAATGGCTTCACCAGCGCATCAATGTAGCTGCGGCGCGCGGCAATAATAAAGCTGGCCTTGTCTTTCATAATAGGGCCTTCAATGCTAAGGCGGCTGAAGATAGTGCCAATGCCACCGGTCACCGCATACTTTTTACTGTTGCCTTCTTTCATGCGCACATCCAGGATAGATGATACGCGACCACCATACTGCGCGGGAATCCCGCCCTTGATGAGCTTCACATCCTTTACCGCATCGGGATTGAACACCGAGAAAAAACCAAACAGGTGAGACGAGTTGTAAACCGGCGCCTCGTCCAATAAGATCAGGTTCTGATCGATATTGCCACCGCGCACGTTGAAGCCGCTGGCGCCTTCACCCACAGTGGTCACACCGGGCAACAGCTGAATGGCGCGCACAATATCCACCTCGCCCAGCAGCGCGGGAATTTTATTGATCTGTTTGATGTCGAGCTTCGCCACGCTCATCTCCACGCTCTTCACGTTCCTGTCGGCCGCTTCAGCAGTCACTTCCACCTCTTCCAGATCTTTGCCTTCCTCACTCAGCTCAAATGTTTTTGTAATATTCTTATCGAGGTTCACTGCAAAGGTGAAAGTTCTATAACCAATAAGCGAGACGCCAATAACATACTCACCCTTTTGCAGAGTAAGTGAGTAAAAGCCATACTCGTTTGCTGAAGCGCCAATACCCGAGCCTTGCTGGAAGATGGTTGCCCCGGTGAGCCATTCACCGTTCTTAGCATCTTTCACATAGCCGCTTATGGTAAATTTCTCCTGGGCTGTGCCCGCGAGCGCCAATAAGAAGCAGAGAACAATCAATTTAAATTTCATAAAAAAAGTACTAGCTGTTGTGTAAAAAATTCCGTCGCAAAACTATGGAAACTTTTTCTGGACCACAAGTTTCCAAACGCATATTTTGCCTTTGGTGTAAAAAACAAAGGTGATTTAATTTCATGCGTAAATGATTCGATAGTCAACTACTTAGATGATTTAAATTGTTCAAGGTGTTTACTACTGTTACCCATATCACTGTTTCATGTTCAAATCGATCTCAACGAATTTAAAATGGTTTTATTGTTATGTATTATAAAATCCACGCTTCAAAACTGCTTACTGTCAACCATAACTGCGAACCATTTTATGCACACTGAATACTGCTGCTGCACACTGCCAGCTTAAAACCGCATATTGTAACAACTTCACTATTTGTCACAGATCATTTAGAATAAATACCGTAAGTTTGCAGGATAATTTTACAAGAGCATGAAACCGTCCATTCCCAGAGGAACACGTGATTTTGGCCCGGCCGAAATGCAGAAGCGCCAATACATTTTAACGACGATCCGCAAAAATTTCGGGCTGTTTGGCTTTCAGCCCATCGAAACACCATCGATGGAGAACATTACCACACTCACCGGCAAATACGGTGAAGAAGGTGATCAGCTGATCTTTAAGATCCTGAACAGCCGCATTCATGAACATAAAAATAAAGACCTGCTTTTAAAAGAGTTTGAGCTATCGCTTGGCGCCTCGCGCAATTCAGAAGAGCTCACTGAAAAAGCGCTGCGCTACGATCTCACTGTGCCTTTTGCACGTTATGTGGTCATGAACCAGCACCAACTCACATTCCCTTTCAGGCGCTACCAGGTGCAGCCGGTGTGGCGTGCCGATCGTCCGCAAAAGGGGCGCTACCGCGAATTCTATCAGTGCGATGCCGATATTATTGGCTCCGATTCACTGATCAATGAGCTCGACCTGATCGCCTTAATTGACAAGTCGTTTCATGAGCTGCAGCTGCCTGTGGTGATCAAATTCAACAACCGCAAAATATTGACAGCGCTTGCTGAAGTGATCAACGAGCCTTCAAAAATTATTGATATTACCGTTGCTATTGACAAGCTTGATAAGATAGGCAAAGATGGCGTGAACAAAGAGCTGGCAGAGAAAGGTATTTCTCACTCCGCTATTCAAACGCTTCAGCCGCTGCTCGATTTTAAAGGCAGCAATGAAGAAAAGCTCCAGGTGCTGCACACGTTGGTTGGCACAAACGAAGCAGGCAAAAAAGGCATAGAAGAAATCGAGTACCTGCTAAAAAATGCTACCGTATCGTTTGCGTCAATCGAATTAGATATTACTCTTGCCCGCGGCCTTAACTATTACACGGGCACTATTTTTGAGGTGAAAGCCAACGCCGGCACACTCACGTCCAGCATCCTGGGCGGCGGCCGCTACGACGATCTCACCGGTATCTTTGGCTTGCCAAATATGAGCGGTGTAGGCATTTCGTTTGGCATCGACCGCATTTATGACGTGATGGACGAGCTGAATCTCTTTCCTGAAAGCGTCGGCAACGCGTCCACCACCACTGTGCTGTTCACACACTTTGACGAAGCGTCACAACGCTACTGTTTGCAGCTGGCTGCCGAGCTTCGCAAAAATGAGATCGCCTGCGAGGTGTATCCTGACATTACTAAAAAAATAGGCAAGCAGTTTGACTATGCTAATAAAAAGAACATTCCTTTTGTATGCACCGTTGGCAGCAACGAAATTGAAAAAGGCGTGTTCGCCATCAAGCACATGAGCACCGGCAACAAGCAGGAGCTGGGCATGAGCGATATGATCCACTTTGTAAAAACAGAATTGCATGACATTCACAATTGATCACACAAAAAAATTAAAGCTTGCTGACCTTGAAGCATTTTTAAAAGATGACAAGGCCACCGTTGTTCTTTCTGAAGCCACAAAAAAATCCATCAGTGACTGCCGCAACTTTTTAGATGAAAAGCTGAAACGGAACGATGGGCCTATTTACGGCATCAACACCGGCTTTGGCTCGCTGTGCAATGTAATTGTGCCCGACAATGAGCTCGAGCAGCTGCAGGAGAACCTGGTAAAAAGCCATGCCTGCGGTATGGGCGAGGAAGTGCCGCACGACATTGTGAAGCTCATGCTCCTCTTAAAGATCCAATCGCTGTCATACGGCAAAAGCGGCGTGCAATTAAAAACTGTAGAGCAGCTGTGCGATCTCATCAACCATAAAATTTATCCTGTGGTGTATCAGCAGGGCTCGCTTGGCGCCAGTGGCGACCTGGCTCCGCTGGCGCACTTGTGCCTGCCGCTCATTGGCTTTGGCAAAGTAGACCATAACGGTTCCCGTTATGACGCATCAGCTCTTTACAGGCAAAAAGGATTAACGCCTGTAAAGCTGAAATCGAAGGAAGGCCTGGCGCTGCTCAACGGCACGCAGTTTATGAGCGCTTACGGCACTTACAATCTCATTATGGCGCACCGCCTCAACACGGCCGCCGATACCATTACCGCCTTGTCTATTGACGCCTTTGACGCCCGCATCGATCCGTTCAAAGATCATTTGCACACCATCCGCGCGCATGCCGGGCAATTGAAAACCGCACAGGCCATTCGCAAAAATCTGGAAGGCAGCGCCATCATTCAGCGCGAAAAACAGCAGGTGCAGGATCCTTACTCGTTCCGCTGCGTGCCGCAGGTGCACGGCGCCACCAAAGACACCGTAGCTTATGTCACTTCCGTATTTGAAACAGAGATCAACTCGGTAACCGACAATCCAACCGTGTTTCCCGATGAGGACGAGATCTTAAGCGGCGGCAATTTTCATGGTCAGCCATTGGCGCTGGCCCTTGACTTCCTGTGCATTGCCATGTCAGAGCTGGCCAGTATTTCAGAGCGCAGAACGTATTTGCTTATTTCAGGTCAGCGCGGCCTGCCTCCGTTTCTCGCGCCCAACGCGGGGCTCAACTCTGGCTTCATGATCCCGCAATATACCGCTGCCAGCATTGTGAGCCAGAGCAAACAGCTGTGCACACCGGCCAGCGCCGACAGCATTGTGTCGAGCAACGGGCAGGAAGATCATGTGAGCATGGGCGCCAATGCCGCCACCAAATGTTTCCAGGTAATGCACAACACAGAAAAAGTACTGGCCATTGAGCTGCTCAACGCCTCACAGGCGCTGGAATTCCGCCGCCCGCTGACATCTTCGCCCAAGATAGAGACGCTGATGAGCGAGTACCGCAAAACTGTTCACTTTATGAAAGACGACGAAGTGCTGCATGAGCTTATGCATGCTTCGCAACAATTTTTAAAACAAGCTGCTTTTTAATGATGCGCTTTCGCCACTTTGTTCTTCTGCTTTTATTTCTTCAGACCACAGGCGCTGTAGCCTGCGAATGCCCGCTTACCAGGCTGGGCATGGAAGAGTGCAGCAAGTATGAGATCATTTTTAAAGGCAAAATAATTTCTGTTGTTAACTGCGATCACAAGTTTGGCGAGGCCCTGTTTGAAGTGGAAGAGCTGTATAAAGGCAATGTGACCCAGAAGTTCAAAGTGCTGTTTGAATGTCATGTGCCATGCGCCATGCAATTCAGCCCCGGCGAGGAATGGATCATTTACAGTAACTACAAGCAGGTGGAGAACGCCATGATGGATTGGTGCAGCCGCAGCCGCAAGCATTTCAGCAACGAGAAGGAAGATTTTTACGCAGTGACCTACGGCAACGATTATGAGGATGAACTAAAGTTCTTACGCGAACACTTTGGCCTGCACCGTTTTCTTACGCCGAAGAATACCGCTGAGAACGGCCGCAATATACAGCCTTCGCAAACACAGATGGTGGTGATCCTCATCTGCTCATTGCTGGCCATTATCCTGTTCTACTGGCTGTTTAAAAAGTTTGTGAAGTAACCCTATCATCTTTGGCCCCCTGCGCTGAGCTTGCCCAGAGTTTACTGAAGGCCGAAGGTTTTATTATAATTGTCCCCTTCTCTGAACTCAGGGGCCAGAGCCCTGAAATAATTCCGAACCATAAGTTTATTTGGTGGTCTTCCCTGCAGCCACAATCTCCTTAATTCCTTCCTGGTAAGTCGTGGTTTTAAAATTAAAGCGGCGGTCAAATTTCGAAGAGTCGAAAAAATAATCGCGGTCATACTGATACATCATTTCAGGCAGCTCGCGCATAAAGGGCACAAAAATGCCAATGAGCTTAAGCATCCACACAGGCAGTACCGAAAATTTATTAGCCACACCCATTTCCTTGGTCAGAAGCGCGATCATTTCCTTGCCGGTTAACGTGCGCTCATCGGTTGGCAAATGCCACACCTGGTTGTAGGCATCCGGCGTATTGCCCAAAAGGGCCGTGGCTTTGGCAGCATCAGGTGTGTAGGCAAAAGAATGCTTTTTTGATGCATCCACCAGCCAGTTAGACTTTTTGCCTTTTAAAATATTCTTATACGTGAGCTCAATTAAAAAGCTCTTATCGTTATCAGGTCCGTAGAAATCGGCAGCCCGTGCGATCAGTGCGGTGAGCTTTCCGGCTTTCACGGCATTCATCAGCATATCAGCGATCTCTCTGCGCACTGCGCCTTTTTTACTTGGCGGGTTCAGCGGCGAGTCTTCGGTCATGTGGCCAATAGCGCCAATATCATACGAATACACATTGTCGAAGAACACCAATTTTGCATTGTGCCTGATGCAGGCGTCAATCACGGCGCGCATCAGCTTCGGCCATTTGTCCTGCCACACTTTTATATTGTATTCAAAGCCCACAAGCAGGTACACCACTTCTGAGCCGGCAATGGCTTTGTCTACTTGCACCGGATCGGAAAGATCGGCGGGAAACAACTCATCGCTTTCATTTACTTTTTTAGGATGCCGGCTCACCAGTCGTACTTTGCTGGTGTATTTGCTGAGCTCCTTTGCCAATACTGAACCTATGGTTCCATTTCCGCCTAATAATGTTTGCATTATCTTTTATTGATACACAAAGCTAATCAATGCCGGTTGTAAAGCAAGTTTTGACAAAAAGCATAACGTTTTGTTTAAGGGAAGACGGAATGGAATACAGACCGCAAGAAAGCATATTATGTGTTTCTCCAAAAAAATGTATTTTTAATTTAAAATTTCTAAACCATGGCAACAACAAACTGGGCTGAAGCCTTTCAACCGCTGATAAAAAAATACAAAGGGCGCAAGCACCCGCTGGACTATAAGAACCTTTATCAGCTGGTGGTCATGGTGATCCTCTCCGCGCAGGATTCTGACCGTCACATCAACCAGCTGGCGTCCGATCTGTTCAAAGCTTTTCCTGACATGAAAGCGCTGGCAACAGCAAATGAAGCCACACTGCTGCCATTTATTGGCAAGGTGCGCAATTCGCGCAACAAGATCAGCTGGTTGCTGAAGCTGGCACAGGCTATCAAAACAAACGACAATATTCCACTCACGCTCGAAGGGCTTACACAATACGCAGGCATTGGCCGCAAGTCGGCCAACGTTATTTTGCGCGAAGCCGGCAAAAAAGCCGAAGGCATTATTGTTGACCTGCATGTGGTGCGTGTGGCGCCGCGCATCGGCGTGGCTTCGGGCACCGACCCGAAAAAGATAGAGCAGCAGCTCATGGACGCTTTGCCACAGAAAGACTGGGGCGAAGCGGGCATGGCCATTTCCTTCCTGGGCCGTGAAGTGTGCCGTCCTTCGCATCCTGAGCATCATGAGTGTGTGATGAGTCCGTATTGTGAATTTTTTAAAGAGCAGCACGGCAGTCAAAAATCAGTCCCTAAAAAAGTGGCAAAGGCTCCCGTTGGCAAACTCAGCTCAGCCACCAAAAGCTCAACCTCCAAAACGGCAGCTAAGGTTGCTGTTACAAAGAAGGCGTCGGGTTCAGCCTCCAAAAAAGCAGCAAAGAAAGTAGCAGTAAAAGCGCCGGCTAAAAAGGCTTCTGCAAGGCCAACTGCCAGGAAAACAAAAAAGAAATAATTAAAGTGCCAGGTGCTTTGATCGCACATCTTTTCCATAGAACAGGCTGGCGGCTTTGTCAAACGTTTCAGGAAGATCGGTGGTGTAAAAGCTCACGGTTCCCTGTTTGCTGCAATGCGACTCTATTTCAGGATGTCGATGCAAATAATCGCCCAGGCTTTTTGCCACAATAGTTCCCTGCGAAAGCAGCGTTACATCTTCCGGCAGATACTTGCTGATCTTATCTATAATAAGCGGATAATGTGTGCAGCCTAATATGATCGCGTCAATATCATCGTGCTGCTTCATGAGCTGCTGCACGTGGCGCTTAATAAAAAAATCGGCGCCTTCATTCTCCATCTCGTTGTTCTCGATCAGCGGCACCCACATCGGGCAGGCTTCCTGATACACATTCAGCTGCGGAAAGAACTTTTCAATTTCAACCAGGTAGGAGCCTGAACTAACGGTTCCCGCTGTACCTAACACGCCCACATGGCCTGTTTTGCTATAATTGCCAATAATTTCGGTGGTTGGCCGTATTACGCCCAGCACGCGCTTATCTGGCGCCAGCTTTGGCAGATCGTTTTGCTGTATGGTGCGCAAAGCCTTGGCCGAAGCGGTATTACAGGCCAGCACCACCAAATGGCAGCCCATGCCGAACAAATGTTCCACGCATTCGAGCGTGTACTCATACACGGTTTCAAAGCTGCGTGAGCCATAGGGCGCGCGGGCGCTGTCGCCCAGGTATAAATAATCGTATTGCGGCAGCTCTTTCACAATTTCCTTCAGCACCGTGAGGCCGCCAAAGCCACTGTCAAATACACCGATGGGTGAATACCCTTTTTCTGCTTTCATTTTAGAACCACAAATCTAAGCAAACAATAAATTCATTACGACGGTTAAGCATCTTATTTTGCTCCCTGAAAATAAGGTTGTCCGATTCAAGGATGCGATACTCCGCGCTAAGTCCCGCTGTTTTGGCAGGCTTAAACTCCAGCCCGACCGTAGTGCCGCGAATGTAGCGCCCTATGTTCACATCGGTGCTCAGGATCTGGTTGGGATCAGAGAAATTCTCAATCCTGCCATAAATATCGAGCTTCTTCAACAGGCTGTATTTAGCCACCACCAGGCCGGCATACATCACCGCCATTTTGCTGGTATCGCGCTTCAGGCTATGCTCCTGCACACCAAAATTAAAATCAAGTCCTACCGTAAATTTCCTGTAAATAAAAGTAGCATAAACGTTCTGGTAATAACGCTGATGCCTGGTGGGCACATTGTCGGGTGTTTCGTCGCAGGTTAAAAAATTGTAGGTAAACGAAATGTGATCGTTCACATTATAGCTCATCGAAAAATCGAGCGCTTTGTTCTTATTATTGTCCACATACTCGTTGTAGCCGTTAAAGATGCAGGCCTGCAGGCTCAGCCTTGAATTGGCCATGTAAGTGAGCTTGGCGCCACTCAAAAAGTAAGGGTCATAGAAATTCACCACCGACATG
>Ga0207702_10005875_pt1 | contig 10669 bp, 10 predicted proteins | sample KBSCornC62_FD_184302 | JGI IMG/M metagenome (GOLD analysis project Ga0207702, IMG submission 184302) | Corn rhizosphere microbial communities from Kellogg Biological Station, Michigan, USA - KBS Corn C6-2 (SPAdes) (version 2) | ecosystem: Host-associated > Plants > Roots > Rhizosphere > Soil ...
AAGACCCATCGGGCCTACCGGCTGCCCGTGCCAGGTGAGGATGTCGCGCGCGTAGATCGGCAGCAGTGCGGTCGCCCCGGCGAGGAGCACCGCGAAGAGATCCAGCGTGACGCAGCCGAGCAGCAGGCGCGAACGGCGGATGTAGCAGAAGCCTTCCGCGATCTGCCGCAGCGGGTGGACATCGCGGCGGATGTCGGGGCGGGCAAAGGGCTTGATCGAGAGCGTGCAGGCCATCGACACGGCGCAGAACACCGCCGCGACCCAGTAGGCGAGGGTCGGCTGGATGGCGTAGAGCGTCCCGCCCAGCGCCGGGCCGACCACCGTGCCGATCTGCATGGCGGTTGAATTGAGCCCGACTGCGCCGGGCAGCAGGCGCGGCGGCACGATATTCGGAGCAATCGAGCTCATCGCGGGACCGAAGAAGGCCCGGGCAACTCCGTGGAGGGAGGCAAGGCCGAACAGTGCCGGGAGGCTGACCCGCCCGCTGGCGGTGAGCGCGCCGAGCGCGAGGATCATCACGAGGTCCACCCCGACGGCGGCCGCGGCGACCTTGCGCCGGTCCATCCGGTCCGCGATCAGACCGGCGAACGGGGCCAGCGCGAACATCGGCAGGAACTGGACCAGGCCGATGATCCCGAGCTGGAAGGCCGCGCGGCTTGCGCTCATCCCGTAATCGGCGCGCGCCACGTCGTAGACCTGCCAGCCCAGCACGACGGCGACCGAGACCGAGCCCATGAAGGCGCAGAAGCGCCCAAGCCAGAACTTGCGGTAATCGGGAATCTGCAGGGGGGAAGTTGGTTCGTTCACCCTGACCGGATGGCAGGGCGAGCCGGGCTTGCCAAGCTAAGCAAACGTTTGAGCCAATAAAGCGGCGTTTCGAGCAAGTCGCCTTGCGGTCGGCGTCGTCAGCGGCGGCTGCGCAGGCGCGGGTTGGGCTGGAGCTTGTCGATGAGCGCCACGAATTCGTTGGCGCGGATGATCCGTTCGAACTGGAAGCCGGCGCGATCGCCGCTGCTCCAGATCAGGTGGGCCTCGATCCGGCCCACTTCGGGAAGGCGAATCACCAGCCGTTCGCCGCGACCGAGCGCGAGATCGCCCTGGGCCATGAAGCCGTGCGCCGACAGGTTGACAATGTGCAGCTTCAGATCGCCACGCTGGCGATGTTCGCCGATCACCTGGTAATCAACCGGATGCCGGGTGGACCGACGAAGGTCAGTTACCGATAGTTGCGCACCTGCACCCATGACTGGCTCTGCTCCCTCCATGCTTGGGTCCGGGCCGGTATGGAGGCAAAAGCCGAAAAAACCGTAAATCTTCCGGCAAGTCTTTGCCGGTGCGGCAAATTTATGCCGGGCGCAGGATTCCGTGCTTCTTCTTGCCAGCGGAGATACGCAGCTCGCGTCCGCCGGGAACATGGTAACCCTCATCGCTTACCGGATCGCCATCGACCCGCGCCCCGCCGCCGGCGACCAGACGCTTGGCCTCGCCCCGGCTGGCGGCGAAGCCGATGCCGACGAGGGCGTCGACAAGGCCGATCCCTTCGGCCGGCAGGGCCAGCACCGGCAGGTCCTGCCCGAGCCCGCCGCCGGCGAAGGTTGCGCGGGCCGTGTCTTCGGCCGCGCGGGCAGCTTCATCGCCACGGACGAGCCGGGTGACTTCGTTGGCGAGGACGACCTTGGCGGCGTTGATCTCGCTGCCACCAAGGACTTCGAGCCGGGCGATCTCGTCGAGCGGAAGATCGGTGAACAGGCGCAGGAAGCGGCCGACGTCGCGATCGTCCGCGTTGCGCCAGTACTGCCAGAAATCGTAGGCGGGGAGCGCATCCTCGTTGAGCCACACCGCGCCGGCGGCGGTCTTGCCCATCTTCCTGCCGTCGGCCGTGGTCAGCAGCGGCGTGGTCAGGCCGAACACCTCCACCCCGTCCATCCGCCGGGTCAGCTCCACCCCATTGATGATGTTGCCCCACTGATCGGACCCGCCCATCTGCAACCGGACGCCGCCGGTCTTGCTCAGATGGCGGAAATCGTAGCCTTGCAGGATCATGTAGTTGAATTCGAGGAAGGTCATCGGCTGCTCGCGGTCCAGCCGCAGCCTGACCGAATCGAAAGTCAGCATCCGGTTGACGGTAAAGTGGGTGCCAACCTCCTGGAGCAGCTGGATATAGCCAAGCTGCCCGAGCCAATCGTGGTTGTTGACCATCACCGCGTCGGTCGGCCCGTCGCCGAAGGTCAGCAGCCGCGCGAACACCTGCCGGATCGACTGGATGTTCGCCTCGATCGTTTCGTCCGAGAGCATCTTGCGGCTTTCGTCGCGGCCGGTGGGATCGCCGATCCGGGTCGTGCCGCCGCCCATCAGGACCACCGGCTTGTGCCCGGCCTGCTGGAGCCGGCGCAGCATCATGATCTGCACGAGGCTGCCGACGTGGAGCGATGGCGCCGTGGCGTCGAAGCCGATATAGCCCGGCACGATCCCCTTGCCCGCCAGTTCGTCCAGCCCCGCCGGGTCGGTCGTCTGGTGGATGTAGCCACGCTCGTCGAGCAGGCGGAGCAGGGGTGAGGAATAGCTGGTCATGGCGGCCTTCGTCGGATGTCGGGCGGCGCCTAGCATGGAGAGTTGCGCTTGGGAACGCTGAGCCTGAAGAGCCATCCGGATCACCCGCCGCTGGCCGTCATCGCGGTGGAGGCTGCCTTCATCGGGCTGGACCGCCACTGGTTGCGCCTGCGCTGGCGGATCGAGGGGTCGGAGCGGGTGATCGTGCCGCCGTTCGCCGGCAAGGGCCGGGCCGACGGGTTGTGGCAGGAAACCTGCTTCGAGCTGTTCATCCAGGGCGAGAGTGAGGAGACCGGCTACGTCGAGCTGAACCTCTCCCCGTCCGAGCAGTGGGCCGCCTATGACTTTGCCGGCTACCGCGCGGGGATGGAAAACCGCGACATGCCGCGCGATCCGGACTGCACGCTGCGCGTGGGCGGGCGGATGATGATCTTCGACGCCAGCGTGCCGCTCGCCACCCTCCCGCCGCTGCCGTGGCGGGCGGGGATCAGCGCGGTGCTGGCCGAGGCGAACGAGGAGGACGAGGTGGTGAAGTCCTTCTGGGCGCTGCGCCATCCGCCGGGCCGGCCCGATTTCCACGCCCCGGCTTGCTTCGCGGCCCGCCTTGCGGCACCGCAGGGCGCATGAAGTTCGGGATCGACCGCCTGCTGGCGGACTCAGCCTTGCGCACGCCGCTGGACGGGCGCCGCGTTGCCCTTGTCGCCCATCCGGCGAGTGTGACCGAGGGGCTCATCCATTCGCTTGATGCGCTGGCCGGGGCCGGGATCAACCTCAGTTCCGCCTTCGGGCCGCAGCATGGACTGAAGGGCGACAAGCAGGACAACATGGTGGAGACCGCCGACGAGCTGGACCCGGCGCTCGGCATCCCGGTGTTCAGCCTTTATGGCGAGGTGCGCCGGCCGACCGCGCGGATGATGGACAGCGCCGACGTGTTCCTGTTCGACCTGCAGGACCTGGGCTGCCGGATCTACACCTTCGTCACGACCCTGCTCTACCTGCTGGAAGAGGCGGCACGGACCGGCAAGGCGGTGTGGGTGCTGGATCGGCCGAACCCGGCGGGGCGGCCGATCGAGGGGACGAGCCTGATCCCGGGGCAGGAGAGCTTTGTCGGCGCCGGGCCGATGCCGATGCGGCACGGGCTGACGCTGGGCGAGATGGGCCACTGGTTCGTCCGCCGGTTCGGGCTCGACGTCGATTACCGGGTCATCCCGATGGAGGGCTGGACGCCGGGGCAGGGGCCGGGCTGGGGCTGGCCGGAGAGCCGGATCTGGGTGAACCCGAGCCCCAATGCGGCCAATCTCAACATGGCCCGGGCCTATGCCGGGACGGTGATGCTGGAAGGCACCACGCTGAGCGAAGGCCGGGGCACGACCCGGCCCCTGGAGGTGCTGTTCGGCGCACCGGACGTCGACGCGAAGGCGGTGCTGGCGGAGATGCAGCGGCTCACACCGCACTGGCTGGCGGGGTGCGCCCTGCGCGAATGCTGGTTCGAGCCGACCTTTCACAAGCACGCGAAGAGCCTGTGTTCGGCGCTGATGATCCACGCCGAGGGCGCGTTCTACGACCATGCGGCGTTCCGGCCGTGGCGGCTTCAGGCGCTTGCCTTCAAGGCGATCCGCCGGCTTTACCCCGACTATCCGCTGTGGCGCGACTTTCCCTACGAGTACGAGTTCGACCGGCTCGCTATCGACGTTATCAATGGCGGTCCGGCGCTGCGCGAATGGGTGGACGACTCAGGAGCGGAGCCGGGGGATCTCGACCGGATCGCCGCGGCGGACGAGCAGGCTTGGCAGGAGCAGACTGCGGACCTGCTGCTCTATCGCTAGCCGGGGAAGTCAATGCCGGCGGGAGCCTCGGCCTGCGTGCCGAGATAGTACGACGTCATCGAGAGGGCGCCGTCCAGGGTATCGTTGAACAGGCCGAGTTCGTCGCCGGGCAGGCGGGTGCCGGCCACGGCCAGCAGCGGGAGATAGTGTTCGGCGCTGTTGACCGCCCGGGCGGCGGCCTGATCGTCCGCGTCGAAGGTGATCAGGGCAGCGCGGTCGTCGGCGGCCATGGCGCGGTTGATGCGCTGGCGGAAGGCGTCGGCCCAGTCCGGCGCGGTGCCTCGGGTCGCGCCATAGAGCGCGAGGTTGTGGACCACGTTGCCGCTGCCGACGACCAGCACGCCTTCATCGCGCAAGGGGGCGAGGGCAGTGCCGAGGGCGAGGAAGCCGGCAGGGTCCATTGCGCGGTCCAGGCTCATCGCCACGGTCGGCAGGTATTCGCCCGGAAACAGCAGGTCGAGCACGCCCCAGGTGCCGTGGTCATAGCCCCAGCCCGTGTCCCGTTCGATGCGGGTTTCGCCGAGCAGCCCGGCGACGCGGTCTACCAGCCAAGCCGGGCTTTCGGCGGGATAGCGCCAGTCGAACAGTTCCTGCGGGAAGCCGCGGAAATCGTGGATCGTGCGGGGGTGGCCGGGGGCGGTGACGTGAACCTTCCCTTGCGTTTCCCAGTGCGCGGTCAGGCACAGCACGGCGCGGGGGCGAGGCAGGGCCGCGCCGATGCGGGCGAGCGCAGCGCGTTCCGGATTGTCGGTGATGACGGTCATCGGCGAGCCGTGGCCGACGAACAGCGCCGGCAGGCGGGTGTCAGCGGTACTCATTGTATCATCCCTTCTTGCGGGTCAGTTCCCGCATGGCCGCATCCAGCCCGTCGAGCGTCAGCGGGTACATCCGCCCGTTCAGCAGCTCCTCGATCATCCGGGCCGACTGGGTATAGCTCCAGAGGCGCCTCTCGGACGGGTTGAGCCAGACCGTGGCCGGATAGGTGTTGGCCACGCGCTGGAGCCAGAGCGCGCCGGCTTCGGGGTTCATGTGTTCGACCGAGCCGCCGGGCTGGGTGATCTCGTAAGGGCTCATCGCGGCATCGCCGACGAAGATGACCTTGTAATCGTGCCCGTACTTGTGGAGCAGTTCCCAGGTCGATGTCCGGTCCGTCCAGCGCCGCGCATTGTCGCGCCACACGCCTTCGTAGAGACAGTTGTGGAAGTAGAAGAACTCCAGGTTCTTGAACTCGCTCGTCGCGGCGCTGAACAGCTCCTCGACCAGGCGGATATACGGGTCCATCGATCCGCCCACGTCAAGGAACAGCAGCACTTTCACCGCATTGTGCCGTTCCGGGCGCATGTGGATGTCGAGAAAGCCCTGCCGGGCCGTGCCGCGGATCGTGGCATCTAGGTCCAGCTCGTCGGCGGCGCCTTCCCGGGCAAAGCGGCGCAGGCGGCGCAGGGCGACCTTGATGTTGCGGGTGCCCAGTTCGCGGGTGGAATCGAGGTTCTTGAACTCGCGCCTGTCCCACACCTTGATCGCGCGCCTGTGCTTGCTTTCGCCGCCGATCCGCACGCCTTCCGGATTGTAGCCGGAGTTGCCGAACGGGCTGGTGCCGCGCGTGCCGATCCACTTGTTGCCGCCGTGATGCTCCTCGTCCTGCTCGGCGAGGCGCTGCTTCAGCGTCTCCATGATCTCGTCCCACGAACCGAGGGATTCGATCTTGGCTTTCTCCTCCTCGGTCAGGTACTTCTCGGCAATGGCCTTCAGCCATTCCTCGGGCACGCTGACCGGCTGCTGGCCGTAATCCACGAGAGCGCCCTTGAAGACCTTCTGGAAGACCTGGTCGAACCGGTCGATCAGGCCTTCGTCCTTCACGAAGGTGGCGCGGGAAAGATAGTAGAACTCTTCCGGCGTCGGCTGGATCGCCTGCCGTTCAAGCGCCTCGAGCAGGACGAGGTGTTCCTTGAGGCTGGCCTGGATGCCGGCGGCACGCAGCTCATCGAGGAAGTTCAGGAGCATGGGTCAGGCCCCGGTGCCGAGGAGCGGCGAGTTCGGCCCTTGCGCGTGGCATGGCAGCGCCGGATCGAACGTTGCCCACGACGGCGCGCTGGCGGCCCAGATGACCGAGGAGGGCGGCATGACCTCGCGGTCGTCCAGCGTGCCGGCGCGGATGCGGATCGGCTGGCCGGCGGGCTCGACCGTGCGGCTGAAGAGCTGGGAGCCGCAGTCAGGGCAGAAGCCGCGTTCCACGGTGTTGCCGCTGTCGGCGGTGGAGCGCCGGCGACCGATCCGGCCGGAGAAGGCCACCGCCTCTTCCGGGAACAGCACGTTCACCGTCGCCGAGCCGCTGGCGATGTACTGGCAATCGCGGCACCAGCAGGTCCGCGCGCCGAGCGGGTCGGCGGCGATGGTGTAGGAGACCTGGCCGCACAGGCAGTGCCCGGTGTGGCGGGCGGTCATGCCCCCCTCCGCGACATGAAGGCGAGCCGTTCGAACAGCATGATGTCCGCCTCGTTCTTGAGCAGGGCGCCGTGGAGCGGGGGGATGGCCTTGGAGGGATCGCGGTTCTGGAGGACTTCGAGCGGCATGTCCTCGGCCAGCAGGAGCTTCAGCCAGTCCAGCAGTTCGCTGGTGGAGGGCTTCTTCTTGAGGCCGGGCACCTCGCGCACCTCGTAGAAGATTTCCATCGCCCGGCTGACCAGAACCTTCTGGATGCCGGGGAAGTGCACGTCGATGATCGCCTGCATCGTGTCGCGGTCGGGGAACCTGATGTAGTGGAAGAAGCAGCGGCGCAGGAAGGCGTCGGGCAGTTCCTTCTCGTTGTTGGAGGTGATGACGACGATCGGGCGTTCCCTGGCCTCCACGCGCTCGCCGGTCTCGTAGACGTCGAAGCTCATCCGGTCGAGCTCCTGCAGGAGATCGTTGGGAAACTCGATGTCGGCCTTGTCGATCTCGTCGATCAGGAGGACGGGGAGCTGCGGGCTGGTGAAGGCCTCCCACAGCTTGCCCTTGCGGATGTAGTTGGAAATGTCGTGGACCCGCTCGTCGCCCAGCTGGCCGTCGCGCAGGCGGGCGACCGCGTCGTATTCGTAGAGGCCCTGCTGGGCCTTGGTGGTCGACTTCACGTTCCATTCGATCAGCGGCGCGCCGGTGGCCTTGGCGATCTCGTGAGCGAGGACCGTCTTGCCGGTGCCGGGTTCGCCCTTCACCAGCAGGGGGCGGCGGAGCAGGACGGCGGCGTTGACCGCTACCTTGAGATCGTCGGTCGCGACATAAGCGGAGGTACCTTCAAAGCGCATCGATCGTTCCGTTTCCAATGGGTTCGGCAGTAAGGCTTGCCAAACCGATAGGCACTGGGCAGGACAGCGGCAAGGGGGCTGCCCTGCAAAGTCGAAACCGCATCGCCCCCATGACCCCCATCCCCAATCGCTACGCCGCCTCTTCCGCCTCGCGGCGGGTGTCGTTCCTGCTCGCGCTGGGCATCACCCTGCTGATGTTCGCGACGCTGGTGGCCATGGGCAGTTTCAACGCGCCGATGGGCGGGAAGGGTTCGCGGCTGGTGGCCGTGAGCCTCGCGGGCGAGCGGGAGAAGGCGGCGGCCAGCCCGGCGAAAAAGCGGGAGACGGCCGAGCAGGCTTCCACCACGCAGGCGCTTGTCCCGCCGGTCAAGCCCGCGGTTACCCTGCCGACGCCCAACACCTACCGGCTGCCCGACGGTTTCATCCAGATGAGCAAGGCGGAAATGGCCTCGGCCGACATCGGGCGTGCGCCCCGGGTGGATGGCCGGGCGGGCGGAGGAAGTGAAGGAGGCTCGGGCGGCGGCGGCTCGGGCGCGGGGCAGGGACCGGGCGGGGCGATGCTCTACAACGCCGAATGGGTGCGCGAGCCGACCAATGCCGAACTGGCCACTTACCTGCCGGCCAAGCGGGATCCGGGGGCATGGGGGCTGATCGCCTGCCGCACGATCGACCGGTTCCGGGTGGACGACTGCCGCGAACTGGACGAGAGCCCGCGCGGTTCGGGCATGGCGCGGGCGATGCGGCAGGCCTCGTGGCAGTTCCTCGTCCGCCCCCCGCGCGAGAACGGCAAGCCTCTGCTGGGGGTGTGGGTGCGGATCCGCTTCGACATCACGCCGGGCAGGTCCAGCCCGGCGGCGGGCTAGGGGCAGGGGCCGGCGGTGGCGGCGGGGGGAACGGAGGGGCCGGTCGGACGGTCTGCGGGCTGAATACGGCTCTGCGCCTGACCGCCCTCAGGCGTCGATCAGTTCGGGGTCGAGTTCGCCGGCGCGGTTCTGGATGAACATGAAGCGCTGGGCCGGGTCGCGGCCCATCAGCCTGTCGACCAGTTCCTTGACTGCGGCGCGGCCTTCGTATTCGGGTGGGAGGGTGATGCGGATCAGCGAGCGGCTGGCGGGGGACATGGTGGTCTCACGCAGCTGCTGGGGGTTCATTTCGCCGAGGCCCTTGAAGCGCGAGACTTCGACCTTCTTGCCCTTGAACTTGGTGGCCTCCAGCTCGACGCGGTGGGCGTCGTCGCGGGCATAGGCGCTGGTCGAACCGCTGGTCAGGCGGTAGAGCGGCGGCTGGGCGAGGTAGAGGTGACCGCGCCGGACGACCTCGGGCATTTCCTGAAAGAAGAAGGTCATCAAAAGGGTGGCGATGTGGGCGCCGTCGACGTCGGCATCGGTCATGATGACGATCCGGTCGTAGCGCAGGTTGTCGGGGTTGCAGTCCTTGCGGGTGCCGCAGCCCAGCGCGAGGCCGAGGTCGGCGATCTCGCTGTTGGCGCGGATCTTGTCGGCCGTGGCGCTGGCGACGTTGAGTATCTTGCCGCGGATCGGGAGGATCGCCTGGGTCTTGCGATCACGCGCCTGCTTGGCGCTGCCGCCGGCGCTGTCCCCTTCGACGATGAACAGCTCGGTCTCGCCGCTACCTTCGCCCGAGCAATCGGTCAGCTTGCCGGGGAGGCGCAGCTTGCGGGCGTTGGTCGCGGTCTTGCGCTTGATCTCGCGCTCCGCCTTGCGGCGCAGGCGTTCGTCCATCCGTTCGAGGACGTGGCCGAGGAGCGCCTTGCCGCGCTCCATGTTGTCGGCAAGGAAATGGTCGAAGTGGTCGCGCACCGCGTTCTCGACGAGGCGGGCGGCCTCGGGGCTGGTCAGGCGGTCCTTGGTCTGGCTCTGGAACTGCGGGTCGCGGATGAAGACCGAGAGCATGATCTCGCTGCCGGTGATCACGTCTTCCGGGGCGATGTCCCTGGCCTTCTTCTGGCCGACCAGATCGGCAAAGGCACGGATACCCTTGGTCAGTGCGGCGCGCAGGCCCTGTTCGTGAGTGCCGCCGTCGGGCGTGGGGATGGTGTTGCAGTACCAGGAGAACGAGCCATCGGACCACAGCGGCCAGGCGATGGCCCATTCGACGCGGCCCTGCTCCCCTTCTCCCTGCTGGTTTGGCGGGAAATCCTGGGCGCCCTTGAAGAACTGCGTGGTCACGCATTCGCGGGTGCCGAGCTGTTCGGTCAGGTGATCGGCAAGGCCGCCGGGGAACTGGAACACGGCTTCGGCCGGAACGTCCTCGGCGGTGAGCGAGGGGGCGCACTTCCAGCGGATTTCCACCCCGGCGAAGAGATAGGCCTTGGAGCGGACGAGGCGGAACAGGCGGGCGGGGCGGAACTTTGCGTCATCGCCGAAGATCTCGGTATCGGGGATGAAGGTGACGGTGGTGCCGCGCCGGTTGGGGGCATTGCCGATCTTCTGCAGCCCGCCGAGCGGCAGCCCGCGCGAGAACTCCTGCGCGTAGAGCTCCTTGTTGCGCGCCACTTCGATGCGGGTGAGGCTGGACAGGGCATTGACCACCGAGACGCCGACGCCGTGGAGGCCGCCCGAGGTCGCATAGGCCTTGCCGGAGAACTTGCCGCCCGAATGGAGCGTGGTGAGGATCACCTCCAGCGCGGACTTTCCGGGAAACCGGGGGTGCTCGTCGACCGGGATGCCGCGGCCGTTGTCGGAGATGGAGAGGCGGTTGCCTTCTTCCAGCACGACCTCGATCCGGTTGGCGTGGCCGGCCACGGCCTCGTCCATGGCGTTGTCCAGCACTTCGGCGGCGAGGTGGTGGAAGGCGCGCTCGTCCGTGCCGCCGATATACATGCCGGGGCGGCGGCGGACCGGCTCGAGCCCTTCGAGCACTTCGATCGCGGAACCGTCATAGGCCTCGCCGGCCGCGGAGGGGAGCTTGTCGAAGAGATCATCGGACATGGCGAGGACTATAGAAGGGCCGGGAATCCGCGCGCAAGCGGCGGCGCGGGGTTATCGT
>Ga0207702_10005876_pt1 | contig 10669 bp, 6 predicted proteins | sample KBSCornC62_FD_184302 | JGI IMG/M metagenome (GOLD analysis project Ga0207702, IMG submission 184302) | Corn rhizosphere microbial communities from Kellogg Biological Station, Michigan, USA - KBS Corn C6-2 (SPAdes) (version 2) | ecosystem: Host-associated > Plants > Roots > Rhizosphere > Soil ...
CTTCGACCGCGTGACGCACACCTATCAAGGTCACATCGGCAGCGCGATCCGCCATGCGCCACGCTGGATGATCGTGTTCGCGCTGGTCGCCGCGCTGGCCGGCTTCCTCTACACCAAGCTGCCCACCGGCTTCGTGCCCAGCGAAGACCAGGGCTTTGCGCTGGCCATCGTCAGCCTGCCGCCGGGCGCCTCGCTCGCCCGCTCCGAGCAGGTCATGAAGGAAGTCAAGGACACGCTGGACCACAGCCCGCTGAAAAACGACTACGTGGGCATGTACCAGATCAGCGGCTTCAGCTTTGTCGGCCGCAGTGAAAACGCCGGCATGGTGTTCATCAAGCTCAAGGACTGGAGCGAGCGCTCGATCACCGCCGATGACTTCATCCGCCAGGCCAATGGCGTGCTGCATGGTGGCATTCGCGATGCCATGATCTTCGTGGTGAACCTGCCGACCATCCGCGGCCTCAGCCAGTTCGGCGGCCTGGACATGTACCTGCAGGCACGCAATGGCCAGTCGCGCGCCGAGCTGGGCCAGGCGATGGGCATGCTGCTGGGCAAGGCCGCCCAGAGCCCCGTGCTGTTCGGCACCCGCCCGAACATCCTGCCGGATGCGCCGCAGTACAACCTCACAGTGGACCGCGTGCAGGCCGGCGCGCTTGGGCTGTCGGTGAGTGATGTATACACGGCCATCCAGCTGATGCTGGCGCCGGTCTACGTCAACAACTTCATCTACGAAGACCGCGTGAAGCGCGTGATGGTGCAGGCCGATGCAGCGTATCGCATGGATACGGATGCGCTCAGCCACATCTACACACCCAGCTCGCTGAGCACCGGCACCACGTCCAGCACGTCGACGAGCAGTACGAGCTCGCCGTACGGTCCGTACAACATGATCCCGCTGTCCAGCGTGGTGCATTCCACCTGGAACATGGCCGCGCCTTCGCTCACGCGCTACAACGGCTATCCGGCCATCGAAATCGTGGGCGATTCCAACAAGGGCTACTCCACCGGCCAGGCCATGGCGACCCTGCAGGGCATCGTGAGCAACGACCTGCCCCACGGCTTCGGTGCGGATTGGACTGGCCAGTCGTACCAGGAACTGCTGGCCGGCAACTCGGCCACGCTGCTGATGATCCTGTCGATCTTCATCGTGTTCCTGTGCTTGTCGGCTCTGTATGAAAGCTGGTCGATTCCGGTGGCCGTGCTGCTGGTGGTACCGCTGGGCCTGCTGGGCATGGTGGTGGCATCCATGCTGCGCGGCTTCCCGAACGACATGTACTTCAAGATCGGCATGGTGACGGTGATCGGCTTGGCCGCGAAGAACGCGATCCTGATCGTGGAATTCGCGGTGGAACAGCAAGCCGAAGGCAAGACGCTGTTCGAAGCCGTGGTCACCGCTGCCCGCCTGCGACTGCGCCCGATCCTGATGACCTCGATGGCCTTCATCCTCGGCGTGTTGCCGCTGGTGACCTCCACCGGCGCGGGCGCCAACTCCCGCCACGAAATCGGCACCGGCGTGATCGGCGGCATGCTGTTCGCCACCTTCCTGGGCCTCTTGCTGATTCCGGTGTTCTACGTCGCCGTGCGCCGCACGCTGGGCGACAAGATGGATGAAGCCACGCACAAGCTGGCGCGTCAGGACCACCAGCAGACGTTCGATTCGGATCCGCGACACGGACATTGAGACGAACACGGAAGCGTCAACGAAAAGCCCCGGCAATGCCGGGGCTTTTTTTGCTCTCACCCGGGGAGAGAGTTGGGGTGAGGGGCCAATCTCGCGAAAAACGGCGTCGCGGCACCTTACGCCGATGCAATGTTGGGGTTCGGCTTCGCCTCAACCCAACCTACCAGCCTCAACGCAAACCGGTTTCCGCGCGCGCAATCACCAATCGCTGGATCTCGCTGGTGCCTTCGTAGATCTCGGTGATCTTCGCATCGCGGAAATAACGTTCCAGCGGCATCTCCTTCGAATAACCCATGCCGCCGTGGATTTGCACCGCTTGATGGGTAATCCACATCGCCGTTTCCGATGCCACCAGCTTGGCGACCGATGCCTCGGTGCCGAAACGCCCACCGTTCTTTTCCGTCTCGCCCTTCATCCACGCGGCACGCAGCGTGAGCAGCGTGGCGGCGTCGAGCTTGCATTTCATATCGGCGATCTTGGCTTGCGTCATCTGGAACGTGCCGATCGGATGGCCGAATGCCTTGCGGTCGCGCGACCATTGCAGCGTGGCTTCGTACGCCGCGCGGGCAATGCCAACCGCTTGCGAAGCGATGCCGATGCGGCCGGCGTCAAGCACGCCCATCGCGATCGAAAAACCCTTGCCTTCCTCGCCCAGCAGATCTTCCTTCGGGCATACGTATTCGTTGAGTTCGATTTCGCAGGTGGCCGACGCGCGAATGCCGAGCTTCGGCTCGGTCTTGCCTGCGTGGAAACCTGCCCGCTGCGTGTCGATGATGAATGCGGATACGCCCTTCGCGCCGATGCCCGGCGTGGTGATCGCGAACAGCACGATGTACCGCGCCACCGGGCCCGACGTGATCCAGCTCTTCTTGCCGTTGATCACCCAATCGCCATCGGTATTCTTCGATGCACGCGTGTGCATGGCCGATGCATCCGAGCCCGATTGCGGCTCGGTCAGCGCATACGCGCCGATCGCATCGCCCTGCGCGATCGCGCGCACGTACTTCTGTTTCTGCTCTTCCGTACCGTGCTTGAGGATGCCGTTGCAGAACAGCGAGTTGTTCACCGACATGATGGTCGAGGTGGCCGCATCCGCCGCGGCAATCTCGATCATCGCCAGCACGTAGGCGACTGGATCCATTCCCGCGCCGCCATATTCATGCGGCACCTCGATGCCCATCAGACCGAGCTGGCCCATCTCGCGGATGTTGTCCAACGGAAACTCTCCCTTCGCATCGAGCTCCGCCGCCACCGGCACGATGCGCTTTTGCGCGAAGTCGCGGGCGATGGACTGGATGGAAAGCTGGTCTTCGGTGAAACGGAAATCCATGGGCGGCTCCGGGGGAAAGAGATGGGGAAAGCCGCTCATTTTAGCTGTGCAGGGCGAATAGACCTTGCTGCGGGGCAGCAGGGATGCCGCGCGGCCCCTCGCCATCTCAAGCTGCAAACACCACTTCCATATCGAGCACGCCAGCCGCTTGTTGCTGGGTCCAACCCCTGGCCTTGATGATCTTGGCAAATCACGGTGAGTTGGGCTTTGACCTCCTCAAGCTTGACGCCCTCCGCTTCCGCGCCTAACCTCTCACATCTCTCTATCGCGATATAAGGATGCACGATGGATCTGGCCACCGCCTCCAGCGTGTTGCGCCTATTGGCCGACCCTACGCGTGTGCGGCTGCTGGCCCTGCTCGAGCGGGAGGAATTGACCGTGGCCGAGCTGGCTTCGGTGCTGCACCTGGCGCAGCCGCGGGTGTCCACGCACCTGGCCAAATTGAAGGAAGCCGAACTGGTGCGCGATCGCCGCGCCGGGGTTTCGGCCTATTACCGCGCCAACAGCGAAGGCGACGAGCGCCAGCATGCACTGATCCGCTCGCTGCGGGAAAGCATCGACGATGCCCTGCTGCGCGAAGACGCAGCACGGCTGCCCGGCGTACTGGCCCAGCGCGCGCGCGAACAAGGCTGGGCCGATACCGTCGCCGGCGACATGGAGCGCCATTACTCGCCCGGACGCACCTGGGAAACGCTCACGCGCTCACTGTTGCAACTGGTGGAAACCGGCGACGTGCTGGATATCGCCTCCGGCGACGGCGTCACCGCCGAACTGCTGGCGCCGCATGCGCGCTCGATCGTCTGCGTGGACGCCAGCGAACGCGTGGTGGAAGCCGCCGCGAAGCGGCTCGCGCCTTTCGGCAACGTCGAGGTGCGCTTCGGCGACATGCATGCACTGGCGCTGGAAGCCGAACGCTTCGACCTGGTATTGATGCTGCACGCCCTCACCTATGCCGAACATCCCGCCAAGGCAATGGCCGAAGCCGCGCGCGTGCTGCGTCCCGGCGGAAAGCTGTTGGCGGTGACGCTGGGCAAGCATGACCACCGCGCCGTGGTGGAGCCATTCGATCATCGCAATCTCGGCTTCAGCCCGAACGACCTCAACAAGCTGGCGACGCAGGCCGGGCTCAACGTATTCAGTTGCAATCGCCTGAGCCGCGAACGCAAGGCGCCGCATTTCGAAGTGATCAGTTTGCTTGCACGCAAGCCGTAAGGAGTTCCCCATGAGCACCCTCCCCTGGCTCCATCCCGATCGCGTTGCCGCGCTGGAAACCGCATTGCGCGAACGTATCCTGATTCTCGACGGCGGCATGGGCACCATGCTGCAAGGCCACCAGTTGGACGAGTCGGGTTTTCGCGGCGATCGCTTCGTCGAGGGCCGTGACAGCCAGCATGCGCATGCGCACGACCATCCCGGCAGTTGCGACCTGAAAGGCAACAACGACCTGCTCACGCTGACCAAGCCGGAGATCATCCAGGGCGTGCACGAGGCCTATCTCGAAGCCGGCGCGGACCTGGTCGAAACCAACACTTTCAACTCCACGCGCATCAGCCAGGCCGATTACCACCTGCAGCATCTAGCCTACGAATTGAACCGCGAAGGCGCCAAACTCGCGCGGGCCGCATGCGATGCCTACACCGCGAAAAATCCGGCGAAGCCGCGCTTTGCCATCGGCGTTCTTGGACCGACCAGCCGCACGGCTTCGCTATCGCCCGACGTCAACGATCCGGGTTTCCGCAACGTCACCTTCGAAGAGCTGGTCGACAATTACACCGAAGCGGCGAACGGCCTGCTCGATGGCGGCGCGGACGTCATCATGGTGGAAACCATTTTCGACACGCTCAACGCCAAGGCCGCCTTGTTCGCCTTGAGCGAACTGTTCCGCGCGCGCGGCAGCCGTGTGCCGGTGATGATCTCCGGCACCATCACCGACCGTTCCGGCCGCACGCTGTCGGGCCAGACCGCCGAAGCGTTCTATTACTCCGTCAAGCACATCCGCCCGCTGTCCGTTGGCTTGAACTGTGCGCTGGGCGCGGCCGATCTGCGTCCCCACGTGCAGACGTTGGCCAACGTTTCGGAGTGCTATGTCAGCACGCATCCGAATGCCGGCTTGCCGAATGCATTCGGCGAGTACGACGAGACGCCGGCGCAGATGGCGGCGGTGATCGAAGGCTTCGCGCGCGATGGCTTGCTCAACATGGTGGGCGGTTGTTGCGGGACGACGCCAGCGCATATCAAGGCGATAGCGGAGGCAGCGGGCAAGTATGCGCCGCGTGCGTTGTCGATTGAGGAGAAAGAGGCGGCATGACTGCATGCTGCACGCCGCCGCGCTTGGCTCCCTCTCCCCGCCGGGGAGAGGGCTGGGGTGAGAGGTCAACCTTGCCGCAAGCCTTATTTCTGCCGAACAGCAAAGACCAACCTTCTTCGCAAGATTGGCCCCTCACCCTAACCCTCTTCCCGGCGGGGAGAGGGGACTGCTGGCTGCAAGATTGATCCCGATGAATCCAACCTGCTACACCCGCCTCTCCGGCCTCGAACCGCTTGTCATCACGCCGGACCTCCTGTTCGTCAACATCGGCGAGCGCACCAACGTCACCGGCTCGGCGCAATTCAAAAAGCTGATCAAGGAAGATCGCTACGAGGAAGCCGTCGAAGTCGCGCGCCAGCAGGTCGCCAACGGCGCGCAGATTGTCGATGTGAACATGGACGAAGGCCTGATCGATTCGGAAGCGGCGATGACTCGCTTCCTCAACTTGATCGCCGCCGAACCGGACATCGCGCGCGTACCGGTGATGGTCGATTCGTCGAAATGGAGCGTGATCGAAGCCGGCCTGCGCTGCCTGCAGGGCAAGGGCGTGGTCAACTCCATTTCGATGAAGGAAGGCGAGGACATCTTCCTGGAACATGCGCGCAAGGTGCTCGAATACGGCGCCGCCGTGGTCGTGATGGCGTTCGACGAGCAAGGCCAGGCCGACACCTGCGAACGCAAGGTGGAAATCTGCTCGCGCGCGTACAAGCTGCTCACCGAAAAACTAGACTTCCCGCCCGAAGACATCATCTTCGACCCCAACATCTTCGCCATCGCCACCGGCATCGAGGAGCACAACAACTACGCGGTGGATTTCATCGAAGCCACGCGCGAGCTGAAAAAGCGCTTCCCGCTGAGTCATATATCCGGTGGCGTGTCCAACGTCTCGTTCTCGTTCCGCGGCAACAACACCGTGCGCGAGGCGATCCATTCCGTGTTCCTGTACCACGCGATCAAGGCGGGCATGGACATGGGCATCGTCAACGCCGGTGCGTTGATGATCTACGACGATGTGCCTGAAGAACTGCGCGAGCGCGTGGAAGACGTGGTGCTCAACCGTCGCGCCGATGCCACCGAACGCCTGCTGGAAATCGCCGACCGCTACAGGGCGAAGAAAGGCGAAGCGGTCGTCGAAAACCTGGCCTGGCGCGACAAGCCGGTGCGCGAGCGCCTTGCGCACGCGCTGGTGCATGGCATCGACCAGTTCGTCGATGAAGATACCGAAGAAGCGCGCCAGCAGACGACGCGTCCGCTCGACGTGATCGAAGGACCGCTGATGGACGGCATGAACATCGTCGGCGACCTGTTCGGCGCCGGCAAGATGTTCCTGCCGCAGGTGGTGAAATCCGCGCGAGTGATGAAGAAAGCGGTGGCTTATCTGCTGCCCTATATCGAGGCGGAAAAACTACGCACCGGCGACGCCGGCAAGAACAACGGCACCATCGTGATGGCCACGGTGAAAGGCGACGTGCATGACATCGGCAAGAACATCGTCGGCGTCGTGCTCCGCTGCAACAACTTCGAAGTGATCGACCTGGGTGTGATGGTGCCGGCGCAGAAGATCCTGGATACCGCGCGCGAGCACAACGCCGACCTGATCGGCCTGTCCGGCCTGATCACGCCATCGCTGGAAGAAATGAGCCAGGTCGCGCGCGAAATGCAGCGACAGAATTTCACTGTCCCCCTGCTGATCGGTGGCGCTACGACTTCACGCGCGCACACTGCATTGAAGATCGAGCCCCATTACAAAGCGCCAACGGTGTGGGTGAAGGATGCATCACGCGCAGTCGGCGTGGCGCAATCGCTGGTAAGCAAAGAGCTGATCGACAACTTCATGGCAAAAATCCGTGCGGAATACGCGGATATTCGTGAACGCCACAAGCAGCGCGGCGCGGCCAAGACCCTGGTGCCGCTGGAACATGCGCGCAAACAGCGCTTCAGCTGCGACTGGGCGAACTACACGCCGCCGCAACCGAACCGACCCGGCATCACCGTATTCGACGATTACGATCTGGCGGAACTGCGCAGGTATATCGATTGGACGCCGTTCTTCCAGGCATGGGAACTGGCGGGACGCTATCCGGCCATTCTCAAGGATGAAGTAGTCGGCAAGCAGGCCAGCGAACTGTTCGCCGATGCACAGGCCATGCTCGACAAAATCATCGCCGAGCGCTGGCTGACGGCGCGTGCGGTGATCGGTTTCTGGCCCGCATGCAATACCGGCGACGACGTTGAGATCCAATCTTCCGAAGGAACTCGCCGTCTACACCATCTGCGCCAGCAAGCCGAAAAACCCATGGAACGTCCCGATTTCTGCCTGGCCGATTTCATCGCGCCGAAGGAATTCGGCAAGCAGGACTGGATCGGCGCATTCGCCGTCACCGCAGGCATCGGCATCGAGGCGCACATTACCCGCTTCGAAGCGGACCATGACGATTACTCCGCCATCCTGCTCAAGGCACTCGCCGATCGTCTCGCCGAAGCCTTCGCCGAACGCATGCACGAACGCGTACGTCGCGAGTTCTGGGGCTACCAGCCGGACGAAGTGCTGGACAACGAAGCGCTGATCGGCGAACAGTACCGCGGCATCCGCCCCGCGCCCGGCTATCCCGCCTGCCCGGATCACACCGAGAAAGCCACGCTGTTCGAGCTATTGGATGCCACCCAGAACGCCGGCATCCAATTGACCGAAGGCTTCGCGATGTATCCCACCGCCGCCGTTTCCGGCTGGTACTTCTCGCACCCGGACAGCCAGTACTTCGTGGTGGGCCGCGTCACGCGCGAACAAGTCGAGGATTATGCCAAGCGCAAAGGCTGGACACGCGAGCAGGCAGAACGCTGGCTGGCTCCCAACCTCGATTACGATCCCGAATAGGCTGGGGGTGCAAACCCCAACCTACACCTTGCCGCCCACCTCATCCCTGCCGTGATTGCGCAAATGCATCACCAGGTTGTAGACCGACACGAACACCGGGAAGAAGTTGGAAAGAATGCCCACCGAGTCGTTCTTGCCGAACACGAAGTAAGCCAGCAACAACGCGCTGCCCGTCACCGACATCCACCAGAACGAAAGCGGCATCACCACGCGCTTGTATTTGCGCGTGTAGTACAGCTGCACGAACCAGCGGCCGGTGAACATCAGCGTGCCCATGTAGCCGATGACCTTCCACGGCGTCACATGAAAGTTCTGCAGGGAGTGCAGGATGTGCGAGAGATCGAAATGCATGGGAAGACGGCCGCTTGGCGAAGGGGAAACGGGGCATTTTAGCCGGCTGGCGGCTGCTACCCGAAGGCAACGCGATGCCCCTGCCGGTGGTTGACGTTCTCATCCACGATCCGTATAGTTGCGCGTTCCCGGCGGGCGGTTAGCTCAGCGGTAGAGCACTGCCTTCACACGGCAGGTGTCACAAGTTCGATCCTTGTACCGCCCACCATCCCCATTCCAGAAAAGACCACCTTCGGGTGGTCTTTTTTTCTGTGCCGATTCAAGGCGGAGCGCCTGGGAGCTGCCCCGTGCGACAAGCTTCATAAAGCTGAAACGGGCCACCGCCATCCTTGGACCATCGTGAAGAAAACCGTTGACGCCGCTTGCGCGTCCTTTTCAACGGCCCTTTGCCAAGGTGCCACATCCCTCTGCCTGTTCCCCGAATTCCCATGAGCATTCGCAACGCCACGATCGCCAGGCGCAAACGCACCATCGGCCTGTTCGAGCAAGAACGCACCGCGTCGATGGAGCTTGAATGGCAACGCCGTGGCGGCATGCCGGCCAGGCCAAGAAAAAAAAACGCTGCCCAGACGAAGAAAACGGAGCGGGCTCCCTGGCACGGCGCTTAGCGGCCGGCCACCTGTTTTTCCGCGCCACTCCCATCCTTCATCAACGCACGCGCTTCATCCAGGTGGCCTTGCAGCACGGGCAGACCGCGTGCGGCTATGGTTCTCAAACGATCGTCGGCGGAGGTTTTCGCAGCGACCTCATAGGCGGCGATGATCTTGCGGTGCTCGTTCACCATCATGCCGGCGAACGCCTGGTCGAACGCATCACCCTGCAGGGCCTGCAAGTGCGACTTCATCGCACTGATGTTGGCCGGTGGTACGCCATGCCCATGGCCCTTGCTGCCGTGGGTGGCGGCAGCAAGCCGTGCGAACTGCAGATTGAGCGCAGCGTGATCGCTGACGATGCTGCTCGCCAGCGCCCTCAGCTTGGGATTGGCCGATTTGGACATGGCGAGCTGCGCCAATGCGATCTGCATGGCATCGTCCGCGGTCGCCTGCGCAATGAATGCCTGCTCGCGCGCATCGAGCTTGGGTGGCCGGGCAGGTGCTTTGGCCGGCGCAGCGCCAACAGCGCCGGGCACAACGATCAGCCACATCAGTACAGCCACTCGCATGGAAGCGAACACAGCATCACGCAGCGCAATCACGGTTGCCCTCTTCCACCCGATTCACCATAGATCTGCCCTGTCACGTAACTCGATTCCGCCGCAGCGAGCTGCACGTACACGTGCGCGATTTCCGCCGGCTGCCCTGGACGTCCCATCGGTGTGGTCATGCCGAATTCCTTCAGGTTTTTCTGCGTCTGCCCGCCGCTCACTTGCAATGGCGTCCAGAACGGCCCCGGCGCCACGCCGTTCACGCGAATGCCGCGCTTGATCATCTGCTTGGCCAAGCCTTTGGTAAAGGTGACGATGCCGCCTTTGGTCAGCGCGTAGTCCAGCAGGTTCTCGGAAGGATCGTACGCATTCACCGAGGCGGTATTGATGATGGCCGAACCGGGCGGCATATGCGCTACCGCTGCCTTGGTGATCCAGAACATCGCATAGAGATTGGTTTTCAACGTCCAGTCGAAATGGTCCGTCGTGATGTCCAGGATGGATTCCGCACTGTGCTGCCTGCCGGCACTGTTCACCAACAGATCGATGCCGTCGAAGGCAGCGATCACCTTCGCCACCATGTTTTCGCAGAACGCCTCGTTGCGGATATCGCCCGGCAAGGCCAGCGCCTTGCGGCCCGCGTTCTGGATCAGTTCGATCACTTCCTGCGCATCGGGTTCTTCGGCCGGCAAATAGGAAATCGCCACGTCCGCGCCTTCGCGGGCAAAGGCAATCGCTGCGGCACGGCCAATGCCCGAATCGCCGCCGGTGACCAGCGCCTTGCGTCCAAGCAGTTTGCCGCTGCCGCGGTAGCTGGTTTCGCCGTGGTCCGGACGCGGCGTCATCTTGCCGGCCAGCCCCGGCCAGGGCTGCGATTGCGGTTCGAACGGCGGCCGCGGGTATCCCTTGCGTGGATCCTGCAACGGCACGGCCTGACGATAGCCCGAGCTGGTTCGGTCTTCCGGCTGCGTGCCCCAGGC
>Ga0207702_10005877_pt1 | contig 10669 bp, 12 predicted proteins | sample KBSCornC62_FD_184302 | JGI IMG/M metagenome (GOLD analysis project Ga0207702, IMG submission 184302) | Corn rhizosphere microbial communities from Kellogg Biological Station, Michigan, USA - KBS Corn C6-2 (SPAdes) (version 2) | ecosystem: Host-associated > Plants > Roots > Rhizosphere > Soil ...
GCCGCGGCGATCGGCCTGCTCAACGCCCTCGTCTGGCCGGTGCTGGCGCGCCTGACCCTGCCGCTGACGGTCTTGACGCTGGGGATCGGCGCGCTGCTCCTGAACGGTTTCCTGGTTACGGTGGCGATCGACCTGATTCCCGGGGCGGAGGTGAGCCGCGTCTTCGACGGCGTCCTGATCACGATCGTCCTGACCGCCGTTACGGCTGCGGTCTTCTCCCTGCTGGCGATCGACGAAGACGACGCCTGGTATCGCAACGTCGTCCGCCGCCAGGCGCGGGTCCGCAAGCAGGTGGTGGAGAGCGACGTGCCCGGGGTCCTCTTCCTCGAGATCGATGGTCTCGCCCACGACGTACTACTGCGGGCGCTCCAAGACGGCAACGCGCCGACTCTCGCCCGCTGGGTGCGAGGCGGCTCTCACAGCCTCAAGTGCTGGGAAACCGACTGGTCGTCGCAAACCGGCGCTTGCCAGGCGGGCCTCCTGCACGGCTCCAACGAGGACATGCCGGCATTCCGCTGGTGGGAGAAGGAGCGGGGGGCGGCGATCGTCACCAACCACCCCCGGGATGCCGAAGAGATCGAGCGGCGGCATTCGAACGGGCGCGGGCTGCTCCACGCCGACGGCGCCAGCCGCGCCAACATCCTCTCCGGCGATGCGCCGCACTCGATGCTGACGATGAGCACGGCGCTGCGCCGTCGGCGTCCGATCGGTAAGGACTACGCCGCCTACTTCGCCCGGCCCTACGCGGCGGCGCGGACCCTCGTCCTCTGCCTCGCCGAGATCGGACGCGAGCGGCGGGCGGCCCTCAGTCAGGTGCGTGAAGACGTCCGACCGCGGATCCACCGCAGCCGCTCCTACGTCTTCGCCCGGGCCTGGGGGACGGTGGTTCAGCGGGACCTCCAGGTCGCGACGGTGATCGGCGATGTCCTCTCCGGGCGCCCGGTCATCTACACCACCTTTCTCGCTTACGACGAGGTCGCCCATCACTCCGGCATCGAGCGACACGACGCGCTTGTTGTGCTCCGTGACCTCGACCGCCAGATCGCCCGGATCGCTCGCGCCTGCGAAGACGCGCCGAGGCCGTACCGGCTGGTGGTGCTCTCTGATCACGGTCAGTCGCAGGGGGAAACCTTCCGCGACCGCTACGGCCAGACGCTCGAGGAGCTGGTGCGGGGAGCCTGCGAGCCGGAGAGCGTGGTCGCGGCCGAAGCGGGCGACGACGACGCCCTTTCATATCTCAGCGCCGGCCTCACCGAGGTGGCGCGGGACAACACCCTCGCCGCTCGCACGGTCCGCGCGGCCACCCGCGATCGCCGCGCCGACGGCGCCGTCGCCCTCGGCCCCGATGCACGTCGCACCGTCGACGAGACGCACGACGGCGAGCTGCCGGAGCTCTCAGTGATGGCCTCCGGCTGCCTCGGCCTGATCAGCTTCCCGCGCGAGCCCGGGCGTCTCAGCCTCGAGCGCATCGAAGCGCTCTACCCGCGGCTGATTCCCGCCCTGCGAGACCACCCGGGCATCGGCTTCCTCCTCGTCCGCTCCGAGCGCGAGGGAGCGCTGGCGATCGGCGCTGCCGGCATCCATCACCTCGACTCCGATCGGGTGGAAGGGGAGGACCCGCTCGCCCCCTTCGGCCCCAACGCCGCCGACCACCTGCGCCGAACCGACGGCTTCCCACACTGCGCCGACCTGATGATCAACAGCACCTACTGGCCGGAGTTCCAGGAGGTTGCGGCCTTCGAGGAGCTGGTCGGTTCGCATGGCGGCATGGGAGGAACCCAGAGCTTCCCGTTCGTCCTGCACCCGAGCGAGCTGGAGTGGCCGGGGGAGGAGGTGGTCGGAGCCGAGCGCGTCCACCGCATCTTCCGCGGCTGGCTGGCCGGACTTGGGCAGAGCGCCTACGCCAGCGAGGTCGATTCCCCCGGGGAGAGGACGCGCGTTTCGACGTGAGGTGCCAGCTCGCGCATGTGGGCGGCGAATTCTGGGCCAGGCCGGCGCAGCGGCTCCGGGCGGAGGCGGTCGAGGCCGAGCGGATAGAAGGTGCCCCAGTGGATCGGCACCGCCAGCCGCGGCGCGAGGGCGGCGGCTGCCCGAGCTGCCCCGGCGGGATCTAGGTGACCCTCACCGATGTTCGGGCCCCATCCCCAGATCGGCAGCAGCGCCAGGTCGAGATCGAGGTCGAGCCCGCTCATGCCGGGGAAGAAGTCGGTGTCGCCGGCGAAGTAGACGTCTCGCCGGCCGCGGACCAGGAACCCGATGGCTCCGGGGTTGCTGGCGAACCGACGCCGCCCGCCCGGATGCACCGCCTCGACTGCGGTGACGGCGAGCTCTCCGACGGCCCTCGTCTGCCCAGGTCTCAACTCACTGACTGAGCGGAAACCGCGTCGCTGGAAGAACCGCCGTGACCCCGGCGGGACCAGTAGCCGGATGTCGCGCTCGAGCTGCCGCAGAGAAGCAAGATCGGCGTGGTCGTGGTGGAGGTGCGAGATCAGGAGTGCGTCGAGGTTCCGGGTCACCTCCGGTCCGGGCGATGCGCCATGTCGCACCAGCGGCCCTAGTCGTCGCCGCAGCAGCGGATCGGTCAGCAGCCGAGTCCCGTCGATCTCGATCAGGACGGTTCCATGACCGACGTAGGTGACAGTGTCTGCGGTGCTCATGTCGACTGAGCCTAAGCCCGAAAACGAAGTCGTCGAGGTCGAGCCGGGAGCGCTGAGCGGGCTTTTCGCCTCGCCGCAGTGGCTGCGCGACCTCGGCTTCTCGGCCTGGCTGCTCGTCGGTGTGGCGGCGGCGCTGGTCGGGGCGATCTGGCTCCTGGCTCTGACTCAGACGATCGTGATGCCGGTGATTACCGCCGGCATCATCGCCTCGGTGGCTTCGCCGGCCGTCGATTGGCTGCGGCGTCACGGGGTCCCGCGAGGCATCGGCGCGGCCTTGGTCCTGGTGGCGATCCTCGCCCTGGCTTTCGGCGTCGGGCTGATCGTGCTCACCGGAATCGCCAGCCAGGCGGCCGACATCGGCGCCAGGTTGAAGGAAGGTGCGAGCGAAGTCGAGGCGTGGGCGCGCGACCTAGGCGTGAGCGCATCCAAGGCCGCCAGCGCCAATTCCGATACCAGCGGCGGGGTGAGCGAAGCGTTCCAGGCCCTGACTCACGGCCTGCTGGGGGGCATCGAGCGCTTGGCCTCGCTCGCGGTCTTCCTCTCCTTCACGGCCCTGAGCTTGTTCTTCCTGCTCAAGGACGCGCCGACGATCAGCGGCTTCGTCGAGCGCCACCTCGGCGTCCCAGTTCCCGTCGCCCGCTCAGTCCTCGGCCGGATCGCCGGCAGCATGCGCGGCTACTTCCTCGGCGTGACGATCGTGGCCCTCTGGAGCGCGCTGATCGTCGGCGGCGGCGCCCTCCTCCTCGATGTGCCGCTGGCGGGGACGATCGCCGTCGTCACCTTCGTCGGCGGCTACGTCCCCTACCTCGGCGCCTGGACCGCCGGTTTCTTCGCCGTCCTCATCGCCCTCGGCGCCCACGGGGCTGAGACGGCGGTCGCCCTCGGAATCGTCGTCCTCCTCGCCAACGGCGTCCTCCAGCAGCTGGTCCAGCCGATCGCCTACGGCGCCGCCCTCAACCTGCACCCCCTAGCCGTCCTGATCGCGACGATCGCCGGCGGTTGCCTGTTCGGCACCATCGGCCTAGTCCTCGCCGCGCCGCTTCTTTCGGCCACTGTCAAGATCGCATCCGATCTCAAGAGCGAGGAGACCGGCACAGTGGCCGAGTAGAGGGCTCACGGCACTCCAACATGAAGGAGCTACGTGTCACGCAAAACGATGCGCATCTTCTTTGCCTTTGACCCCAACCGAGTCGCACTCCTGCTTATTGGATGCGATAAGGCGGGTAAGACGAAGCGCTTCTACAAACGAATGATTCCAGTAGCAGATGCGATTTACCAGCAGCACTTATCTCCGGCTGATTCCGGTGGTATCGGTGCCGCACTGGCGCATCACTGGCGCATCGCGAACGGCGAGGACTAGAGGGGGGCCGGACCCCCTTGTGGACAGCGTGCCGAAGACCGGCCCCCGTTAGGGCCAATCAGCCGGCCTTGTAGGTCCTTAACAGCACCTGCACAGGGGCAACCTGCTTGATCGTCATAACCTTCACCTCCTCCCAGTCTCAAACCCAGCGATCCTCGCCGGGAGTAGCCATGCTAAAACGAATTCGATTAGCAACTAAGTATCTGATCCATGTCAGGGATTTGAGTACCTAGTGGCACCTTCCTAGGGTTCGCAAGCCATATCCTCGTAATTCTGCTGAGCAGCCGGCGGCTCTCCAGAGGAGGAGCGAAATGGGGACGAAGATGGGCGAGGGACTTAAAGCTAAGCGTAAGCGGGAAAAGGAGCGGAAGCGGATCGAGGAAGTTGTCCAGTACGCGCTCTCTCACAGGTACCGGGTTGAAATCCTGACCCTGCTGAACCAGGCGAGCTACACCGCCAGCGAACTTTCGGATTTGACCGGGATTTCAATGCAGAACGTGTCCAATCACCTTAAGCGCATGCTGCAGGACGGCGCGATCGAGGTTGTTGAAACCGAAGAACGCCGGGGAACGAACGTCTTCTGGTATCGCGCCTTCGGGATCCTGGAATACACCCAGGAGCAAGCCGAAGCACTGACCGAGCTGGAGCGGCAGACGATAGCCGGGTGGGTCGTTCAGTCAGGCACTGCCGAGACGATGGCAGCACTGTGGAAAGGGAACCTGGCCGACCCGCGGACCATCCTGCATTGGTCCTGGTACACCTTCGACGAGAAGGGCCGCGTCGACGCCGAGGCAGCGAACGTCCGACACCTGGAAGAGATCCGCCAGATCGAATGCGAATCGCTGGGCCGGATGGTCGAATCGAAGGAGGAGCCGACCTCGATGATCGTCAGCCTCTTCTCGTTCGTCAGGGCAAGGAAGACCCCTCGACCGGCGTCACGGTCAGCGGAGTCTGACCCGGGTCGGCGATCCGATTGACGCCAGCCCGAAGCTGGCACTAGCTTCCATCACTCAAGGCACGCCGACCACTGCCCTTAGCGGGAGGCGTCCTTCCTCGACCGGGGGCGGGCGTGGAAACGGAAATCCGAAGCCCGCCCTCGGCCCCTTCCACCGATGATGACTTCCTCCCACAGACAGCCACCCCGAGACCGTCCATCGTCGCCCCCCGGTTTCCCCTTGCGCGAGGTGGAGGCCGCGATGGACCTGACGACAGAGGCGACGGCTTCGGGAGGGGTGGCCGTCGTCTCACCGTCACACGTATAAGGAGGGTCCGACGCGATGGCCGGATTCCGACGCAAGCGCAGCTCACTTGGAGCGACACAGGCACAGGCGCTCAATCACCCAATGAGACTCCGCATCTTGGAGGTGCATAAGCGGATGAGGAGCCGGCCCCTGTCGGTGGAGACGCTGGCGCTGGCGCTGGCTCAGACCCGCGAGTACGGCGACGTGAAACAGGCCGAAGTGAAATACCACCGCGACCGTCTGCTCGACGCCGGCCTCCTGCCGGTTTGACATGTCCCGACGAATCCCCCTCGGGCGCCTGCGGACGCCGACGATCTACACCTTCGGCGAGGCCGAGCTGCTCGACATGGACGACCGTTCGGCCCACGTCCTCCGTATGCGCTCCGGCATGTTGGACGGTCAGCTCCACGCGCTGCACGAGGTCGGAGAGGAGATCGGCGTCACGCTGGTGAGGGCCAGGCAGATTCAGAACGACGGGCTCGCCGTGATCCGCGGCGTCCGTGAGGCCCAGCGGCACATGCGGGACGAGCCGACCCGGCGCCAGTATCGATTCGGGAGGCGGTGGTGACGGTCGCTGCGGTCCCACCGGTCACTCCGCACCTCTACAAGTCGGCATGACGGGGACGGCAGGCTTGACGGGCGTCGTGGCCGCTGACTGGTCGTCTGCGGCGCCCGTCAGGCCCGCAGCCCGTTCCCCGTGGGTCAAGTCGCCTCCGGGATCGGGCTTTATCGGGGGGCGGTTCCTCTCCTGGCCGATGAGGAACCGCCCTCTCCTCGAGCTTACGAAAGGAGGGAGCGTGTGCTAGGGAACCGCTGGGTTTTGCAGGGCGTCACCGAAGGGTACGAACAGCAGCTTTGGGAGGAGCTGAACAAGTTGCTTGCCGATGCGATCCCGCCAGATGCGAGTGGAGACGACGCCGTGGACGCAATGGTCGCCCTGGTCAACGGTGCCGATACCGAGATTGCGGAGCTGTATGCACAGGTCCGGACGATCGCTTGGGAACAGTGCGAGGGGTATCTGTGGGAGCGGCTCAGGGAGGACAACCCGATCGCGGCGGTCAAGCGTCGGCTCTGCGGTCATCTGCATCCCGCCAGATAGACCGATGGCCTTGTCGGAACCGGACTACAGGAAGGCAAGCGGGGAGACGATCCGAAGGCTGCGAACGGACGCCGGTCTGACCCCCGCCGAGCTGGCGTAACGATCGGGTCTCTCGACATCTTGGCTTGGTCGGCTGGAGAGCGGCCCTCATGGTTTTGGTGTCGGACTGGCGCATCGCTGGCGCATGGAAAGCGCTATGCGGCGGGGTTTGGATGGCCATCGGGAGGATCAACCGCGCTGATCCCTTGATTGGCGATCGATGCAACCTCGGCCCCGAACTTCGCCAGGCATTTCTCGTCGGGCGGTCCGTCTGCGAAAATCCCCGGCATGGAGTACGCGCACGTCAAGCTCAGCGGCGACCGTGCCGGCGAGTACGTCGTCACCGAGGAGCGCCCCGACGGGTCGCTCACTCTGGTGCCGGATACCTCTTTCGAGGCAATCCGAAAGCGCCTCGGCACCGAGCCGGCTACGCTGGCTGAGTTCGAAGCCGAGTACGGCCCGGTTCAGCCCCCCGACGGCGAGGGGTAGCCGATGAGCAACAAGCGGCCGGGTCGAGCGCCCGCGCTGTTCGATGACGCTGCCTTTGCTGAGGATCTGCAACGTGCCAGCAATGCCGGGACAGAAGTGGCGCTCGCGGCTCGAAAGGAGTTCGAGGGAGAAGGGGTCCCGGTGGGAAGTCTCCTCGCCTGCGATGAGGAGGGATCGGATGGGACTGAACTTCGGCACTGCGTAAAGCTCCGGCTCCCACCGCCGGATGGCAAGTTCGGCATGGTCTTCCGCATCGAGCAAAGGCAGGAGAGGTCGGTCTTGGTCTTCGCCGCCTTCGGCGTGCGCCACCACCCGCTCGAAGCGAACGCGCCGACGGTTTACGAGATTGCCCATAGTCGGCTGCATTCGACTTAGGGATCCGCCGGGATCTAGCTGAACCCCTTCAAAGCGGCGTGGTCGCAGACGAGCACCGGCGCGCACTGTTTGGCTTTGAGCTCAGGGAGGGCATTCCTAAATACGAAGCCATGGTCGAGGTGGGAGAAGACGTTTCCTTCCCGTGGAGCATGGACGTCATAGCCCACTATCAACACAGTTTCATCAGCGGTTGGGGGTTGGCGCGAGCTCGGCGCCAACTCGGCGCCGGAGAGATCCGGCAATTGCTCGACGCCGTCCGAACCAGGCTCCTCAACTTCACTTTGGAGCTAGAGACCGCGAATCCCAACGCTGGGGAGGCCGTCAGCGGCGAGGAGCCCGTGCCGCTCCAAGACGTCAACGCGGCGTTCAAGGTCTACGTCATGGGCGACAACAACGTAGTCAATGCTGCCGGGCGGGACGCGCACCAGGATGTCTTGATGGAGGGCGCAGAATGGGAGTCCCTTCGTGCGGAGCTTGGGCGGCTAGGAGTGCCTGACGGGGAGATATCCGAACTGAGGGATGCCCTCGCTAGCGACGCGTCTCTCGGTCTCCCGCCTGGTGCGCTTGGCCCGTCTGCTTCGGCCTGGTACCAGCGGCTGGTGGATGCGGTCGCCCCGAGGTGCGGTCGCGCTCCCTTCAGAGGTCACCGGCGCGGTGATTGCCACGGAGCTCCTGAAGTTCGTGGGTGCAAGCTAATCGAAGGCCTTGCGATGAACCGCCACCTGACGATTACCGCCGCCGCCCTGTAGCGGCGGCATCTCGAGGGCTCACTGGCGCATCGACCCTTCTCCTGCCCACCCAGGGGTCCCACTCGACGTCCTTGGTATCGAAGCTCCATCGGCTTGCTGGAGCAATCCACAACAGAAAACGCCCCGCCGGGGAGGCGGGGCGCTTCTGGGGTTACTACAGGGAGGAGAGATATGTATCTCTATATATGTGTGGATCCGTGGGAGGTAGGTGAGCCCGGTTTGTGTCGAGTGCGTCGCTGTGGGAAGCAGCGAGGCGATATATCGACGCGGGGTTCAACCAAGAAGTCTTTGTCGTGGTCCTTTAGTCGGTTTCCTCTCGCGAATCCTTGAACAGCGTACGAACGTATGTGCGATCTGTGTGTGAGTGGGCTCACAGAACGCCTGCATCTCACGGTCTCTCCGGCTTCCTGCCGTCCCGATTTGGTCCAAGAAAGCGGATTACGCGGAAGAAGTTGTCAACGAAATGTTGCATCGCCGTCTCAGGTGGAGCGAAATCCCGCTCTGTGCGGGGGCTGGCTGTAGCGTTCGAAGCGTGAAGAAGACCCGCATAGACGCGGTCCTGGCGGATCGCGGCCTCTTCCCGTCCCGTTCTGCCGCCGCCGGCGCGGTGCGGGCGGGTGAAGTTCGAGTCGGCCAAGACGGGCCTGTCGCGCTGCGGCCGAGCCAGCTGGTCGAAGCCGACGTCGACCTGATCGTCGCTTCTGGTCCGCGCTTCGTCTCGCGCGGCGGGATTAAGCTCGAGAACGCGCTCGAGGCGCTAGGCATCGCCATAGCCGACCGCGACTGCCTCGACGTCGGCGCCTCCACCGGCGGCTTCACCGACTGCCTGCTACAGCGGGGCGCGCGGCGGGTGGTTGCCGCCGACGTTGCTTACGGGCAGCTGGATGTCCGCCTGCGTGAGGATCCGCGCGTGTACGTGATCGAGAGGCTGAACGCGCGGGCGATGGAGCCGGGCGATCTGCCTTTCCAGCCGTCGCTGGCGACGATCGACGTCTCCTTCATCTCGCTGGCGAAGGTGCTGCCAGCCGTTATCCGCTGCTTGGAGCCCGGCGGAGAAGTCCTTGCGATGGTGAAGCCGCAGTTTGAGCTCGGGAAGAGCCGGGTCGGGCGCGGCGTCGTCCGCGACCCGGCTGATCGCCACGAGGCGATCCTCAAAGTCGCGGAGGCAGCGCGGGATCTCGGACTGTCGGTGCGCGGCTTTGCCTCCTCCGGGTTGCCCGGGCCGAAGGGCAACCGCGAGACCTTCGTCTGGTTTGGGGGACAAGGCGCGGAGGTCGAGGACCTGGACGCAGCCGTAGCCGCGGTCGTGGAGGAGGACGCGTGAAGACCGCCGCGCTGATCACGCATTCGCATCCACCTTCGGCATCCGAAGCGGTGGCGGTTGCTGCCGAAGTCGCCCACGAGCTCGGCTGGCGTCTCGCCGCCAGCCAGGACGAGCTCGAAAAGCACGGCGCCGCCGGCGAGGGCGTCGACGTCACCGCCGAACACACCGTGCCCGACATCTGCCTGGTGCTCGGCGGCGACGGCTCGATTCTCCACGCTCTGCGCCGCTTCGCCGGCACGGAAGTTCCCGTTTTCGGTGTGAACTTCGGCACCGTCGGATTTCTCGCCGCAGTCGAGCGCGGGGAAGCCCGGGAGGGCATCCGCCGTGCCCTGCAGGGGGAATTCGAGACGATCCAATTGCCCGGGCTGGAGGTCACCTGCGACGAGGCGAAAGCGGTCGGCCTCAATGACATCACCCTCGCGCGGCGGCCCCACGACCGGGTCGCCGAGCTCAGCTACCGAATCGCCGGCAAAGAGGTCGGGCACGTGCGCTGCGACGGCCTCGTCGCCGCCACGCCAGTCGGCTCAACGGGATACAACCTCGCCAACCAGGGCCCGATCCTGGCATGGGGAGTCAAGGGCTACGTGGTCAGCTACATCGCCCCGCACTCGCTGACCGCCCGGGCGCTCGTCGTCGCCCCCGGGGACGTGCTCCACATCGGGAACGCGCCGGAGCGCGCGCCGGTCGAGGTGGCCGTCGACGGCGGCAAGGTTGCCGAGCTGGCTCCCGGAGCGGAGGTCGAGGTTCGCTTCCTCGACTCGGTCAGCTGCCTCGCGCAGCTTCCCGGCACGAGCTTCTATCAGCGCATCAGAGACAAGTTCGGCCACTTGGCGGTTTGAAGCGAAGCTCGTCAGCCGACGAGTTGCGTTCATTAGGGTGCCTCGCTTATGGAGCGCAAGTGGTGGACCCTGCTGCTGGTCTCGATCGCGACGTTCATGCTGCTGCTGGACGTCACCGTCGTCAACGTCGCCCTGCCGGACATCCAGCGGGAACTGAACGCGAGCCTCTCGAGCCTGCAGTGGGTCGTTGACGCCTACTCGCTGACCCTGGCCGCCTTCCTCCTCACCGCCGGCTCGCTCGGCGACCGGCTCGGGCGCCGGCGCGTGTTCACGATTGGCTTCGGCATCTTCACCTTCGCCTCGTTTCTCTGCGGCATCTCCGATGATCCGACGCTGCTGAACCTGGCCCGCGGGCTGCAAGGGGTCGGCGGGGCGGGGATGTTTGCGACCTCACTCGCACTGATCGGCCAGGAGTTCCACGGCAAAGACCGGGCGACCGCCTTCGGCGTCTGGGGTGCGACCGTTGGCGGCGCGGTGGCAGTCGGCCCGCTGGTCGG
>Ga0207702_10005895_pt1 | contig 10655 bp, 6 predicted proteins | sample KBSCornC62_FD_184302 | JGI IMG/M metagenome (GOLD analysis project Ga0207702, IMG submission 184302) | Corn rhizosphere microbial communities from Kellogg Biological Station, Michigan, USA - KBS Corn C6-2 (SPAdes) (version 2) | ecosystem: Host-associated > Plants > Roots > Rhizosphere > Soil ...
AAAGGCGATGACAAAGAGCCCGACGTCGAGTGCCAGCGAGATCAGATAGCCCCCGAGGCGCCCGTACCAACCGAGGTCGATCCCCGTGTCGCGCCCGGTCACATAGCCGGACATGATCGAAGCGACGACCAGGCCGAAGCCGATCGTCGCGAGCGCGAACAGGCTGCGACGAAGCTGCTCGAGGAGCCCCGGACGGTAGTGGCGCGGGATCTCCCAGACCTCGTCGAACGCCTGCTGCGTCACCCGGACGACACCCGAGCCGGCCCAGAGCGCAGTCAGCAAGCCGATGAGGATCGGCCACCAGGAGCCGCTGAGCCCGCCCACGGTGCCCGGATTGAGCAGCGGGAAGAACGACGCCACCCGCCCCAGCACGTCTGTGCGCCTGTCCTCCGGCAGGACATAGCCGAGAATCGTCACCAGCACGAGGAAGAGCGGGAAGATCGAAAAGAACGCCCAGAAGGCGATCATGCTCGCGAGGCTCGACGACTGATCCTCGCCGTACTTCTTCACCGTTCCAGCGCCAATTGCCAGCTTCTCGTGGTCCTGCTGCGCTCGGTCGATTTTGGTGAGCCATTTCTTCATGGGCCTATTCGGGCAACGACCCAGCGCGAACTCGGGGTACGCACGCAGGTGCGCCCCGGACCCGACTGCGACCTGCAAGCGGCACTAGGAAAGGGCTCGAGCGTGAGGACTCCCTGATAAAAGTGCTGGGCCACCGCGCCTCACTCAAAAGGGTTCCACACTTCCAGGGATTGCTCGGCGGCGCGCAATAGCTCCGTGAGCGGTGAACGTCACTCGAGCGCCCTGCGGAGGGATCCCTCGTTGGGGTGCACGGCCGCTTTTCGCCGCGGACGATGTTCTTGCGGAAACCATCGCCGCCAGCCTCACGAGCCTGCGGGGTCGCCTCGGGAGGCGAGATCACAAGGAGCGTCGCATGCTCTCGCGTCTCGTCCGGTCCGACCAGGGCCGACTCCACCACCTTCCGGTGATACTCGGACTCCTTCTCCTCCTCCTGTTCGCCGCAGGCGCCGCCGCCGCACCGGGTGGCGGCAAAGGCGGAGGCAAGCCGAGGGGCACCTCCTCGACTCCGACCATTTCGATCGCCTCGCCCTCGTCTGGCTCGACGGTATCGGGGCCGGTCAGCGTCTCGGGCTCAGCCTCTGACAACGGCACCTCAGTCGCGAGCGTGCAGGTGAGCGTCGACGGTGGCACGTACCAGCGGGCGACCGGCACGACCTCGTGGAGCTTCCCCCTCAACTCCGCGTCGTATCCCGACGGGACGCACACGATCGCAGCGAAGGCAACCGACAGCTCCGGCAGCACCGCGGTCACCACCAACACGGTGACGTTCAACAACACGCCGACGCCCACCACGCCGCCCCCGGACACCAGCCCACCGTCCGTTGCCATCGCTGCACCGGCTCCGGGGAGCACGGTCTCCGGCACGGTTTCGGTCTCGGGGTCGGCCGCAGACAACATCAGCGTGGCGGCGGTACAGGTGAGCCTCGACGGCGGCCCATACCAGGCCGCGCAGGGGACCAGCAGCTGGAGCTACTCGCTCGACACCACGATGCTCGCCGCTGGCTCGCACACGCTCTCAGCGCGCGCAACCGACACCTCCGGCAACGCCTCCACGACGAACGAGAACGTCACAGTCCAGAACAGCACGACGCTGCCTCCTGGGGTGGTGCAGCAGCTCGTCACACCTGAGGGAGCGACGATCAACATCTATTCGGACGCAGTCGGTTGGACGGCGCAGCAGGTTTACGACCTCCTGAAGCCGAACGCATACCAGCTCGACGTGATCGGTCCAACCTTGACGATCGACGTGACCGCACAATACGCCTCCCAGACCACGACGAGCGCCTCATCCTCGAATGGCGTCTGGGGCAATTACCATGCCACGATCACGCTGCAGGCCAACGGCACCTCCGCCTTCGCAACTCGACCTGACGCGATCGCGGCGCACGAGTACGGCCATGCATGGACCAACTACTACTACTACGTGAGGTGGCAGCGCGACTGGACGCCCTGGCTACAGGAGCGCGGACTCGCGGGCAACCCGCTGCTCGACTCGAGCTACCAGTGGACGATTCGCGAGATGATCGCCGATGATTACCGCTTGCTCTTCGGCACGAGCTCCGCGCAGTCTGAGATGGCTTACATAAACCCCGCAATCCCGGAGCCGCGCACCGTCGCAGGACTGAAGAACTGGTTTGTGAACACCTGGGGTTGAGCTAGAGAGAGGCCCCCTTCCGGGGGCCTCTCGTTCTGCCAACGTTTCAGCCCGTTCTTAGCAGAGCTGGTTGTTGTTGTACTTGTCCAGTGCCGTCGCGTACTGGTTCGCCAGCGTCGCGTCCGCGGACGTGAGCTTCGGCGAGTAGGTGTTGCCGTTCCAGCTGTACTTGACCAGCAGCGCCTGGGCGCCATTGATCGCCGTGACGGCGGCCGCGCACACGCCAGCCTGGGCATTCACGTTCAGATCCGCGGCGAGTAGCTGAGCCGCCATGTTGAAGAGCGGGTCGCTTGACTTGTTGACGCCGCTGAACGTGTTCTTCGACAGGGTCTGGACGGCGTTGCATTCGTCCGCCTGGGAGTTGGTGAACGTGTACGTGCCGAGCGTGATCCCGCCCAGGTACTGCCCGAGCACGTCCGCCTGGCCGCCCTTGCTCTTCTTGCAGCCCGACCAGTTCTTCCAGTACCCGATCGTCAGTCCCTTCGACTGTGGGTGAGAGTTGTCCACATTGAAGATGAGCGACGGGTTGTCGGCCGCCTGGGCGACCGTGATGGAGAAGTTCCAGCACCAGTAGTTCGTCGCATTGGTCGGGTTGTATGGCCCGTAGCCGCTGATGGTCGGGTTGTAGCTCGCCATCAGAAGCTCGCAGATCGCGTACGTCTGTCCGGGCACGAGGTCGTACGTGAAGTTCAGGGTGCCAAGATTCGTCCCGTTCGTCGTCATCGACTGGAGCAGGTCATGCAAGCCACCGCTCTGGTCGCCCAGCCGCAAGTCGAAGGTGAATTGGGGCGAACTGGCCGTGAGTGGCGCCCCGTTGATCGTCTTCACCACCCTCACGTGGCCCCGGCTCTTGTTCGTGATCGTGCAGGAGAACGTCCTGCCGTTGTCCGCCGGATAGTTGACCGTGAACGAGCACTCGCTGCTCGCGCTGATCTGTGTCCATCCGGTCTTGGACGTCTCCGTGATCGTGTACGAACCTTCCTGCAGGGACGTCGTGAACGGTACGAAGCCGGTGCCGGTGGTGGTCACGGTCTCGCCGCCTGACGGCGTACCCGGTCCGTTGAGCGTCATGACCCAGCCGGCCTCGTAGCCGGTCGGATCGGTGACCTTCTTTACCTGTGCGACGGCCGGGGCGTTCTGGTTGTCGAACTCGACGCCGGCCGTGCAACCCGTGAGGCCAACAGTCTGGTCATCCTGGGGCTTCCACCCGCTTGCGGTGTCCTCCTTGACCGTGTAGGTGTCGAGGGGCAGGTTGGGCACCGTGATGTCCTTGCTGGTCTGGCCCGCGGTGAATGTCACGCTCGGATCGGCGACATCGTTGTTGCTGCTGTCGTAGACGTGGAACTGGAACGTCGCCGTCTCCGTGCCCTGCAGCACGTTCGGGATCGTCTTCGTGATCGTGAGCTTGCCGAGCTCCGACGAGTCGATGTTCACCGTCAGCGGAGCGCTGTCGATAGTCGAGCCGCCGTCCGGCGTGAGGTGCGCGGTATCGGTGATCGAGCCGCTCGTCGACTGCGCCGGATCGAGCTTGATCGTCTTGTTGAAGTCGACCGAACCGCTGTCGGTGATCGTGTTCGTGCCCGACGACCAACCGACCGGGCCGGTGACGTAGTCGCCAGCCGTGTAACCGCCGGTGAACGCACCGAACGACGGGGTCGCCACGGCGAACGTCAGGCCGCTGCCGGTGATCGACTCGCTGTCGGTCGCGGTCGCGGAGGTGCCACTCGTGCTCGTACTTACCGTCGCCGAGGCGGTCGCCTCTGTCGAGCCGGGCACCGGGACCTGAGTGACCTTGTCGATATAGGTCGCGTTCGCCACGTCGTTGAAACTCGTCGCGGAACTCGTCACGGTCTGGTTGTCGGTGAGCACGAGGCTCGTCGAGTTCGCCGGAACGTCGACCGGACTTCCGATCGTGGTCGAGCCGACCTGTGTCGTCTGCGTCGAGCCCTCGTACATCTTGTCCGTGGCCGTCACCGTGATGGTGCGAGACGCCGGGTTCGTCGCGTAAACGTGGGTGATGAGCTGGACCTGCCCGCTCGGCGTGATGCTGCCCTTCGTCCACGTCACGGTGACCTTGAGGGGCTTCGTGTTAGAGAAGCTGTCGGAGCAGATGTTTCCGAAGTGGATGTCGCCCCCGGCCGACTTGCTGATGCTCCAAGCCTGCGTTCCGCTCGAGAACGCCGACATGTCCTTGCTCAGCGTCTGCGGCAGGATCTCCTTCACCGGGATCGGGACGTCTTGGTTCGTGCCACTTAGCGCGCCATCCGAGAGGTTGCCGTGGAGTGACGACCCGGGAAACAGGTGCGAGCCGAGAGCGAGACGGCCGTAGTAGTCGAAGACACACGTGCTGTTCTTCGCCTGTGTGATTCTGACCGTACGACCGATGGACTTGGCGATGCCGCCGAATCCTGGCGTGATATCGGTTTGGCCGCTTTGCGAGACGAGCACGCAGGAAGCGGAAGACTTGCTCGTATTGAGCACGAGCGGGCTGATCACGTCGTAGCCCGGCTTGCCGCCGTCGAAGGAGTCAAAGGCGACGCCCGTGTCATACGTCTGCGTAGCGGGGGCACTATTGCCGGCCGCCGTTGTCAGTCGGAACGGGACGAGATCGAGCTCGTTCCACCCCTTACCAAGATTGCCCCCCGTGTACGCGGAATCCGGACAAATGAACTGACCGCTTCCGTTGGGAAGCGTGATCGTCCCGTCATTACGACAGCCTTGGACCGTCTGGCTGACATGGTCCGGCGCCACGATGGTTGTTGCGCTTGACTTACCCACAACCGCCAACAGCAGTGCGGCGAACGCTGCCATCACTGTCAGCGCTTTGAGCAGCAACTTGCCACGTTCTGACATTTCTCTTGCCTCCTCCTCTTTCTTGGAAAGCGGAGTCGACTGGAACCCCCACGGGACGCGCTAGAAAACCGCAGAGCGCGCCCTCACCCGACTACCTCCGAATCACTCGCAGACTGCGTACCCTTCTGGCCGCACCGTCCAGCCGCTCTGGACGGGCTTCGGGAGAAGCATCCCGCTCTTTCCACAAGGTCTCAACCCGGCGGGCGCTCGGGGTTCCGAGCGCCTACATCGTTATCCGAGCTAAAGCGGTGCACCCTTCCCACTCGAACGGTTGCTGCCGCAGGACGACAACGCCGTCAGACCCTGGCGTCGCTTCCAATGAGCGTTTGCGGTATCTCGAGACGTAGGCAGTCACATATCCGAGTTAGTTGGCACTATGTCCGGCACGGCATGGCGGGGGGTACGAAAAAGGCGTGTAAAACACGCACGACCATGGCGGGGGTGTCCCCCGCGCGAGTGAATAGTGCCGCCGGGCATGTGCCGAAGAGCCTGGTAAGTCATCCAAGACGGGTGCCGCTGGGGTCAGGCCCGTACGGGAGGTCAGTAATGAAAGTCAGGAAGCCGACACCGGCCGGCGCCGTACTCACAGCAGCCGTCCTCGCAGTCTCGCTTGCACTCGTTCCTGCCGCATTCGGAAAAGGGAAGCCGGGAGGCGGAAACACCAGCGGAGGCACCGGCGGCACACTCAGCCTCGTCATGGTCAATGACGCGAACGGCAACGGAGTGCCGAATTACATGGACACGATCACCTTTGCCGTCTCCACGACCGCGACCGCGATGCCCTATGTCACGGTGAACTGCTACCAGGGCGGAACACTCGTCTACCAGCAGTCGAGCGGCATCTTCTATACATCGCTCAACCAAAACTTCGTACTCGGTCAGACGACTGCGTGGGCGGGTGGCGCTGCAGACTGCACCGCCTATCTGCAGAACTGGGACTCGTACACAAAGCACCACACCGTCACCAACCTGGCCTCGATGACCTTTAGCGTCGGCGCGTAGCAAGGGATCAACGCGACTTACCGAAGGGGCGGCCGAAAGCCGCCCCTTCATCGTTTTCAACTTTCCCTGTCCTCAGGGATCGAGCCGACCGCACCTCGCTGACGACAAATGCCAGGTACTCGCTTTCCGTGCTCCCGGATCCTCGGAGCCGCACCGAAGGGAGATCGTCAGATGCTTCGCAACATCGCACGCCAGGGGTCGATCGTCGCCGTTCTGCTTCTCGTGACCGCGTCTGCCGCGCTCGCGGCGGCCGGTGGCGGGAAGTCGTCGTCGTCCTCGTCGATCAGCCTGCAGCTGATGGCAGCCCCGACGGCCGCCGGCTCGTCGAGTCCAAGCTACGGCCAGGATGTGACGTTCAACGTTTCGACGAACGCGACCAACCAGCCGTTCGTGGACCTCAAGTGCTCCCAGAACGGCACGCTCGTCTACCAGCAATGGCAGTCTTGGTGGAACGGCCCGCAGTCGTTCAACCTGGGCGGGACGACCGCCTGGCAGGGGGGCGCAGCCGACTGCACCGCCTACCTCGAGAACTGGGACTCGTACTCGAAGAACGGCAAGATCACCGTTCTTGCGTCCACGGGCTTCCAGGTCAACGCTTAGGCGTCTGGCTGATTAGGAGAGACATGAGAGAGGCCCCGCGTCGCGGGGCCTCTCTCTTTCCACGGAAGGGTCGGGCTGCTACGGCAGCGACGTTCCTCCGCTGTTGTCGTTGGTGTACGTGATCGCGTGCGTCTCCGTGCACGCGCTCTGCTTGCCCGTGTGACCCTGATCATCGGGCGTGAATACGACCTTCCACGAGTACTTGGTACTCGAGGACGGCTTGACGCTGTTCGCGGCGTCCGTGTAGCCGGTGTCGACCGAGAACGGCGAGACAGTCAAGCCTCCAGGCGTCAACGCCGTACTACCGAAGTAGTTGTGCGTCTTTACCTCCTGCGACGATCCGCTCGAGCCGATCGACTGCCGCTCCGTGTAGAGGATGTTGACGTTGTTCGTGCCTGCAGTGCAGTCCGCGTTGTTGTACAGCGCGAAGTCAACGTGTCCTCCGGCGAGGTTGCCGACCGTCGAGGCGATCGTTGCCGTGTCGTTCGGGTACCAGCTCTGCTTCGTGATCACCGTCGTCGGGATCTGAGAGACGAAGCTCTCCTCGTCACCGCAGGCCGTGAAGGTCGCGTTGTTGCTTGCGTCCTTCGGGGCGGGCAGCGTGTTGGGGGAATCGCCGCTGTACGACGCCGTCCACCAGTAGTGGCCGGGGCCGGACGGCGTGAGGCTGCCGCTCACGAGCGTGCCCGTACTCGCCTTGTAGAGGTTTGACGCCGAACTGTCGCCCGTAACGGCAATCGTGACCACCGCGACGCGGTTTCCAGTCACACCGGTCGCCGGATCCGTACATACAGCGGTCGCGGAGGGGCCGTACAGCCTCACCGTGATCGTTCCGCCAGCCGCGCTTCCATCGGGCTTGTTCGCCGTTCCGCTCAACGTGATCGTGTCGTCGAGAGGCGTCGAGCAACAGCTCGCTGCAGTGGCATCTGAGCTGTTGGACGGCGTCGTCGACAGCGTCGGCGCCACCGGGGCGAGCGTGAAGCACTCGCTGAGGCTCGTGCTGTCCGACTTCGGATCGTCCGCGTCAGGGATGCCGGTTGCTGGTGTAGTCGCGTGGAAGTGCGCTCGCCAGCAGTACCTCCCAGCGGTTGTGATGGTCTTTGTTGGCGATAGGACTGTCTGCGGGTTCGTCGTGTCCTGATCGACCGCCACCGGATCGCCGACTTGCGTACCTCCGCTGGCGCAGTTGTCCGTCGCGTTCGCGAGCGGACCGCAGATGGAGAAGGTAACCGTGCCCGCCCAGGTGTCCACGCCGTCGACCTTGAGCGAGGCAGAGTCCTTCACATCAACGGAACCGGCGGTTCCGATCGACGTCGGGACGGCGCTCGTGCCGTCGCTCCCCTTCGGCGTCGTCACGATGCTCGAGGAGCATTCCCCGAGCGATCCCAGCGCGAAGTCGTAGAGCGACGCGGTCAGCGACTGCGACGAGCGCGTGTCGGGGATGAACGTGTTGAAGCACTTGTTCGCGAGGCCGACGCTCGGGGCCGACAAGTCGATGCCGCCCTCGAAGAACTCGCCGGACTGAAGCGTGTGACCAACGCCGTCCGCCTTGTTCATCGTCTGCCACGGAATGCCGGTGAGGGCGGTGGTGTTAGACACCGCGCAGGTCGGATCCCCGGTCAGAGTGGCGTCCCTGCAGTCTCCGCCGGCCGCCACCGGAGTCGTGTTGAGCGCCCCGTTCTGCCACTCGTAGGCGTTGATCGTGCTTACCGAGCCGCCGTTCGTGAAGGCGGACACGACCAGCAGGTCACCGTCCTGGTGGGTGCCGGTGAACGAGCCCCCGGCGGCCGGACAGCTGGCGCCGCCGCCCAAGAACCAGAACGCTACATTCGCGTCACCGGCGTTCGCGTTCCGCTCCAGGGCGAAAAACATGAACTTGTGGGTGCTAACCGGATCGGTGTACGCCACCGCGTAGGCGTTCATGATGTCGCCCTTGTCCGTGACGTTGTTCGCCGGCGTGCAGCTCCACCCGTTCACATCCTGGATGTCCTTACTGCCGACCGTGTAGGTCGACGCGTCGGACGTGTCGAAGATCGTGTTGCCCTTCCTGTCCGTCTTCGTGTTGAAGTCCTTCACGAACGACGAGGCGGTGTAACCGGGACGCGACGCGTCCGGCAGCACCGGGCTCCTCGCACCGGACGAGTTGAAGAAGTTCGCCCAGTCGTAGGTTGTCGTGCCGTCCTGCGCGATGTTCGCGTCGCTGACTTCGAATGTCAGGTTCTTCACTGAGTTGGCCAGCGCGCCTGGAATGAAGACGACCGCCGAGGCCGCCGCCACAAACAGACACGACAGGAGGAGCCAGCGTCTGCGCCGGCTTCCTGTCGGGCCAATGACCTTCCTTGCCATTAAATTGCCTCCCCATCCCCCGCAGATAGGCGGCGAGCCGCCGCATCGCTCGACTCGATCGCCGTCCACAACTTGTGGACAAGATCAGGGTCTCGCGGACCGCCCTGTACTACAAGGGGTCAGGGGGCAGGTAGGCGCTCATGCTTCGCAGCGGTCCTTCGGGAACCGATTCAGTGCTGTTAGCCGTTCGAGGCTTGCTGGAAGAACGCCACCGCCTCGCGGCGGTCGGCGACTCCGAGCTTCTGGACGACCGCAGAAATGTGGGCGCGAACGCCACTCGGTTTCAGCTGCAGCCTCTTCGCGATGTCTCGCGTCGAGAGTCCTTCCGCGAGACCGGCGAGCACGTCCCATTCGCGACTCGTGAGTCGCGGCCCGAGTTCCGTTCCGACTTCGGTCGTGCGGAAGCGCGGGTCGCTCGAGTGGAACTCCATGACCATGCGAGCGACGAGCGCCGGCGGGATTGCCGCCTTTCCTTCGGCGACATCGCACAGCGCCTCGGGCAGGGTGCCGAAGTCGAGGTCCTTGGTGAGGTAGCTGACCGCGCCGGCACGAAGAGCGCGGAAGAGATCTCCGTCCTGGTCGGACACCGTGAGCATCACGACCTTGGTCGTCGGCAGTCGGGCGGCGATCTCCCACGCCGCGGCGACGCCGCCGCCGGGCATCCGGACGTCCAGTAGGCAGATGTCGGGCCGGGTCTCGAGTGCCTGCTGCACCGCACGTGCTGCGTCGGCCGCCTCCGCACACACGATCAGGCCGCCCTCCGTCAGGGCGCGGCACACGTCGTCGCGGGTCGGTGCGTGGTCGTCGGCGACGAGTACACGGAGCGGTCCGGCCTCCTGCGTCGCGATGTGCAACTCGAAGCTCACAGCTCGAGCTCCACTCGAGTGCCGGCTCCGCGGCGCGACTCGACGCGCAGCTTTCCTCCGAGCGCCTCGGCGCGGTCCTTCATCGTGATGAGCCCGAAGCCGCGGCGCGGCTGTTCCTCGTCGAAGCCGGACCCGTCGTCTTCCACTCCGAGCCGCATACCGGCGTCGGCGCGCTCGAGGTAGATCCGAAGCACCTCGGCGCCGCTGTGCTGGGCGGCGTTGGCGACAGCTTCGGATGCGATTCGGATCACGGCTTCCCGTTCACGGGGCGAGAGGGAGATCCCGCTCGCGAGCTCCATATCGACTGACGCGCCGTAACGGCGGGCGGCTTCCTGCACCGCTTCGGCGAGCGCCTGGTCGAGCGGCTCGTCGGGTCTCGCCGCGAGCGCCCCCACTACGCGGCGCGACTCCTCCTGCGCGCGCGCCACGCCGCGCTGGATTCTCTCGACAAGTTGGGGGTCTGCACCGTGCTGGCGCAGGAGCCGGACATTCCGGGCGAGGAACGAGATCTCCTGGGCCAAACCGTCGTGGACGTCGCGGGCGAGCCGGCGGCGCTCCTCGAGGGACGCCGCGGCGATGACGCTCGTCCAGTAGGAGGCGATCTCGCGAGCAGCCCCTATAAGTAAGGCCAGATAAAAGCCGAGCCGGAACACATCGCCGGTGTAGACCCAGTTCGAAAGCGCCGCCGGATGGAAGAAGTAGTTCACGTGGCTGGCGCCGGAGAGGATGCAGGCAATCGCCAGCCATCCGCT
>Ga0207702_10005896_pt1 | contig 10655 bp, 13 predicted proteins | sample KBSCornC62_FD_184302 | JGI IMG/M metagenome (GOLD analysis project Ga0207702, IMG submission 184302) | Corn rhizosphere microbial communities from Kellogg Biological Station, Michigan, USA - KBS Corn C6-2 (SPAdes) (version 2) | ecosystem: Host-associated > Plants > Roots > Rhizosphere > Soil ...
GCACCCCTGCGGGACACCGCGCTGCCGGTCACCGCGCACCTCCGCCGGCCGCCGCCGCGCTGCCGGTCAACGCGCACCCCCGCCGGCCGCCGCGATCGTGCCGTGCAGCGCCTTGAGCGCACCGACGTAGATCTCGGAGAAGGTCGGGAACGGCTGGATGGTGTCGCGCAGCACGTCGATCGGGACCCGGGCCCGGATGGCCAGCGTCGCCTGCTGCAGCCACTCCCCCGCCTCCGGCCCCAGCGCGTACGCACCGGTGAGCCGCTCGCCGTCGCTGACCAAGGTGAGGAACCCGTTCGAGTCCGCGTATGCCCGGGTGTACGTAGCGGTCTTCGCCACCCCCGAAACCGGCACCGTCGCCGAGAAGCGGCCCTCGACGGCCCCGACCGCGGCCGCCTGCGGGTCGGTGTAGACGACTCGCGGCACCGCGTCGTAATTGGCCTCGCGTGTCCCGCCGAGGATGTTCGCCGCGACGACCTCGCCCTGGTACTTGCCCACGTGGGTGAGCTGCCAGACCCCGGTCGCGTCGCCGATCGCCCAGAGCCGGTCGCCGGCCCGCAGTCGAGCGTCGACCGGGATGCCGCGCGGACCGGCCTCGACGCCGACCGTCTCCAGGCCGATCCCGGTGACCCGCGGCCGCCGGCCGGTGGCCAGCAGCAGGCGGTCGCCGCGCAGCTCGCGGCCGTCGTCCAGGACCAGCACGTAGTCCTCGCCGTCGCGCCGGGCGGCTGTCGCCCGCGCACCGAGGGCGAGCTCGATCCCGTCCCGGCGCAGCACGTCGCCGAGCGCCTGGCCCAGCGGTGCCGGCTCTCGGGGCAGCACCCGGTCGCCGCCGGCGACCAGCGCCACCTCACCGCCGAGGCGACGGACCGCCTGCGCCATCTCGGTGCCGACCGGCCCGCCGCCGAGCACCAGCAGTCGGCGCGGAACGGCCCGCATGCCGGTCACCTCGCGGTTGGTCCACAGCCCGTCCAGCTCGCGCAGCCCCGGCACCGGCGGGATGATCGAGTCGGCACCGGTGGCCACGACGACGTGCCGGGCGGTGTGCCGCTCGCCGTCGACCTCGACCACGCCGGTCCCGGCCAGCCGGCCGCTGCCGCGCAGCAGCCGGATGCCCTTGGTCTTCAGCCAGCCGGCGGCCCCGGCGTCGGAGTAGTCGGACACCATGAAGTCCCGCCAGGCCAGCGCCTCGGTGACGTCCACCTCGGCGGTGGCCGCCGCGTCGCGGGCGTCCTGCACGGCCTCGCCGGGACGCAGCAGCGTCTTCGACGGGATGCAGGCGAAGTAAGAGCACTCGCCGCCGACCAGCTGACGCTCGACCACCGCGACCCGCAGGCCTCCGTCGGCAAGCTCGCCGGCGCAGTGCTCGCCCGGCGAGCCCGCGCCCATCACGATGACGTCGAAGTCGCTCACGTCGGCAGCTCCTCGCCGGCCTGCTCGCGCACCATGTACTCGGCGTACCAGTCGGGCCAGTCCGGATCCGCCTTGCCGATCCGCTCCTCGTGCTTGCCGTGCGCCTGCGACGCCCGCCGCATCGCGCCGGCCAGCTCCGCCGCGGACTCGTACGCCGTCGGCGTCGTCACCCGGCCGGGCAGCCGGGTGGTGATCTCCTGCAGCACCCAGCCGTTGCCGTCGGGATCGGAGAACGAGACGAAGGAGGAGTAGCTGCGCCGCTCCGGGTCGGGACCGGGCGCGCGGTCGGTGGTCCCGGCGTGGTGGAACACCCCGCCGCTGTCGTGGAACACCTCGCTGGCGTCCGCGCCGTGCTCGACCAGCTCGGCCCTGGCCGCGTCGATGTCGGTCACCACCAGGTGCAGCCCGTCGGCGGAGCCCGCGGCCGCGGTGGTGAGCCCGGTGCCGAAGATGACCGAGCAGCGGGACCCGGGCGGCGTCATCTGCACCACCCGGAAGTCCCGCCCGCCGACGAAGTCGGCGTCCTCCCGCCAGCCGAGCCCCTGGTAGAAGCCCTTGGCCCGGTCGACGTCCGAGACCGGTACGACGACGACCTCGAGTTTCATGTCCACGTCGCGTGTCCTCCCTGTCGGCGGCTGATGGGCTAAGTCTCACGGTCGCGTGCGGGCCGGCGCGGTCGCGTGCGGGCCGGCGCGGTCGCGCCCGTGGACCCGCCGGCCGGTGCCGTGGTACGAGGGCGCGCTGGAGGGACAGCGCCCGCGACGATCCGTCCGGCGGTGTCACGGCCAGCTCGCGGCGGGAGCTGATGCCGAGCTTCGCGACGGCAGCCCCTCGACGGCGCGCTCGGGCAGCCTGCGCAACTGGACGCCCCCACCCGTCGCCGGCCCGCCCACGAGCCCGAGGTTCCCCGCCATCGCCCCCCGAGCGGGCGCCCTCCGGCCTCCACCGGGCCCGCGATCACGGCCCGAGTCTCGCGTTCTGAATCGATAAGGGACAACAACACACCGCGGGCGGCACGCCGGCGGCCGCGCGAGCCGCCGGCGTGCCGCCACGCGTCAGGCGAACGAGCCGAGCTCGATCTCGCCGGCCGGTTCGTACGTGCCGATCATCACGCCCGTCGTCGACACGACGCTGTCGACGAGCCGCAGCTTGGCCGGCACGGTGCCGGCGGCGAACAAGCGCTTGCCCGTACCGACCGTCACCGGGAACACCCACAGCCGGTAACGGTCGACCAGGTTGTGCCGGATCAGCGTCTGGAGCAGGTCCCCACTGCCGTGCACCTGCAGCTCGGGCCCGTCCGTGCGCTTCAGCGCGGCCACGCCGTCGGCCGCGTCGCCCTCGATCTGGACCGACGTCGGCCAGTCCAGCTCCGGGCGGCCGCGGGACGCGACGTACTTCGTCGCGTCGTTGAGCGGCTTGGCCCCCTCCTCGGTCGACGTCGGCCAGTACCCGGCGAAGATGTCGTAGGTCTTCCGCCCGAGCAGCAGGTCGAACGGCCGGCCCATGGCCTCGCCCATGACCTGGCCCATCCGGTCGTCCCAGTAGTTCGCCGACCAGCCGCCGTAGCGGAAGCCGCCCTCCTCGTCCTCACCCGGTCCGCCCGGGGCTTGCATGACCCCGTCCAGGGTGAGAAACGTGTTCACGACCACCGTGCGCATCGCGATGTCCTCCGTCCGGGGCCGCCCAGTGCCGCCCCACATCCAGACCACGAACGTCGACCGACCGGATCGACACCCGACCGGTGAGGCGAAGACCGTCAGTCAGCCCACTGCGTGACCATCCGGTCGTTCAGGTGGATGCAGGTCATCCGCAGCGGCCCCTCGCCGGAGGCGGTGAAGCCGTGCAGCTCGCCGGGCGGCACGACCACGACCGAGCCGCCGGTCGCGGCGATCGTCTGCTCACCGGCCAGGAACGAGCCCGAGCCCTCGTGCAGCACGAACACTTCGGCGTACGGGTGAGTGTGCGGTCCGGGACCGTGGCCCGGCGGGCTGGCCTGGATGAAGAACGACACCGGCACGCCGCCGTGGTCGCGCCCGAGGAACGTCCGCGAGACGTCGTCCCCCGGCAGGTCCGTGTTCCGGATGTGCAGGCCCACGCCACTCCTCCTTGGTCAGTGGACTCCGACCCGCTCACCCTCCCAGGGCCCGGGCCAGCAGGTCGCGCCGGGACCGGGTCCCGGTCCGGGCGAAGACCGACTTGAGGTGGTCCTGGACGGTGTGCTCGGACACGCCCATCCCGCGGGCCAGCGCGCGGGCGAGCGGGCTAGCGTCCCTAGCCTCGGGCAAGCCGACCAGAATCAGGAGGACGCCGTGCCCCATCCCCCTGCACGGTGACTGCGGCTCAGCCCATCTCGCGGACGGCCTCCCGGACGGCGTCGTCGATGTGCTTGGGGTCGACGCCGAGCTGCTTGTAGACGAAGCGCGCGGCGTTCAGCCGGCCGTGGTCGAGGACGTCGGCCAGCTTGGACCGGCCGACGACGACCAGTCCCGCCTCTCCGAGCGCGAGCAGGTCGCCAAGCTCGTCGGCGTCCTTTCGGGACAGGCCGCGCCGCAGGTGCCCGCCGACGGCACCGGCGGCCGCCCCGACGGCCGCCGCGCCGAGGACGGCGGGCGGGAAGATCAGCCCGACGACTGCGCCTGCGGCCGCGCCGCCCCAACCGCCGCGGCGGAACGCGGTTTCGTCCTTGTTGACGTGGATGTTGCCCTGGGCGTCCCTGAGGACGACGACCGCGTCGTACGACCCGACCGCCTTCGCCTTGTGCAGCTCCTTCACCAGCTGGTAGTCGCTGTGAGCCGTCTTCTCGTCGGCATAGGTGCCGACGTAGAGGAAGACGGTCTCCTCCTGGTCTGCCATGTCGCGCTCCTTCGCCCTGGGCCTGGCCAAGCACAGCCGGGGAGGGCGCGAAATGTCCTCAGCCCGGCCGGATGAGATCGTCAGCCGACCGCGGTCCCCCTCATCAGGCTCGCGGACCAGGACGCCGGCTCGTACTTCCGGTCCTGATCCGATCGACGGATACGGTGACGGGCCGTATGCAGCGGCGAACGAGGGCGAGGCGATGGACGAGGACGGCGAGCGGGCAGCGCTCGGCTGGTTCCTGCGTGCCCAGCGGGCCAGCGTGCTGGCGATCGTCGACGGCCTGGACCCCGCGACCCTCGCCGCGCCGGTCCCGCTGCCGTCGGGATGGACGCCGCTCGGCATGATCGAACACCTCGGGTACGCCGAGCGGCACTGGTTCCAGGAGGTTCTGCTCGGGGCGGCCGATCCGCTGCCCTGGCCGGACGACGACACCCCGCTGCGCACGACCCGGCCGGCCGCGGTGGTCTTCGAGTTCTACCGAGCGCAGTGCGAACGCTCCGACGCGATCCTCGCCGCAACGCCAATGTCGACGGTGCCGCGCGGCCGGCATCCCGACCCGCTCGGCGCCGAGACCACCGACCTGCGCCGGATCGTGCTGCACATGATCGAGGAAACGGCCCGTCATGCTGGCCACCTTGACGCGGTACGCGAGCTGGTCGACGGCACGACCGGCCTCGGTCCGCGTTGACGCCAGTCGACCCGGCCTGTCGGCTTCGACTCTGATTCGGATGTGACGGGCTTCGACAGGCCACCTGGCGCGGCTAGGACCGCAGGAATCCTGATCAACCCGCTCGGCCCCGGCGGTCAACAATGGGAGCCGGCCGCTGCTCAGCGCATCAGGAGCCAGAGGGCGAGCGCCAGCAGCACGACGACGACAAGCGCGACGACGATCCACCGCCGCGCAGCGCCCGTCCGGCGTGGAGGCAGCTCGTACGACGGCGCGGGCGACGGAGGGGACTGCGCTGGCGGATGCTGGTAGGTCGAGCGCTTGTCCACGACCGGCCAGGGCGGCGGCATGCCGGCCGCCGTGGAGGGATCCCGAGGATCGTCGCCTTCGGTCATCGACGCTCCTACAACATCGTCAACTGCACTACCCACGCGACGAGCTCGACGAGCAGGAATGCCAGGCCTGCAGTAAACCACCACTCGAGCCGCCGGATCTTCGCTTCGTTGCGATCCACCCAGCGCTCGAAGTCGAGCGCCAGATGGCGCCGTACCGAGTCCGCGTCGTGGCCGGCGTCCACCGCGCCGAGCAGGGCGATCGCGCTCGACCGGAAGGTCCAGTTCCACCAGGGCATGCAGATGACGAACGTCGACGCCAGCACGCCGACCAGCGCGGCGAGGGCGACCGGGGTCGGCCAGCTCAGCTGGTCGCGGTTCTGCAGGATCGGCGTGCCGAAGAACGGCGTGACCAGAGCGGCGGCGGCGGTCAGCGTCGTCGCGCGGCTGCGGACGTTGTCGAGGACGCTCTGCTGGTGCGTCAGTCCCCGCAGCGCCTCGGCGAAGACGATCTCGAGCCGCTCGTCGGGCTCGGCCGGCGTGGTCACGCCGCAGAGTGTGGCAGTCGGTCCTCCGGCGCGTGGTCGCGCAGAAGGACCTAGGGCTCCTGGGGGACGATGATCCACATCGCCAGATAGATGATCAGGCCGGCGCCGCCGAGCACGGCCAGCACGATGAACAGGACGCGGACGACATTGGCGTCCACACCGGTGTATTCACCGAGGCCGCCGCACACGCCGCTGAGCTTGCGGTCGTTCTTGCTGCGGTAGAGCTTTCGCGTCGTCTCCATGATCTGCTCCCTCGCTGCAGAACCGAGACCGGGTACGGCCTTTGTACTGGCTTTGCCGCCCTCGGCACAACGACCGGGAGGAGTCGCGCCGGCTGAGCGCGGGTCCCGCGGCCCCGGCAGCGTCACGCATGAGCGATTGGGATCCCCGCCGAGCGTTGACATGGGCGTTACACAGGACCACCGTCTGGTACGCGGGCGACGAAGCGGGGGTCCTCGTGGTGCTGCCAGACCAGACCGGCGGGGCGGCCGTGGGCGTGAGCGCCCCCAGCCACGTGCCGACCTCCGACGTCTTCCCCCGTACCGCCACGGTGGGCGGGCTGCGGCGGCGACCGACCGGCGCGCCACCGCCGCTGCCGCGCAAGCTCGGCTGGAGCGGCAAGCTGTGGCTGGCCCTCGCCGTGGTGCTCGCCATCGCGTTGATCTGGCTCTCGCCGCAGGATCAGCCGCAGTCCGCCATGGACGCCGAGACCGCGATCCTGCGGTGGTTCGCCGCGCTGCGCACGGACTGGCTGACCCCGGTGATGCGGACCGTCGCCACGCTCGGCACGGCCTGGTCGGTGACGATCCTCGGCGGCGCGCTGGTGCTGGCGCTGATCGTGTTCAAGCGGTGGCGGCACCTGGTGACGTTCCTGCTCTACCTGACCGTCCTGGGGCTCATCGGCACCGGGGTCTCGTTCCTCACCAAGCGCCCGCGCCCGTACGGGGTCACGATCATCGGCGACTGGATCGGCTTCTCGCTGCCGTCGTTCCCGGTAGCGATCCTGGCTGCCTGCCTGATGGGCATCGCGTACTCGCTGATCGTGCCCGGTCGGCCGCGCGGCCTGGCCAAGCTCGTCATCACGGTGGTGCTGGTCGCGGTCGTGTTCGCCCGGCTCTACCTCGCCGTCGACCACCCGACCGACGTCGTCTGGGGCGTCGTCGCCGGGGTGGCGGTGCCGCTCGCCGCGTTCCGCTGGTTCACCCCGAACGAGGCCTTCCCGGTCACGTACCGGCGGGGGAAGACGGCCCACCTCGACGTCACCGGAGCAAGGGGCGAGGCGATCCGGCAGGCGGTCCAGGAGCAGTTGGGGCTCACCGTGCTGGAGATCAAGCCGGTCGGGCTGGAGGCGTCCGGCGGCTCGACGCCGCTGCGGCTGCGGATCGCCGGCGACCCGGACAGCTACGTCTTCGCGAAGCTGTACGCGAAGAGCCACGTGCGGGCCGACCGCTGGTACAAGCTCGGCCGGATGATCCTGTACGGGTCGTTGGAGGACGAGACCCCGTTCCAGAACGTCCGCCGGTTCGTCCAGTACGAGGACTACACCCTGCGGTTCATGCAGGACGCCAAGCTCCCTGTGCCGGCGGCGTACGGGATCGTCGAGATCACGCCGGAGCGCGAGTACCTGATCGTGATGGAGTTCTTCGACGGTGCCGTCGAGATCAACGACGCCGAGGTGGACGACGGGATCATCGACGAGGGTCTGCTGTTGGTCCGGAAGATGTGGAATGCCGGCCTGGCGCACCGGGACATCAAGCCCGGCAACCTCATGGTCCGCGACGGCCGGGTACTGCTGGTCGACGCGTTCTTCGTGCAGGTCCGGCCGTCGCCGTGGCGGCAGGCGGTCGACCTCGGCAACATGATGCTCGTCCTGGCCGTCGGCTCCACCCCGGAGCGCGTCTACCACCGCGCCTTGCAGTACTTCACCCCGGAGGAGATCGCCGAGGCGTTCGCCGCTACCCGGGGCGTCGCCAGCCCCAGCCAGGTAAGGATGATGGTCAAGCAGGACCCGCGGGACCTGCTTGGCCAGTTCCGCCGGCTCGCGCCGGAGCGCCGGCTGATCCCGATCCAGCGCTGGAGCGTCAAGCGGGTCGCCCTCGCGCTCGGCGTCCTCGGCGCGGTGCTGCTGCTGGGTCTGTTCACCTACGGGATGCTGAGCCCGTTCCGGGGGGTCGACGTCCCCGACTCGCCGTCGTGCAACCCGCAGTCGACCACCGTGCTGGTGGCCCAGGCCGTCCCCGGGGCGACCGCGCTGCCCTGCACGGTCGGGCTGCCCTCCGGCTGGAGCTCCGAGGGCGGGACGGTGCAGAGCGGCAAGGCCCAGTTCGCCCTCAGTGCCGGCATGAACGGGAACCAGGTAGTGGTGGTGACGCTCGCCGCGACCTGCGACCTGGCAGCGGCGCAGGCGGTGGCCAGCGACCAGCCGGGGACCGAACGGTTCGACGCCGGGCCGCGCCGCATCTACCGCTTCCCCGGCGGCTGCGTCACGTACGAGTTCAGCGGGTCCGCGCGGGGCGACCGGCAACTGCAGGCGCTCGCCGACGCCACGCTCGACTTCGTACCGCGAGACCGGGTCGCCGCGTACGTCCGGGCGCAGACCGGGCTAGCCCTCTGCGGCGCCGGCGTCAGCTGTCCGGGCGACTGAACCCTGCGCCGGCCGAGCCTCGGCGATCGCCGGCTCGGGCGCGCCCGGCTCCACCCACTCTGCGACCAGGTCGGTCCGGGGCGCGCCGCCGGGTGGCCGGCGCCAGGACTTGTTGCGCCGCCAGAAGACGTACGCGACCGCGCCGAGCGGGATCGGCAGCACGTACGTGAGCGCGCGGAAGACCAGCACCGCCGCGGCCACGGCGGCCCGCGTACCGCCGGCCGCCGACAGCCCGGTGATCAGCGCCAGCTCGATCACGCCGAGGCCGCCAGGGGTGAACGGGATCGCGGTGAGCAGCCGGGCGAACGCGAACACCGCCAGCACCTCGGCCCAGCCGACCACGGCGTCGGAGACCCCGAGGAACCGCAGCGTGACCAGCAGCACCAGGTAGAGGGACAGGTGGCTGAGCAGGGTGGCCGCGGTGATCCACGGCCACCTGGCCTTGACCAGGGTGATCGTCCGGAACCGGAACTTGACCGTGGCCCGGTCCCAGCCCCGGGCCGGCGGCCGGCGGAAGACCCGCAGTAGCGCGCTCGCCACCCGGGCCGCGCCGCGACCGATCCGCCCGGCCGCCTCCTCGCTGGACAGCAGCATCCCCAGCAACACGACCGCGACGACCAGCGCGACCAGACCGAGCACGCCGGCGACCACCCGGCCGCCGCTCGGGTTGCCCTGCAGGACCACCAGCACGAGCGCGACGACCGGCACGGCCAGCTTCGCGAAGTTGTTCCACAGCCCCGAGACCAGCAGAGACACGGTGATCCGGGACGCCGAGAACCCCCACGAGCCGAACATCGCGAAGTTCATCGCGATGCCGATCGCCCCACCGCCCGGCACCGTGTTGGACACCGCCGTGCTCGACTCGGTCGCCACCGCCGCCTGCGGGTAGGTGAGGCCGGGCATCGTGCTGACGTTCACGATGAAGTAGCTGATCTGGTTCCACAGCGCCAGCAGGGCGAGGGTGATGATCTGCAGCGCGGTCATCGACCGGATCGACACCCAGACCGCGGAAATGCTGGTGAACTGGGGCAGGAAGTACCAGAAGACCGCCACCACGATGGCGACCGAGAACAGCGGCGGCAGCACTCGCCGGGCCACCCTCCGCCAGGCCGGCCGGCCGGCCTCCGTCGGCACGGGCGTGCCGGCTGCTGTGCGCTCGTCCCCGTCCATGGGCGCCTCCCGCCGTGCGGGTGTCCCGCAGTATGGCGGGGATGAGCTCCGGCCGACAGACGGTTACCTGGTCAGTGTCGACCGCGGGGCACCGCCCGGCGGCGGCCCGGACCGGGGCCGTCCAGCGGCTCCCGGCGGTAGACCGCGGCGGCCAGCTCGTACGCGGCGAACGCGACCAGACCGGCCGCGAGCAGCCCGAGCAACAGGCGCCCCCAGGGCGTCTGCAGGGCGACCCGGACGTCCTCGGTGACCCGCCCGAAGGAGCCCGGTCGGTAGGCGAGCGCCTCGCCGGCGATGATCGCCCCGGGCAGCAGGAACGCGATCCCCCGGGCCGGGCGCCCGATCCGGCCGAGCAGCTGCCCTGCGGCCGGCAGCCGGCCGGGGGCGCCCAGCAGGTTGCGGCGGTCCGGCGGCCGGACGCTGGCCAGCAGGAACGCCGCGCCGACCACCGCCAGCACCAGCCCGACGGCGAGCACGATACCGCGCAGCCCCGGCGGCGAGCCCGGCTCGTCCAGGTCGGTCAGCGTGATCGGCCTGGTCGTCCCGGCGGCGCCGCGGATCACCGCCCAGGCCGTCAGCGCGTAGAGCACCGCCTGGGCGAGCAGCCAGAGGCGGCGCAGCCAGGACGGCCGGCGGGTGCCGGCGACGGCGACCGGGCGGCCCACATCGGTCTAGAACGTCCCCGCCCGGCGCAACCGCCACCCGCCGGGGCCCGGCCCGGTGCAGCAGGGTCATCACCTGCGCCCGGGCGAACAGCTGGGGCGCGTTGTAGAGGCGGCTGTCCCGGTCCGGGTGGTGCGGCAGGACGGCGATCAGCCGCAGCTCCGGCCGCTCGGCCAGCGCCTGCGCGAACGCCGCCACCACCCGCGGCGACCAGGTGTACTGGTCCTCCAGGTAGATCAGCCGGCGCGCCCGGGTCAGCGCCTTGTGATGGCCGCGGGCGATGCTGCGCTCACCGGCCGGGGCGAACGCGTAGCCGCGCCGGCGGTGCGGGAAGGTCCGCAGCACCTTGGCGGCGTCCGTGC
>Ga0207702_10005898_pt1 | contig 10652 bp, 12 predicted proteins | sample KBSCornC62_FD_184302 | JGI IMG/M metagenome (GOLD analysis project Ga0207702, IMG submission 184302) | Corn rhizosphere microbial communities from Kellogg Biological Station, Michigan, USA - KBS Corn C6-2 (SPAdes) (version 2) | ecosystem: Host-associated > Plants > Roots > Rhizosphere > Soil ...
CTGCCAGGTTACCAGCGCTAAGCGAGCCCGCCCAAATTGTGGTCGGCTCAGCCGGTGCGAGAAGTGACCAGTTCGAAACGGGTGTAGACGAAGCGCCGCACCCCGTCCTCGGTGCTGATCAGGTCGCTCACCCGTTGATCCTCACCGTCTTCGGCCCCCACCGTCAGCGCGAGACCGTCGTCGTCGAGGTAGATCGGCTCGTCGATGGGGGCGACGTCCGTCACCTCCACCAGCACGTACCGCCCATCGAGCTGGGCGACGAAGTCCCGTAGCTCCGTGTCGGTCGCCGCGACGTCGGACACCTGTGAATACACAGAGATGACCTGCTGCCAGTCGTCCTCGCCCGGAGACAGGTTGACGAGATCGCCGGGGTTGAGCTGGGCCGCGGGAAGCCGGAACGTCGTCACCGCGCGCGGGTCGATGCTGGTCATGCGCGCATCCTGCCAGATCAGCCACCGTCGACCGCCGATCCAAGCGCGCCGGCCGGGCCGCCTGCCATGCGAGAATTGACGTCAGTCCACGTTTTCCGGCGAGAGTAGACCGTGTCCAAGCGCACCGACCCCGCGATCATCCGCAACTTCTGCATCATCGCTCACATCGACCACGGGAAGTCGACGTTGGCCGATCGCATGCTGCAGTTGACCGGTGTCGTCGACGCGCGCTCGTCGCGTCCGCAGTATCTCGACCGGATGGACATCGAGCGCGAGCGCGGCATCACGATCAAGGCGCAGAACGTCCGGATGCCGTGGACCAGCGGCGAGACCGGCGTCAACCACATTCTGCACATGATCGACACTCCGGGGCACGTCGACTTCACCTACGAGGTCTCGCGCTCGCTGGCGGCCTGCGAGGGCGCGGTCCTGCTGGTCGACGCCGCGCAGGGCATCGAGGCGCAGACCCTGGCCAACCTGTATCTCGCGCTCGAGAATGACCTGCACATCATTCCAGTGCTGAACAAGATCGATCTGCCCGCCGCCCAGCCCGAGAGATACGCCGCTGAGCTCGCGCACATCATCGGCTGTGACGCCGACGACGTGCTGCGGGTGAGCGCGAAGACCGGACAAGGCGTCGACGAGCTGCTCGACAAGATCTGCCGAGAGATCCCGGCCCCGGTGGGCGACGTCGACGCCGCGCCCCGGGCGATGATCTTCGACTCCGTGTACGACATCTACCGCGGCGTGATCACCTACATCCGCGTCGTCGACGGCCAGTTCGTTCCGCGCGAGCGGATCAAGATGATGTCGACCGGGGCCACCCACGAGCTTCTGGAGATCGGTGTGATCTCGCCGGAGCCGGTGCCCACCGACGGCCTGGGGGTCGGCGAGGTCGGCTATCTGATCACGGGGGTCAAGGACGTCCGCCAGTCCCGCGTCGGCGACACCGTCACCGACCAGGCGAAGCCGGCGACCGACTCGCTGGGCGGGTACCGCGATCCCCGGCCGATGGTCTACTCCGGCCTGTATCCGTTGGACGGATCGGACTACCCGATCCTGCGCGACGCGCTCGACAAGCTGCGCCTCAACGACGCGGCCCTGGTCTACGAGCCGGAGTCCTCGGCGGCCCTCGGCTTCGGGTTCAGGTGTGGCTTCCTGGGCCTGTTGCACCTGGAGATCACCCGGGATCGGCTCGAGCGCGAGTTCGGACTCGACCTGATCAGCACCGCCCCCAACGTCGTCTACCGGGTCATCCTCGAGTCCGGCGAAGAGCACGTCGTCACCAATCCGTCGGACTGGCCGAGCGGGCAGAAGATCGCCGAGATCCTCGAACCGGTCGCGAGATCGATGATCATCGCGCCGAGCGAGTACATCGGCGCGATCATGGACTTGTGCCAGGACCGGCGGGGGACGCTGCTCGGCATGGACTACCTCTCCGAGAGCCGGGTCGAGCTGCGGTACAACTTGCCGCTCGGCGAGATCATCTTCGACTTCTTCGACCAGTTGAAGTCACGGACGCGCGGCTACGCGAGCCTCGATTACGAGGAGGCCGGCGAGCAACCGGGCGATCTGGTCAAGGTCGACATCCTGCTGCAGGGCGAGGCGGTCGACGCGTTCTCGGCGATCATCCACAAGGACAAGGCCTACAGCTACGGCACGTCGATGACCGGGAAGCTGCGCAAGCTGATTCCCCGGCAGCAGTTCGAGGTGCCGATCCAGGCGGCCATCGGCTCTCGGGTGATCGCCCGCGAGAACATCAGCGCCATTCGCAAGGATGTGCTGGCCAAATGCTACGGCGGCGACATCACTCGCAAGCGCAAACTGCTCGAGAAGCAGAAGGAAGGCAAGAAGCGGATGAAGATGGTCGGCCGGGTCGAGGTGCCGCAGGAGGCGTTCATCGCGGCCCTGTCGACCGGCGAGGTCGCCGAGGCCGGCAAGAAGTAGTTAAGGGACGACGGTCACCGGCCAGCGCGCCAGCTTCACCAGGTGCACGGCGAGCGAGCCGATGAGTCGATGACCAGCCTGGGTCGACGCGCCGACGACCAATGCGTCGACCCGCAGTTCTTCCGCCAGCTTGATCATCGCCTTAAACGGGTTGCCCTCCCGCTCGACGAACTCGACCTGAATGCCGAGCCGCTCTGCCCCGGCGACCGCGTCCTGGCGCAGTTCGGCGGCGAGGTCGGACTGCACCTGTTGCATGCCGACGTAGGTGTCCGGATAGGTGGCGGCGATTCCCAAGGCCCGCACGTACAGCACGACCAGCCGGGCGTTCTGCCGACGAACCAGACCGGCCGCGTACGCCGCCGCCCGCATGGAGGTGTCCGAGCCGTCCACGCCGACCAGGATCGTGCGCGGACCGTCGTTGCCGAGCTCGAACATCGCGATCAGAGCTGCGCGTCAGCCGCGGCCAGGACAGCGTCCAGACGTTGCAGCCCGGTCGACGCGTCCTCGTCGGAGAGATTCAGCGGCGGTGTCACGTGTACGCGGTTGCCCATGATGATGAGCAGCAGCTGGTTGTCCAGGGCCGCCTTCGACACGGCTGCCATCGCGGCGTTGGCCGGCCCAGCCGCGGCATACGGCACCATCGGCTCCCGGGTGTCGCGGTCACGCACCAGCTCGAGCGCCCAGAACGCGCCGAGCCCGCGGACGTCGCCGACGCTCGGATGCTTGGCCGCCAGCGCCTGAAGTCCCGGGCCGAGGACGTCCGCGCCCAGGCGAGCGGCGGCCTCGATTGTTTTCTCTTCGCGCATGGCGGTGATCGCGCCCACCGCCGCCGCGCAGGCGAGCGGGTGGCCGGAGTAGGTGAGGCCGCCGGGATAGGGCCGCTCCGTGAAGCTGGCGCGGATCTCGTCGCTGATCAGCACACCGCCGAGGGGCACGTAGCCGGAGTTGACGCCCTTCGCGAAGGTGAGCAGATCGGGGGATACACCGGCCGGGTCGACGCCGAACCACGTCCCGGCGCGTCCGAAGCCGACCATGACCTCGTCGGCGATCCAGACGATGCCGTACTTGGTGCAGAGCTCACGCACGCCTTGCAGGTAGCCGGGCGGCGGCGGGAGCAGCCCCGCCGAGCCCACGACCGATTCCAGGATCAGCCCGGCGATCGTGGCCGGGCCCTCCAGAATGATCACCTGTTCGAGGTGTTCGAGGGCGCGCTGCGACTCCTCCTCGGGCGTGGTCGCGCCGAACACCGACCGATAGAGGTACGGGCCGAAGAAGTGGACGACGCCGGCCGCCCCGGTGTCGTTCGCCCAACGCCGCTGCTCACCCGTCAGGTGGATCGACGTGGCCGTCGCTCCGTGGTAGGAGCGGTAGGCAGCCAACAGCTTGGGGCGGTTCGTGTGCCGCCGAGCCATGCGTGTCGCGTGCTCATTCGCCTCGGTGCCGCCGGTCGTGAAGAACACGTGGTCGAGTCCCTCGGGGGCGACGTCGGTGATCAACCGGGCTGCCTCGCCACGCGTGTCGTTGGCGAAGTTGGGCGCGAGCGTGCACAGTCTCTCGGCCTGCGCCTTGATCGCCGCGACGATCTTGGGGTGCTGGTGGCCGAGGTTGGTGAAGACCAGCTGGCAGCCGAAGTCCAGGTAGCGCTGGCCGTCCTCAGCGGTCAGCCAGCTGCCCTCGCCACTGGCGAACGCGGGAACATTGCGGGGCGCCTGAGCGGACCACGAGTGAAACAGCAGTTCGTCGTTCGTCATCGTGTCGGACATGGTGGGTCTCCGCTCTCGGATCAGTTGGCCGCGACGTCGATCACGATCTTGCCGATGAGTTCGCCGCTGCTCATCGCGGCCAGTCCGTCGGCGATGTCGGCCAGCGGAATGACCCGGTCGACGAGCGGCCGGATCCCACTCTCGCGCATGAAAGCGATCAGGTCGTCGAGCTCCTCCCTGGTTCCCATCGTCGAACCGATCACCTGCAGCTGCAGGAAGAACACCCGCGACAGGTCTGCTGGGGGGTTCGACCCGCTGGTCGCGCCGGAAATGATGACCTTGCCGCCGGGTTTGAGCGCCTTGAGCGAATGCGACCAGGTGGCCGCGCCCACGGTCTCGATGACCGCGTCGACCCGTTCCGGCAAGCGGGCTCCGCTGGGAAACGCCTCGTGCGCGCCGAGCTGGACAGCGGCCGCCTGCTTGGGCTCGCTGCGGGCGGTGGCCCAGACGCGGAGGCCGGCGGCGCGGGCCATCGCGATGGCCGCTGTCGCGACGCCGCCGGACGCGCCCTGTACGAGCACCGTCTGGCCGGGCCGGAGTTGACCTTTGACGAAGAGCATCCGGTACGCGGTCAGCCAGGCGGTCGAGAGGCAGGCTGCCTCGGCGAAACTCAGCTCGGCCGGCTTGGGCGCCAGATTCCGCGTCGGGACCACGACGTACTCGGCGAGGGCGCCCTGATGCTTCTCCGACAGCAAGCTCCGCCCGGGATCGTTCGTCTCGTCCCCGTGCCAGTCGTCGCTGGAGATCACCGAATGGATGACGACTTCAGCGCCGGTGGCGGTGTCGATGCCTGTGGCGTCGCAGCCCAAGATCATCGGCAGCCGGTCCGCGGAGATTCCCACGCCGCGCAGCGTCCAGAGGTCGTGGTGGTTCAAACTCGCGTGGCTGACGGCGATCTTGCTCCAGCCCGGGCGCGGCTCGGGTTCGGGCCGGTCACCGACGACGAGGCCGGCCAGCGGATTCTCGGGATTTATCGACTCGGCGTAGGCGGCGCGCATGGCTTGACCTTACGGCCGCCTCAGCGAAGCTCATCCGGGGCACTGGCCAGGGCAGCCTGGATCGCAGCGACCAACTCGCGAGCTGAATCGGCGCTCAGTTCGAGAGCGACCCGGGCGGACGGCCCGCGGGAAGGATCGGTGAAGTCCAGGTTCAGCGTGTGCTCGGCCATGGCGTGCACCGGATGGTCGAAGTAGGCGACCGCGTTGGTCACATGAAACCAGGAGCCGTTCGGTCCCTTCGCGCTACCGTCGATGGCGGCGGTCATGGTGGCGTAGGTGCACATGGGCTCAGCCTGCCAAATACCGGCGGTAGAAGTCGGCAATCCGTTCCCAGCCGTCGTTCGCGGCGGCCACCCGATAAGCCGGGCGGTCGACGGCGAAGAAGGCGTGACCGGCGTCGTCGTAACGGTGGAACTCGTACGGCTTGTTGTTGTCCTGCAGGATCTTCTCCAGTTCGTCGACCTCGGCCGGTGACGGGTAGCGGTCCTCGTTGCCGAACAGGCCGAGCAACGGCGCCCGCAACGCCGGCAGCTGATCGACCAAGTTGGTGATCTTGATCGGGAAATCAGCCCGCGGCGTACCGGTGACGTACGCGCCGTAGCAGTCCACGGCGGCGTCGATGTCGAGGTTGCAGGCAGCGAGCACGCTCTGCCGTCCGCCCGAGCAATACCCGATCGTGGCGACCTTGCCGTTGGAAGTGGGTAGCGAGCGCAGATAGTCCGCGGCGCCGCCGACGTCGTCGATCAGACGGCTGTCCGGCACCCCGCCCTTGGCCCGGCAGGCCGCGGCTGCGTCGTCCGGCGACGCGTCGGGCGCGTCCCGCCAGTAGAGGTTGGGACACAACGCGTTGTAGCCCAGCTCGGCGAAGCGACGGGTGATCTCCTTGGTCGCCCGGTCGTAGCCTGGCATGTGGTGGATGACCACCACCGACCCGCGGGCGTTGTCGCCGTGCGGCTGAGCCAGATAACCCTGAATCTCCTCGCCGCCACTGCTGGCCAGCAAAACAGTCTCTGCTCGAAGGGAATCGCTCACACCCGTTATCGAATCACGACCTCCTGAGCGTCGCGATCGCGCGTCGGGTCGGGGCACGGCGCAATAGAGTCCGTGCGTGGGACGTGACCGGCTCCGGCGGCCGCTGCTGGCACTGGTCGCGCTGCTCGTCGTCCTGGGCGTCGGCTACGCAGTCAACGCCGCACGCGGCTCGCACTCCTCGCCAGCGGCTCGGTCCGCCTCGCCGGCGGCTACCAGGTCTTCGGGTGAGGTGGCGCTGTCGTCGCTTCCGGTGGAGGTGGCTCAGACTGTGAAACTGATCAAGGCGGGCGGCCCGTTTCCGTACCCGCACAACGACGGTGTGGTGTTCGGCAACAACGAGCACCTGCTGCCGAACGAGGCCTACGGCTACTACCGCGAGTACACGGTGCCAACCCCGGACTCCGACAATCGCGGAGCCCGCCGGATCGTCACCGGACGCGACGGCGAGTATTACTACACGGCCGACCATTACACGCATTTCCAGCGCGTCGACCTCAGCCGATGAACAGCCGCCGCGCGGCCATCGAGTCGATCTACGCCAGTGTCCGTCCCCCGGAGTACGCCGCGGCGAACCTCGACGCGCTCGCTGACGTCTTGCGGGACCTGTCGTGGCTTCCGGAGGGTCCGGTGGTGATCGACTTCCGGCCCGACCCCGAGCTCAGCGAGGAGGACCGGGCCGCCATCGCCGCGGTGCTGCGACACGCCGTGACCGAGACGGCCCGAAGCCCGCGCCCGGTTCGCCTGGCATGAAGCACACTGAGATGATGCCCTCCGCACTGCCTACCGGCGATCCCGCGCCCCCGGACGGCCGGCTGACCCGCTCGCAAGTGGCGGCGACGACCGGAACACCGTTCGGCGTCTACGTTCACGTCCCGTTCTGCGCGGCGCGCTGCGGCTACTGCGACTTCAACACCTACACGGCGGAGGAGTTGGGCAACAGCGTCAGCCGCGGCAGCTATGCCGACACTGTCCTGGCCGAGCTGCGTCTGGCGGCCGAGGTCCTGCGCTACGGCAATCCCACGGTGTCCTCGATCTTCTTCGGAGGGGGAACGCCGAGCCTGCTGCCGGCCGAGCATCTCGACTTGATCGTGCGCGAGATCGGTGAGCGTTTCGAGGTGGCGCCTGACGTCGAAGTCACCACCGAGGCCAACCCCGAGTCGGTGACCGGACCCTATCTGGGGAAGCTGCGGGAAGCGGGATTCACACGAATATCGGTGGGCATGCAATCCGCTGTCCCGCGGATGCTGGAGGTGCTCGATCGCCGCCACCGCCCGGGCCGTCCCGAGGAGGTCGTCGCCGAGGCCCACGCCGCGGGGTTCGAGCACGTCAACCTCGATCTGATCTACGGCACTCCCGGCGAGACCGAGGAGGACTGGCAGGCCTCGCTCGACGCGGCGATAGCCGCCGGCAGCGACCACATCAGCGCCTACGCCCTGGTGGTCGAGGAAGGTACCGCCCTCGCCCGACAGATCGGATCCGGCGTCGTCGAGCAACCTGACGACGACGTGGCCGCGGATCGCTACATCCAAGCCGACGAGGCGCTCGCCGCGGCGGGTTTCCAGTGGTACGAGGTGTCGAACTGGGCGACGTCGGACGCCGCTCGTTGCCGTCACAACGAGCTCTACTGGGGCGATGCGAACTGGTGGGGGATTGGTCCCGGCGCTCACAGCCACGTGAGCGGCGTCCGGTGGTGGAACGTCAAGCACCCGGTCCGGTACACGACCATGCTCGAGGCGGGAATGAGCCCGGCCGCCGGGCGCGAGACGCTCGATCCCGCGCAACGACGCCTCGAACGGGTGATGCTCGAGGTCCGCCGCCGCGCCGGACTGGCTTTTGCGGATATTTCCGAATCCGCGCGGCTCAAAGTGCCGCAGTTGATCAAATGGGGTTTGGTCGAGCAGGAATCGTTCTTCGATGACCGGGTCGTGCTGACCCAGCGCGGCCGGCTGATGGCCGACGCCGTCGTGCGCGAGCTGACGGAGTGATCAGCGAGGCTTGAGCTCGTCGAGATCGAGCACGCGGACGTGCAAAGTGGTGCGCTGCTGGAGCGCGGCGCGCAGCGCGCGGTGCAGGCCGTCCTCGAGGTAGATCTCGCCCTCCCACTGCACGGCATGCGGGAAGAGATCGCCGTAAAACGTTGAGTCTTCGTCGAGCAGCTTGTCGAGGGCGAGTTCTCGTTTGGTGCTGATCAGGTGATCAAGGCGCACCGAACGTGGCGCCACGGTGGCCCAGTCGCGCGGCGAGAGCCCGTGGTCCGGGTAGGGGCGCCCCTCCCGAACAGCTTTGAAGATCACCGGGTCACGCTTCCTTTGGCCGCTGTAGAGGCGAAGTCGAACCTCATAGACGCTGACGGTTCAGCATGCGAGCTCAGCCTATCCTGAGGGTCCATACGGTCGCTGTTATAAGTGTTTACTACACGTTGGGAGGCGCCGACATGCCGATCGAAGATCGCAAGCTTGAAGTGCTGCGCGCCATTGTCGAGGACTACATAGAGACCAACGAGCCGGTGGGCAGCAAAGCGCTCGCCGACCGGCACAATCTAGGCGTCTCTCCGGCGACGATCCGCAACGACATGGCCGCGCTCGAGGAAGACGGGCTGATCATTCAGCCGCACACCAGCGCCGGGCGAGTCCCTACGGACGCGGGTTACCGCCTCTTCGTCGACCGACTCACGTCGATCAAGCCGCTGTCGGTGGCGGAACGCCGCGCCATTCACGCCTTCCTGGACCACGCGGTCGACCTCGACGACGTTCTGACACGCGCCGTCCGCACGCTGGCCCAGCTGACCCGCAACGTCGCCGTGGTGCAGTACCCGTCGCTGTCGCGCAGCGAGGTCCGGCACATCGAGATCGTGCAACTGACAGGGTCGCGCCTGATGCTGGTGCTGATCACCGACACGGGCCGCGTCGAGCAGCGGCTGGTCGAACTGCCCTCCGTTGTCAGCGAGAACGACGTCGCCGCGCTGCGGAACCTGCTCAACCAGCGCTTGCGAGACCACGCGCTGTCGGAGGCTCCGCAGATCATCTCTGACCTGCCGACGTCCACCGCCCCGGAGCTGCGCGGCCTGGTGACCACGCTGACGACCGTTCTGCTCGAGATCCTGATCGAGAAGCACAGTGACCGCATCGTCCTCGGCGGCACATCGAACCTGACCGAGAACACGCTGGACTTTCCGGCAATCCGTCCGGTCCTGGAGGCGCTGGAGGAGCAAGTCGTCCTGCTCCGCCTCCTCGACCAGTCCGTCTCATCGACCCAGGTCGTGGTCCGTATCGGAAACGAGACTGAGCATGTCGGTCTGGCGGGGACCTCGGTCGTCACCACCGGCTATCACGCCAGGGGTGCGACGCTCGGCGCCGTCGGCGTTCTGGGCCCGCGCCGGATGGATTACGCCCACACGATGGCGCGGGTGTCAGCCGTCGCCCGCTATGTGGGGGAACTCTTGGCTGAGCGATGACGCTTGCGAATCGCTGGGTTGGCTGAGCGATGACGCTTGCGAATCGCTGGGTTGGCTGAGCGATGACGCTTGCGAATCGCTGGGTTGGCTGAGCGATGACGCTTGCGAATCGCTGGTGCGCCCGAGCGCTGAACCGGCCCGCGCTTTTCCGTACACTGGCACTCGAACCAACTGAGTGCCAATTGTTGAGGAGTTCCCGACCGCCGTGGCCGATTCCCCGCGCGACTACTACGGTGTCCTCGGCGTCTCGCATGAGGCGACCCCGGAGGAGATCAAGCGGGCCTACCGCAAACTCGCCCGTGAGCTGCACCCGGACGTCAACCCGGACCCGGTCTCCCAGGAGCGTTTCAAGGCGGTGACGGCCGCCTACGAGGTGCTGTCGGATCCGGAGAAGCGGCGCGTCGTCGACCTCGGCGGCGACCCGCTGCAATCCGGTGGCGGCGGGGCGGGAAACCCGTTCGGCGGCTTCGGCTCCTTCGGCGACGTGTTCGAGGCCTTCTTCGGCGGCGGTGGCGCCAACCGTGGCCCGCGCAGCCGTTCCCGGCAGGGAGCGGACGCGCTACTGCGCGTTGAGCTCACGCTCTCCGAGACGGCGTTCGGCGTGCGCCGCGACATCGCGGTCGACACCGCCGTCGTCTGCGAGACGTGCCACGGCAACGGCTGTGCGGCCGGCGCCCAACCGGTCACCTGTGCCAGTTGCGGTGGCAGCGGCGAGATCCAGAGCGTCCAGCGGTCCTTCCTCGGCCAAGTCATGACCTCGCGTCCGTGCCCGTCCTGCGCTGGCACCGGGCAGCAGATTCCGCACCCGTGCCCCACCTGCGGGGCCGAAGGCCGTGTGCGCGCGCGGCGAACGATCACCGTGGACGTGCCCGCGGGTATCGAGGAGGGCATGCGCATCCGGCTCAGCGGCCAGGGCGAGGTCGGGCCCGGCGGCGGCCCGGCCGGCGACCTCTACATCGAGATCTCCGAGATCCCGCACGAGACGTTCACCCGTGAGGGCGCCGACCTGCACTGCACGATCGGCGTG
>Ga0207702_10005899_pt1 | contig 10649 bp, 6 predicted proteins | sample KBSCornC62_FD_184302 | JGI IMG/M metagenome (GOLD analysis project Ga0207702, IMG submission 184302) | Corn rhizosphere microbial communities from Kellogg Biological Station, Michigan, USA - KBS Corn C6-2 (SPAdes) (version 2) | ecosystem: Host-associated > Plants > Roots > Rhizosphere > Soil ...
CGTCGGGCTGCTCATGCCGCACGCCCCAACTTCTCGCCGAGGATCCCGGTGGGCCGCACGAGCAGCACCAGAACCAGCACGACGAACGCGACGACGTCGGTCCACGACGTGCCGATGGCGGGCAACGCCGGTACGACGCTCTCGACAACGCCGAGGACCAGACCGCCGATCATGGCTCCGCGGATATTGCCGATGCCGCCGAGCACGGCCGCCGCGAAGGCCTTGATGCCCGGGGTGAAGCCCATGGTGTTGCCGAACCCGAACGCCGTGCCGAACATGAAGCCGGCCGCGCCGGCGAGCGCCCCGCCGATCATGAAGGTTCGCGAGATGGTCCGGTCGATGTCGATGCCCATCAGGGCAGCGGTCGGGGCGTCCTCGGCGACCGCACGCACGCTACGACCCAACTTGGTCCGCGCGACCAGGCGGTCCAGGAAGATCATCATCACGATGGCCGACCCGATGATGATCAGCGGGAAGAGCTGGATGCGAGCCGTGCCGATGTGGAACAGCAGGTGGTTGGGGTTGAAGTACGACGGGAAGCCGCGATTGCTCAATCGGCCGAAGAGCTTTCCGGCCAGCTGGGACAGGAAGAACGATGCCCCGATGGCGCTGATCAAAAAGGCCAGCTTGGGCGCCCCTCTTCGTCGCAGGGGTCGGTACGCGACCTGTTCGAGCACCCAGGCGATGAGCGCTCCGGTCACCGCTCCGACCAGGAGCCCGAGAATGATGATCAACGCGACCACGCCAGCCGACGGGTGAGCGCTGTTACCGGTGATCGAGTGGATGACCAGAAAACTGCCGAACGCGCCGGACATGAACACCTCGCTGTGCGCGAAGTTGATCAGCTGCAGAACGCCGTAGACCAGCGTGTAGCCGAGCGCGATCAGCGCGTACATCGATCCCCGCGTCAGCCCTTCGAATAGATATTCGGGCAGAAGGTGGAACCAAGTAGACACGAAACAGAGTCCCTTCCCAGTGGTCTACAAAGTCGAGCCGGCGTACCCCGGCAGTGCAAGCAACCGTGGCCGCGCCGCGTATAGCGATGGGTGGCGACCGGCCTGCACGGGTCGGGCGCCACCCATCGGTGTTGCTACACGGCTACTTGCGGAACTACTTCTGATCCTTGATGTTGCCGATCAGCTGGATGGCGCCGTCCTTCTGCTCGTAGAGGTTCACTGTCTGCACGCTGGCGTCGACCTCGCCGTTGGGCTGGAACTTGACCTCGGTGGTGATGCCCTTGTAGTCGAGCTTGTTCACCGCGGCGAGCACGGACGCGCGGGTGGCGCCTCCGGCGGCCTTGGCGTCCTTGATCGCCTGGATGAGGGCGTTGGTCGCGTCGTACGCCTCCGGCGAGTACGTCGACGGCGGAGTGTTGAACTTCGCCTGATAGGCGGTGGTGAACGCCTTGGCGTCCGGCGCGGTCGTCGCGTCGAGGCAGCCGCATGTGAAGTACACGCCGTTGCCGGCCGCGCCTGCCCCCTGGGTGAAGGCCGAGGACTTGCCACCGTTACCGGTGACGAAGATGCCCTTGAAGTTGGCCGCCACGAGAGCCTTCACGAACAGCGCGGCCTGAACGTCGTAGCCGCCGTAGAACAGAGCGCCGGCTCCCGATCCCACGACCTGAGTGGCAATGCTGCTGTAGTCGGTGGTCTTCGCGTCCACGCCCTGGTGCTCCGTCGCGACACCCTTGACCTTGAGCTCGTCGAGCACGGCCCCGGACACGCCGGTTCCGTAGTCGCTCAGGTCGTCGACCACGAAGACGTTCTTCAGGCTCTTGGCCGCCAACCAGTCAGCGCCCTGGGTGCCCTCGACGTTGTCCGACGGGACGATGCGGTGGAACGTCTTGAAGCCCAAGGTGCTCAGCGTCGGGTTGGTCGCCGACGGTGTGATGATCGTCAGCCCGGCCGCGTCGTAGGACGGGCCGACCGCCTTGGTCGCGCCGGAGAAGCTTGGGCCGATCACGCCGAGCATCGCCGGATCCTGCTGCAACGCGGCAGCCGCCGCCGGAGCCTTGGCCGGATCGCCCTGGTCGTCCTGCTTCACGAGGGTGATCTTGAAGCCCAGGCTCGAGTTGGCGTTGGCCTGTTCCACCGCGAGCTCGACGCCGTTCTCCTCGTTGATGCCCAGCTGCGCGTTGTCGCCAGAGAGCGGGCCTTCGAAGCCGATCTTGTAGGTCTGGTTGCTCGAGCCCCCGCCCGACGCGGCGGAGGACAGCCCGCCGGAACCGGACTTCTTGCTGTTCGAGCAGGCCGTCAGCGCGAGGGCTCCGGCGAGTCCGAGGACAGCGATCTGTACTACAACCTTCTTTTGCACGAATGTGCCTCCATGAAGAGGTCGCACGGAACTTTGATCCGCGCTCTGACATCGGGACGTTAGACCAGCAAGAGACCTGGAACACAACCAGGTGGTCCAGAAAGAGCTTGTCGTAACCAAATCTCTACCGAAGGCGAGCACATTTCTCGCAGATTTCGCCTTCGATCACGCAAGGTGATCGCTGCGCGGGAATCTTCCTGGCGTCAGCCGGCCGCGTCCCCGCTCAGCACGAGTTCGGCGACCGCCCGCATGGAGGTCCGGTTGTCCATAGCGGCCCGCTGAATCCAACGAAAGGCCTCGGGCTCGGTCATCTTGTGCTGCGACATCAGGGAGCCCTTTGCGCGTTCGATCAGCTTGCGCGCTTCGAGGCGCTCCCGCAGGTCGGTGACCTCGATCTCGAGCGCGCGCATCTCCGCAAATCGGGAAATAGCCATCTCGACGGCCGGCAGCAGGTCTCGCTTCTGGAACGGCTTGATCAGGTAAGCCATTGCTCCCGCGTCGCGGGCTCGTTCGATGAGGTCCCGCTGGCTGAACGCGGTGAGGATCACGACCGGAGCGATCCGCGCTTCGGTGATGTGGGCGGCCGCCGCGATGCCGTCGAGCTTGGGCATCTTGATGTCGCAAATCACCAGGTCGGGCTTGTGCTCCCCCGCCAGGCTCACGGCCTGTTCGCCGTCGACGGCTTCGGCGACGACGACGAAGCCCTCCTCTTCGAGCATTTCGCGCAGATCGAGGCGGATAAGGGCCTCATCCTCGGCGATCAGCACCCGGATCGGCTCGGCGGCCGGAGCGGACGACTCAGTCAGCACTGGTGCGCCCCTCCTGCTCAGGTTCGTGTTGGCCGATGACTGAGTACGAGCCTAGCGCCGGTATTGTTTCCGAACGACGACACGCCTCTGTGGTGGAACTGGCATACACGATGGTCTCAAACACCATTGCCGAAAGGCTTGTGGGTTCGAATCCCACCGGAGGCACTTATTTCGACCGGCGCCGAAGGCTGTCAGTCGAGGTCCTGGACGCGGACCACGCCCTCCTGCACCACAGAGGCCACGTGCTGCCCCGACTCGTCGAACACCTGCGCCATCGTCAAACCGCGGCCACCTGAGGCGGTCGGCGACGTCTGCGCGTAGAGCAGCCATTCGTCGGCGCGGAACGGCCGGTGGAACCACACGGCGTGGTCGAGGGAGGCTGTTCGGACCGATTCGTCGAGGTACGACAGCCCATGCTTGACCAGAATGGCGTCGAGCAGGGTCAGGTCACAGGCGTACGTCAGCGCGCAGGCGTGAAACAGACCGTCGTCCGGCAGCGGTGCTCGCGCTTTCATCCACACGCGGTACAGGTGATCAGACTGGTCGCTGTCGCCGGCGGTGTCCGACGAGGGGCCGTCGACATAGCGCACGTCGAAGGGCCAGTACTGTCCGGTCGCCGTCTCGCCGGCCACGAGACGGCTTCCGTGCCAGTCGACCTCGACCCGTTGCGGCGACGGTCCGTCGGGCGCTGACAGCTGATGGTCCAATCCGGTTTGCGGCACCTGGAAGGACGCGGACAAGGAGAAGATCGCCTGCCCGTGTTGAACCGCCACCACGCGGCGGGTTGAAAAGGACCGTCCGTCACGCACCCGATCGACGATGAACACGATCGGGATCGACGGGTCGCCAGGACGAATGAAGTATGAGTGCAAGGAATGCACGACCCGTTGCGAATCGACGGTGCGCCCCGCGGCGACCAGCGCCTGGGCGGCCACCTGGCCGCCGAACACCCGCTGGCGTCGCATGGTGGCGCGCCGCCCTCGGAAGATGTCGTCGTCGATGGGCTCGAGGTCGAGCAACGAGACGAACTCGTCGACGATCGCCCGGCCCTCCTCGCTCTCGGAGCCCTCGCGCGGTTCAGCGGTCACGTCGCAGCACATCCCCGATGCGATGCACGCGAATCGTGTTGGTGGCCCCCGGCGTCGTCGGCGGCGTCCCCGCGACAACGATCACCAGGTCGTTCGGATGACAGACGCCTCGTTGCAGAAGCGCGGAATCCACCTGGCGGACCATCTCGTCGGTGGTCTTGACCGTCCACACGGTATGCGCCTCGGCGCCCCACAGCAGCGCGATCTGCCGCTGGACCTGCTCGTCGGGCGTGAAGACCAAGATCCGTTGGGACGGTTGCAGCCGCGACAGTCGCCGCGCGGTCTCGCCCGTCTGCGTGAACGCCACCAGCGCCATAGCGCCGAGGGCGTCGCCGAGGTCCTTCGCGGCTTTGGCCACGGCGCCCACCTGGGTACGCGGCGTGTGATCGAGTGCGGGGACATGACGGCCGCCCGCCTCGACGGAGGTGATGATCCGGCTCATAGTCGCCACTGTCTGCACGGGGTACTTGCCCACGCTGGTTTCGCCCGACAGCATCACCGCGTCGGCGCCGTCGAGGATCGCGTTCGCGACGTCAGAGGCTTCCGCGCGGGTCGGGCGCGAGTGGTTGATCATCGATTCCAGCATCTGGGTGGCGACGATCACCGGCTTCGCGTTCTCACGAGCGATCTGGACCGCGCGCTTCTGCACCAAGGGCACTTCTTCAAGCGGCAGTTCGACCCCGAGATCACCGCGCGCGACCATGATCCCGTCGAACGCGAGCACGATCTCCTCCAGCGCCGCGACAGCCTCTGGCTTCTCGATCTTGGCGATAACCGGACGCCGGATGCCGACCTCGTCCATGACCTGATGGACGAGTTTGACGTCGTCGGCGGACCGCACAAAGGACAGCGCGACGAAATCCACCCCGAGCCGCAACGCGAAGTCGAGATCGCTGGCGTCCTTCTCCGACATAGCGGGGACGCTCACCGCGACGCCTGGAAGCGAGAGACCCTTGTTGTTGCTGACCACGCCGCCCTCGGTGACGTCGCACACGACGTCGACGCCGTTCTCGACCGCGACGGCCACCAGCGCGACGTTGCCGTCGTCGACCAGCAATCGATCGCCGGGGCGCACGTCGTCGGCCAGCTGCTTGTAGGTCGTCGACACCCGGTCGTGATCGCCCACGCAGTCCTCGACCGTGATGCGAATGCGCTCTCCGGTTCGCCACTCGACCGGCCCGTCGGCGAAGCGGCCCAAACGGATCTTGGGTCCCTGCAGATCGGCCAGCACCGCGAGGGTGCGGCCTGAGGCTTCGGCCGCCCGTCGCACCTCCTGGAATCGTCGGCCCTGATCGGCGTGCTCACCGTGGCTGAAGTTCAAGCGCGCGACGTCCATACCCGCGTCGACCAATGCCCTCGCCCGATCCAGACCGTCGGTCGACGGACCAAGCGTGCACACGATTTTCGCTCGACGCATCACCCCTCCAGCCTAGGTGCTCGTCGGCGCCCGTGCGGTCAACTCAGCGCGACCGCCATGACTACCGCGGGCGCGCTCACCCCAGCGCGACCGCCATGACTACCGCGGGCGCGCTCACCCCAGCGCGACCGCCATGACTACCGCGGGCGCGCTCACCCCAGCGCGACCGCCATGACCGCCGCGTCGACGTCCTCGCCGTTGGCCTGTGCCGTGCGGGTCGCCTCGAGGACGGCTCGGAACTCCTGCGGAACGATCATGCTGAACCGCGCCAGCGCGGCGGGCCAGTCGGCCAGCAACGCGGTCGCGGTCTCGGACTCGGTGAGCTCGGCATGACGCTGCACGATCGCTAGGAGGGCGTCGGCCTGTTCCGGTGGCGCCTCGCCGACGTCACCGGCCCGCTCGGGATTGAGCATCGCGGGGTCGAGGTCGAGGACGAAGCCGTACCCGCCCGACATGCCGGCGCCGACGTTGCGGCCGGTCGAGCCGAGGATGACGGCGACGCCGCCCGTCATGTACTCCAGCGCGTGATCGCCGACACCTTCGGCGACAACGGTCGCGCCCGAGTTCCGCACGCAGAACCGCTCGCCGACGGTGCCGCTGAGGTAGATCTCACCCGACGTGGCGCCGTAGGCGATCACGTTGCCACCGATCACGTTCTCGTGCGACGCGAACGGTGCTTCGGGGTGCGGGCGCACCGCGATGCGGCCCCCCGAGAGTCCCTTGCCGACGTAGTCGTTGGCGTCGCCGAAGAGCCGCATGGAGATGCCGCGCGGCAGGAACGCGCCGAACGACTGTCCCGCGGAACCTCGGAACGCGATGTCGATGGTGCCCTCGGGCAGGCCTTGGGCGCCGAAGCGGCGGCTGACGAAGGATCCGAGCATCGTGCCGACCGTCCGGTTCACATTGCGGACCGGAAGCTCCAGCGTGACCGACGTCCCGTCGAGCAGGGCGCCTTCACAAAGCTGGATCAACGTCTGGTCGAGTGCGGCGTCGAGACCGTGGTCCTGCTCGCGCGTCTTCGACGGCGCTGAGTGGTACGGGGACTCCGGCACGGCCAGGATCGGCGTCAGGTCCAGTCCGGCGGCCTTCCAGTGCTCGATGGCCTTGCCGGCGTCGAGCAAGTCCACGCGGCCGACGGCTTCTTCGAGCGAGCGCAGCCCGAGTGAGGCGAGCAGCTCGCGCACCTGCTCGGCGATGTACTCGAAGAAGGTGACGACGAACTCCGGCTTGCCCGTGAACCGCTCGCGCAATACCGGGTTCTGGGTGGCGACGCCGACGGGGCAGGTGTCGAGGTGGCAGACCCGCATCATCACGCAGCCCGAGACGATCAGCGGCGCCGTCGCGAAACCGTATTCCTCCGCCCCGAGCAGCGCGGCGACCACGACGTCGCGGCCGGTCTTCATCGCTCCGTCGACCTGAACGGTGATTCGGTCGCGGAGGCCGTTGAGCAACAACGTCTGCTGGGTCTCGGCCAGCCCGAGCTCCCACGGGAGGCCGGCGTGCTTGAGCGAGGTCAACGGCGCGGCGCCGGTGCCGCCGTCATGGCCGGAGATCAGCACGACGTCGGCGTGTGCCTTGGACACCCCTGCCGCCACCGTGCCGACGCCGTTCTCGGACACCAGCTTGACGTGGACTCGCGCCTGCGGGTTGGCGTTCTTCAGATCGTGGATCAGCTGGGCGATGTCCTCGATCGAGTAGATGTCGTGATGCGGTGGCGGTGAGATCAGACCGACGCCTGGCGTCGAGTGCCGGGTGCGGGCGATCCACGGGTACACCTTGAACCCGGGCAGCTGCCCGCCCTCCCCTGGCTTGGCGCCCTGGGCGACCTTGATCTGCAGGTCGTCGGCGTTCACCAGGTAGTGCGAAGTCACGCCGAACCGGCCGGACGCGACCTGCTTGATCGCCGAGCGCCGCAGGTCGCCGTTCGCGTCGGGGACGAAGCGGTCGGCGTCCTCGCCGCCCTCGCCCGAGTTCGAGCGCGCGCCAATCCGGTTCATCGCGATGGCCAGCGTCTGGTGCGCCTCGGCGGAGATGGAGCCGTAGGACATGGCGCCCGTCGCAAAGCGGCGCACGATCGACTCGACCGGTTCGACCTCATCGATCGAGATCGGTTCGCGGTCGGCCGTTAACTCGAACAGCCCGCGCAGCGTCCCGCCTTCGCGGTTGAGCTGGTCGATCTTGGCCGCGTACTCCTGGAAGACCTCGTAACGCCGCTGCCGCGTCGCGTGTTGCAGCAGGAAGACGGTGTCGGGATTGAACAGGTGCAGTTCTCCCTCCCGGCGCCACTGGTACTCGCCCCCCACCTCGAGCACGCGGTGCGCCCGCGCGGTCGGCACCAGCGGGAACGCCTTCGCGTGCCGCGCCTGCACCTCGGCCGCGATGACGTCGAGTCCCACCCCGCCGAGGCGCGACGGAGTGCCGGCGAAATACTCCGCGACCAACTCGCGGTCGAGACCCAGAGCCTCGAACACCTGGGCGCCGGTGTAGGACGCGATGGTGCTGATGCCCATCTTCGACATCACCTTGAGCACGCCCTTGGAGGCGGCCTTGACGTAGTTGCCGATCGCCTTCTCGCGGCCGACGTCGGTGATCGTGCCGCGCTCGATGAGGTTCTCGATCGTCTCGAACGCGAGATAGGGGTTCACGGCCGCGGCGCCGAAGCCCACCAGGAGCGCCATGTGGTGGACCTCACGCGCCTCGCCGGTCTCGACGATCAAGCCGACCTGGGTCCGTTGACCGGTGCGCACCAGGTGGTTGTGCACGGCGGCTACCAGGAGCAACGAAGGGATCGGCGCATGGTCGACGTCGCAGTCGCGGTCGGACAAGATCAGCACCCGTGCGCCGTCGTCGATGGCTTCGGAGCACTCGCGGCGCACCCGTTCGATGGCGCCGGCCAGTGCCTCTCCCCCACCGTGAACTCGATATCGGCCGTCGATGAGCTTGCAGGCGAGGCCGGGCTGGTCGCCGTCGGCGTTGATGTGCCAGATCTTGGCGAGTTCGTCGTTGTCGATCACGGGGCGGGGCAGGACCACCTGGCGGCATGACGCCGGCCCGGGGGCAAGCAAGTTGAGCTCGGGTCCGAGCGAACCCGATAGAGACGTCACCATCTCTTCGCGAATCGCGTCCAGCGGGGGGTTCGTGACCTGGGCGAAGAGCTCGGAGAAGTAGTCGAAGAGCAGCCGCGGACGCTGCGACAGAACGGCCGGAGGGGTGTCGGTGCCCATCGAGCCGATCGGCTCGGCGCCACTGGTGGCCATCGGCGTGAGGAGTATCCGCAACTCCTCCTCGGTGTAGCCGAACACCTGCTGGCGACGGCTGACCGACTCATGCGGGAACACCACGTGCTCACGGGGCGGCAGGTCCTCGAGCTTGATCAACCCGGCGTCAAGCCACTCGCCGTAGGGCTGCTCGGCGGCCAGTTGGTCCTTGATCCGCGCGTTCGAGACGATCTCGCCCTTGCCGGTGTCGACGAGGAACATGCGTCCCGGCTGCAACCGTCCCTTCTGCACGACGGTCGCGGGGTCGAGTTCGAGCACGCCCGACTCGCTGCCGAGCACAACCAGTCCATCAGACGTGCGCCACCAGCGCCCGGGGCGCAGACCGTTGCGATCGAGCACCGCCCCGATCAGCGTCCCGTCGGTGAAGCTGACGCAGGCGGGCCCGTCCCACGGCTCCATCAACGTCGAGTGAAAGCGGTAGAACGAGCGCCACTCAGGCTTCATCACCTCCGGTCTCGCGTTCTCCCACGCCTCCGGAACCATCATCAAGATCGCGTGCGGCAGGGACCGGCCGCCCATGTGCAGCAGTTCGAGCACCTCGTCGAAGGACGCCGAGTCGCTCACGCCCTCGGTGCAGATCGGGAAGAGGCGCTTGAGGTCGCCCGGCAGCAAGTCGGACTCGAGCAGCGCCTCGCGCGTTCTCATCCAGTTGCGGTTGCCCCTGATCGTGTTGATCTCGCCGTTGTGCGCGATGAACCGATACGGGTGGGCCAGCGGCCAGGACGGGAAGGTGTTCGTCGAGAACCGGCTGTGCACCAGGCCGATCGCGCTCTCGAAGCGCTGGTCGAGGAGGTCGGGGAAGAACTCACCGAGCTGATCGGTCGTGAGCATTCCCTTGTAGACCAGGGTCCGCGAGGACAGGGACGGAAAGTAGAGCTCGCGGCCAGCCTCCCGGGCCCGCGCCTCGGCGACCTTGCGGACGCAGAACGCCAACCGCTCGAGAGCCATCCCCGTCTGACCTTGGGCGCCGGCGATGAAGAGCTGCCGGAACGTCGGCATCACGCCGCGCGCCGTAGGGCCCAGGCCGCTGCTGTCGGTCGGCAACTCCCGCCAACCGACGATGACCGCCCCTTCCTCAGCCGCGACGGTCTCGACGAGTTCGCAGACCGCGGTGCGCTCGTCGCCGTCGGCCGGAAGGAATGCGATGCCGACCGCGTAGTTGCCGGCGTCCGGAAGCGCGAACGGCGCCACGGCCCGCAGGAATCGATCAGGGACCTGAACCGTCATGCCGGCGCCATCACCCGACGAGGGCTCCGCGCCGGCGGCGCCGCGATGGTCGAGGTTGTGCAGCGCCGTCAGCGCCTGGACGACGATCGAGTGCGATGCCCGTCCGTGCAGGTCAGCGATGAACGCGACGCCGCAGGCGTCATGTTCGTTGCGCGGATCGTAGAGGCCTTGGGCCGGTGGCTGCGCGCTGAACGGCAGCGACGCGTGATGTGCCTGCGGGTCGCGCTGTGAGTCGCGCTGTGAGTCACGCTGTGAGTCACGCTGTGAGTCACGAGGCGTCACGGATGTCACCGGCTGCTCCAAGGAACTCGATGTCGTCGAACTGAACGATCTCAGGGACGGCATCGGCCCGAGCACAGACGAGATTACCGGGGCCGGCAACCCAACTGCGAATCGACATGAACGGGAGCCCGTAAAGGACGTATGAGCCGTAATCGGTTGTTTCCGATATTAGAGACCGGCGAGGTCGGCCTCGATTCGGGGCCGGTCAACCTCGGGCACCGGCTTTCCGTCGGCG
>Ga0207702_10005902_pt1 | contig 10649 bp, 9 predicted proteins | sample KBSCornC62_FD_184302 | JGI IMG/M metagenome (GOLD analysis project Ga0207702, IMG submission 184302) | Corn rhizosphere microbial communities from Kellogg Biological Station, Michigan, USA - KBS Corn C6-2 (SPAdes) (version 2) | ecosystem: Host-associated > Plants > Roots > Rhizosphere > Soil ...
TACCACGCTGAACGAGCATCCGCAGATCGGCTCGATCTGTTCGGGCGGGCGCTACGACAATCTCGCCGGGAACTACACCAAGTCGCACCTGCCGGGTGTCGGCATTTCGATCGGCGCGACGCGCCTTTTCTGGCAGCTGCGGGAAGCGAAACTGCTCGGGCCGGCGCAGAGCACCGTCAAGGTGCTGGTCACGCAGATGGACGAGGCGAACCTGCCGCAATACCTGGATCTGGCCGGCCACCTGCGCCGCGCCGGCATCGCGACCGAAGTCGTCCTGGACGGCGGCAAGCTCGCCAAGCAATTCAAGTACGCCGACCGTGCCGGCATCCGGTTCGTACTGGTGCTGGGCAGCGACGAGATCGCGAAAGGCACGGTGACCGTCAAGGACATGCGCAAGCAGGACCAATTCGAAGTGAACCGCGACGATCTGATCAAGACGCTGCGCGTGGAGCTGGAGCAGGCGGAGGCGATGCCGTGAGCGTGCAAACGCGCGCGGTCGTGATGCTCGACGGCTCGCGCCTGAGCCGCAAGAACGTTGCGCATATCGCGCGCGGCGAGGCGTTGATCGGGCTCGCGCCGGAGGCGATGGCGCGCGTTCAGCGCGCGGCCGATTTCCTCAAGGATCAGGTCAGGCGCGGCGAGCCGATCTACGGCGTGACGACCGGTTTCGGCAGCAACGCGGACAAGCTGCTGGGTGCACACCGTGCGCGCGACGAGCTGCCGGGCGGCAATCCGGAGAAGCGCGACGGCACATTGCTGGAGGAACTGCAGCACAACCTCGTCGTGACGCACGCGGTCTGCGTCGGCAAGCCGCTCGCGACGGACGTGGTGCGTGCGATGCTCGCGATCCGCGTCAACACGCTGCTGCGCGGGCATTCGGGCATTCGCCCCTCGACGCTGCAGGCGCTGGCCGAGCTTCTGAACCACGACATCGTGCCGGTGATCCCGGAAAAAGGCTCGGTCGGCGCGAGCGGCGACCTGGCGCCGCTGTCGCACCTGGCGATCGTGCTGCTGGGCGAAGGCGAGGCGTTCCACAAGGGCGAACGCGTCGGCGGCGCCGAGGCGTTGAAGCGCGCCGGCCTCGCGCCGGTGCGGCTGTCGTTCAAGGAAGGCCTCGCGCTCAACAACGGCACGACGCAGATGCTGGCGACGGCCACGCTGGCACTGGACCGGCTCGAGCGCCTGCTGGCGACCGCCGATCTGGCCGCCGCGATGACGCTCGACGCGTTCGCCGGCCGCAGCTCGGCATTCAAGCCCGAGGTACACCAGTTGCGGCCGCATCCGGGGCAGGTCGAAACCGCGGCGAATCTGCGCCAGCTTCTGGACGGGTCCACCCTTGCCGACATCCCGTATCACCTGGTGCCGCGCTTTCGCACCTGGCTCGCCGATTCGTGGAGCGATCCGGCGGATCGCGCGCAGCGTTTCGATCTCGTGTGGGACTACGTGCCGCCGACGCAGCGGCACGGCCGCGAAGCGTTCTACCAGCGCTTCATGCCGTTCAAGGGCGGCAAGAAACACCAGCCGCAGGATGCCTACTGCCTGCGTTGCATTCCGCAGGTGCACGGCGCGGTGCGCGACGCGCTGGCGCAGGCGCAACGCGTGATCGACATCGAGCTCAACGCCGTCACCGACAATCCGCTGATCTTCCCGGACGCGCCCGACGCGAAGGTGATCGAGGACCAGGTGATCTCGGCCGGGCATTTCCACGGCATGCCGCTGGCACTGGCGATGAGCTACATCAAGGCCGCGATTCCGGTGCTGGCGTCGATTTCCGAACGGCGCTTGAACAAGCTGGTCGATCCGGCGACCAACGACGGTCTGCCGGCGTTCCTCATCGGCAACGAAGACGCGACCGATTCCGGCTTCATGATCGTGCAGTACACCGCGGCGGCGCTGGTCAACGACCTCGCCACGCGCGCGCACCCGGCGAGCGTGTATTCGCTGCCGACCAGCGCGAACGCCGAAGACCACGTCTCGATGGGCGCGAACGAAGCGCGCCACGTGCTCGACATGACGGACGATCTCGCACATGTGCTCGCGCTCGAGCTGTACACCGCTGCGCAGGCACTCGAATACCGCCAGGACATGCTCAACGCCGCACGCACGCTCGCGGCGCGTGGCGACTGGCAGGCGCTCGCGCGCAAGGTCGCCGGCGCGCCGGCACCCGATTCGCCGCACTTCGCGCAGTTCGAAACGGAAGTGAAAGCGCTGATGCAGGCCCTGGCCGGCAGCAGCGACTTCCACGCCGGCAGCGCCGTGCGCCGCGCGTTCGAAACGATCCGGCGCGAAGTCGCGTTCATGCCGCGCGACCGCGCGATGGACGGCGACGTGCGCAAGATGTGCGAGCTGGTGGCGCGGGACGGATTGGCGGTCAACTAAGGCGCGTTCTTCGCTCGTCATTCCGTCGCAAGCCGGGATCCAGCACCTGTTTCATTCAACCGGCGAAAGTCACTGGATCCCGGCTTTCGCCGGGATGACCAAAGAAGTCACATGCACGCCGGATTGTCGTAAACCTCTCTCACCGGCGCCGTGTCGTTCCAGAAATCCCCGACCACGTCGCGGAACGTCGGTCCGCCGGCGGGGCCGGTGTCGAACGACGTGTTGTTCGGCGCCAACGTGTGGTACACGTCGCCGCTGGAAAACAACCAGGGAGCGACCGTGAGCGCGGCGGTCATCGCGCAGCGCCATTGCTCGCGCGCCGGGTCGCTCGTGTCGAGCAGGTCGAGCCGGGTGGTCGCCACGAGGTCGAGCGTCGAATTCTGCAGCATCAGGTGCAGGCCGAGGCCGTTCGTGTCCGAAGTCAGGTACGGAAACCAGATCGGCCCGAACGTGCACAGTGACGGATCGAGGCCCTGCGCCGTGCGCGCTCGCTCGCAGAACGTTTCGTAATTCGCGCGCCAGAACATGCGGTTCTGCGCGGACACCGCGTCGACCGAGGTCAGCGTACTGCCGCCGATCGGATGGTTCGGCTGGTCCCAGTCCGGCAGCACGAACGCACCGTCGACCAGGAACTTGAGCCGGCCTGCTGCGTACGTGTTGGGCAACGCATCGGCCATCGACTCTGCATTTGCCACCAGGCCGAACCCGCCGGCCGAGGTGCCGACGAACAGCACGCGCGCGCTGCCGTCGTCGGTCAGGCCGCGATCGCGGATCAGGGATTCGATTTCTGCTTTCGCCACCAGCCGCCCGGAGAACTGCCAACCGCAGCTGCCGTCGTCGACGCTGCAATGGATGTTCGCCGTCGTGCGCCGCCGCTCGGCCGTCGCGCCGCTCCACTGATCGCTGCTGCAGTAGTCGAACTGCACCAGATTGGCGGTGTAGAAATCCGGGTTTTCGCTCGGATTCGGGTTCAGGATCCCGCCATGCTGGATGAACGTGCCACTGCCGTTCGGCGCGGCGGATGTGGTGGTCAGCGCACGGCCGCGATCGGAACAGAACAAGGTCAAGTCGTCGCAACTGCCGCCACCCTCGAACAGGATCACCCAATCGTGCGATCCGACCGGCGACGGCCGCAACTCGTACGCCGACGGTGTTCCGTCGTTGCAGCGCGCATCGAACCACGCCGGATCGTTCTGCGCCGGCTTGACCGTGATCCAGCAGCTCGGATCGCCGTAGCAGCTGTCGAACGCATCGCTGAAGACCGCGTCGACGGGTGGGCTGGCAGCGAAGGCGGGCGTCACACCCGCGGCAGAAGCGAAGACGATGAGCGCGAACGCAGCGGCGCGACGAGGATCCATGCGGGTTGTCTCCCAGGTGTGCAATGCCACAACGCTTGTGGCGCGATGCGGTTGACAGGAGGAGGCGAGACAAGGAGCGATGAGCTGGATGATCAGTTCGGCTGTTGAAGAGCGTCTCCCGCCTGGTGGACAAGCAAGAACTGGATGACCAGCTCCGCTGTTGAAGAGCGCCTCCCGCTATGCGGGAATGACGGATGGAGGGATGCACGGAGCAATATCGCGCTCTGCTTCTGCTTCTGCTTCTGCTTCTACTCCTGCTCTCGCTTTTTCTGCGCACATGGAATGTGCGCCGCTTCACCCTGGGGCCCCTGAGCCGCGGCGAGCGGGCGGAGGATCAAGCCGCGAAGCGGGCGCGCGCACGATGCGCGCGCGTTTTCCGGCGTACAGGGATGTGCGCTCGGAAAACCTCCGTAGCCCGCTCGCGCACCCGCAGGGCACGATGCCCGGAGGGCGCGGATCCGGGGTGCACTTTCTCTTGGTTACTTCTCTTTGTGCACGCAAAGAGAAGTGACCCGTCCGCAGGATGGCGGACGGAACCCGCGCAGGATGCGCGCGACTCAGTCCCAGGCGAGGACAAAGGAGCGATTCCAGCCTGCGCTGGAATGTCGATCAAGAGAAACAACCGGATGACCAGCTCCGCTGCTGAAAGGCGCCTGCCGCCTTCGCCGGACTGACGAGAGGAGGGGAAGGGCGATTCCAGTTCGCGCTTTCCCTGAACGGCGAATTCTTATGGCAATCCCAAGCCCTTCCCAGTCTCACCCAATCGCGCTATAATGTACTAACGCGCTAGTACAATGGATCGGCACCCAGCCCATGAAACACCGTTCCCTCGACCCCGAACCCACCTCCGAAACCCCGGTCGACAGCCTGTGCCGCGCCTTGCTCGCGCTCGACGGCCTGGGCGAGATGCGGGCGTTCCTGAAGGACCTGTGCACGCCGGCGGAGCTCGAGGCGCTGGCCGACCGCTGGCGCGTGGTGCCGTATCTGCTGCGCGGCATGGCGTATCGCGAAATCCACGAGCGCACCGCGGTCAGCGTGACCACGATCGGCCGCGTCGCGCGTTTTCTGAGCCAGGGCAACGGTGGCTACCAGGCCGCGGTCGGGCATCACGCGTTGCCGCGGGTGCCGGCGCGCGGCAACGGACGCAAGGGAGTGCGCGCATGACGCCGACCAAACCACGCGATCGCTTGCGCATCGCGGTGCAAAAATCCGGGCGCCTGTCCGATCCTTCGCAGGACCTGCTCGCGCGCTGCGGCCTCAAGTTCCGCCAGAGCCGCGACAAGTTGTTCTGTTTCGGCGAAAGCGTCGCGGTGGACCTCCTGCTGGTGCGCGACGACGATATCCCCGGCCTGATCGCGCAGGGCGTGTGCGACCTCGGCATCGTCGGCCGCAACGTGCTGCGCGAGCAGCAACTCGCTGCGGCCGGGCGCGGCGAATCGGTCGGCGAGGAATTGCGCGCGCTCGGCTTCGGCAAATGCCGGCTCTCGATCGCGCTGCCGCAGGACATGCGCTATGAGACGGCCGCGGATCTGCGCGGACTTCGCATCGCCACGACGTACCCGGCGCTGCTCGGTGCGTGGCTGCAGGATAACGCCGTCGCGGCGGACATCGTGGTGCTGTCAGGTTCGGTCGAGATCGCACCGCGCCTGGGTACGGCGGACGCGATCTGCGACCTCGTGCAGAGCGGCGCGACCCTGGTCGCAAACCAGCTGCGCGAAACGAGCGTGATCCTGGAAAGCGAAGCCGTGCTGATGGGCGCGCAGGTGCCGCCGTCGGACGAACGTGGCGAGCTGCGCGAACTGCTGCTGCGCCGGATCGACGGCGTGATCCAAGTGCGCGAATCGAAACTGGTGCTGCTGCAGGCGCCGCGCGCCGCGGTGCCGCGCATCGCGAGCCTGCTGCCGCACGGCCAGGAACCGACCGTGCTCGCGCTCGAAGGCGACACCGACACAGTTGCGCTGCAGGCCGTCTGCTACGGCGCGATCACGTGGCAGCATCTTGAGGCGATGAAACAGGCAGGCGCCTGCCGCATGCTGGTGCTGCCGGTGGAGAAAATGCTGGCATGAACGCCGTGATGTCCCCGACTGCCGTGCTCGACCGCCTGCCGGTCAGCGATTGGGTGAGCCTCGACGCCGCTGCCCGCCAGGCGCTGCTCAAGCGCCCGCCGCAATCGCGCGACGCCACGCTGATCGCCGGCGTGACGCGCACGCTGGCGCAGGTGCGCAGCGAAGGCGACGCCGCGGTGCGCGCGTTGACGCGCCAGTTCGACCGCTGCGACCTCGCCGATTTTGCCGCCACGCCGCAGGAGTTCGCCGACGCCCGCGCGTCGCTCGCGCCGCCGGTGAAGACGGCGATCGCCGACGCGCTGGCGCGCATCGAAACCTTCCACCGCGCCACCGCGCCGCGCGCATTGCGCGTGGAAACCGCGCCGGGCGTGGTGTGCGAGCGCATCCTGCGTCCGCTCAACCACGTCGGTCTGTACGTACCGGCCGGCAGTGCGCCGCTGCCGTCCACCGCCTTGATGCTGGGCGTGCCGGCGGCGCTGGCGCAGTGTCCGCAGATCACTCTGTGCACGCCGCCGACACGCGACGGCCGCTGCGACGCCGCCGTGTTGTACGCCGCGGAACTGTGCGGCATCTCGCGCGTGCTCAAGATCGGCGGCGCACAGGCCGTCGCGGCGCTCGCGTTCGGCACGGAGTCGATCGCGCGCTGCGACAAGATTTTCGGTCCCGGCAATGCCTGGGTGACCGAAGCCAAACGCCAGGTCGCGCTCGATCCCGATGGCGCGGCGATCGACTTGCCGGCCGGACCGTCGGAAGTACTGGTCGTGGCCGATGCCGGGGCGGACCCCGATTTCGTCGCCGCCGATCTGCTGGCGCAGGCCGAACACGGGCCGGATTCGCAGGTGTTGCTGGTGACGGACGACGCGGCGCTTATCGAAGCGGTGCGCTGTGCGCTGCGGGCGCAGCTGGTCGCGTTGCCGCGCGCGGAAATCGCGGCGGCCGCGCTGGCGCACGCGCGCCTGATCCGGGTCGATTCGCTGCGCGAAGCGATCGCGGTCTCGAACGCGTACGCGCCGGAGCACCTGATCGTCAACACGAACGCGCCGGGCGCACTGCTGCCGTACGTTGAGAACGCAGGCTCGGTATTCCTCGGCGCCTGGTCGCCGGAATCCGTCGGCGACTACTGTAGCGGCACCAATCACGTGCTGCCGACCTACGGCCATGCGCGTGCCTGGAGCGGCGTATCGGTCGCGAGTTTCCTCAAACAGATCACGGTGCAGGAGCTGACGCCAGCCGGCCTGGCTGCGATCGGACCGTGCGCGGCCACGCTCGCCGGTGCCGAACGCCTCGCCGCGCATGCGCGCGCCGTCACGCTGCGCCTGGAAAAACTCGAGGCCGGCGCATGAGCATCCTGGATCGGGCGCGGCCGGAAATCCGCGCGCTGACGCCGTATTCCTCGGCGCGCATGGAAGCCCGCGGCGGCACCGTGATGTTGAACGCGAACGAGTCGCCACTGCCGAACGTGGGCCCCGCGCTCAACCGCTATCCGGAACCGCAGCCGCCCGAGTTGCTGGTGCGTCTGGCGGCGCTGTACGGCGTGTCGGCCGAGCAGCTGCTGATCGGTCGCGGCAGCGACGAGGCGATCGACCTGCTCGTGCGCGCGTTCTGCAGCGCCGGACGCGACGCGGTGCTGATCTCTCCGCCGACCTTCGGCATGTACGCGGTCTGCGCGCGCATCCAGAACGCGGCCGTGATCGAAGCGGCCCTCGCCGCAGACTTTTCGCTCGACGTCCCGGCGCTGATCGCGGCCGCGACACCGGATACCAAACTCGTGTTCCTGTGCTCGCCGAACAATCCGACCGGCGGTGCGCTCGCGCCGGAGGCGGTCCAAACGGTCGCGCGCGCGTTCGCGGGCCGCGCGCTGGTGGTCGTGGACGAGGCCTACGCCGAGTTTTCGCAGGCGGCAAGCGCAATCGGTCTGCTGGGCCAGCACGAAAACCTCGCCGTGCTGCGCACGTTGTCGAAGGCCCACGCGCTTGCCGGTGCGCGCATCGGCTGCGTGCTCGCCGCGCCGGATGTGATCGCGCTGCTGCGCCGGATCCAGGCGCCGTATCCGCTGCCGACGCCGTGCGTCGACGCCGCGCTGGCTGCGCTCGAACCGGCGGCGCTCGAGCGCACGCGCGAACGCATCGCAAGCCTGCTGCGCGAACGCGAGCGTCTGGCGCGCGCGCTGCGCGGCGCCGCGCGCGTGCGCGCGGTGTTGCCGTCGCAGGCGAACTTCGTCTGCGCCCGTTTCGACGACGGTGCCGCCGTGTACCGCACGCTGCTCGCGCAGGACATCGTCGTGCGCGACGTCGGGCGCTATCCGGGATTGCGCGACTGCCTGCGCCTGAGCGTCGGAACGCCGGCCGAAAATGCACGCCTGATCGCGGCGCTCGGCGCGGCGGAGGTCGCGGCATGAGCGCGCGCAAGATCCTGTTCATCGACCGCGACGGCACCTTGATCCTGGAGCCGCCCGACGAGCAGATCGACAGTTTCGAAAAATTCGCGCTCGTCGACGGCTGCATCGCGGCCCTGCAGTGCTGCGTCGCGGCCGGCTACGAACTCGTCATGGTCAGCAACCAGGACGGCCTGGGCAGCGACAGTTTCCCGCAGCACACATTCGATGGCCCGCAACAGCTGCTGCTGCAGATCCTGCGTTCGCAGGGCATCGTGTTCCGCGAAATCCTGATCGATCCGACGCTGCCACGCGACGGCCGCGACACGCGCAAGCCTGGCGTCGGCATGATGCGGCATTGGCTGAGCGACGACAGCTGGAGCCGCGCCGGATCGGCCGTGATCGGCGACCGGGAGACCGACGTGCAGTTCGCGGCGAACCTCGGTGTGCGCGCGTTCAAGCTCGGGCGCGACGGCGACTGGGATGCGATCGCGCATGCGTTGTGCGCCGCGCCGCGCGAGGCGACGGTCGAACGCAACACGAAAGAAACGCGCATCAGCGTGGCAGTCGATCTCGATCGCACGGGTGCGCCGCAGGTGCAGACCGGACTCGGCTTTTTCGACCACATGCTGGAGCAGCTCGGCAAGCACGGTGGGTTCGCACTGACGCTTGCCTGCGCAGGCGACACGCACGTCGACGAACATCATGTGGTCGAGGATTGCGGGCTGGCCATCGGCGAAGCGCTGCGGCGCGCGCTCGGCGACAAGCGCGGCATCGGCCGCTACGGCGCGGCCGGCGAGGGCGCCACTGCGCTCGACGCGCTCGTGTTGCCGATGGACGAGACGCTGGCGCGCGCTGCGCTGGATCTGTCCGGCCGCGCGTATTTCGTGTTCGACGGTGCGTTTCCGCGCGAGCGCGTGGGCGACCTACCGACCGAACTCGTGCCGCACTTTTTCCGTTCGCTGTGCGACTCGCTCGGTGCCAACCTGCACCTGAGCGTGCGCGGCGAGAACGCGCACCACATGGTCGAGGCATGTTTCAAATGCGTCGCGCGCGCGCTCAGGCCCGCGCTTGCGCGCGCCGGCAGCGAGCTGCCGAGCACGAAAGGTGCGCTGTGAGCGTGGTGCTCGTCGACGCCGGTGGCAGCAACATCGGCTCGGTGCAGGCCGCGCTCGCGCGGCTCGGTGTCGCGGCGGAGCTGACGCAGGATCCGGCGCGCATCGCGGCCGCGTCGCACGTGATCCTGCCCGGCGTCGGCGCCGCGGCGCCGGGCATGCAGCGGCTGCGTGCGGCGAACCTGGTCGAGCCGCTGCGTGCCTTGCGCCAGCCCGTCCTCGGCGTGTGCCTCGGCATGCAGCTCTTGTTCGAGCGTTCCGAGGAAAGCGACACCGGGTGTCTGGGCGTGATTCCCGGCACGGTCGCGCGTATCGCCGCGGCGCCCGGTGTGCGCGTGCCGCACATGGGCTGGAACGCGCTGCAGCTGCAGCGGCCGCACGCGCTGCTCGGCGACCTCGGCGCGAACGCGTACGCGTATTTCGTGCACAGCTACGCGGCGCCCGTGGGCGCTGCGACCCTGGCGAGCTGCGAGCACGGCGCTGCGTTCAGCGCGATCGTGCAGCACCGCAATTTTCACGGCATGCAATTCCATCCCGAACGTTCCAGCGCGCTCGGCGCGCGCCTGCTGCGGAATTTCCTCGCGCTATGAGCACCACCACCATCATTCCGGCGATCGACCTGCGTGACGGCCGCGTCGTGCGCCTCGCGCAAGGCGACTACGCGCGCGAAACGCGCTATGCGCCGACGCCGCTCGATCTCGCGCGCAGCTACCGCGACGCCGGTGCGGAATGGCTGCACGTGGTGGATCTCGATGGTGCGCGCGAGGGCGGTTTGGGCAATCTGGAGACGATCGCCGCGTTGTGCGGCAGCGGGCTCAAGGTTCAATGCGGCGGCGGCGTGCGTGCGGCGGCGGACGTCGAACGGCTGCTCGGCGCCGGCGTGGCGCGCGTGGTGGTCGGCAGCGTGGCGGTGTCCGCGCCGGAAACCGTGCTGGCGTGGCTCGCGCAGTACGGCGTGGAACGCATTTGCCTGGCGCTCGACACGCGCTGGGACGGCGGCGCCTGGACCTTGCCCGTGCGTGGCTGGACCGCGGCGTCGGCGCAGACGCTCGACGGGCTCGCGCCGCGCTTCGCCGCCGCCGGTGCGAAACACTTGCTGTGCACCGACATTGCGCGCGACGGCATGCTGCAAGGCCCGAATCTGTCGCTGTACGAACATCTGGCGCACATCGCGCCGGCGCTCGCGGTTCAGGCGTCCGGCGGCGTGCGCGACGTGCACGACGTGAGCGACCTGCGCGAGCTCGGCGTGGCCGGCGTGATTCTCGGCCGCAGCCTGCTCGAAGGTCGCCTGACGGTGCAACAGGCACTCGCATGCTAACCCGGCGCATCATTCCGTGTTTGGACGTCAAGGACGGCC
>Ga0207702_10005905_pt1 | contig 10647 bp, 7 predicted proteins | sample KBSCornC62_FD_184302 | JGI IMG/M metagenome (GOLD analysis project Ga0207702, IMG submission 184302) | Corn rhizosphere microbial communities from Kellogg Biological Station, Michigan, USA - KBS Corn C6-2 (SPAdes) (version 2) | ecosystem: Host-associated > Plants > Roots > Rhizosphere > Soil ...
TCCGAGCCGTCTGGAAGGCCCGATCGGTCACGGCATGGAGAATCCGGTCGACACCAACAGCACGGCCGAAGGTCGCGCACGCAACCGTCGTACGGAACTGCAGGTTCAGCAGTAATCGAACCGCGTGATGCAGTGACAGAAAAGCCCGGCATTCGCCGGGCTTTTCTTTTATCTTCTGACGTGATGTTCCCGCTGCACGAATCGCGCTCCCTCTTCTGAGCATCATGTCTTCATCAAGCATCCGCCCGTCTGCCCCGACACGCGCTACTCCGCGCTACGGCCTCGCACGTGTGCTCAGCAAGCTAGGCGCGTGTTCGCGCAGCCAGGCCGAGAAGGCGGTGCGCGAAGGCAGGGTGAGCGTTGACGGTCGTCCCGTGCGCGATCCCGAGCGCGCTACCGATCCCGAACGCGAGCAGATCCATCTGGACGGCCAGACAGTCGCTGCCGCCAAGCGCGTCTACATCGCGCTCAACAAACCGCGCGGCGTCGTGGTGAGCGCTGCGGATGAACGCGGCCGGGATACCGTTTACGAGCTACTGGCCGAAGCGAATCTGCCATGGCTAGGACCGGTCGGCCGGTTGGACAAAGCGAGCGAAGGCTTGCTGCTGCTCAGCAACGACAGCGTCTGGGCCGCAAGGCTTACCGATCCTCGCCATCATGTGGACAAGACGTACCACGTGCAAATTGACGCCATTCCTGACCAAGCGGCGCTCGATCGCATGCTCCATGGCGTATCAGACAAAGGCGAGCGGCTGGCAGCCAAGCGCGTATCGCTGCTGCGCACGGGCGAGAAAAATGCGTGGCTGGAAATCGTGCTGGACGAAGGGCGCAATCGTCACATCAGGCGACTGCTGGAAGTGCAGGGCATTGGCGTGTTGCGGCTGATTCGCGTCGCGATCGGCACGCTTGCGCTGGCCGAACTCGGCAAAGGGCAATGGCGTCATTTGAGCGCGGACGAAGTCACGCGTCTGTCCGGTGCAAAAGATGACGCCGCTGCCGCTAAAAGCTCGCGTGCTGGCGCACCGTCTGCAAAGTCCGCTCGACGGCGGGATGGGAGCGGGCAGGGTCTAGGACGGCGTAGATAGTGTTGCGGCACGGCGCTTCCGGCTTGCGCAACGCCATCAACGCACCTTGGGTTTCGTGATCCGCCATGCACGCCGCAGGTACGATGGATACACCGCGGCCTGCAGCGACCCAATCCAGTACCTCTTCCAATTCCTCGAAATGCGCGACCGCAGAAAGTCGTGGCATCGGCGTGCCCATGACTTGCGTAAACCAGGTGGCGAACACGTAGTCGCTCTCGTCGTAGGTGACGTAATGCGCATGCTGCAGCGAATCGACGTCGCATGAAAGCTTCGCTTGCGAGTTTGTCGATGCAATCAGCACGATTTCTTCTGCGCCGACCGGCGTATGAATCAGCCGATCATGCGCGTTCATGCGATGCACGAAGCCGATGTCGGCGGCGCCCGATTCCACATGGCAAACCACGTCCTCCGCGGTGGGGTAGCGCATGCGAATGGATATGTCGGCCAACGGCCCGTCACGAAACAATGGCAGCAATTGGTAGCGCCCGAAGCCGCTGACGGCCGAAACGCGCAGAGGCGATTCGGCGGAGGCGGGATCGCGCAATTGCTCATGCAATTTTTCCCAATCGCGCCCCATGTCGCGGCAGAACGCCAGCAAGCGTTCGCCAGCCGCATTCGGCGTCAAGCGCCCACTGCCACGGTGGAACACCGGCATGCCTAGCGCTTCTTCCAATTTGCGCAACTGATAACTCACAGCCTGTTCGGTGCGATGCAGAGCGCCCGCCGCGGCGCGCAGGCTGCCGGCTTCGCAAACCGCCCGGAAGGTATGGAGGTAACGCATTTCCACGTTCATGGTTGCGCTCGCACGGACATGAGCCAGAAAAATTTTGCGGGTAGGGTCAAAAAGATTCGCATGGCCCCGAGTGCAGAGGCAATCCTAGTATGGATGGGCTCCGATTATCCGCCCCACGAGGACGCCATGACGTATCGCTTCTTCGCCGCAGCATTTGCCCTGCTGCTGATCTCGCCAGTGAAAGCTCAACCAGGCACCGCCGCGCATTTCTTCGTCTACCAGGTGAATGCCGGCGCGCAGGCCAAGTTCGAGGATGGCTACCGCAGGCATCTTGGCTGGCACCGCCGCCATCACGATCCGTTGGTCTGGTACGGCTGGACCGTATCCGACGGCAAGCGCGCCGGCTATTTCATCGACGCCAGCGTCGGAGAGCCCTTTGCTGCGTTCGATCATCGGGTCGATGTGGAGCAAGACGGCGCCGATTTCAAAATCAACGTTGCGCCTTACGTCACGCCGCAGGCACAGCTCGCGTACGAACTATTGCCAGAACTCAGCGATGGTACGCCACTGGAAAGCCGCAAGCCCAGCGACGGCATGCAAGTCACCTATTTCGATGTGCGCCCCGGCATGACGGCGCGTTTCGAGCACGCCTTGCAAGCAGCGCACCGCGTACTTGTCGCAACACCTGGCGCGCCGTCCCACACCTGGTATCGCCTGGTGACCGGTGGCGACACACCGCAATACATGCTGATGGTGGCGCGTGCGAATTGGGCAAGTTATGACGGATTTCGCAAGGATATCGCCGAGCTATTAGTCAACGATCCGAACGCGCTGCGCGATTTCACCGATGCAGTGCGTTCGAGCAGCACGGAAAGTTGGCAATACCATGCCGATCTGAGCAATCTACCGTAATGTCTGCGCAGATCAGGGTTCGCCTCCACTCAGGCGAACCCTCTTCAATGGACGGTTAACCGATTACACCAAGCGAACGTCCCACCTTGGTAAACGCCGCAATCGCGCGATCCAGATGTTCACGCGTATGCGCCGCACTCATCTGCGTGCGGATGCGTGCCTGGCCTTGCGGCACCACCGGATAGAAGAAGCCCGTCACATAGATGCCTTCATCCAGCAACGCTGTCGCCATCGCCTGCGCCTTCTTGGCGTCGTACACCATCACCGGCACGATCGGATGCACGCCAGGCTTGATATCGAAGCCGGCCTTGGTCATCTGCTCGCGGAAATAGCGCGTGTTTTCCTGCACGCGCTCGCGCAATTCGCCCGCCGAGCCCAGCATGTCGAACACTTTGATCGCGGCCGCAACTACATGCGGTGGCAGCGAGTTGGAAAACAGATACGGGCGCGACCGCTGGCGCAGCATTTCGATAATTTCGCCATGGCCGGTGGTAAAGCCGCCCAGCGCACCGCCGAGCGCCTTACCTAGTGTGCCGGTGAAGATGTCGATCTTGTCCATCACGCCGTGCACTTCCGCCGAGCCGCGGCCATGCGGGCCAAGGAAGCCGGTGCAATGGCATTCGTCGATATGCACCAGCGCGTTGTACTTCGCGGCCAGGGCGGTGATCTTGTCCAGCGGTGCGATAAAGCCATCCATCGAGAACGCGCCGTCGCTGGTGATCAACTTGGTGCGCACGCCAGCGGCTTCGGCGGCTTGCAATTGCGCTTCCAGATCGGCCATGTCGCAATTGGCATAGCGGAAACGCTTGGCCTTGCACAGGCGAATGCCATCGATGATGGAAGCGTGATTGAGTGCATCGGAAATGATGGCGTCTTCTTCACCCAGCAGCGGCTCGTACAAACCACCGTTCGCATCGAAGCAGGCTGCATAGAGAATCGTGTCTTCGGTTCCAAAGAAATCGGCGATCTTCTTTTCGAGCTGCTTGTGCAGATCCTGCGTGCCGCAGATAAAGCGCACCGAAGCCATGCCGAAGCCGTGGGTATTCAGCGCTTCTTTGGCGGCCTTGATCACCTCGGGGTGATCGGCCAGCCCGAGATAATTGTTGGCGCAGAAATTCAGCACCCTGCGGCCGCCTTCCAACTCGATTTCGGCCGATTGCGGCGAGGTGATGACGCGCTCGGCCTTGAACAGGCCCTGGTCACGGATGGATGAGAGTTCTTGGGCGTAACGTGCTTGGCCGGAGTAGCTCATGGGACCGATGCCGAAGTGGGGGAAGCCGCCATTTTCGGCTTTTCGGCCGTCTAGTGAAACCCGTGCCGGCGTTTAGGGAGCAAGTTCTCGCCAGAGGGACCTGCTTGCGGGTTAGCTCATGGCTTCCACGTTCCCGGCATCCCGGCTCCGCGCCTGATCGCCATACCCAGTATGGGTAATGACACAATTGCGCCCGATGTGCTTTGCCCGGTACAGCGCGGTATCGGCGTCCCTGCACAAGCGTTGCAGGTCGTAACCGGATGTCACGGTAGAAGCCAGGCCGATGCTGGCGGAAAAGGTTATTGGACATCCGCCGGCATCGATTGGCGTGGCCTCGATCGTGGTGCGAATACGATCGGCGATGGCGGCACCCTGTCCAGGCGAGCAGTCGAGCAACAGGATGCCGAACTCCTCGCCACCAAGGCGGCCGAACAAATCGCTTGTGCGCAGTGGCTGCTTGCAGAGAGCCACTGTGTGCTTCAGCACCGTATCGCCGATGGCGTGACCGTGCGTATCGTTGATCTGCTTGAAGTAGTCCAGGTCGATGAATATCAGGCAGGCGGAACCCAGCTTTCGCTCCGTCAGACGTATGTGGCGTTGTGCTTCGCCAATGAAGTGCTGATGGTTGAAGATGCCGGTGAGGCCATCGAGGCGGGCTTGTTGTTTGAAGTGGAGTTGCGAACGTTTGAGACGAAACAGCCAGTAGATGACGGAAGCCAACACCATGAGCAGCAGAATGATGGAAAGCCGCCCGGTTTCTATCGTCTTGTCTGCCAGCGCCTGTTGCAGTCGCAGGGTGTTGTTCTGCCGGCTCAGCTTTTCCGTTTCCAGCTTTTGGGCAAGCATGCGCTGCTGGGCGACATCGTAGGCCAACGTCCTTGCGCTGACGTCATTGAGATAGCCGATGTCCTGGGCGGCATAGTGCTCGTAATAGTTCAGCGCCGCTGACGCATGGCCATGCTTTTTTTCGATGCGATAAAGCACCTCATAGGTGTTTCTCAGTTTCTCGTTGATTTCGCCTGGGCTGCTGGCAGAGAGCACGGCCAGTGCAGCCGCGCGGGCCTTGTCATCCTCACCTAGTTTCCAATAAACCTGAGCGAGAGCGACTTGAGCACTTTGCGTATGGTAATGGTTCTGGTTGGCGCGAATGCCGGGAGTGATTCGGCCGAGCAAGGCCATGGCCTGGGTCAGTTGGTCTTCATCCAGGTACAGATCCACCTTCACCAGCCAGATGGTTTCGGCAAATACGGGCTGGCGTGCGGCTTCGCATGCGTCGATGCCTTGCTGAAGCTCGGCAGCGGAGGAGGCCAGCTTGTGGTTGTCGTAAAGCACGCTGATGAGCATGGTTTGCGGCTGGCATGATGTTTCGCCGGGAGGAAGGTTCTGCATCATCTGGCGCGCGTAATCGGCAGCCAGGTCGTACTGCCCGGCCATTCGAAACAGCTGCGAGAGATACGACAGGACCATGAAGCGCGCCAGCTTGTCCTGGGTCTTGGGCAGATCGGCTACCAAGCGATTGGCCAGGTCGAAGGCCTGTTCGTAATGTTTTCTGCTGCTCATGTCGTTCATGAGCACAGCCGAAGCCTTGGTGACCAATGCCGGATCGCCAGAGTGGCTGATGATGTCCCGCAGGATGGCATCCGCGCTGGCGTAATCACCTCGGAATGCAGCCTGCCACCCATCAAGGTAGCGCAACTGCCAATGCTCATGCGCGGACATGCCGGCGGCTTGCTGATGAAGCATTTCAAGCAGCTGCAAAAAGCGCGGATGATCGGAGGTGCGTAGACTTTCAGCTTGGCCGAGCACCATTGCGATAGAAGGTGCGGGTGCTGCAGTGCGCACCGGTTGAACAGGAGCGCAAACGGCCATGGCCACGAATACGGGCCATGGCGCGAAGCGGGTTAGCCACCGCGGCATGCAGGTGCCGCTAACGATCGTGCGAGGGTTTTTCGTGATCGCGCTTAGGCGGAGCTGCCGGATGAGGCGTGTCCTGGGGAACGGGCTCGTCTTCGTACGGAATGGTATTGGAGCTCTCGTCAGACTGCATAAGCCTGTCGCCAAGTTCGGCCGCCAGCCGTGTACGGTCGCCGAACATCACGGCGGCTTTCAATGCATCCGACGCGTCGGCTTGCTGCAAGGCAAGCGCAAGCTCATCCACCGATGCGCGGCGCAGCTTGGCGCTCTTGCCGATGGTTTCCAGCCATTCAATCGTATCTGCCATGTGTCTCCCCTTTTCCCTGTAGTGAGTGGTGCTTAACCCCATGCAAAACCGACGGTCTTGTCCAACTCCATCAACCGTTCTCGCATGGCGAGATCCGGCTTCAACGTCATGGCGGGTGGCAGTACGACGGTTTCTTGTGAGGCCAATGTGGTGGCGGGCAAATCGCGCAGCATTACGCGCCTTATCCGCGGCTGTTCGATCGGCAGCGTCGCGCCGTGATAAATGATCACTTCGTGGTCTAGCGGATAGTCCCGGCTCAGCTTGTCTACCAGTACTTGCCGATAGGCAGGGCCGGTGTGGAAGCGCGTAAGCGACGCATCACCCACTAACGCGACTTGCCACAGCACCACGTAGCCGGCGGGATTGATGCGATGCTCGTAGAAAAGCAGCTGGCTCGCCTCGAAATGCTGGCACCCGTAGCGGCCGGGATCGATCCCTACGTCGGCGTAAAGGCAATCCTCAGCGGAAATGCCCGGCTCCATACGCGCCTGAAAACCTTCCGCGCGGGCTACCTCGATAGCCTTGTGCGGCGACCAAGCAAAAATGCCGGGATGGCCGTAAAACACCGCGCATACGTGCTTGCCGGCGCGCACTTCGGCCATGATCAGCTCCACCCACTCCTTATACGTTTTCAGCCGCGATTTGCCTTCCGCGTAATAAGGCTGAAGGCTGCGCACGTCCGGATTCATGCGTTGCAGCCATAGCTCCACCACGTGATCGGAAAGCGCCGCAAATACCACGTCGGCCTGCTCGATATGGTCGCGTGCCAGTGGCGTGAGGTGGGAACCCAGCGTCATGCCCATGCCCACGCAGGCCAGGCTGCCGCGGGATGTCTCGTTGGAAACCGGAAGGGAAGGTGTATGCATGGCGGGACCATAGTTCCTTGATGGTCGGGCTTAGGCGCGCCCGGAGACGGGTCAACAGCGCTAACCGAAGCAAGAGGCGTGCCTTGTCCATGCGCACGCCATTCCAGGATTTGTATCGAGGCAGCCTTGCACGAGGCTGGCAAGAGGTAAAGCGATTGTGATGATGCGCGCCGCCGAGTGACGGGTAGGGTCCACTTTTGTCCCATCGCAAGCTCGTGCTCGTTTGGGCCAGCACTAGCGTGCGCGGCTACATATGCAAGCCAAAATCGTCGCGCGTCGTCTTGCCCTTATCGTCGATCCCCTTTGCATCCAGCTTCGGCGCCAGCACGAACACGCGGTTGTCGTCGATCTTGCCGCGCAAGTACTGGCGCACTGCGCCGGCGCGACGCTCGGCCAGATGGCGAAGCGCATCCTGATCGACTGTCACATGGGCTTCCAGCATCTTCGTCATTTCCTCGGGCGGCTGCGATTTGGTCAACCCGATAAGATCGCGCGGCTTGTCGAACTTGGCGTGCTTGTACGCCTTGGTCAGATACTTGTTGTAGTCGTCAGTACCTGGCTTCACGGGCGCGGCTTTGGCGGCAGCGGTGCCGATGTCGTCGGCTTCTTCTTTTTGCACCATGTCATCGACGGTGACATGGCGTAAACCGTCCTCGTCGACGGACGGATCGACACGCCCGGTGATGTCGAGCTTCAGGTCAGGTTTCTTGTTGAGTACGTCCACCACGTGCGCAAGCTTGTCCTGCGCTTGCCCATCGAGCGCGGACGAACCTGCGGCAAATTCCACGTAACCCAGGTCTTCCTTGCCACCGCCGCCGCCGATGGAACCGAGCAATCGGAACGGCGAGGTGACTGCGCGCTTGAGCAGGTTGACGAACGCCTGCCAGATCACGCCGCCAAGGCTGAACTCCGGATCGTCGAGCGAACCGGAAACAGGCACGTGGATGTCGATATTGCCGTTCGAATCCTTCAGCAACGCCACCGCCAGCTTCACCGGCAAATGGCTGATGCCGGGGCCTTCCATGCGATCGCCGAAGGTGAGCTGGTTGAGCACGATGTGGTTGTCGGCGTTCAACTTGTTCTGGTCGAGCTTGTAATGCACGTCCATGGTGAGCCGGCCCTTGGTGATAGGGTAGCCCGCATACTTGCCCGAATAAGGCGTCAGGTGCGTGAGCTCCACATCCTGTGCCTTGGCCTTGATATCCAGGAACGCCACCGGCGTGAGCGGGTTCATCGAGCCTTCGATATCTACCGGCGAGTCGTTGTCCAGCTCGCCCTTGAGGCTCACATCCGCCGGTGCGTTGTCGGTATCCGTGCCGAACGCGCCGATCTTGCCGGCAAGCTGGGTAATGTTGGCCGTGTAATTGGGCTTGATGAAGTTGTCGGTGTAGTTGAGATTGCCGTTGGCAAGCGTGATCTGGCCGATATGGATGCTTGGCGGGGGCGTGGTGGAGGGCGGGGTGGTCGCTGCAACCGTCGCTGTCGTCGTGGTGCCGCCGCCCGGTGCGCGCGAGGTTTCCTTTTCCGGTGGCGGCGATACGTGCAGCGGCTGCGCACCCACCTGTTCGCGCGTGACTGAAACCGGCGCCTGTTCGGGATGGGCAACCACATCCTGCAGATTGATGCGGCCGTTGGCATTGATGATCACGCGCGCATAGAAATCGTCCAGCGCGAGCCCGCCGATATCGACCTTCGGTGCGCCGTTGCCCATCTCCACTTTCATGCTGCTGGCTGCGAGCGAATTCAGGCGCAGGAAATCGTCGTTGGTGACCTTGTCCAACACACGCAGGCGTCCCAGCAGCAGGCTGCCCTGGTAACTCATCAACGGTTGCGGTTTGCGATCGCGATAGCGGATGCGGCCATTGGCGCTCAACAGCGCGCTGTCGATGTTGACGTTCAGCGGTACTTGCACGAGCGATGCGAAGGGCGCCACCCACAGTTTCGTCGCCACCACGTGCAGATCCGCATCCATCGGCTCAGGCTTGACATTGCCATCCACGGTGAATTTGCCGCGACCGATGCCGCCGCTCAGGTTGAGCTTGACCGGCTTGCGCATGTCATCGGAAAGATTGTCCAGCGCGAATTTGTCGGCGTTGACTTCGATATGGCCGTTCTTGCTCGGCAGGCTGGGGTCGGTCAAGGCGAAGCTGCTGCCGTCGACGAGCAGATGCGCAATGCTCCAATGCCAGCTTGGCGACGCCGGCTGTTTGCTTTTGACCGGCGGCGAGGGTTTCGTCAGGTTCGCGAGATCGATTGTGCCGTTCTTTAACCTGCGCGCATCGATCTTCAATCCATGCAGCGTGACATCGTCAAGCTGCGCCGTGCTGCTGCCCAGATCGAGATGCTTGACGCTGGCCTTCAAGGATTGCCACGCCACCGGCTTGCGATCGCGCTGTGTCAGCGCCAAATCGTTGATCGCCAGCTTGCTGTGCTCCATGGTCAGCGCCAGCGTCTTGCTCCAGTCGATGCGCTGCTGCGTGTCGCCATCCAAGGTGCCGCTGGCGATGTCTGCGTTGAGGGAGGATGGACCGAGCGCGGCCAGCGGCTGCAGCGCTACATGATTTGCGCTGACCTGGCCTTCGAAACGGCTTGCATGCACGAACAGATTGCCGGCCGCATGCAGTTGGCCACCCGCCAGCGTGGAGCGCACATCCACCGCGCCCGGTTGAGCCGATACGGTGGAAAGTTTGCGGATGGCGCCGCGCATGTTTTCCAGCAGCAGGTGCGCCGGCTTCGGGCCGGTGAGGTCGGTGTAGTCCAGTGCGCTGTTCTGTAGAACGAGCAGGCCGATCTGCGTATCGGTGGGTGGCGTGCCGGGTTTGGGCGGCGGCGCGTTTTTGCCAAGCAGTTCATCGAAGTTCGTACGATCGCCGGGCTGCTTGGTGTAATGCAGCGAGGCGTGATCGAGCTGGATGCTGATGAAGTCGTAGCGCGATTCCAGCGGCTGCACGTCGCGCAGTGCGGCCACGCCGTGATTTATCTCCAGCAAGGGCGCGCGATCGTGCGTAGTCATGCTGAAGTTGTCGAGCTGCAGCGCGCCTTGCAACACTAATTGCGGTCTCGGTTGTGCCTGCACGAAACGCATGTCCAGCGTGCCGGACAACAGGCCGCTGGGAATCGCAGCAGGGAGCTGGGTTGGGGAGTAGGCCAAGTACTTGGCCAGATCCAGGTGATCCATGCTGAAACTGATCACCGACTCGCGGCTGCTCGCGAAAGGCTTGGTCTGGCCCTGTATGCGCAGCGGGCTGCCGTCCACGCGCATGGCGAGCAGCGGCTGCACGAAGATATCCACGTCGTGCGGCAAGTTGGCAATGAACGGCACGCCGATTTCCAGCTGATCCACCCGGTGCGTGGCGTTCTGCACCGCGTCGTCGAACTGGATGTCGCCGTTGTGCACGCTGATGTTGGAGATCGCGAAGCGCGTCGGCGAAGCGTTCGGGTCGGAGGGCTTGGCAGCGAAACGCTGGATGATGTCGCTGAAGTTGAACGTCTGCGGGCCGCTGCGACTGATGTGGATTTGCGGATGCTGCAGCGTCAGTTGATCCAGCACCGGCGCCAAGTGGAACAGGGAGCTCCAC
>Ga0207702_10005912_pt1 | contig 10637 bp, 11 predicted proteins | sample KBSCornC62_FD_184302 | JGI IMG/M metagenome (GOLD analysis project Ga0207702, IMG submission 184302) | Corn rhizosphere microbial communities from Kellogg Biological Station, Michigan, USA - KBS Corn C6-2 (SPAdes) (version 2) | ecosystem: Host-associated > Plants > Roots > Rhizosphere > Soil ...
AGCGGGAAGACCTTGCCCTGGCACGCGTCCGGACTGTCGCTGCGCATCCGGACGGACACGAAGACGCGCGACCAGCCGCCGGCGCCGATGCGGAGCCGGCCGCGGTAGCCTGCGACAACCAGGTTCTCGCCGCCGCAGCGCGGGGCGGCTGCGCGAACGGTCGTCGTAACCGAGCGCAGGTGGATCGCGCGGTGCAGCCGGTTCTTGACGTGAATCGCCATGCGGGTCTGCTGACCGGGGAGCAGTCCCGCGACGTGGCCGCTGAGGGCGAGGCCGGAATGGGAGCTGTGGCGCCGCTTGCCGGACGCACCGATTGCGGCCGCGGCCGTGAGCGTCGCGATCAGCGCGAGGACGAGCGCGAAGGGGAGGAGCCGCCTCATGCCGAGATCGCGGCGCTCAACGCGCTCTCAGCGCCGCGCCAGTTCCCGGTCGCCGGCGTGACCGTGTACTTCCAGCTTCCCTTCGCGGCCGCGTCGGTGCAGCTGAGCGTCGTGATGACCGTGCCGCCGCAGGCATTGGAGGAGAAGACGCCGGCCGACGTGTACCTCTTGATCAGATAGCCCTGAGGGCTGCCCCCGTTCGCGTAGGTGCTAGCGACCCAGGAGACGAGCACGTTGTGGGCGCTTCCGTTCGCGAGCGTGGGCACGTTCCCCGCGTTGAGGGACTTCGCCTTCGCCTTCCCGCTCCCGGAGCCGAGCAGGCTCCAGCCCGCCGCCGCGCCGCCGGGAAACCCGACGGCGACGGCGGCGACGGCCAGAGCTAGAGCAACGCGCCGCATCCCGCAGCTACGAACCGGTGGCTAGGAGGCGTTGCTGATGCCGGTGACGTCGACCGGGATCGAGAAGACCGCGCCCTGGCAGGTGTTGTCGGAGGCGTTGGTCATCGAGACCGCGTTCGCGAGCGTGAACGTCTGCGTCGAGTTGGCGGCCAAGTCGAGCGTGAGGCCGGTCTGGTTGGTGAACGTCACGCCGGTCGCCGCGTTGCACGCCGCGCCCTTGTCGGACGTGATCGCGCCGGCCTGCTTCGTCACCGCCGTGACCCGGACTGGGAAGCTGTTGTTGTTCGTGACCTTGAGCTGGACCGCGCCGGTCGCGCCCGGGTACAGGTCGGCGGTCGTCGACGCGCTGGCGTCTCCGATCACGAGAGCGGAGGCGGTGCCGGCCTTCGCGTAGCCGGTGCCGCTGCCGCTCGTGCTCCAGGCGGCGAGGACGATGCTCGAGAGGACGAGCACCACGATCGCAGCCAGGACGAAAACGAGCTTGCGGGGGAGCTTGATGGTGACCACTGGTCTTCCTTTCGCCGCAGGGATGTCGGGCCGAGGGAGTTCGACCAGTCATCCCGTCGTCAGATCCGGCGACGCAACAGACCCCCAAAAGGGGGAGACGCGCGTCGGGAAGCCGTGGGCAGGACGAGGCGGAGAAGGAGGGATTCGAACCCTCGAGGCAGGGATTCTCCCCACCTAACGCCTTAGCAGGGCGCCGCCTTCAGCCACTCGGCCACTTCTCCGCGAGCGGAACAGGATAGCCGAGCCTTCCGCGCGCTACCCTGTGCCGTCCCCGGAGGGGTGGCAGAGCGGTCGAATGCGGCGGTCTCGAAAACCGTTCGGGGCGGTTTCGTCCCGCGAGGGTTCAAATCCCTCCCCCTCCGCTTCTTGAGCCGAATCCCGCTTCCGTGGCGGGATTCGTCGTACCTCATGCCCGGCGACACGACGAGGCGGCAGGCTCCTCGACGTGCATCTCGCGAGTAGTGCCGTGCAGCGTTCGGGCTTCGCGCAGACAGCCGGCAGGTTGTCAGCCGTCAGCCCGGGCGTGCTCGGTCACTGGTACCGCAGCGCCTCCGCCGGGTAGATGCGGGACGCCCGCAGCGCCGGTAGCCACGTCGTCGCGAGCGCGACGAGGTACACCGCCCCGAAGATGAGCCCGAGGTTCGCCCAGGGGACGTCGAAGGTCAGGTTCGACCAGCTCGGCGTGCTCGCGGAGTCGCTGATCACGTTGTGCGCGACGATCAGCCCTAGCGTCGTGCCGACCACGATCGACGTCAGCGCCACGAACGACGACTCGAGCAGGAAGGCGAGCTGCACCATCCGCTTGCGGAAGCCGATCGCCCGCAGCACGCCGATCTGCTGGCGCCGCTCGACGACGGCTCGGGCCGTGATCACGCCGAGCGCGGCAACGCCCACGATCAGGCCGAGGCCCATGAACCCGATCACGATCCGGTTCATCGTCACGTTGGCGGCCACGAGGTCGTGGAGCACGTCCTTCAGCGCGTCAGCCTGCATGCCGTTCGCGAGGAAGGCCGACTCGAGCTTCTGCGCCGTCCCCTTCGGGTCGACGCCAGGCTTGAGCGCGAAGAAGTGGATCGTCGGCAGCACGCGGTTCCCGAAGACCGGTGCGAGCGACCGCTGCGACGTCCAGATGCCGTACATGAACTCGGGCGCGCTGTCCGAGAGCACACCGACGACCGTCAGCGTCAACCGCTTCCCGGTCTGCTGGTCTCGGACGGTCATCTTCACGGGGTGGAAGCGCTTGTCCTCGAGGTAGAAGCCCGTGAGGCGGAACTTCGTCTGCGGAACGGCGAAGCTCCAGTTGGCCTTTCGCGGCACCACTTGCGAGTCGACGATCGCGAGGTTCTTGTGCGTGCGCACGGCGTTCCAGACGGCCGCACTCGAGCCGTAGCCGTAGGCGCGCGCGGCGAGGCCGTAGGTCGTGTGCCGGAGGAAGGCACTGTCCGCGCCGTACACGACGTACGACTCCTCCTTTGCCCCGACCCCGAGCTGGCGCGCCTTGACCGGAAGCGAGGACTCGCTCGAGACGGTGGTGAAGTCGGCGCGCTTCAGGCCCGGGGTGCGCGCGACGGCGGCGGACATGTTCGCGATCGGCTGCGCCGGCGAGCTCGTCGCGCGGATGTCGAAGCCGCCGCCGAAGACGGACATGTCGTTGAAGGCGTTCGTGAAGGCGCCTGAGGTCGTCGACCCGACGACGAGCGTGAACACGACGAGCGTGAACATCGCGAGCGTGACGCCGGTGCGGAAGCGCGCCCGTAGCGGGTACGCGATCGCCATTCGCAGCACCGGGGCGAGCCCACGGAGGCGGGCGGTCACGGCCGCGAGGCCGCCCAGCAGGAGGTCGGCGTTGTACATGATCGTCCAGGACGCGCCGAGCACGATCATCAGCCCGCCGAGCAGAAAGATCGAGAAGTTCACCTTCATTTCGCCGAACAGCCAGCGGCTGATCGGAAGGACGAACCAGCACAGCAGCGCGAGCCCCGCGCCCGTGTGGACCGCCCGCTCGGGCAGGCCGAGCAGCTGCAGCAGCGGCACGGAGCTGAGCACGACGAGCGAGACGCCGAAGCCGAGCACGACCGCGTCCTTCGCGTCGATCCCCGCGACGATCAGCGCGGCTCCTGCGATGAGGCCGATCGCGCCCGGCAGCCAGCGGCGCTTGCGGCCCTTCTCGGCCGGCGGCTCCGGCAGGTCTCTGATCGCCGTGACGATGTTCATCCGGCTCACGCGCCGCGCCGAGAAGACGACCACGGCGAGCGTCAGCAGCACGCCGATCGCGTACCCGAGCACGAGGCTGGTGGCCGACACGGAGTAGGAGATGGTCACGTCCTCGACGCCCGAGAACGCCATCGCCATCGCGATCACCATGCCGTACGCGATCGCGACGCCGAGCAGCACGCCCACCAGCGCCGCGACGAGGTCGTACGCCAGGCCTTCGAAGAGGAACATCTGGACGAGGTGCCGGCGCCGCGTGCCGACGGCGCGGGCGATGCCGAGCTCGCCTCGCCGTTCGGCGGCGAGCATGACGAAGATGAGGAAGATCAACAGGATCCCGGCCGCGATCGAGAACGAGCCGAAGGTCGTGAAGAAGGACATGAACGCCGCGCCGGCGGCGTTCGCCTGGTCGAGCGCGTCCTGCTTGGTGTTGTCGGCCTCGAGGCCGATCGCCTGGACGCGCGGCTGCAGCACCTTCATCACGGCGTCCGTGCCCGCGACGCCGTTCGTGTTCGACACGAATAGCGCGTTCACCTGGCCCGGCTTCCCGAGCAGGCTCTGCGCAGGCGGCAGCGGCATGAGCACGCCCGCGCCGTCGGTCCCGCCGCCGGCGTAACGGACGACCGCCTTCACGCGCGCAGTCGAGACGGCGTTGCCCGACAGAAGCTGGACGATGTCGCCCGGGTGTGCGGCCAGCTTGTCCGCTCCCTTGGCGTTGAGGTAGATCTCGCCGGGCCCGAGGTCGGCGAGCGAGACGGGCCGGCCGTCGCTGCGGATCTGTCCGAAGCCGTGCATGTACCTCGCGTCGGTGGCGAAGAGCGTGACGCGCGGCTCCGTCTGCCGGCTGTCGGTGTCCTGGACGGCGATCGGGCTGACGATCACCGGCTGGATGGCGTCGACGAGGCCGGTGTGGCGCACCTCCCGCCGGACGACGTCCACGAATCCCTGCGGGAAGTAGAGGCCGCCGGTTCCGCCGGTGCCGCTGGCGAGTGCGGCGCCGACGCCGCGGGCCGCGACGATCTCGTCGGTGGTGCCGAGGGAGGTCGTGGCCGTCGTCCGGATCGTGTGGCTCATCGTGTCGCCGGTGGCGAGCGCGGCGGAGATGATCGTGGTGCCGAGCATCAGCCCGGTCACGATCAGGACCGTGCGTCCGCGCCGGCGGCGGACGTTGCGGATGCCCAGGCGCAGGAAGACGCGGTTGCGCAGCGCGAGCGCCGCGACCGCCGCGAGCGCGAGGGCGAGCAGGATGACGAGGACGGCGGTCAGCCCGCCGGCCGGGATGCCGAAGATCTTCGTCACGGTGGGCCTCCTAGACGGGCAGTCCCGCCGGCAGGTCCGCGGCCACGACCTCGTACCGCTCCCGGCCCGGCGGCGACCGGTAGATGGTGATGAACTTCTCGACCTGCTCCGCGTAGAAGCTGCGGCCGCCTGCCATGCCGGCGTCCGCGGCGTCGTCGTCGCCCCAGAACGTCAGGACGAGGGCCTGACCCTGTGGCGAGACGAGCGCGACGCAGCCTTCGTAGCCGTCCTGGTCGCGCAGCGCGCCCATCACGGAATCGCGAAAGAGCTCTGTCGACTCCTCCAGGCTCATGCGGACGAAGTCGATCTCGGCCATTGTCGCGCGCGCGACCATCTAGACCACCTCCAGTAGCTGCTCGTCGACGATCCGGCCGTCGACCATGCGGACGATGCGGTCGGTGGCGCGGCCGACGCCGATGTCGTGCGTGACGATCAGGAACGTCAGCCCGCGCTCGCGGTTGAGGCGTCGCATCAGCGCGACGATCTCCTCGGCGTTCTCGCTGTCGAGGTCGCCGGTCGGCTCGTCGGCCCACACGATCGCCGGGTCGTTCACGAGCGCCCGCGCGATCGTGACGCGCTGGCGCTGGCCTCCGGACAGCTCGTCGGGCACGTGCGACGCTCGCTCGGCCAGCCCGACGAGGTCGAGCGCCGCGAGCGCCTTGCGCCGGGCCTCCTTCGCGGGAACGCGCGCCACCAGGAGCGGCAGCTCGACGTTCTCGACGGCGGTGAGGACCGGCATCAGGTTGTAGAACTGGAAGACGAAGCCCATCCGGCGGGCGCGGTAGTCGGTGCGCTGCTCGTCGGTCATCTCGCTCAGGCCGACGCCCTCGATCAGCACCTCGCCGCCGTCGATCCGATCGAGGCCGGAGAGGCAGTTCAGGAGCGTCGTCTTGCCGGAGCCGCTCGGCCCCATGATCGCGACCATCTCGCCCGGCCGGACGGCGAACGACACTGATTGCAGCGCGTTCACCTGGAGCTTGCCGGTGTCGTAGACCTTGTCGACCCCGCGCGCCTCGACGATCGGCTCGAGCGCGACGGGCACCGGCGGTGGCGCGGGCCTCGCTGCGACTAGCACGGCCATGTCCAACCTCCTCTCCTCGGCGTTCTCCGGAAGCGTCCTCCGCGGCGCCGTCCGTGACATCGGGGCGGCCCTTGATGCGGCCTACGGGAGAAGTACGGACGCCTCGCGCAGATCGGGACTTCTGCGCAAGCGCGATCTCGCGTTTCCCCGATGCGGGCGCTCGCGTGAACGGCGATGCTCGTGTCGTCGATCGAGGAGGTGTGCCGTGAACGTCCACACGCAGCTCCGGGCGCGGCCGGCCCTGTCGTCGCGCGTGAGGCTCCGCGAGGTTCCCGAACAGGCGCGGTGGCTGGCCGCGGGCCTCGTGCTCGCGTTCGCGGTCCCGTTCGTCTTTGCCGATCTCGCCGGGCTGCAGCGCGACCTCTACTACGCGCTCTACGTCGCGTTCGTCTTCACGTTCGTCGGCGTCTGGGCGCGGAGAACGCAGCAGCCGGTTCGCGCCTTCGTCACGCGCCGCTGGCCCTGGGGCGTGTCGCTCGGCGCCGGAGCCGGCGCCCTGCTGACGCTCATCGTCCTCAACGAGCCGGCCACGTCGCACCCGCACGGGCTGACGTTCGCCGGCGCGATTCTCTGGCGCGGGGTCGTCTACGGCGCCGCGGACGGCTTGCTGCTCTCCGCCTTCCCGATCCTCGCCGTCTTCGCCCTCTTCGCGTCGAAGCCGTTGCGGGAGCGATCGAAGCGCGCGGTCGCGGGGATCGGTGCGCTCGCCCTCGTGGTGTCGCTGCTCTTCACCGCCGGCTACCACGCCGGCTACGCGGACTTCCGCGGCGGCAAGATCGCACGGCCGTTGACGGGCGACGTGATGTGGAGCGTGCCGACGCTCGTCACGCTCAGCCCGCTCGGCACCCCGATCGCGCACGTCGCCACGCACGTCACGGCGGTCGTGCACAGTTACGACACCGACGTGTTCCTGCCGCCGCACGAGCCGAAGTGAGCAGAATCAGCGCTGCATGTTCCTGAACATCCTCGTCGCGACCGACGGCTCGCCGAGCGCCCAGGAAGCGGTCGCCCACGCCGTCGACCTTGCACGCGCGGGAAACGCCAAGCTCACGGTGATGACGGTCGCGCCGCCGCTGGCGAGCTACGTGACGTTCGCCGGCGTCAGCCGCGAGACGATGCTCGCCGAGCTCGACAACTGGGCGTCCGGGATCCTCGACGAGGCCGTCCGCAGCGTGCCCGACGACGTGGTCGCTCACACGGTTCAGCAGAGCGGCCATCCGGGGCCCGAGGTGGTTCGTGAGCTCGAGCGCGGCGGCTACGACCTGATCGTCCTCGGCTCCCGCGGCCGCGGGCGGACGCAGGAGGGATTGCTCGGCAGCGTGAACGGCTACGTCCACTTCCACTCGCGCGTTCCCCTCTTGACGGTTCCGGCCGAGGACGCGGCGTAGTCTCGACTGCGGGCTACCCGCAGCGGGTTCGGGGAGCGCGCGGATGCCTGCGGCGCCCCGGAAGGCCAAGCTCGAGTCGAGTCGAGCGAAGGAGGACACCATGGCCGTGCGAGTGGCGATCAACGGTTTCGGTCGGGTCGGGCGCGCTGCGTTTCGCGCCGCCCACGAGCGGGACGGCGACATCGAGTTCGTCGCGATCAACGACCTCGCCGACGGCGAGCAGCTGAGCCAGCTGCTCCGGCGCGACTCCGTCTACGGACGGTTCCCCGGAGACGTGGAGCTGAACGGCGACGTCCTCTTCGTCGACGGACACGAGCTGCAGCTCCTCCACGAGGCCGATCCCGCGGAGCTGCCGTGGAGCCGGCTCGACGTGGACGTCGTGCTCGAATGCACCGGCCGCTTCCGGTCGCGGGAGAGCGCGGCGAGGCATCTCGAGGCGGGGGCCCGCAAGGTGGTCGTCTCGGCGCCGATGAAGGATCCGGACGCGACGGTCGTGCTCGGCGTCAACTTCGACGCCTACGACGCGGAGCGTCACGACGTGATCTCGAACGCGTCCTGCACCACGAACTGCCTCGCTCCGGTGGCGAAGGTCCTGACCGAGAGCGTCGGCATCCGGCACGGGTTGATGACGACCGTGCACGCCTACACCGCCGACCAGCAGCTCGTCGACCTGCCGCACAAGGACTTCCGGCGAGCGCGTGCTGCCGCGGTCAACCTCGTGCCGACGTCGACGGGCGCCGCGAAGGCGATCGGCGCGGTCATCCCCGAGCTCGCGGGAAAGCTGCACGGGTTCGCCGTGCGCGTCCCGGTGCCGACCGGCTCGCTCGTCGACCTGACGGTCGAGACGGAGACCCCGACGACGGCCGAGGAGCTGAACGCGGTGTTCAGCCAGCGCGCCGACTACGGCGGGCTCGAGCGGATCCTCGCCTATAGCGAGGAGCCGCTGGTCTCGTCGGACATCGTCGCCTCCCCGTACTCGGCCGTCTTCGACGCGCCGCTGACGAGCGTCGTCGACGGCACGCAGGTCAAGGTGATCGCGTGGTACGACAACGAGTGGGGCTACTCGAACCGGCTCGTCGACCTCGCCGGCAAGGTGCTGGCCACGCAGCCGGCGGTGCTGGCATGAGCGGCCACCCCGGCTTCACGGCGGACGACGCTCGCCGCATAGGCGAGCAGGTCGGGATCGACTGGCAGACGGCGCCATTCGACGTCGAGCAGTTCCGGATCGGACTGGGCGTGGAGCTCGAGCACGGGCTCCACGACCCGGCCACGAACGTGACCGACGACGACCCTCTCGTCACCGGCAAGATCGCGCTCGCGCACCTGAACGAGTTCCCCGACTACTACACGCGGCTCGAGTCGATGGAGGGAGAGGCCAGGCGCGCCCACGGCGCGTGAGCCCCGCGATGAGCGCCGTGACGGAGACGGCCTTCGAGGAGCTGCACCCTCCGCTCGGGCGGGACGCGGCGCTCCTGGAAGCCGACCGCTGCCTCGAGTGCGGCGGCCCCCACGCGCCCGCGCCCTGCACGGTCGCGTGCCCGGCCGGCGTCGACGTCGCCACGTTCGTGGCGCAGATCGCGGACGACGACCCGGACGCCGCGGCGGAGACGATCTTCGCCGAGAACCTGCTCGGCGCAACGTGCGCTCGCGTCTGTCCGACCGAGGTCCTCTGCGAGGCGGGCTGCGTCCTGGTCGACGCCGGCCGCGCGCCGATCGCGATCGGCGCCCTCCAGCGCTACGCGACCGATCGTGCGCTCGAGCACGGCGTCGCGATCCGGGAGCGGGCGCCGCGGAACGGCCGCCGGGTCGCGGTCGTCGGCGCCGGGCCGGCCGGGCTCGTCTGCGCGGGGGAGCTTGCGGCGCTCGGCTATGAGGTCACGATCTTCGACGAACGCGAGGAGGTCGGCGGGCTCGTTCGCTACGCGATCGCTCCGTACCGCCAGGTGCGGGAGCCGCTGCCGGAAGAGGCGGCCGAGCTCGAGCGGCTCGGCGTCGCGTTCCGCCTCGGCGCGCACGTGGACGGCGCCGAGCTCGCGGCGATCGCAGAGCAGGCCGACGCCGTCTTCCTCGGAGCCGGGATGGGCGCGGACACGCAGGTCTCGTATCCGGGGGACGACCTGCCGGGGGTCTGGGACTCGCTCCCGTTCATCGAGCGCATCAAGACGGGCTCGCCGCCTCGCGTCTGGCGGCACACGGTCGTGATCGGCGGCGGCAACACCGCGATCGACGTCGCGCGCGAGGCGCTGCGGCTCGGCGCGGAGGCGGTCACGCTCGTCTACCGCAGGAGCGAGGTCGAGATGCCCGCCTACCCGCACGAGGTCGCCGAGGCCCGGTCGGAGGGCGTCCGCTTCGAGTTCCTGGCCGACCCGATCCGGATGCTGGGCTCCTACCGCGTCGAGGCGGTCGAGTGCCGGCGGATGCGGCTCGGCGAGCCGGACGAGAGCGGCCGGCGCCGGCCGGAGCCCGTTCCCGGAAGCACGTTCACGCTCGAGGCCGACACCGTCGTGAAGGCGATCGGCCAGCAGCCGCGCCGCGAGCTCGCCGAGTGGGTGGCGGCGCTCGAGCTGGAGCGCGCCGGCACGGTGCACGTCGACGCTGCAACCGGCCAGACCTCGAACCCGAAGTTCTTCGCCGGCGGCGACGTGATCGGCGGCACGAGCGTCGTCGAGGCGGTGCGCGACGGCAAGCGCGCGGCGCGCGCGATCGACGAGTGGCTGCGATGAATGGGCTGCGGGAGATCCGCTGGCACGCGCGCGCGGGACAAGGTGCCAAGACCGCGTCGCAGATCCTCGCGCTCGCGCTGCTGCGGTCGGGGCGCTTCGTGCAGGCGTTCCCGGAGTACGGGCCCGAGCGGCGCGGCGCGCCGCTCCGCGCGTATACGCGCAGCTCCGACCGGCCGATCCGGCGCCACGACGCGATCGAGCATCCGGACACGGTGGTCGTACTGGAGCCGTCGCTCGTCGGCGACGTCGAGGTGACCGAAGGGCTCGCCGAGGACGGGGTCGTGCTGCTCAACGCCGAGCAGGCACCTGCGGGCATGGCCGCCGACCGTTTCGTCTGCGTCCCGGCCTCGCGGCTCGCGAGCGAGCGCGGGTCCGGCTTCGTCAACATCACGATGCTCGGCGCCGTCGGCGCCGCGCTGGGCGAGCCGCCGCTCGAGGCGATCCAGGACGCGGCGGTCAGCGTGCTCGGCAAGAAGGTCGACGCGGGCGCCGTTCGCGACGCCGTGAAGGAGGGCTACCGGTGTCTGCACTGAGCTCCTGGCAGCAGCTTCCGCACGCGGGCGCCCTCGACCCGAAGACGGCGACGAGGCCGGGGACCGGCGGCTGGCGGACCGGCGAGAAGCCGGAGGTCGAGCTCTCCAGCTGCGTGA
>Ga0207702_10005913_pt1 | contig 10637 bp, 11 predicted proteins | sample KBSCornC62_FD_184302 | JGI IMG/M metagenome (GOLD analysis project Ga0207702, IMG submission 184302) | Corn rhizosphere microbial communities from Kellogg Biological Station, Michigan, USA - KBS Corn C6-2 (SPAdes) (version 2) | ecosystem: Host-associated > Plants > Roots > Rhizosphere > Soil ...
CCGCGCGGCGCTGTCGCACCTGCACGCGGAAGAGCTGGACGACGTGGCGACGCAGGCCGCCGACGACGCGCTCGTGAGCGTCCTGCGGCGGCTCGACGACTTCCGAGGGGCGAGCCGGTTCACGACGTGGGCCTACAAGTTCGCGCTCTACGAAGCCGCGGTGAAGCTGCGCAGGCGAGCCTGGCAGGGGCGCGAGGTGCCGCTCGAGCCCGAGGATTGGACCGTCCTGTCGAGCGCCGGGCCGGAGCCTCACGCCGAGGCCGAGCAGAGCGAGCTGGTCGCCGCCGTGCAGGTCGCGATCGCCGAGAGCCTGACCCCGCACCAGCGCCGCGTACTCGTCGCGCTCGCCCTGAACGGTGTCCCGATCGACGTGCTCGCCGAACGTCTCGGGACGACCCGCGGCGCGCTCTACAAGACCCTGCACGACGCCCGCCGCAAGCTGCGGCACCATCTGAGTGAGCGCGGTCTCGCGCTCGACGAACCGGAGGACCGATGAACGAGCCAGGCGAACTCCAGCGAGCGGTTGACCGGCTGCTTGGCCCGGCCGGTCAGGAGCTGGGCTGTGACGCCTGCTTCGAGGAGCTCGACCGCTACGTCGAGCTCGAGCTGGCCGGAGCCGACGCCGAAGCCGCCGTGCCCGGGCTGCGAGCCCACCTCGACGGGTGCGCGGCCTGCCGGGAAGAGCACGACAGCCTGCACGCGCTCGTCAGCGGCGATCAGCCGAAGCCGTAGACCCCGGCGAAACGCTCGGCCAGCAGGCGCACGAGCAGCGCGGCCGGCAGGCCGACCACGTTGAGGTAGTCGCCCTCGATCCGCTCGACAAGCGAGGCGCCGAGGCCCTGGATCGCATACCCGCCGGCGCGGCCCTCCCACTCTCGGCTCGCCACGTAGTGCGCGAGGTCGCGCGCGTCGAGCGGCCGGAACGTCACGAGGGTGACCTCGCGGTGCACCTCCTCCCACCACGGCGTGAGGAGCGCGAGCCCGGAGACGACCTCGTGCGTCTTGCCGGCGAGGCTTTCGAGCATCTGCTCCGCTTCGGCCTCCGTCTCCGGCTTGCCGTACACGCGGCCGCCGCACAGCACTTCGGTGTCGCAGCCGAGCACCGGGCGGTCGCCCGCGACGCCCGCGACCGAGCGCGCCTTGCCGACCGCGTGCGCGACCGGATCGCCATCGGCCTCCTCGTACGCCGGCGCGACCACGTCGAAGGGGATGCGCAGCTGCTCGAGGATCGCGCGCCGGCGCGGCGAGGTCGACGCGAGGATCAGCGGGGCTGCAGGCGGAGCCGCCAGATCTCCTCCGCGGGCCACTGCTTCGCCCAGGCGACAGGAGGGTCGGTGTAGTACTCATGGCCGCCGGCGTCCTCGGGCGCATAGAGCTCGCGGAAGTCGAGCAGCGCGAAGCCGTTCGCGCGCAGGATCGCGAGCATGTCCGCCATGCCGGGGTGGAACTCGACGCCGGGGTCGTCGTCTTCCCAGACGAGCTTGTAGAGCCCGCGCTGCGGCCGCGCAAGCCGATCGGTCGTCTCGCCCTCGTCGGGCGCGCACAGGATCCGCAACGTCGACCCGCGCATGAAGACGAGCTCGCCGTCGGGCCGCAGCAGCCGGGCGGCCTCGGGGATCCATTTCGCGGGGTCGCACCAGAGCGACGCCCCGTACTCGGAGAAGACGACGTCGAACGACTCGTCGAGCAGCGGGACGTCCTCGGCGTTCGCCTCGATCAGCTCGAGCCCGAGCCCGTACTGCTCGTTCAACCGCCGCGCCGTCTCGAGCTGCGCGGGCGTGACGTCGATCCCGACGACGCGGCGGGCCCCGCCGAGGCGCTTGAGCCAGGAGCCGAAGTAGGCAGTGCCGCAGCCGAGCTCGACCACGTCCTTGCCCTCGACGTCCGGGATGATCCCGATCTTCCGCTCGGGCTGCGACCACTGGCCCCAGGTGATCTCGTCCTGCGCCCATGCACGCTCGCCCTGCGCGTCGGTGTACTCCGCGTTGGCCCGCGTCCAGCCCTCGCGGTTGATAACGACGTAGTCGGGCTCAGTCACCGAACCACAGCTCGAGCTCGCGCTGCGCCGACTCCGGCGAGTCCGAGCCGTGCACCAGGTTGTTCGGCATCGCGAGCGCGAGGTCTCCGCGGATCGTCCCCGGCGCCGAGTCGGCCGGGTTCGTCGCGCCCATCGTCGTCCGCACGACCGAGATCGCGGACTCGCCCTCGAGCGCCAGCGCTAGCGTCGGCGTCGAGGTGATGAACTCGACTAGCTCGCCGAAGAACGGCTTCTCGGCGTGCTCGGCGTAGTGCTCCTCCGCGAGCGCGCGGTCGACCTGGAGGAGCCGCGCCTCCCTGATCGCGAGGCCGCGCCGCTCGAAGCGCGCGAGGATCTCGCCCGCCAGCCCGCGCTCGACGGCGTCCGGCTTGATCAACACGAGTGTCCGCTCGACCGCCATCGGCGGCGGAGTCTACGCTCCGCGGCGTTCTCTGCGAGGCGGCGTCAGCGCCTGCGTCTCGCCGAGCTGCCCGACCGCGGCCGGCTCGACCGGCGTCTCGCAGTACGGGCATACCTGCCAGAGCGCCTCGAGCGGCTGCTTGCAGGTGCGGCAGGCCTGGCGCAACCGCGTCGTGCAGACCGGGCAGACGAGGAACGCCTGGTCGACCTCGGCGCGGCAGACGGGGCAGTGCAGGTCGCGGCGTGCGAGCCGCTGCTCCATCGCCTTCATCTCGAGCTCGCGCTCGCGGACGTCCTCGAGGTACTCGGGCGGGCGGAAGAGCATGTAGACGAGCGGCCCGATGAACGGCGGCACGAGCCCCAGCACGACCGCCATCCCGACGAGCCAGGGGTCCTCGATGCGCCGCCGCGCGTCCTTGTAGACCCAGAACGCCGTCGCCAGCCAGAAGACGGCGACGAAGAACAGCGACAGATTGCGGATCACGGTCCACGTGCTGTGGCTGAAGAAGCCGAACAGTCCGTTGTCCGCTATCAGGGCCATCTGCCTCTCCCTAGAGGAGGAGCTTTCCGACGAGGTACCCGGCGCCGAACGCGAGGCCGACGATCGCCAGGAAGACGACGACGGCCACCGCGAAGACGCTCAGGCGCTCGCCGAGCTGCCCCATGGTACGTGCTGGAGTCGGACGACGAGGTCGGCCAGGAGGTACAGCGAGCCGGTCACGAGGACGGCGCCGGCGTCGCTGGCGAGCTCGCGCGCGCGGTCGAGGGCCGCGGCCGGTTCCGCGACGGCTTCGACGCGCTCGAAATGCGGGCTCGCGAGGCGCGCGAGCTCGTGCGTCGGGACGGCACGCGCGCTGTGCGAGGCCGTCGCCACGAGCGTGTTTCCGGCTCGAGCGAGCGCGCGCAGCATCGCGCCGGCGTCTTTGTCCGCGAGGATCGACGCCACGACGACGTAGTCGTTACGCGGCAGCCGCGCGAGCAGCCACTCGACGCCGGCCGGGTTGTGCGCGCCGGCGAAGACGTCGTCTCCGATCTGCTCGAAGCGGCCGGGGAGCGCGACCTCCACGTCGCCCTCGAGCGGCCGGCCGAGGAACGCCTCCGCTGCGGCGCGGCCGACGTCGGCCGCGAGCACGACCCGCGCCGCCCCACGCGCACGCGCGCGCGACTCCCACCCCGGCTCGCCGAGCACGACGGTCGCGCCAGGCGAGACGACGGCGAGCTTCTCGTCCGCGATCTGGTCGCGCGTGTCGCCCAGGACGTCGGTGTGGTCGAGCGCGACGTTCGTCAGCACGACGACCTCGGCGCCGAGGACGTTCGTCGCGTCGAGGCGGCCGCCGAGCCCGGCCTCGACCACGGCGACGTCGACTTCCGCCGCGGCGAACTCCGACAGCGCCGCCGCCGTCAGCACCTCGAACTGCGTCGCCCCGAGCCGCTCCGCCGGTTGGCGCACGCGTTCGAGCGCCTGCTCGAGGTCGGCGTCCTCGCCGTCGAGCTGGATCCGCTCGCTCCAGCCGGTGACGTGCGGCGAGGTGTACGCGCCGACGCTCATCCCTTCGCGCAGGAGGAACGCGGCCGCGCGCCGCGTCGCGGTTGACTTGCCGTTCGTGCCGACGACGTGGATTGCGGCGTAGCGGCGCTGCGGCTCGCCGAGCTGCGCCAGCAGCGCGCGCATCCGCCCGAGGCCGAACTCCTCCGGCCACGGGGACAGCAACTCGAGCCACTCAACCGACGAGCGCATCCAGCTCACGGCGGTACCGCGCCAGCTTCTCGCGCTCGGCGTCGACGACCTCGCCGGGCGCGTTCTGCACGAAGCGCTCGTTCGCGAGCATCCCCTCGGCCCGCGCGATCTCGGCCCGCAGCCGCTCGGCCTCGGCCTCGGCGTTCGCGCCGTCGGCCTTCGCACGGTCGGGCTTGACGACCGCGACGAAGATCCGCTGCTGCTCCGGCTCGAACTGCGGCCGCACGCCCGCCCGGCGGAAGACCTCGGCCGCCACCCGAATCGGCTCGAACTCCGCCTCGACGTCGGCGGCGCCGAGCTGCTCCGGCCACGGCGCCACGATCAACCGCGTCTCGCGGGCCGGCAGGTTCGACCAGATCTCCTCGGTCACGTGCGGCATCACCGGGTGCAGCAGCTTCAGCAGCCGCTCCAGGTTCGCAAGCGCCGTCGCCCGTGCGTCCTCGTCGCCGTCGTAGAGCCGGGGCTTGATCGCCTCGGCGTACCAGTCGCAGAAGTCGTCGAAGGTGGCGTGGTAGAGGACGCTCGTAGCGGCCGAGAGCTCGAACGCCGCGAGATCCCGCTCGAGCTGCGCCTGCGCCTGGTCGAGCCGCCACGCGAGCCAGCGCTCCTCGAGCGCGCGCGGGCGCTGCTCGGGCCAGGCGTCGCCGACGTTCGCAAGGATCAGGCGCGCAACGTTCCAGAGCTTGTTCGCAAGCTTGCGGCCCTCTTCGATGGCACCCTCGGAGAAGCGCACGTCCTGCGACGAGGTCAGCTTGAGGAGGCCGTAGCGCGTCGCGTCCGCCCCGTGCTGCTCGATCAGCTCTAGCGGGTCGATGCCGGTGCCGAGGCTCTTCGACATGCGCCGGCCGTCGGGCGCGAGCACCGTCGTGTGGATGATCACCACCTCGAACGGGATCTCGCCCAGCAGCTCGAGCCCGGAGAAGATCATGCGGTTCTCCCAGAGGCGGATGATCTCGCGTGCGGTCGTGTTGAGCGTGCCGGGGTACCAGGCCTCGAGCTCCGGCGTCTGCTCCGGCCAGCCGAGGATCGCGAACGGCCAGAGCGCGGACGAGAACCACGTGTCGAGCACGTCGTCGCTGCGCGTCAGCTCGGTCGAGCCGCACTCGGTGCAGGCCTCCGGCGCCGTCTCCTCGACGGTCAGGTGGCCGTCCGGGCACTCCCACACCGGCAGCTGGTGGCCCCACCAGATCTGGCGCGAGATGTTCCAGTCGGGCGCGTGCTCGAGCGAGTCGACCGCGTAGCGGTGCTGCGACGGCGGGTCGTAGCGGACACGGCCTTCGCGCAGCGCGGCGAGCGCCGGCTGCTTCAGCTCGTCCATCCGGCACCACCACTGCAGCGAGATGAGCGGCTCGATCCTGGACTTGCAGCGCTCGCAGAGCGCGATCGAGTGGCGGTACGCCTCCCGCTTGACGAGCAGGCCGCGCTCCTTGATCCACACGAGGATCCGCTCCTCGGCCTCCTCCTGCGTCAGCCCCGCGAGCTCGCCCGCCTGCTCGTTCATGCGGCCGTCGGGACCGATCACCGTCAGCTCGGGCAGCTCGTGGTCGCGGCCGATCTCGAAGTCCATCGGGTCGTGCCCCGGCGTCACCTTCAGCGCGCCGGTGCCGAACTCCGGGTCGACGCGCTCGTCCTCGATCACGCGCACGACGCGCTCGACGAACGGCACGACCACCTCGCGGCCGACCGCTTCGCGCCAGCGCTCGTCGCCGGGGCTGACGGCGATCGCGACGTCGGCGAGGATCGTCGCCGGCCGGGCGGTCGCGATCGTGACGCCGTTCGCGGGATCGTCGGCGAACGGGTAGCGGATGAACGTCAGCGCGTCGTCGACCTCCTCGTGCACGAGCTCGAGGTCGGAGAGCGCCGTCTGGTGGTGCGGGCACCAGTTGATGATCCGGTTGGCGCGGTAGATCCAGCCCTTGCGGTAGAGGTGGACGAAGAAGCGCATCACCGCGCGCACGTAGGCGTCGTCCATCGTGAAGCGCTCGCGCCGGTAGTCCATCGAGGCGCCCAGGCGCCGGAACTGGCCCATGATCGTGCCGCCGTACTGCCGCAGCCAGTCCCAGACGATCTCGACGAAGCGCTCGCGGCCGACCTGCTCGCGGGACGTGTTCTGCTCGACCAGGTGCTTCTCGACCGCGTTCTGGGTCGAGATGCCCGCGTGGTCGTAGCCGGTCAGGAAGGCGGTCTCGAAGCCGCGCATGCGATGCCAGCGAACGAGCGCGTCGGCGAGCGAGATCTGGAGCGCATGGCCAGTGTGCAGCGCGCCGGTGACGTTGGGCGGCGGGTGCGCGACGACGAACGTCTCGCGGCCCGACCCGGGCTCGGCCGCGTAGAGGCCCTCGTCCTCCCAGCTCCGCTGCCAGCGCTCCTCGACACCCTGCGGCTTGTAGAGCGGCTCCATTCGGGCAAGTTTACGAGGACGTGGGTGAGTTCTTTCACGCCCTGCACGTCTTCGCGAACGAGCTCGCCTCGGTCGGCTGGATTCCGCTGGCGATCGCGCTCGCCTGCCACGGCGTGAAACTCGTGGTGCGGGCGATCGCGTGGCGGAACATCCTGCGGGCGTCCTATCCCGAGGAGCGCGTTCCGTGGCGGCCGGTGCTCGGCGCGTACGTCGCCGGCGTCGGGATCAATTCGATCGTGCCGGGCCGCGGCGGCGACGTCGTCAAGATCTACCTCGTCCACCGGCGCGTTCGTGGCACGACCTACACCACGCTCGCGTCGACCCTCTTCACCGAGACGCTCCTCGACCTCGTGCTCGCGACGCTGATCTTCGTCTGGGCGCTGACGCAGGGCGTCCTGCCGAGCCTGCACGTCCTCCCCAACATCCCGAGCTTCGACTGGGGCTGGCTGCTCGCGCGCAGCAGGACGGGGGCGGCGGTCTTCGCGCTCGTGACGACGGGCCTGATCGTGCTCGTCTGGTGGGCGTCCCGGCACGTCGAGAACTTCAAGGAGCGGGTCGGCGCCGGGCTGGCGATTCTCCGCGAGCCGCGGCGCTACCTGCGCGAGGTGGCGAGCTGGCAGGCGCTGAGCTGGGTCCTGCGGATCGCGTCGCTCTATTTCTTCCTGCGCGCGTTCCACGTGCACGCGTCGATCCACAACGCGCTGCTCGCGCAGGTCGTGGACAGCCTCTCGACGCTGCTCCCGTTCTCGCCCGGCGGCGCCGGCACGAAGCAGGGCCTGCTCGTCTACGTCCTCAGCGGCCAGGCGCCGGCCTCGCGCCTACTCGCCTTCAGCGTCGGCCAGTACGTCGCCGTGACGATCTTCAACGTCGTCGCGGGCGCGATCGCCCTCTACGCGATGCTGCGGACGCTGCGGCTACGCGAGATCCTCGGCCGCGCGAAAGCGGCCGAGTCCGAGCAGCCGAGCTAGGCGGATTCTTCGGCGAGCTCGGCGGGCTCGTCGTCGGCGCCGGCGCTCGTGACGAGCGTCGGCTTCAGGCCTCGTTCGATCGTCTCCTTGGTGATCGCGCACTTGACGACGTCCTTGCGCGACGGCAGCTCGAACATCACGTCGAGCAGCGCGCCCTCGATGATCGAGCGGAGCCCGCGGGCGCCGGTCTCGCGGGCGAGCGCCTTCTCGGCGATCTCCCAGAGCGCCTCCTCGGTGAAGACGAGCTCGATGTCGTCGTACGCGAAGAAGCGCTGGAACTGGCGCGTGAGCGCGTTCTTCGGCTCGGTCAGGATCTGCACGAGGTCCTCGCGCTGCAGCTGGTGCACCGCGGAGACGACCGGCAGCCGGCCGATGAACTCGGGGATCAGCCCGTAGGCGAGCAGGTCCTCCGGCATCACCTGCGTGAGCATCTCCGACGCCTCGTACGAGTTCTTCGAGCGGATCTCGGCGCCGAAGCCCATCGCGTGCTTACCGATCCGCTTGCCGACGATCTTCTCGAGGTCGGCGAACGCGCCGCCGCAGATGAAGAGGATGTTCGTCGTGTCGATCGAGAGGAACTCCTGGTGCGGGTGCTTGCGCCCGCCTTGCGGCGGCACCGAGGCGACCGTGCCCTCGAGGATCTTCAGCAGCGCCTGCTGCACGCCCTCGCCGGAGACGTCGCGCGTGATCGACGGGTTGTCCGCCTTGCGCGCGATCTTGTCGACCTCGTCGATGTAGATGATCCCGGTCTCGGCCTTCTTGATGTCGAAGTCGGCCGCCTGGATCAGCTTCAGCAGGATGTTCTCGACGTCCTCGCCGACGTAGCCGGCTTCCGTCAGCGCGGTCGCGTCCGCGATCGCGAACGGGACGTTGAGGATCCGCGCCAGCGTCTGCGCCAGCAGCGTCTTACCGCACCCGGTCGGCCCGAGCAGGAGGATGTTCGACTTCTGCAGCTCGACGTCGTCCTCCTCCACCGCCATCTGCACGCGCTTGTAGTGGTTGTAGACGGCCACGGAGAGCGTGCGCTTTGCCTCTTCCTGCGAGACGACGTAGTCGTTCAGGACGGCGTAGATGTCACGCGGCCGAGGCAGGTTGTCGAGGTCGAGCTGGGCTGGAGCGGTGAGCTCCTCGTCGATGATCTCGTTGCAGAGGTCGATGCACTCGTCGCAGATGTAGACCCCTGGTCCTGCGATGAGCTTCTTGACCTGCCGCTGACTCTTGCCGCAAAAACTGCAGAGCAGCTGCTCGTTGCCATCCGATGCGCGAGCCACCTCTGTCTCCTTTTACCTCGGATTCGCCTGGAGGTCTAGGCGAGGCCTACGGCTTCTGGCCGTCCTTGGCGGCATCGCGGTGGACGATCACGCTGTCGATGATGCCGTACTCCTGCGCTTCCTGCGGGGTCATGAAGTAGTCGCGCTCCATGTCGCGCGAGACCTTCTCGATGTCCTGCCCGGTGTGCTCCGACATGATCTCCTCGAGTCGCCGCTTGAGGGCGATCGTCTCCCGGGCGTGAATCTCGATATCGGTCGCCTGCCCCTGGAAGCCGCCCCAGACCTGGTGGATGAGGATCTTGGCGTTCGGCAGCGCCATCCGCTTTCCTTTCGCGCCGCCGGCCAGCAGGAGCGCCCCCATCGACATGGCCGTCCCGACGCAGATCGTCTGCACGTCCGGCTTGATGAACTGCATCGTGTCGTAGATCGCGAGGCCGTGGTAGACCGAGCCGCCCGGCGAGTTGATGTAGATCGAGACGTCCTTGTCGGGATCCTCGGACTCGAGGTGCAGGAGCTGAGCGATGATCAGGTTGGCGATCTGGTCGTCGATTGGCGTGCCGAGAAAGATGATGCGCTCGTTCAGAAGGCGCGAGTAGATGTCGAACGAGCGCTCGCCGCGCGAGGTCTGCTCGATCACCATCGGGATCAACGGGCTCATGCTGGCTCCTTGCTGCCGGGGGTCCACAGTTTCGTCTCGGTCTGAGGGGAGTCCTTGTCGGGCGTCCAGATCTCGTCGCGCGCACGCGCGACCTCGGCCGGGATGCGCTTAGCGTCGGCGGCGACGCGGTCGAGCGCCTTGCGCAGGCGCAGGTCGGAGCGCAGCACCTCCTGGCGGCCGGAGTCGAAGACCTGCTTGAGGGCCTCGTCCGGATCGTCCTCGGCGAGCTCGGCCTGATCGCGGATCAGCTCCTCGATCTCGGCGTCGTCGACGTGCAGGCCGAGCTGGTCTGCGACGGCCTCGAGCACGAGCTCGCGCGCGACCGAGAGCGCGGCCTCGGCGCTCATCCGCTGCACGAGTTGCTCGGCCGTCTGACCCGAGAGCTGGAAATACGCCTCCGCGCTGATGCCGCGACTCTCCAGCGAGCGGCCGAGCCCGTTCAGCAGCTCGCGCGTGCGCGCCTCGACGAGCGGCCCGCCCACCTGCACCTTCGAGGCCTCGACGAGCCTGTCGATCGCGTCCGCGCGGAAGCGCGTCTCGGCCTCCTCCTCGAGCACCTCGCGGACGCGGCGCTCGATGTCGGCGCGCAGCTCGTCGAGCGTGTCGAACTCGCTTGCGGCGCGCGCCAGCTCGTCGTCGAGCGGCGGCAGCACCTTCTCCTTGATCTCCTTCACCTCGACCGTCGCCTGCGCGCTCTCGCCGTCGACGGCGTCGAACTCGACCTGCTTCTTCTCGCCCTGCGACGCGCCGGTCAGCGCGCGCTCGATCTCCTCGACGAGCCGGCCGTCGCCGAGCTCGACCACGAGGTCGCGCTGGCCCTCGCCGTTGGCGTCGAGCGCGTCGATCACGACCACGTCGCCGGTCTTGGCCGGCCGCCCCTCGACGGGCGCGAGCTCGGCGACCGACTCACGCAGCGCCTCGACCTCCTGGTCGACCAGGCCTTCGGGAATCTCCGGCTCCTCGTACGGAACCTCGAGCTGCGTCCAGTCGGCGGGCTCCGGCTTCGGCTGCACCGCGACCGTGGCCGTGAAGGAGAAGTCGCCCTCCTCGGAGGTCGGGAGCTCGTACTCGTACTCGGGCGCGGCGACCGGGCGGATGCGCGTTCCCGCGGCGGCGTTCACGAACCAGCCGCCGATATGGCTCTCGACCGCCTCGCGAAATATG
>Ga0207702_10005922_pt1 | contig 10620 bp, 9 predicted proteins | sample KBSCornC62_FD_184302 | JGI IMG/M metagenome (GOLD analysis project Ga0207702, IMG submission 184302) | Corn rhizosphere microbial communities from Kellogg Biological Station, Michigan, USA - KBS Corn C6-2 (SPAdes) (version 2) | ecosystem: Host-associated > Plants > Roots > Rhizosphere > Soil ...
CAGTCGAGATGAGAGACGGGACACTGATTCGCAACAGCCACGTCGTGAGCGAGCGGTACGTCGAGCATACCGAGCCGGATATCGATCCTCAGCAGGACGAATTTCGGTGGCAGCGCGATTATCTTGTCAAAACCGCCGCGGCGGCGGGTGTGGCATACCGCCCGTCGCGAAACAATTGGGGTCCGTTGGTCGTCCCAGAAGGGAACTACCTGGCGCTCGGCGACAACCGGGACAACTCATACGACAGCCGATATTGGGGCTGGGTCGCCGATTCGTTGATCAAGGGTCAGCCGTTCGTGATCTACTACAGTTATGCGCCCGACTCCTCGGAACACAGCTTGGCTTGGCTCACGCGCATCCGCTGGTCGCGGCTCGGTGAGCGGATCCGATAGATTGCCTCGACAACGCATGGCTGCTACCGGCAACAAGAAATCGTCGTACGAAGAGGGATCGCTCGACCAATACCTCCGCGACATCAGCGTGTACCCGCTGATCTCGCGCGATGAGGAGGTCCGCCTCGCGCAATCCATTCGCGACGGCAGCCAGGAGTCGCTCGACAAGCTCGTGCGCTCCAACCTCCGGTTCGTCGTGTCGGTCGCGAAGAAGTATCAGAACCAGGGCGTCTCGCTCTCCGATCTGATCAACGAGGGCAACCTCGGACTCATTCGCGCCGCGCACAAGTTCGACGAGACGAAAGGGATCAAGTTCATCTCGTACGCGGTGTGGTGGATTCGCCAGGCGATCCTCCAGGCCCTCGCCGAACAGTCGCGCATCGTACGCGTGCCGCTGAACCGCGCGGGCACGCTGCACCGCATCGGCAAGCGCGCGAACGCCCTGCTGCAGGAGTTGGGGCGCGACGCGACGCACGCCGAGATCGCGCACGGGATGGACATCAGCGAGGAAGAAGTCGCCAAGACGATGGCGATCTCGCAGACGCACCTCTCGCTCGACGCGCCGCTCACGCCGGGCGAAGACAACAAGCTCCTCGACTACCTCCCCGACACGCTCAACCCCACGCCCGACGAGCAGACGTTCGAGAAGGCGCTCACGGAGTCGATCGAGGAAGCGCTCTCGCATCTCAAGGAGCGCGAGTCGAAGATCCTGCGACTCTACTTCGGCCTCGACGGCAGCGAGCCGATGACGCTCGAGGAGATCGGCGCGCTGCTCGGGATCACGCGCGAGCGCGTGCGGCAGATCAAGGAGAAAGCGCTGTCGCGGCTGCGGCACGTCTCCAGAGCGCGCGCGCTCGAGTCGTATCTCGGGTAACAGCGCGACAACTCTTCTGACCGCGGAGGGCGCGGGGAACGCAGAGGAAACCCTCCGCGATCTCCGCGCCCTCTGCGGTCATGTCCTCTCGCGCGTAGATTCCGAGCCATGCCCCAGAATGCCTCCTTCGACGTCACCACCGGCGTCGACCTCCAGGAAGTCGACAACGCCGTCAACCAGGCGCAGAAGGAAATCGCCCAGCGCTACGACTTCAAAGGCTCGCACGCGACGATCGAGTTCAAGCGCGCGGACGAGCTGATCGATCTCGTCGCCGACAGCGAATTCCAGATGCGTGCGCTGTTCGACGTGGTGCAGTCCAAGCTGATCAAGCGCGGCGTGCCGGTGAAGAATCTCGAGATCGGAGAGGTCAAGCAGGCGGCCGGCGATACGGTGAAGCGCGAAATCAAGCTCAAGACGTCGCTCGATTCCGACACCGCGAAGAAAGTCGCCGCGGCGATCAAGGACGCGAAGCTCAAGAAGGTTCAGGCGTCCATTCAGGGCGATCAGGTGCGCGTCACCTCGCCCTCCAAGGACGATCTCCAGGACGCGATCGCGTTGCTCCGCAAAGGCGATTTCGGCGTCGAGCTCAAGTTCGGCAATTATCGTTGAGCCGCCGCGCAGGTCTGGTGGGCCACCGAACGTAGCGCGGCGGCGTTCGCGGCCACGGTGCGGAGCGCGGCCGCGTCGGCGGCGTTCCAACTGCGCCACGCTGCGACGTTAGCCTGACGCTGCGCGAGCCGCGAGCTCGGACCCCAGCGTTTCAACAGCACATGCACGGCAGCGCAGCGCTGCGCGTCGTCCGCGACGCGCGCGGCGGAGCCGGCGGGAAGAGGTGATGGATCGCGCACCGCGCGAACCGCGATCGGTACCGCGCCGCCTCCGAGTGTGGCGAGATGCCGTACGTCGAGCGTCGGCGCGTCCGCCGTCGCCGCCCCAATGCGCTCGGCACGCGCGACGTTGACGCGCGCGACGATTGTGTCGGGATCGATCGCGTTCAGTGTGGCAAGCATCACCAGCGCGGAGACGATCGCTCCGGCGGCGAACGGACGATGCCAGTCGCGCAACACGGTGGCGGCGAGCCATGCGACCACGACCACGAGCCACGCCATGAACGCCAGCGCGTAGAAGCGGTCGATCGTCAGGCCGTAGAAGTGCGCGTACAACTTGAGCCGGAACAACGCGGAGAGCACGATGGCGCCGAGGAGCGCGATGAGCGGCAGCGCGAACGCCGTGTGTCGACGCCGGATCGTGCGATCCTGCGGCAACGCCGTGCGTGTGATTACGAGAATTGGCACGACCAGCGCGACGACCCACACCATCTGGAAGAAGCCGCGGCGCGCGTAGTCGGCAACGGTGAGCCCCGTCCGCGCGCGCAGGTACGCCTCGCCGCCGAAGAGCCATCCGATTTGCACGGCGACGAAGGCCGCGAAGAGGACGTCGAGCGTGCCGAGCGCGACATACGCGTCGCGAGGCGCGAGCTGGAAGCGCGCCGGCGCGTCGGCGTCCACATCCGGCGACGACAGGAGGCAAGCGCGCACCCATCCGGCGGTAATCCACGCAACGAAGCCGACGAGTACGACGTGCGAGAGCGCGACGCCGACATCGATCGTGGGAAGCGACACGAAGCTCGCGAAGATCGGGTCCGCACCGCTAAGCAGCGCGCCAAAAAAGACGAGCAACGTGGCGGCGACAAGCACCGGCCGAATGATCGGTGCGCGGCCGCCGCGAGGTGCGAACGCCTCCTCGAGCTGCGCGTCGCGAAACACGAGGCGCGGCGCGCCCGTCGCGACCGACGCGACGACGCGTGCGTAGGCGACGATCGTATCGCGCAGACGCGATCCGAGCAGCCCGGCGCGCGGCTGCGCGACCGACAGGGCCGCCATTCCGAGCGAGAACCCGGTCGCGAGCACATCGAACCCGCGGAGTGGGTCGTCGTTGCGCCACGCGGTGCCGAGCGCGAAGAGCACGGCCGCGCCAAACCACGCGTTCGCTTCGCGCGTGGGATCGGTGTCGGCCCGCTGAAGAAGCGGTCGAACGTTGAGGGCGAGCAGCGCGATCCAGAGCGGGAACGCGGCGCCGAGGGGTCCGTCGCGGAGGAGCGCGTCGCCGGCGAGTGCGATGAGGAGTGCATCGACGAGAATCGCGCGGGCGGTCGCCGGGCTCAGCGTGTGCGGGTGGCCTGTCGCGCGGCCCGTCGTGGCGGCGGTGAAAGTGTCGGCATGACGAATGGAGTCACTCATGGCAAGTACTTTATGTGACAAAGTACATTCGCGCAAGTGGATCGCGCGCATGCAGGGGAGCCGTCGCATGCCTTACACTTCACGGATGCCTCAGAAGGACACTCCCGCCGCAGCGCCGCATGCGCTCCGCGTCTCCGTGATCACGCTCGGGTGCGACAAGAACACGGTCGACAGCGAGCGGTACGTCGCCCAACTCGCGGATCGCGGCGCCGAATACACGGACGACCTCGAACAAGCCGACGTCGTCGTCGTGAACACGTGCGGCTTCATCGACGCCGCGAAGAAGGAATCCATCGACGCGCTCGTCGAGGCGGGACGGTTGAAGGAAGAGGGAAGCGTCCGCGCCGTCGTCGGTGTGGGCTGCATGGTGCAGCGGCACAAGGACGAGTTGATCGACGCGCTGCCCGAGGTCGATCTCTTCCTCGGCTCGTCGGAGATGGACCGGTTGATTCCGGAGCTCGAGGCGCGCGGGTTCATTGGCGCCGAGGATGTGCCGGCGGTGCATCCCGGCGTGCGGATGTTCACCGGCGGCCTTCCGCACGTGCGGTATCTCAAGATCAGCGAAGGGTGCGATCATGGGTGCGCGTTCTGCGCGATCCCGCTGATGCGCGGCAAGCACCGTTCGTTCGCGCTCGACGAGATCGTGCACGAAGCGCAGCTCCTCGAGGCGCAGGGCGCGCGCGAGCTCAATCTCGTGGCGCAGGACCTGGCGCATTACGGGCGCGATCGCCGCGACGACAAGCTCTCGCTCCCCGACGTGCTCGAGGCGCTCGTGCGCGAGACGACGGTGCCGTGGATCCGCATGCTCTATCTGTATTCGGCGGGGCTCACGCCGCGGCTGCTCGAGCTCATGGCCACGGAGCGCCGCGTCTTGCCGTACCTCGACATGCCGATCCAGCACGCGTCCGACGCGGTGCTCGCGCGCATGCGGCGCCCCGAGCGGCAGGAGACAATTCGTAACAAAGTGAGTCGAATTCGCGAGGTCGTGCCCGGCGTGGCGATCCGCACCACGTGCATCGTCGGATTTCCCGGGGAAACGGAGCGCGACTTCGACGCGCTGCTCGCGTTTCTCGAGGAGATGCAGTTCGAGCGCGTCGGGGCGTTCACGTATTCGCCGCAAGAGGGCACGCGCGCCGCGCAGCTCGACGACGACGTTCCCGAGGCCGTGAAGCGCGAACGCCTCGAGCGGCTGAACGAAGTGCAGCGCCTGATCACCGCGGAGCGCTACGAGCTGCGGGTCGGGCAGACCGCGCGCGTGCTCGTCGATCGGGAACACGACGGCGAGCTGCACGCGCGCACCGCCTGGCAGGCCGACGACATCGACGGCGTCACCTACGTGCACGCGGATGTGCCGATCGCGCCGGGTACGTTCCTCGACGTCACGCTCGACGACGTCGTCGACGACGTCGACTTCGCCGCGTCGCTCGTGAGCGTCGTCTCGTCGCCGATCGCTCCGCCCGCGCGTGCGCGGACGCTTCCGGTGCTCGGCACGATCGGAAGCTTCGGGCGATGAGGACGCGGTCGCACGCGATCATGGAACGGGCGCGCGCGCTCTTTCCGGGCGGCGTGAGCTCGCCCGTCCGCGCGTTCCGCGGCGTGGGCGGCGAGCCGTTCGTGGTCGAGCGCGGGCTCGGATCGCGGATCTGGGACGTCGACGGCGGCGAGTACATCGACTACGTGCTGTCGTGGGGGCCGCTCGTACTCGGGCACGCGGAGCCGTCGGTGATCGCGGCGCTCGACGACGTGATGCGCCGCGGCACGAGCTTCGGCATCCCCACCGAGCTCGAGGTGGAGCTCGCGGAGCGTGTGCGCGAGCGGATGCCGCACGTCGAGATGCTGCGCTTCGTCTCGAGCGGCACCGAGGCGACGATGAGCGCGGTGCGCGTGGCGCGCGCGGTCACCGGCCGCGACGTCATCCTGAAGTTCGACGGGTGCTATCACGGGCACGCCGACTCGTTCCTCGTGCGCGCCGGCTCCGGCGTCGCGACGCTCGGCCTGCCCAACTCGCCGGGCGTGCCCGAGGCGCTCGCGTCGCTGACGGTGGTCGCGCCGTTCAACGATCTCGACGCGACGGAAGCGCTGCTCGCGCGGCACGCCGTCGCGGCGATCATCGTCGAGCCGGTGGTGGGGAACAGCGGCTTCATTCCGCCCGATCCGGGATTCCACATCAGATTACGATCATTAGCAGATACATATGGAGCGCTGCTCGTCTTCGACGAGGTGATGACCGGATTCCGCATCGCCTATCGCGGCGCGGTCGAGCGCTTCGGCGTGACGCCGGATCTGACGACGCTGGGCAAGGTGATCGGCGGCGGCGTGCCCGTCGCGGCGTACGGCGGCAAGCGGGAGCTGATGGAGCAGGTGGCGCCGTCGGGGACGGTGTATCAAGCCGGAACGCTCTCGGGCAATCCCCTCGCGATGGCCGCCGGTATCGCCACGCTCGACGGGCTCACCCAACCGGCGCACGACACGATCGCCGCGCGCACGGCGCGATTGGTCCAGGGACTGCGCGAGATCGCCGCGCGGCGCGGCATTCCGTTCACGGCCGACTGCGCGGGATCGATGTGGGGCTTCTTCTTTCGCGCGGAGCCGGTCCGCTCGTTCACCGACGCGAAGACGTCCGACGTCGAGCGATTCAAGCGCTTCTTTCACGCCGCGCTCGAGCGCGGCGTGTACCTCGCGCCGTCGGCGTTCGAGGCGGCGTTCATGTCGTCGGCGCACAGCGAGGCGGAAATCGACGTGACGCTCGACCGCCTGGACGACGCGATGCGGGTGGTGGGGTGACGCGTCGCCGGCTGGCCGCGCTGCTGCTCGCGGCTGCGTGCACGTCGGCGGTTCCGGCGCCGAGTCCGACCGTCACGCCCATCCCGATCTCGGGAAGCGGCGCGCGTCCGGCACCCAGGCGGCCGAATGCTCCGCCGCCGGCGAGCGCTCGGCCCGGCACTTCCGGGTCCGTCGGCGCATCCACGAACGTGAAGGACGTCGGCGAAGCGACGATTCGCGTTTTATTATCAAAGAATGCTACCCCGGTGCGCGTCGGCGCGCCGGGCGGCCTGCTTCTGACCGACCGGGACGGCGCACTGGTCGCGCGCGCGGGACGCGGCGAGACGTGGCGCATCGAGCACGAGTTGCGGCGCGTGCGCGCCGTGCGGCCCGACGGCGTGCCGACGGCGTGGACGGAACCCCCGCTGATCGCGCGCCCGCTCGAGGGATCACTCGCAACGGTCTCCGGCCGTCCCTACCGCGGTGATCTTGCCTTCTACGGCGCGGACGACGGCGTAATGACCGTCAACGTCGTGGCAATCGACGACTATCTGCGGGGCGTCGTGCCGCTCGAGATCGGGACGCGCGATCGCCGCGACTCGGCGGCCGTCCAGGCGCAGGCGGTGACGGCGCGCAGCTACGCCTACACCCATCTCTCGACCGAGCCTGGCCGCGAGTACGACGTCACGTCCGGCGTGCAGGATCAGGTGTACGGCGGTGTCGGCGCGGAGACGCCGGTCGCTTCCGAGGCGGTCGAATCGACGCGAACGCTCGTTCTGTCGTACGCCGGACGTGTGGTGAACGCGCCGTACCACTCCACGTGCGGCGGCTCGACCGCGGCGGCGTCGGAGGTCTGGCATTCGCCCGACGAGCCGTATCTCCGTCCGGTGAGCGATCAGATTCCTGGCACCAACCGGTACTACTGCGATATCGCGCCGCGCTTCCGCTGGACGCGCACGATCGACGGCGCGCATCTCAACGCGGCGGTCGAGCGGTATCTCGCGGAGTACGCGGCGGTGCCCGGACGCAATCCCGGGAAGGTGCAGAACGTCTCGGTCGGCTCGCTGACACGCTCCGGGCGCGTGGGCACGCTCACCATCACCACGGACCGCGGCAACTTCGTCCTCCGCGGCAACGACATTCGATACGTGCTGCGCGATCCGGGCGGCGAGATCCTCAATAGCACGCTGTTCACGGTGGAATCCGTGACGGACATGGACGGCGCGCTCGCGCGCCTCGTGATTCGCGGCAACGGCTACGGGCACGGTGTTGGCATGTGTCAGTGGGGCGCGATCGGTCGGGCGCGCGCCGGTCAGGATTTTCGGACCATTCTCCGCACCTACTATCCCGGAACCACCGTTGGCCCAGCCGAGTGACCACGGCAGTCGCCGCATACACGCGTTTCGGCTCCTGATGGCCGTGGCGCTCGCCGCCGCCGCGCCCATGCGACTGCACGCGCAATCCACGATCATCGATCGGCTCGGCCTCGACAAGCTGCAGATCGAATCGCTCGGCGCGTCGATCGGGCGCATCCTGCCGTCGCAAGTCGAGCCGGCGAACCTCTACTCGCTGAGCGCGGACTACGGGCGGATCGCCCCCGCGTGGCGCGTGGTCTTTGGATTCAGCTACTGGCAGTCGCGGTTCCGCGACGCCGTCGTGCAACAGTTCGTCGATTCGCTGCAGAAGAGCGTGAGCGATCCGTCGGCGCGGGTGATCGCGTCGCCGGTGCGCGTGTACGACGTCACGGTCGGCGCCGACGTTCGCTATACGCCGGTGTACAGCGGCGATCTCGAGCCGTTCGCCGGGATCGGCATGGCCGCGCACGTGATCAACGCCGAGGGCGCGCTCATCAACGGCACGTTCGTGGAGCGGGCCCTCGACGACGTCGCGGCGGGTTTCTATGCGACGGCCGGCGTGTCGTTAAAGGTTGTGAAACATTTCGGCGTCGAAGGCGGCGTGCGCGCCGACCTCCTGAGCGGATTCCGGTCGACACAAATCCGGGCTGGTGCGACGTATTACTTTGGTCACGTGCGAGGCACTGACACGGGCTCGGGAGACGCGCAGCGATGAAAGAGAACGTTCGCATCGGGGTCGTGGGGGCGGGGGCAATCTCGCAGTTGGCGCACCTGCCGGTGTTGTCCAAGATGCGCGGCGCCCAGCTCGTCGCGATCTGCGACAACGACCGCCCAAAGGCGCGCGCGCTCGCCGATCGATTCGGCATTCGCGATTCGTTCAACGACATCGAGGATCTGCTCGAGATCGACGACCTCGACGCGATCGTCGTGGCGACGCCCAACCACTTGCACGAGCCGCACGTGCTGGCGGCGATCGCCTCAAAGGTGGACGTGCTCTGCGAGCGTCCGCTCGCGCTCACCACGCGCGGTGTGGAGCGCATTCTCACCGCGGCGCAGCGCGCCGACTGCAAGGTGGCGGTCGCGAACAACCACCGATATCGGACGGACGTCCAGGCCCTCAGCCGGTTCATCGAGGGCGGCGAGTTGGGGCGCATCACCGGCATCCGCGCCGGCTCCTATCACTTCAAACATTCGACCGAAGGCGGATGGCGCACGCGCCGCCCGGAAGCCGGCGGCGGAGCGTTTCTCGACTACGGCACGCCGCTGCTCGATCTCGCGCTCTGGCTCGCCAGCTTTCCGGAGCCGTCGCGCGTCACCTCGCACATGGATCGCGGGCGCGGTGCGGCGGCGGTCGAAGACGCAATGGTCGTGCAGCTCGAGTGCGCGAACGGCGTGTCGTTGCTGTTCGACGTATCCTCCGCCTACGTCGGGGAGGAGGAGCGTTCGTGGTTCGAGGTGCTGGCGACGCGCGGCAGCGCGCGGCTCGCTCCGCTGCGCGTCGTGAAGGAGCTCAACGGCCGGCCGACCGACGTGTCTCCGTCGGGCGCGGCGGGACGCGAGAGTGCGTTCATTCAGTCGTATCGCGCGGAGCTCGCGCACTTCCTCGCCGTGATCCAGGGCGAGACGCCGTACGAGCCACCGACCGATCAGGTAATGCTGCACCGGACGCTCGAGACGATCTACAAGTCGGCCGAAGAGGGGAAAGAGATCCGCTTCTGACGTCAGTGCGCCGCGTCGCCGAGCGCGCGGACGCTGATCCCCGCCTCCTCGAGATCGTGCCGCAGACGGCGCGCGAATTCAGCCGCGTGCGGGCCGTCACCGTGAATGCAGACCGTATCCGCTTCGATCGCGATGTCGTTCCCGTCGATCGCGCGGACTTTCTTCTCGCGGACCATCCGGATCACGCGGCGAACGGCTTCGCCGGCATCGTGCACCTGCGCGTCCGGGCGGCGACGGGAGACGAGCGAGCCGTCGGGCATGTAGTTGCGATCGGCGAAAATTTCGGACGCGGTTCGCAGGCCGGCGTCGCGTCCTCGATCGATCAATTGGCTGCCCGGCAGCCCGAACAGGATCAGCTCACGGTTCACGTCGCGCACGGCGTTGGCGATCGCCTCTGAGAACGGCGCGCTCACGGCGGCCATGTTGTAGAGCGCGCCGTGCGCCTTCACGTGTTGCAGCGACGCGCCGGCCGCCGTGACGAAGCCCATCAGCGCGCCGGTCTGATACACGACGAGGTCATAGATCTCCTGCGGCGTCGCATCCATGTTGCGCCGTCCGAAGCCGATCAGATCGGGGAACCCGGGATGTGCACCGATCGCGACGTGGTGCCGCTGCGCCAGCGCAACCGTGGTGCGCATGACGCTCGGATCGCCGCCGTGAAAGCCGCACGCGACGTTCGCCGACGTGATGTACGGGAACACCGCGTCGTCGGCGCCGAGCGTGTACGCGCCGAAGCTCTCGCCCATGTCGCAATTCAGATCGATGCGATCGGTCATGATCGTCCTCGTGAGAAGCGCAGCGCGATCGACGCGCGCGCCTGTGCCAGGTCGTCTTCGTGGGCAAGGTACAATCGCTGCGCGTCGGCAAGCGAGATTGGGCGAAAGCGCACGCGATCGCCGGGCTTGAGCTGGGCGATGAGCGGCAGGTCGATCGCGGCCACCTCCGCGATGCGCGGGTACCCGCCCGTTGTCTGACGGTCGGCCATGAGGACGATCGGCACACCGCCGGGCGGCAATTGCATCGTACCGAACGCCACGCCTTCGGAAAGCATCTCCAACGGGCGGCGCAGCGCGAGCTCGACGCCCCCCAGGCGATATCCCATGCGATCAGAGCTTGCTGATACGCGGAAGGACGCGTCGAATAGTCGTTGGCGCGACTCGTCCGTGAGCTCGGCGAGCTGCGCGCCGTCGAGCAAGCGGACGATCGCGTCCGCGGAGTAGCGCGGGCGGACCGGCGGCCCGACGGTCCAACGCGCGACGCCGATGCAGTCGGGATCA
>Ga0207702_10005923_pt1 | contig 10619 bp, 10 predicted proteins | sample KBSCornC62_FD_184302 | JGI IMG/M metagenome (GOLD analysis project Ga0207702, IMG submission 184302) | Corn rhizosphere microbial communities from Kellogg Biological Station, Michigan, USA - KBS Corn C6-2 (SPAdes) (version 2) | ecosystem: Host-associated > Plants > Roots > Rhizosphere > Soil ...
AGCTTCTTGCACGGGGCCAAATTTTCAACGGATACGTTCACGGTTGGTAAAATATTAGTTAAACGAGCCGTTTAGCATACCGGAATGGCACGGAAAGCGTCAATGTGATTTGAAGGACATTTCATTAACGGGCGGAGCAGCGCTTTTGGGAGGCGGCCAAATGTAGCCCGGACTATTCTGATTGGCAGGGGCAAATCGGCAATCTGACCGGAAATTAAGGAATCGAAAAGTGATTGGTGGCCAGGGGCTGGGTTCTGATAATTGCGGATAGCCTGTCACTGTGCATGGATTCCACATGTGCGTCGGCAAAGCCCAGGCAGCCAGCGCCATTAACGTGGAATTTTGGGGGCCATTCGAAATCCAGGTTTCTATCGACAACCAGGAGACCGTGGGCGACCGGCTGATGATTCAATTGAAGAAACCGGTCACCGGTAGAAATTGTATTTGCGGGGCTGTTTGTGGGATTATCGCCGTTAACGAAGTAGCTCAAGTGGAGGTCGTTTAACGAATCATAATTTGTGGCCGCCTTACGGTCAGTTTCAAAAGGGCATATGAAGCAATCCGGCGGGATTTTATATTCCTTGAGTTTTTGGAAATATGTCGAGGCATGGCCGCTGTACGAGAATTCTCCGGCGTCGCTGTTGGTTGGGGAAATTTGCCTGCGAAAATCGCCGTGGTCGGAGGAATACATGATGAAACCGATCTCAATCTGCTTCTGATTGTTCATGCACCGGGGGACTTTTGCTCGTCGGGACGGGCCAGAATATGGCACCAACAAAGCCACTGACACGAAAACAATCAGAATTACCACTAAAAGTTCGGCCAGGGTGAACCCACTTTGCCGTAAACGGATGCCGGAAACCTTCATCTTGAAGGCAACATAGCCCTCTTTGAAGAACTGACAACGAAATTTTCGGCTATCACTCCGCCGCCGTCAAAACCATGTCCCGCGTGAAGTAAAGAATACGCCCGCAATTCGGGCATTGAACCACTTCCATTTGCGCGCGGCATTGCGTGATGACTTGCGGGGGAAGCTTCATATGGCAACCGCCACAGGCGCTGTGCTCGATGCCCACAACGACATTCTCGCCTTTGTTCTTGAACAGGCGCTCGTAGCGGTTGCGGGTGGAATCATCCACCGCAGAGGCCAGCGTGGTGCGGCCGGATTGCAGTTCGGCCAGTTCCTTCTTCAGGTTTGCCTCGCGCTGGTCCAACTGCCCGATCTGGTCCTCGACCAATTTCTTGGCAGCGGCGGCCTCGGTGGTGGCGCGGGCCACTTCCTTTTGCGCCACCTCGGCCTGCTCCATCAAAACGATTTGCGCGTCCTCGATCTTGAAAATCACGTCCTTGGCCATCTCAATTTCGTGGGCCAGAGCCTTGTATTCCTCGTTCTTGCGCGTCTGCAACTGCTGGTTGAGATATTTCTCGATCTGCGACTTCTTGGCCTCGATTTCGAGGTCCTTTTGCTTGCGGTCGGTCTCGATCTGGCGCACGCGGGTTTTGGCGGCTTCAAGCGAATTCTGCGTGGAGGCGGCCTTGGCGCGCAGGCTTTCGCGTTCGGGTCCGATATGGGCGAGTTCCTGGGTGACGCGGAGAATTCTCCGGTCGCGGTCCTGCAAAATGAGCAGCTTCTCGATGATTTCCAGCATTGAATCAAGGAAAATAGCGGTCACGCCAACGCAAGTCAATGCAGGCTATTGGAAGGGAATTCTTTACTTGCGGTTCCGCGGGCACGATCGAGCGCGAGGCCCCAACCAAACCTTGAACTTTGGACGGCGGGCTGTAGAATCCGCGACCATGCATCATTTCCGTTACGTTGGAAACAAGCTGTACTGTGAAGGCGTCTCCATCGAATCTCTCGTAAAGAAATTCGGGACGCCCCTATATGTTTATTCGCAGGCGACCTTTGAAAGCCATTATCGCCGGCTCGACGAAGCCATGAGCCCGGTGGACCACCGCATTTGCTTCGCGGTGAAGGCCAATTCAAACCTCTCGGTTCTCCGCACGCTGGCCAATTGCGGCAGCGGCTTCGACATCGTGAGCGGGGGCGAACTCATGCGCGTAATCAAGGCCGGTGGTGATGCCGCGAAATGCGTTTTCGCCGGCGTGGCCAAGACCGAGGCGGAAATTGAATTTGCCCTCAGGAAGGGTGTCTATTGCTTCAACGCCGAGAGCGAACCGGAACTGGAGCGCATCAACAAAGTGGCCGCCCGGCTCAAAAAAATTGCTCCCGTGGCGGTGCGCGTGAATCCCAACGTGGCCGCAAAAACCCACGCAAAAATCACGACCGGCACGTACGAAGACAAATTCGGCATCGCGTTCGAACTCGTCGAAGGCGTCTATGCCCGCGCGTCCAAACTCAAGAACCTGCGCCTCCGCGGCGTGCAAATGCACATCGGATCGCAGATCACCGAGACGACTCCGTTCGAGCAGGCCGTGCAAAAAATGTTGCCGCTCGTAAAGAAGCTCAAAGATCGCCATGGCATCGAGTTCTTCAGCATTGGCGGCGGCTTGGGCATTGTCTATAAGCCCGCGCTCGAGAGCGGTGATCCCGCCTGGTGGAAATCGGCGACGGCAAAAAAAATTCTGACGCCGGACAGCTATGCGAAACGCTTGCTGCCCTTGCTGAAACCGCTGGGCCTGAAAATCCTCATGGAGCCGGGCCGGTTCATTTCCGGCAACGCCGGCATTTTGATCACCCACGTGGAATATGTGAAACGCACGGGCCGGAAAAACTTCGTGATTGTGGACGCGGCCATGAACGACCTCATTCGTCCCGCTTTCTACGAGGCTTATCACGAAATTTTGCCGCTGCACCGCAAAGCACGTCCGACAGTCTCGTCGGACGTCGTTGGCGGCGTGTGCGAATCCGGCGACTATTTCTGCAAAGATCGCGCGCTGCCAAAACTTGTCGCGGGTGACCATATTGCCTTGATGAGTGCCGGCGCCTACGGCTTCGTAATGGCCAGCACGTACAATACCCGCCCGTTGTCGGCGGAAATCCTGGTCAGCGGAAAGAAAATTGCCGTGGCCCGCGCGCGCCAAAAGGTGGAGGAAACCTGGGCCGGTGAAGCGGTGGCTCCGTGGCTCAAGTAGAAACGGTATCCAGGTGCGGAACGGTTGCTTTCCCGTTGCGCACCGCGCCGTTGGCATGCCCGTTAAGCGCTACAACCGCATGGCTGTCCTCGCGGCTGTTGCTGCCAATAAGCTGTAAAAGCTGGGCGACCGTGTGCTTCAGGTCTTCGGTTTGATTGCTCAACGCCGCCGCCGTGGCGGAACTTTCCTTGGCATGAGCCGCGTTGGACTGTGTCAGCTTGTCCAACCGGCTGACGCCAATATTGATTTGCGCAATACCAGCCGCCTGCTCTTTCGAAATGCTCGCCAGCTTCTGGTCGATCTGGTCCACCTCGCGAACATGCGCCACGATTTCCTGAAAATTTCCCGCCAGGCGCTTGCTCAATTCCGCCCCTTTCGCGGCCTTGTTAACAGTCGCCTCGATACGGTTCGCCGTTTCCTTTGCTCCCTGGGCACTCCGTTGCGCGAGATTTCTCACTTCCTCCGCCACCACGGCGAACCCCATGCCCGCCGCCCCTGCCCGCGCGGCTTCGACCGCGGCGTTAAGGGCGAGAATATTCGTCTGGAACGCAATTTCATCAATCGTCCGCACAATCTTGGCAATGTCGCTGTTGGCGGCGTTCATCTCCTGGACTGCTCCATCCAGTTCGGCCATGTTTTTGGAACCGTTGGCGGCCGTTGCGTGGGTCTGTTGCGCGATGTTCGTGGCGGTCTGGGCATGGTCCGCATTCTCTTTGGATACGCGAATCATATGTTCCAGTGACGCGCTGACCTGCTCAATGGACGTCGCCTGCTCGGTCGCGTTGCTCGCCACGGTCTGGCTGGCATCGGCAACCTGCTGGCTCGCGTAAGTCATCTTGCGCGCTGTATCGCCAAGTGACTCGGCAACGTGGTTCAAAATTCTTCGAATGGTAATAATGATCACCAACGACACCGCGCCGGCCGCAAGCAACAAGCCGATGACGCCGGTCCACAATGCCTTCTGCGCCTGTTCCACGGCAGCCTGAATGCGTCCGCCGGCGGCTTCGCCTTTGCTGCGATTCAAAGACTCCAGTTTGTGCACGCTGGTCATCAACTTGTCCAGCGCCGGTTCAAGCTGCGCCTCTTTCAGCTCCATCGCGTCCTGTGATTTTCCGGCCGCGCAAAGGGCGACTCCGCGCCGGAAAATTTCCTCGTACGCGGCCAGCGTTGATTGAAAATTCGCCAGGAGATTCTTCTCATCGGCATCCTGCACATTCGCCGCATATTCCTTCGCCAGGCTCTCGCCGCTCTGAAGATTGGTTTGAATTTGGGAGGCCAGTTCGGCGCGCATGTCGTCACTGGGCGACATGATTTCCTTGATGAAGAGCACATCGCTCTTGTCTCCCAATGCTTGAAACTGTTCCGCCAAATTTCCCGCGCGATCCATGGCCGGCAGGATTTCGCCGGTGATATGCGCCGTATCCGACTTGATCCACGCGAGCTGTACAATGGAAAAAAAACCAAACGCCAGGGCGATCAGTGTAATCGAGGCAAAGCCGGCGTTGATGCGCCGGCGGATGGACCATTTTTTCAGGCTCATGGTTTTAGCTTGAGCGGATACGCAGGGTCGCCCGGCGGATGGCCGTCAATCGTGACCGCCTTCACCGAATCATCCACATCGCTCGAGCGCACATAGCCAATGCCGCCGGGCACGGAGGCCACAAACTGGCGCATGGCGGCCGCGCTCGAAATTTGCCGGGGCGCAGACTGGACCAGGCCCACAAACGTCGCCTGCAAAAAATATTTCCCGTAGTCCGCCTCGCTCATTTTGTAGATGCCCGCGAGTGCGGCCGCGCGTTCGTCGGAACCGGTTTCCCGCATGGCCAGCACGAACTTGACGCCGTCAGGACCCTTGGATTTCTCGGCGCGAAAAATTTTCGACAATTCCGCCGAGCTAAAATTCGCCAGCGAACTGGACTTGGCCACAATGATCGCCAGGTCTCCACCCGTGTCGCCAGCCATCACGCCACAGCTCAACAGGCAGGCAACCAGCACCAGAATTGTTTTCTTTGTCCACATGGTGGGTCCTTGGTTTAAAAGGTGAAAGCGGCCTGCAAGGTCAGCGCATTGGCGCCTTTGTACCCCGATTGAACCACATAGTCGTATTGAGCCTTGAGTGCGACATACGCCGAAAAATCATATCGCAATCCCACGCTTGGACCGTAATTCAACCCGCCCTGATTAAGAATGGTCGTGTAAATCATGTCGTTCCGTGATGCGTTGTAGTAGGTAAACCGCGCGTACGGCGTGAACTTGCCGAACTTGCGGCCCGCCTGCACATAAAACATCGGCGTATAGGTCGCGCTGCTGCCGGCGGCCTCGTGGCGCAAAAGGAATCCCTCGGCCAGGAGTTCCCAGAGCGAGCCATGATAGGCGATGTGCGTGTTCCAAATCCATTCGTCGGTACGCGGAAGTCCAATGGGCGTGACCGTATCGTGATAGGCGCCCACTCCGAATTGTCCGCCGGCAAACCAGTCCGGCTTGGCCACCAGCGCCAGGTTGATGGCCTTGAAATTGTTGTTGTCCGTCACGTTTTGCACCGGATTGCCACGCGAAGGATCGTAATTCAGGCCGTTGCCGCCCTCGACGTAATACATCAGGTTCATGCTGCCGGAAGGGATCGCCCCGTGAATCGAAACACCCACTGTGTGCACCGGGATCAACCCGCCGCTGTCCTCAAACTCCAAAAAGCTTGGCCGGCCCACCGCAGTCTGAAACCAGGTCCCATGATGATATGCCGTATTATAATAGCCCATCTGCGTGTGAAACCGGCCTACGTCCACGTTAAAATAATCGCTTGGGTGCCACTGCAATTCCACCCGCTCAATGTCCAGGCCCCACTCGTTGTCCGTCGCGCCCGCCCCCAGCACGATTTCCGAAAGCGCAGAAATATCTTCGGCCAGCTGTGACTGTGCAAACAGATCAAATTCGCCCACAAAAAATGAATTGCCGCCGTGATTCGCCGGCGGATTGAAAACAACGCCCGAGGCATTGTTAATCCCGGCCCGGCTGCTGGCTTGATAATCGATATCCGCGAAGCCGTGAAATTGGAGATTGGGGTAGGTCGGCGCCGGCGGCATCGCTGCGTCGGGCGTGGTGCCTTCCTTGATGGCCAGTTGCGCTTTCAGGTCTTTGATTTCCGATTCCTGCCGGTCAACGCGATCCACCAGCTTTTGCACCATCGCGGGATCCACTACGGGTGCTTGATTCGTCTGCTCGCCAAAGGAGCGATTCGCCAGGGCCAAGGGGGCCAGCACAGCCACGGGCAAAATGCGTTTCAAGCCGAAAGATTTACTGCGATAATGCATACGATTTGACGCTGTTATCGCCCCTTTCTTGCCTTGGCTTTAGCAATATTCAGCCAGCGCACGTGGACGGACTAATGAATTCACTCGCTGTGGGAGTCAATCGGGCAAATTGCAATGGAATGCTGAAACCGCGAAATTTCTAAGGGCGTGATTTCAAAATGCCCGGGGTGCGGCGGCGAGGGATTTTGGCTGGGAGCGAGGCGGAGTGGCCGGAGTATCCCCGCAGCGGGCTATGACGGCCACGACAACGAAGCTCCCAGCCAAAAGACCCGCCGTCCGGAGGATTTTTGAGGAAAAGGCCGTCCGGCTTTGTTGCTCCTCAGTCGAAGACCCATGAAGGGTATTCTCCTTCGTCGCGCCTCGCCAGCCAGCCTTTTCCTCAAAAACCGCATCCCCGGGCATTTTGAAATCACGCCCTAACGCCTCGTCAAAAAATGAACCGTCTGGTCAAGGTCCGCGTGAGTTCCGTCCTGTGCGAAAACAATGTGGCCCGTGCTGTCCAATACGGAAATCCTGCTGGCATGCTTAAACCTTCCCGAGTCGTCCCGACCATAGCCAATCCCGAGTTGAGCCGCCAAGGCAGATGTCGCCGCTGCCGACCCACGCAACAGTTTCCAGCGCCGTGTCGAAAGACCGTACTCCTCGCGATATTCCCTTAAGACGCCCAAGGTATCGTGCTCCGGGTCCAGTGTAACCAGGACGAATGTCGTGTGCTCCCGAACTGCGGACGGCAATGAGGCCTCAATGGCCTTCATGTCGTCCTTTGTTATCAGGCAAATGCCCTGGCAACTGCAAAAGAACATGGAAATGACCACTGGGCGCCCGGCCAAATCCGAAAGCCGGCACGTGGAACCGTCATCGCTCTGCCAGGTTTGAGCTGAATCGACGAGGGACTGAACCGATGAAACCGCTGGCGCAGCTTCCCCTCGCTGCGCGCAGCAGGCAGGCGGGGAGGTTCGACACCCCGTAAGCATGCCGAGCAGGAGGGCTGCCACCGTTACTCTTTTAGGCAAGAAAAACACGCTTATTATCGGTGGCCGGCTGGATTGGCTTGAGAATATTATTTTTCACCGAATGCCTCTTCCCGCTTTGCAATTTCGCCGGGCCGCATTAAATTTAGCCCATTGAACGAAGAATTTTCCATAGCGGCCTACTGGTCCGACGGCATGGACGAGGAAGGCCTGGCTGATTGGGCCAGGCGTCTGCGTGCGCGTCTGCCCGCGCCCGAGGTTTCCCTCGGCCTCGTGTTCATGTCGCCCAAGTTCTTCCCGCATTCGAAGCAGGTGCTTGAAATCCTGCGCCTGCACGGGCGCATCCCGCTGCTGGTTGGCTGCTCCAGCAGCAGCCTGGTTGCGAACTCCGAGGAGATTGAGTCGGCTGGCGGACTTGTCCTGGCCCTTTATTCGTTGCCCGGCGCCAAACTCAAAGGCGTGCGCTTTACCCAGGACAATGTCGAGGAATCACAGGAAGAGCACTATTGGGAGGTCGAAACCGGCATCACGCAAAAGAATGTCAATAGCTGGCTGACCTTCATCGATCCTTTTCATCTGGACGCCGAAAGCTGGCTGCGCTCCTGGAATAAGAATTACGCCTCGGTGCCCGTTTACGGCGGCCTGGCCAGTGGCAATTTCCCGGAGCCCCTCACGCAGGTTTATCTCGATGGCGAGGTTTATGAAGACGGCGGCGTGGCCGTGGCCATCGGCGGGGAGGTTGAACTGAGCGGCGTCATCTCGCAGGGGTGCACGCCCATTGGCGAAGCCTGGACGTTGACCCGCGTCGAACAGAATCTCATCCGCCACATCGCCAACCGCCCCGCTTACACGGTCCTTTCTGAGACGGTATCCAAGCTGTCACCGGAAGACCAAAAGAAATCCCAGGGCAATCTGTTTATCGGCCTAGTCGTAAACGAATATCTCGATGAGTTTCATCGCGGAGATTTTCTGGTGCGAAACCTCTTGGGCGGCGATCCCAATTCTGGCGTGCTGGCCGTCGGGGCATTGCCGCGCATGGGCCAAACAATACAATTTCAGCGCCGTGATGCCGCGGCTGCCGATGAAGACATGAACGAGTTGCTCGACCGCACCAAGACGCAACTGGGCGACCGCACCATCTATGGCGGTTGCCTGTTCTGCTGCAATGGCCGCGGCAAGAGCCTTTTTGGCCGTCCGAGCCACGATTCATCCCTGGTACAGGCCCATTTTGACCTGCCGGGACTGGCCGGTTTCTTCTGTAATGGCGAAATCGGACCCGTCGGGGATAAGAATTTCCTGCACAGCCATACGGCTGTTCTGGCGCTGTTTGTTAAAAAGTAACCGCAATTCGCCATTGATTTTGCGGGAGGAGACGTCATCCTCAAGGAACAACTTGTGCCTGACGAAAATTCAAATTTGAATCCTTCCTCTCCGGGACGCCGGTCCACCGGCCGGATAGGAGTACGCCGGCGAGGTCGTCGCGGTGGCCGCGGCCGCGCCCGTGGACCACGCCCGCCGACAGACAAACCGGAAACGCCCGCCGAAGAATTGCCGCCGGGTTCCGAAACACCCATTTCGAACGAGGATGCCATTGTGCATGAGGCCGTTGCGGAAACCGAGGCCGATACCTCCGGTGGATTTCGGGAACCCCATCCCGAAGAGCCGGCCGAATCTGGCCCGCCCGAAGAAATTTCTCCCGTTGCCGAACCGGTTGCCGAAGCCGCCGAACCCCCGGCCGCGTCAGCGCCCCATGCGCCGGAACCGCCGCCACAGCGTGAGCGCCGCCAGGAACCGCCCCAGTACCGGGAGCAGCGCCGCCCCGAACAGCGGCAATGGAGCCGCCCTGCCGATTTCCGCCCCGCCGAAGCTTCGGCCATCAGCCAGGCCGTGGCCCACGCCACGGAAATCGCGGAATCGTTGAAACACACGATCGACCAGTTGGACGAAATTCTTGAGTTGGTGGAAATCGCCGAGCGCCAGAAACTCGCCGACGAACGCGAGATCGATGAACTCCGCCGGGCTCTGCGCCGTATCCAGCCGCCCCGCCATCAGCCGCAGCATTCGCACCCGCATCCGCATCAGCAGCGCCCCCCGCGCCATGAGGATCAGCATCGCGGCCACCGGGAACATCATGCCCGGCACGACGAGCCTCGTCCTCCGCGCCACGAGCCGCAGGAACCTGTGCAGCGGCAGGAAGAAGAAATTCGCCCGCCTGAAGACGTCGAACCGCGCGAACCGCTGGACTGAAACCGTTTCCGCGCCATGAGTCTCGCGGAAAAACAACTTCAACTGACCGCCGAACTCACCGCCCTTAAAAACGGTCAGGACCGCCTGGCTCTGCTCGTGGAAAAGGCTAAGCGGCGTCCCGCCCTGGCTGTGGAGCAACGTGTTGAGTCAAACCTCATCCCCGGCTGCCTCGCAAAGTTATGGTTGGTCGCCTCCTTGCGCGACGGCCGCTGTTTCTTCGTCTGCGATTCCGATTCGCTCGTGGTGAAAGCCATCGCCGGCCTGCTTTGTGATTTCTACAGCGGCCAAGCGCCCGCCGATATTCTGGCCCATGATCCGGAATTTCTCGCGCCCTTGGGAATCACCCAACACCTCACGCCCAATCGGCGCAACGCGCTTTCCAAGGTCTGGGAAAATATCCGGCGGTTTGCGGAAGCCAATTCACAAACTGGATGAAATTTTACGACGCGCACAATCACCTGCAGGACGACCGCTTCGCCGGGCGGCAGGATGAACTGCTCGCCACCTGTGAAAAGTCCGGCGTGGCGCGCGTGGTTGTCAACGGCGCTTGTGAGAGCGATTGGCCGCATGTTCTGGCTCTGGCAAAACAGAATAAGACTGTGCTGCCCAGTTTTGGCTATCACCCATGGTACTTGCACGAGCGAACCACGGGTTGGTTGAAGGCGCTCGAGGATTTTTTGGATTGCGTCCCGAGTGCGGTTGGAGAGGTCGGCCTAGACCGATGGAAACCGGATTTGCCGTACGATCATCAGGAAGAAATGTTCCTGGCCCAGCTCAAGGTCGCTGCTGAACGCAACCTGCCGGTGAGTATCCACTGCCTGCAAACGTGGGGACGACTGCATGATTTGCTCCGTGAACATGCGCGCCCGACAAAGGGTTTCGTGCTGCATAGTTTCGGCGGACCAGCGGAGATGATTCCCGCATTCGCCAAACTCGGCGCCTATTTCAGCTTTCCCGGTTACTTTCTGCACGAACGCAAGCAACGTCAGCGTGAAGC
>Ga0207702_10005925_pt1 | contig 10618 bp, 8 predicted proteins | sample KBSCornC62_FD_184302 | JGI IMG/M metagenome (GOLD analysis project Ga0207702, IMG submission 184302) | Corn rhizosphere microbial communities from Kellogg Biological Station, Michigan, USA - KBS Corn C6-2 (SPAdes) (version 2) | ecosystem: Host-associated > Plants > Roots > Rhizosphere > Soil ...
GTCGGGCCGCGGCTGCGGGTCTTGGGGCGTGGGGGTTGAGCTGAGGGGCGGCTGACGCGGCGGCGCACGACGCGGCGGCGGCTGTTGCTGCTGCTGAGGATAGCCGGGGGGTGTCCGGATCTCCGGCTGTTGCGGCGGCGGGAAGGCCTGGTCGAGCTCCTGCTGGGTCGGCTCGCCCGTCCCGTCCGGACGCACCATCGGCTGCTGCTGCGGATAGCCCGGCTCCTGCGGCATCGGCGTGCCGAGCGGCATGCCATTCTCGTCGACCATCGGCGTCATGCTGTTGGCATCGATCGCCTCGTCGCCGTAGATTTCCTCTTCCGGGGTGAGCTGCCAGTCGGGCATCGGGACCTGCGTCTCGAATTGCTCGACCGGCCGATTCGCGACCGCAACGATCATGAAGTCGTGGAACGCGCGGGCTGGAGCGGTGCCGCCCTGGAGCCCGGGAACCGTGCGCGCATCGTCGCGGCCCATCCATACGCCGGTGGTGAGCCCGCTCGAAAAGCCGATGAACCAGCCGTCCTTGTTGGATTGCGTCGTTCCGGTCTTGCCCGCCACCGGCCTCCCGATCTGCGCCGCGCGGCCCGTGCCCGACAGCACCGCCGATTGCAGAAGATCGGTCATCTCCGCCGCGACCCACGGCGCGACCAGCACCCGGTCCTCGCCATTGTCGTGTTGATAGAGCAAGCGGCCGTCCGCCGTGACGACGCGGCGGATCGCATAGGGCGTAACCGCGACCCCCTTGTTCTGGACCGAGGCGAAGGCCTGGGTCATGTCGATCAGCCGGACGTCGCTGGTTCCCAGGACCATCGACGGGAAAGTGGAGATCGGGCTCGTGATTCCGAACCGGCGAGCCATGTCGGCGATCGTCGAAAAGCCGAGCTGGGCGCCGATCTTGGCGCTGATCGTGTTGATCGACCGCGAGAAGGCCTCGCGCAACGACACCGGCCCGAGATTGGTGCGGTTGGCGTTGCGCGGGCTCCAGCCGCCGATGGTCACCGGCTCGTCGACGATCGTATCGGTCGGCTTCATCCCAGATTCGAGCGCCGACAGATAGACGAACAGCTTGAACGCGGACCCGGGCTGCCGCTCCGCCTGCGTCGCTCGGTTGTAGATGGAGGAGACATAGTCCTTGCCGCCCACCATCGCCCGAACCGCCCCGTCACGATCGATCGCCACCAGCGCGCCCTGGGCGCCGTCGGGGGCATTGGCGCGGATCGCCTTGTCGGCTGCGACCTGCATTCCCGGGTCGAGCGTGGTCCAGACGTCGATCGGGTCGGTCGTCTGATCGATCAGCGTGTCGAGCTGCGGCAGCGCCCAATCGGTGAAGTAGCGGACGCTGTTGTTGCTCGTCGTTTGCTCGATTCGGATTTTCGCCGGGTCGACAGCGGCCGCCTCTTCAGGCGAGATGAAGCCGTTGCGCGCCATGGTCTGGAGCACGACTCCCGACCGGTTGCGCGCCGCCTCCACGTCGGCCGTCGGGGAATAATTCGACGGCGCCTTGACCAGGCCGGCGATGATCGCCGCCTCGCCCAGGCTCAGATGATCCGCGCCGTGGCCGAAGAATTTGCGCGACGCGGCATCGATTCCGTAGGCGCCGCCGCCGAAATAGACGCGATTGAGGTAGAGTTCGAGAATCTGGTCCTTGCTGAACTTGCGCTCGAGCGCGAGCGCGAGGATCGCTTCCTTCACCTTCCTCAGCACGTTCCGGTTGTTGGTGAGGAAGATGTTGCGCGCGAGCTGCTGCGTAATCGTCGACGTCGCGCTGACCCGGTGATTCTTGAGCACCGCGGAGCCGACGGCCCGAGCGATCCCGATCGGATCGACGCCAATATGGCTGCGGAAGCGCCGGTCCTCGGTCGAAATCATCGCCGCCCGCATCTCGGGCGGGATCTGGTCGTACGTAAGCCAGCGGCCGAAGCTCGGGCCCATTTCCACCAGCACCTGCCCGTTCGCGGCGCGCACCCGAATCATCTGGCCGAGATCCGAACGCTTGGTCAGCTGGGAGTAGCTCGGCAAATAGGCGCTCGCGACCGCGACCGCGACGACCAGCGCGAGGAGGCCGAGCAACGCCGCATAGGCGAGCGCCTTGAGGACGCTCATCAGTCTCGAATTCCGGGGAGGGTTAGAGCGCGCACGGGCCATTCAGTCGGATTGGATAGAAAGGTGCGCATCGCGCGACAATAGGCGGGCAGCTTGGGCGTTCCTTGTTCGATTGCAGTTCGCGGCCCAGCGCTGCCGGTCCGAACGTTAGCCCTGGATTAACCCTGTTTTAGCCTGTCCGCGATACGGGCATAGGCATGGGCGCACTGAAGCTCCTTCCGATGGCCCTGGCGGCGGCCACTCTGGCGGCGGCATCGCCGGCGCTTGGTCAGTGTCGCCTGTGCGACAAACCCACAACCGCACTCACCCAATCGAGCGAGGACGCGGGCCTTGAGCTCCAGATTCAAACCAACCTGGATTTCGACCGGCTGATCGTCGGCGGCTCCGGTCAGGGCGCCGCTTTGGTTCGCCCCGACAGTTCGACCGCTGCCCAAGGTGCGGTGGGAATGATCAGCCCAAGAGCGATGGTGGGGTCGGCGTTGATTCACGGCGAATCGGGCAAGGTCGTGAGGGTGGAACTGCCCCGTCGAATCGATCTCTATTCGACGAGCGGCGATGGCCGGATCACGGTCGATGACGTGACCAGCGATCTCCCCTCTCTTCCGCGTCTCGATTCGGCCGGGAACCTGACGTTCCACTTCGGGGGCCGGGTAACCGTCACCGGCGATGCGGACGGAGACTATCGCGGAGACCTGCCGATCACGATCGAATATCCATGAACGCGCGCGGGTGAGGATCGCAGCCGTTTCGGCTGAATAACTAAGTCCGGATTAACCATTCCCTTGAGGGAAGCCGTAAGCGGCTAGGGTTAATAGCGGCGCCACGGGTGACCGAACCACGGTCGGGCAGCCGGATCTTAGACCAGTGGGGAAAATTGCAAATGAATAAGCTTCTGATCTCCGCCGGTGCGCTCGCCGCGCTGGCTCTCAGCAATCCGGCTCTGGCCGCGACCTCGAACCAGGCACAGGGCCATGCGACCGTCAACATCGTGTCGCCGCTCACCCTGACCAAGGTTGCCGGTGCCGATCTCGACTTCGGAACGATCGTCGGTCCGTTCAACGGCGAGGTGATCGAAGTCACCTCGGCCGGCACCCGCCTGCCCTGCCCGGCCACGGTGACCTGTTCGGGCACCACCGTCGGCGCGGCGCAGTTCACGGTGACGGGAACGCCGAGCCAGAACCTGCAGCTGACCGTGGATCCGAGCGTCACGCTGACGGGTCCGGGCGCGAGCATGACCGTTGACCTGACGGGCGACCTGCCTGCCTCGCTTGCGACGGATGCCAGCGGCAACGCGGCGTTCGGCGTCGGCGGCAAGCTGACGATCCCGGCGGGTGAGGCCGACGGCGTTTACGCCGGCGACTTCGCCGTCCAGGTCGACTACCAGTAAGCGTATCCCGGCCGCGCCTCGCGGCGCTGCTGAACGAGGGGCCGTCGGCACTGCTGGCGGCCTCTTTTTTGTGCATTGAACAGCCATGGTTGACCGAAAATCAACCATTTTGGTCGAAAGAGCTGCGTTGCTCCTTAGCAGCCGAAAGCTCGAGAGATGACCCGGAACGTTCGACAAATACTGCTGCTCCTCTCCACGGCCGGCATGGCCGTGCCGGCGCACGCCGTCTCGCAAACCGTCACGGTCAAGGCTTCCGTGGTGAAGCCGCTGACGTTGACCGCGGTCCAGGGTCTCGATCTCGGCACCTTCACTCTGCAACCGGGCACCTGGTCGAATGCCGTGGTCGGGATTTCAAAGACCGGCACGTTCACGTGCAACGCGAACGTCACCTGCACGGGAGCACCGCAAGTCGCTCAGTTCACGGTGAGTGGCACCAACAACCAGACGGTGAAGGTCACCGCGCCAAACGTCACGCTCGTGAACCAGGCGGACTCCAGCCAGACGCTCGTGCTGACGGTGGACGCTCCGGCAACGATCGCCCTCCCGAACTCGGGAACCAAGGGCGTCGACTTCAACATCGGGGGCACGCTGACGCTCAACTCGACCACCGCGGACGGCAATTACTCGGGCATTTTGAACGTCACTGTCGATTATCAGTGATCCAAGCCCCTTCTCAGGGCGAATTTCCAATCATGGTTGACCGAAAATCAACCATTCCAGAGCAAAGACGAAAGCGATCGCTTCCGAAGGAAGCAAGATGGGGGATCGCCGGATGTTTGCTTTGACCAGGAAGATCGCGCCGCTCGCGCTCGCGGCCGCAATGATCGCGGGATTGCCGGGACCGGCGACTGCCGGTGTGGGCGATTTGCTCGTCGCTCCAACGCGGGTCGTGCTCGACGGCCGGCATGGCACTGAGATCATCCTCAACAATATCGGTGACGAGCCCGCCACCTATCGCATCTCCGTCGAATTCCGCCGGATGACTCCGGAGGGCACGCTCGTCGACGTCGCCGATCCCAATGCCGAGGAGAAGGCGGCCGCCGACATGATCGTTTATGCGCCGCGCCGGGTCACCCTGGCGCCGCATCAGCCGCAGAGCATCCGTATCGCCGCCCGGCCGCCGCAGGGCCTTCCGGACGGCGAATATCGAGTCCACCTGCTGTTCCGCGCCATTCCGCAGCCGATTCCGGTCGCCAAGGACGCGCCCTCCGCGGGGAGCGGCCTCAGCTTTCAGCTGATCCCCGTCTACGGCGTCACGATCCCGGTGATCGTCCGCCTCGGCAACCTCGAGGCCAAAGCCGCGATCTCCAACGTCGAGCTCGAGAAGAAGGACGGTAGGTCTTTGATTTCTCTCAACCTTAGCCGCTCCGGCGAGCGTTCGACCTTCGGTGAGGTCCGGGTGCTGAAGGCCGGCGTCAAGGATCCGATCGCGGTCCAAAAGGGCGTTGCCGTCTATACCGAAATCGGCTCGCGCCATGTCGCGATCCCGCTCGACGGCAGCTACACGGGCGAAGTCGCGGGACCGGTCACCGTGCAATATCTCGAGACATCGCGCGACGGCATTCAGAAGCTCGCCGAAACGCAGGCGGTCCTTCGGTAAGCCAGGGCGAGGCTGAAAGGTCCTAACCCGTGTCCGCCGGCCGGATCGCGTGGCTGCGCAAAGCGCTGTTGCTGCTGGTGCTCTCCGCCGGCAGCGTCGGCGCATCGGCGCCCGCCCCGAGCGCGGCGGCCTGGACCGCCAATCCCGACGACCAGTTCCTCCTCGATGTCGATATCCACCAATACCGTCTCGGCGACGGCGTGCGCGCCTACAACACGCCCGAAGGCACGTGTGTCGTCTTAGGCGACTTTTTGACGGCGCTCGACGTGCCGATGCACATCGATTTGTCGGCCAAGAAGGCGAGCGGCTGGGCGTTCAAGGAATCCAACAGGATTACAATCGATTACGGCGCCGGAGCCGCGAGTTACGCGACGAAGAGCGAGCCGATCGCGCCGGGGACCATCCGCGAAACCCCCGACGGCTGGTGCGTCCAGACGAGCGCGCTGGCGCGCTGGTTCGGGATCGGCGTGACTCCGATGACGGCCGGCTCGGCGCTACTCCTCAAGTCGGATACGAAGCTCCCGGTTGAGCTCGCGATGGAGCGTGAAGCGCGGGCGGCTCAAATCAAGCCCGCGAAATTCGACCTGTCGGGCCTGCCCCAGGTGCGCATCCCCTACCGGATGTGGCGCGCCCCGGCCCTCGATTTCGTCGTCAGTGCCGGCGTCACCTACCGCGCCAGCGACGGCGTGCGGGTCGATCGCCAGTCATCGGTCTATGCCGCGGGCGAGATCGCCCATTTGTCCTACGATGCGCAGATCACGACGAACCAGCACGGACTTCCGACGGCCTTGCGCCTGCGCGCCTATCGCTCGGACCCCGACGGAGGCCTGCTCGGTCCAGCGAAGGCGACGCACTTTGGGTTCGGGGATGTTGAGGGTTACGACGATAAGTTGACCGGCTCGTTGGCCTTCGGCCGGGGCGCGGTGATCACCAACCGTCCGTTGACGGCCCAGACCGCGTTCGACCAAAGCCGGTTCGAAGGCGATCTTCCAAGCGGATGGGAAGCCGAGCTGTATCGCAACGACGAGTTGCTGGCCTTCGCCAAGCCGACATCCGATCAGCGCTATGCCTTTGATAACGTGCAACTCCTCTACGGGGAAAACCGGATCAGGATCGTTCTTTACGGTCCCCAGGGGCAAATCCGAACGCGCGAAGAACTGGTCAATGTCGGCCAGGACAACGCGCCGCCCGGCAAGACCTGGTACTGGGCGGGCGTGAACGAGCCCGGCCGCGACATGGTCGGCCTCGAAAAACCTCCGGATTCCAGCGAATTGCCCAAGGCGCAGGCAACGCTGGCACTCGAACACGGCCTCGACGATCGAACGTCGGTGGCCGCGCTCGCGCGCATGATGCTGATTGGCGACCAGCGGGTGACCTTTGTCGAGGGCTCGGTGCGTCGCTCGGTGGGGCTTGCCCTGATCGAAGCGGGGGCCTCGCGCGAATCCAACGGTGGAACCGCCGCCCGCGCGCAGATTCTCGGCAAGATCGGACCTGTGAACGTCAACGCGCAAGCCCTTATCGCGAACGATTTTCATTTGCAGGGGTTGACGACACTCGAGACGCTGCACGACTACAGCCTCGCGCTCGACACGCCCTTCAAGGCGGGGCGCATCGTCCTTCCCGCGCACGCGGACGTGCACCTCACCGAGCGCCCGAATGGCACTCGGGAAGTCGACGCGGCGGCGCGGCTTTCAGCGCAGCTCGACCGGTTCGATCTTGGCTCGGAGCTTCAATACCGCCGGCAATCCACGCCCGGTCAATCCGCGGCGACCCAGCTCACCATGAACCTGATCGGCAGCGGCCGAATTCATGATATTCGCCTGCGCGGGACCGGCAGCTTCGATTTCGCCCCCTCCTCAAGATTCCGCTCGGCGGAGATCGACGCATATTGGTCGGCGAGCGACAATGTCGATTGGGAGGGCGATCTCGTTTACGACGCGCTCGAGCATCGCGCGCGGGCCAGGATGTCCCACATCCGCCGGTTCAGCACGATGGCGGTCGCACTGACCGGCGAGGCGGCTTCGGACGGGTCCGTGGCATTCGGCCTCAATCTTAACTTCTCGCTCGACCCGCAGCATGGCTTCAGCCTGTCGCGGCAGCCGCTCGCCCAGGCCGGCGAAGTGCACGCGGTCGTCTATCGCGATCTCAACGATAATGGCGTGCGCGATGCCAACGAGCCGCTCGAGAAAGGCGCCCTCGTCACCACCGGAATGAGGCAGGCGGAGCGTCCCACCGACGGCCAGGGATCGGTGATCGTCGGCGGCCTCTCTCCGTTCCAGCCGATCACCGTGGGCCTCGACGAAACCAGCCTTGCCGATCCCATGCTTGTGCCGAAAAAGGCGCTGCAGGTCGTCGTCCCGCGCCCCGGCGTTCCGGCCGAGGTCCAGATCGGGCTTGTCGGCGGCGGCGATATCGAAGGCTCGCTGGTCAAGAGCGGTGGTTTGGGCTTCGAGGGCGTCGATCTCGAGCTCGTTGACTCCGCCGGCAAGGCGGTCGCCAAAACCCGCACCGATTTCGACGGATTCTTCCTGTTCGATCGCGTCGCCTACGGCTCATACACGATCCGGGTCGACAGCCAGTCGGCGACCGCGGCCAAAATCCAGCGAGAGCTCGGGGTCAATCTTCAGGTCACGCCGGACAAGTCGATCGTCCGCCTCGGATCGATCAAGGCGACACCGCAGCCGCAGATGGCGTCTGCCGCGCTCGCTCCGGCAGCGCCCTAAGTCACGCAAATTCCGGGATTTTGAGTACGAGGTCCAGCATGTCCCCGGCATGCCGGCCGGGAGTGCTGGTGCGGTCGAGAAGACTCGAACTTCCACGGCCTTTCGGCCACAGCGACCTCAACGCTGCGCGTCTACCAGTTCCGCCACGACCGCACGTCATGTTGATGAGCCGGCTTGGAGCGCCGGCACTGGCAAGGCGCGGCCCCTAGCAAAGCGACTTTCGCGGCGCAATGCCGCGCTCGCCCGGCCAATCCGGTCCATAATGGCACAATCCTTAAAGCGGCGTTTACCATTATGAACAAAGACCGTTATGGCATCACGCCATGTTGCTTCTCGCCGCCTCCGCCGCGTTCGTTTCCGCCGCTCCCGCAACCGTGGGGCCGCGGCCGGCCGTTGCCGAGGCGCGCGTGAGCGTCCGGATCATCTCGGGAGTTCGGCTGAAGCTCGACGGAAGCGCCAACCGCGACGTGCCCGCGGCGCATGAAGCTGTGGTTCATACCGACGGCAAAGCCCATGGGGCTCGTCTGATCGAATTCGAGTGAGTGGCGCTTAGCCGTTTCCTGAGCCGAGGCTGATCGTCAGCTCGTCGCCGCCCGGGGGTACATTCACTTCCGCACTATTGAAGCTCGCGCTCGCGCCCGCCGGAAGCGAGCGTGCCGGAGGAGCGATCGTCCAGCTGTAGACGATCTTCCCAGCCTTGGTCTTGAGCTGCGCCTGGAGCGGCGGAACGCTTTGTTCCTTGCTCGTGGGATTGATCACCCGGCCCGTGACGGTGAGAAGCTCATTTCCGCTTTCGAGCCGCTGGCGATCCATATGCGTCGTCACCAGCGCGAGCGGGCTTGTTCCCGCCGCGCCGAGGCCCAGCTCGGCCTTCCACTGCGGCGGCGCAAGGAACCAGAAGGCTGCTGCGACTGCGATCACGAGGATGGCGACGATCAGCACCGTCAGGAGAGCGCTGCGCTTGCGCGGCTGCTCCTCGTCCGGTGCTGCGAAGGGACTGAACTCGTCGTCCTGCGGCTCAGCCTGAGGCGGCTCCCGATAGTCTTCGGACCCCACGGGGGCGGGCTCGTCCTTGCGGGTAATATCGAACTGGGCGTTCGAGTAAGTGCCCGAGTCCGCCTCTTGCTCCTCTGGAAGGGCGTCCACTGAAGGCTCCTGGGCCTCCTCGAACGACGTTTCCTCGAATGCGCGCTCTTCCAGCTCCGGGCCGCTGCGCGGCTCGATCAGCGTAGCCTCGGCAACGCTTTCCTCATCGTCATGCACCGTCTCCGGCTCCGGAGCGGCGGCGGTCGCCTCAGGCTGCAGCTCCTCCACTTCGCCAGCAACCCCTTCGGGATCCTGGTGCCAGTGATGCTTGCACGCGGTACACCGAACCTGCCGGCCGCCGGGCGGAATTGCGCCGTCCTTCACCACATATTGAGTGCCGCAGCTTGGGCAGGTCAGGATCATTGCTGCAAAAGCCCTCTTCCGGGACGCCGAGCGCACGGTAAACAGGAATGATTGGGGATTGGCAAGGCGCGCGGCCTTGCCGGGTGCACGGGCGAGAAACGGGGAGGACGCACAAGCTGCCAGCGATCGCCGAATTCGACAGCGTCGGCCTGCGCTACGGCACGGGTGGCGAAGTGCTGCGCGATCTCGACTTCCGGCTCGGGGGTGGCGGCCTCTATTTCCTCACCGGCCCCTCGGGAGCGGGCAAGACCTCGCTTCTGAAACTCCTCTATCTCGCGCAGAGGCCGACCCGCGGCCGGATCCGCTTGTTCGGCGAGGAGCTCTGTGAGGCCCCGAGGGAAGCGCTGCCGATGTTCCGCCGCCGGATCGGCGTGGTCTTCCAGGATTTCCGTCTCGTCCGCCACCTCTCCGCATTCGACAATGTCGCGCTTCCACTGCGGGTCGCCGGTGCTCGCGAGGAAGAAGTGGAGGGGCCGGTGCGCGAAATGCTCGCCTGGGTCGGGCTCGCCGACCGCGCAAGCGCCCGGCCCGCGACCCTGTCCGGCGGCGAGCAGCAGCGCGTCGCGATTGCGCGAGCGGTCATTAACCGCCCGGAACTGCTGGTGGCCGACGAGCCAACCGGAAACGTCGATGCGGAAATGGCCAAGCGCCTCATGCATTTGTTTACGGCTCTCAACCGGCTCGGGACGACTGTCGTGGTTGCAACCCACGACATCGGCCTGATCAGCGCGGTGCCGGGCGCGCAGCTGATCCGGCTCGAGAATGGCGGCCTGGTCGATCCCACGGGCGCCCTCCGCAACCCTCCGCGGTCGCCGGTGACGGACAAGTGATGTTGGGCTGGCTCTTCCCATCGTCCGCCGACGCGCGGCTCCTTGATACCGGGCGGCTGCGCGGGCCGACGCCGTGGGTGATCGCGATCATGAGCTTCTCCATCATGATCATCGCCGCGACCGGCCTCGCGCTGGCGAGCACCGCCGGCGTCCTGACGCGGGCCATTGAGGCGCGCTACTCGGTCCAGGTTCCGAACGGCGGGAACAATCTCGATGCGATGGTCGCGGCCATCCGATCGTCGCCCGGAGTAACTTCCGTCGAGCCGGTCCCCGAGCAGGATATGCGCAAGACGCTCGAACGTTGGCTCGGCCAGGAAGCGCAGAGCCAGGACCTGCCCGTGCCGGCCCTGGTCAATTTCAACGCGCGTGCCGGCACGAATATCGGCGCGATCCAGCGACGGGTCCAGACGATTGCGCCCGGAGCACGAATCTCGGCGCATCGCGAAACTCTGGCGCCGCTGCTGCGCTCGCTCTCCGTGCTTCAGTGGGTCGCGTGCGGCCTCGTCCTGCTGCTCAGCGTCGCGGC
>Ga0207702_10005926_pt1 | contig 10618 bp, 8 predicted proteins | sample KBSCornC62_FD_184302 | JGI IMG/M metagenome (GOLD analysis project Ga0207702, IMG submission 184302) | Corn rhizosphere microbial communities from Kellogg Biological Station, Michigan, USA - KBS Corn C6-2 (SPAdes) (version 2) | ecosystem: Host-associated > Plants > Roots > Rhizosphere > Soil ...
CGTGATCAGCGGGTCCACGTACACGCAGCTCACCGACGAGCAGCAGCAGGTGCTGCGAACGCTGCCGGTGGACGGGCGCTCGTACACCCGGGATCTCGGCGGCGAGCTTGGCGACTACCGGCTGCGTGCGGTGCGAGCGCCGGACGGGGACGTCTCGATCGCCGGGCTTCCGCTGTCCGGCGTGCACGACACGGTGACCCGGCTGGCGATGATCATCGCCGCGGTCGCGGCCGCCGGCCTGCTGCTCGCCGCGGTCGCCGGCGCGCTGATCGTCCGGCTGACCCTGCGCCCGCTGCGCCGGGTCGCCGCCACCGCGACCAGGGTCTCCGAGCTGCCGCTGCACCGGGGAACCGTCGAGCTTTCCGAGCGTGTCCCGGACGCCGACACCGACCCGCGCACCGAGGTCGGCCAGGTCGGTGCCGCGCTGAACCGGATGCTCGGGCACGTCTCGGCCGCGCTCACCGCCCGGCAGGAGAGCGAGACGCGGGTCCGGCAGTTCGTCGCCGACGCCAGCCACGAGCTGCGTACCCCGCTGGCCTCGATCCGCGGGTACGCCGAGCTCTCCCGCCGCGGCCGGGAGCCGGTGCCGGCCGACGTCGCGTACGCGCTCGGGCGGGTCGAGTCGGAGAGCACCCGGATGACCGGCCTGGTCGAGGACCTCCTGTTGCTGGCGCGGCTGGACAACGGCCGCGCGGTCGCGCACGGGCCGGTCGACCTGAGCCGGCTGGTGGTCGACGCGGTCAGCGACGCGCGGGCCGCCGGCTCCGACCACAACTGGGCGCTCGACCTGCCGGCCGAGCCGGTCGAACTGGTCGGCGACGCCGACCGGCTGCACCAGGTCGTGGTCAACCTCCTCGGCAACGCCCGCGCGCACACCCCGGCCGGCTCGACCGTCACCGTCGGACTGTCCACTGAGGACGGATCTGTCCTGCTGCGAGTGTCCGACGACGGGCCCGGGATCCCGGCCGAGCTGCTGCCGCGCGTGTTCGAGCGGTTCGCCCGCGGCGACGGCTCCCGGTCCCGGGCGGCCGGCAGCACCGGCCTCGGGCTGGCCATCGTGTCGGCGGTCGCGGACGCGCACGACGGCACGGTCGTGGTGGACAGCTCCCCCACCGGCACCACGTTCACCGTCCGCCTGCCCGCTACCGGCCTGCCGGTCGAGGACGGCCCAGCCCGCTGACGCCGACCCGGTCCGCCCCGGCGGCTGACGTGCGACCACGAACGGGCATGCTGGTGCAGTGACCCGCAGCGACGTGGTGATCGGGGTCGACCTCGGCACCACCAGCACCAAGGCCGTCGCCTTCGACACCGGCGGCCGCCAGTTGGCGAGCGCGTCGGCCGGCTACCCGCTGGCCGAGCCGCACCCGGGCTGGGCCGAGCAGGACCCGGCACAGATCCTCGACGCGGTGCTCGACACGGTCCGGTCGGTGGTGTCCGAAGTGGATGGTCCGGTCGCCGGGCTGTCGTTCAGCTCGGCGATGCATACGCTGATCGGGCTCGACGCCGCCGGAGACCCGCTCACTCCGTCGCTGTCGTGGGCCGACTCCCGGGCTGCCGAGCAGGCCGACCGGCTGCGTGCCGGGCCGGACGGCCTGGCGCTGCACCAGCGCACCGGAACGCCGATACACCCGATGGCGCCGCTGCCGAAGCTGATGTGGTTCCGCGAGGAGCAGCCGGAGCTCTTCGCCCGGGTGGCGTGCTGGGCCGGCATCAAGGACTACGTGCTGTCCCGGATGTGTGGCGAGCTCGTCATCGACCAGTCGGTGGCGTCAGGGACCGGCCTGCTCGACCTCGGCACGCTGTCCTGGGACGCCCAGGCGCTGCGGCTGGCCGGCATCGGGCCCGGGCGGCTGCCGGAGCTGGTGCCGGCCACGACCGTGCTGCCCGGGCTGTCGCCCGCGGTCGCCGACCGGCTCGGACTGCCGCCGGCCACACCGGTGATCGCCGGTGCCGGCGACGGGCCGCTGGCCAACCTCGGCCTCGGCGCGGTGCACCCTGGCGTCGCGGCGTGCTCGATCGGCACCAGCGGCGCGCTGCGCGTGACCGTCGAGCGGCCGGCGATCGACCCGCGCGGCGGCGTGTTCTGCTACCTGCTGACCGAGGACCGGTGGGTGGTCGGCGGCGCGATCAACAACGGCGGCATCGTGCTCGAGTGGGCCGGGACGGCGCTCGCGCCCGATCTCGGCGACCACCCGGCCGAGGCGCTGCTCGACCTGGCGGGGCGGGTGCCGCCGGGCTCGGGCGGCCTGGTCATGCTGCCGTACCTGCTGGGCGAACGGGCGCCGCACTGGAGCGGCCTGTCGCTCGGCGCGTACGTCGGGCTGACCCGGGAGCACCGGCGCGAGCACCTGATCCGGGCCGCGATCGAGGGAGTCTGCCTGCAGCTCGCGTTGGTGCTCGACTCGATGCGGGCCGCCGGCAACGAGGTGCACGAGGTGCGCGCGACGGGCGGGTTCGCGCGCAGCCCGCTGTGGCGGCAGATCCTCGCCGACGCGCTCGGTCTCGACATCCGGTTCCCGGCCGGGCACGAGGGGTCTGGGTTCGGCGCGGCCCTGCTCGGCATGCGTGCGCTCGGCCTGGTCGGCTCCCTCGACGTCGCCGCGGACCTGGTCCGGATCGAGGACACGGTCCGGCCGGACCCGTCCGCCGCGGCCGTGTACGCGGCGCTGCGGCCGGTCTTCTCCGACCTGTACGACGCGCTGGTGCCGACGTTCCGCTCGCTGCACGGCCTGTCCGGCCCGCTGCCGGTCGGCTAACCCCGCGCGCGGGACTAGCCCACCAGCGCAGCGGCGGTGTCCGCGTCGGCCGGCAGGAACGCCTCGATGCTGAGCTCCGCGGCGGTGATGTCGAGCGCGGTGCCGAACGTGGTGACCGTGCTGAGGAAGGCCAGCTCCCGCCCGCCCAGCCGGATCCGCAGCGGTACCGCGACCGCGTGGTCGGGGCCGACCGGCTCGGTGCCGCCGGGATAGCCGGTCAGCTCGTGCAGCAGCTCGGCCAGTCCCACGTCGCCGGCCGCCGCGGCCTCCCGGCCCAGCCGGCCGAGCACGTGCCCCCGCCACTGGGCCAGGTTCACGATGTGCGGGGCCAGCCCGTCCGGGTGCAGGGACAGCCGCAGCACGTTCACCGGCGGCTCGCGCAGGTGCGGCGCCGCCGCCGCGGTGAGCGGTGCTACGCCGGCGTTGGCCGCGACCAGGTTCCAGCCCCGGTCGACGACCAGCGCCGGGTACGGCTCGTACCCCGACAGGATCGCCGCGACCGCCTCCCGGACCGGCGTCATCGCCGGGTCGTCCAGCGCGCGGCGCGGGTACGACGGGGCGAAGCCGGCGGCCAGCAGCAGCGGGTTGCGGTCTCGCAGCGGCACGTCGAGCCGCTCGGCCAACCGGAGCACCATCTCCCGGCTCGGCCTCGACCGGCCGGTCTCCAGGAAGCTGACGTGGCGGGCCGACACGTCGGCCGCGATCGCCAGGTCGAGCTGGCTGACCCGGCGCCGCTGCCGCCACTCCCGCAGCAGCGCGCCGAACGCCGGTCGCTCCGCAGTCCGCCCGCCCACCCAGCGCACGGTATCCCGCCCGGCCGGACCAGAGGTGGCCCGGCCGGGCGCGAGCGCGGTCATCTGATCAGGCGGCCGGCAGGTCGCCGAAGAAGCCGGTGATGCTGTGCAGCCGGCCGTCCTCCGCGAGCTGGCCCACGTCCGTACCGGCCAGCGCGACGGCGCCGTCCGGGCCGACCAGCTCCCAGCCGACCCGGAACCGGTCGTGGTGCGCGTCGACGGCGGAGGCGCGCCGGAACCGGTGTCCGGGGAACTGGCCCTGCAGCGTGCCGTGCATCTCGCTGATCCCGGCGTGGCCGGACGCGGCCAGCGGCGGGTCGGTCAGCGTGCCGTCCGGCGCCCAGACCTGCTCGACCAGCTCGGCCCGCCGCGCCGGGTCGGTCTCGTTCCAGGCCGCCAGGTAGGTGTCCACAGTGGCCGTCAGGTCGCTCATCGCGGTCTCCCTTCGCTCGTGTTCGATGGCGACCACTGTGACCGCCCGGAGGACGCCGCGCGATTACCTCGGAGGTAGTGCCGGAGCGACTGTCCACAGTGGATAAAGGATGCGTCGCGTTGCCGTCGGGCCCTAGGGTCGGGCCATGTCCTACCCAGAACCGCGCTACCTCGGCGACACCGGTCGGACCAGTGCGACGGCCCGTCCTGCCGGTGCGAAGCCTGAGCTGATCCTGCCGGCCACGAACGTCCACTACCTGGCGACCGGCGCCACCACCGGCGGCGACTTCGGTCTCTACCGCTGGGAGATGACCGGCCCGCCGACCGGCCCGGCGCCGCACTTCCACCGCTCCATCACCGAGTCGTTCTACGTGCTGTCCGGCACCGTCCGCCTCTACGACGGGAACGAGTGGACCGACGCCACCGCGGGCGACTACCACTTCGTCCCGCCGGGCGGCATCCACGCGTTCCGCAACGACTCCGGCGAGCCGGCCTCGATGCTGCTGCTGTTCACCCCGGGCGCGCCGCGGGAGGCGTACTTCGAGGGGCTGGCCGAGCTGGGCGCCTCCGGCCGGCAACCGACCCAGGAGGAGATGACCGAGTTCTACCGGCAGCACGACCAGTTCATGGTCTGAGCCGGGGCGCCAGGTCTACGGGTGCCGGCTCGCGCCCAGGATCCTCGGCCGCCGTCCATCGGCAGCGTCGCGATCCACCGCCCGCCACCGGTCACCACGTACGCGTCCATGTGACGATCATCGTCGGGCGTTGTGCCGGGCGGGTGGGACAGGGTAGGCACCTGCCCATGCAGGCAGTCGTGTACACGCGCAACGGTGACCCGGACGTCCTCGAGCTGGTCGACCGGGAGGTGCCCGAGCCGGGCCCGGGTGAGGTCCGGGTCCGGGTGGCGGCGTCCGGGGTGAACCCGACCGACTGGAAGTCCCGGCGCAACAACCCGATCCCGGCCGGATTCCAGGTCCCCGACCAGGACGGGTCCGGTGTGGTGGACGCCGTCGGCAACGGTGTCGATCCGGCCGTCCTGGGCGAGCGGGTCTGGCTGTGGGAGGCGGCGCACCAGCGGCCGTGGGGTACGGCCGCCGAGTATTCGGTCGTGCCGCAGCGGAAGGCCGTGCTGCTGCCGGCGAACGCGTCATTCCAGCTGGGCGCCTGCCTCGGCGTGCCGTTCCTGACCGCGCACCGCTGCCTCACGCTCGGCGAGTCGATGCCCGATCGGCTGGACCAGGGCGCGCTGACCGGTAAGACCGTGCTCGTCCAGGGCGGCGCCGGCGCCGTCGGCAACGCGGCGATCCAGCTGGCCAAGTGGGCCGACGCGCGGGTCATCACGACCGTGAGCAGCCCGGAGAAGGCCCAGCTCGCGGCCGGGGCCGGAGCGGACGACATCGTCAACTACCGGACCCAGGACGTGCCGACCGAGGTGCACAAGATCGTCCCGCACGGAGTGGACACGATCGTCGAGGTCTCGGTGGCCCGCAACGCCGAGATCGACGCGCAGGTCATCGGCATGCACGGAGCGGTCGCGATCTACGCCGACGACGGCGGGGCCACCATGACCATCCCGATCCGACCCATGATGGGGCCGAACGCGCGCTGGCAGTTCGTGCTCGTGTACACCGAGCCGAACGCGGCCAAGGGTGCCGCGATCGAGGACATCAACGCCGCGGTCGCGGACGGCGCGGTCCGGATCGGTCCGGGCGCCGGGCTGCCCATCCACCACTTCTCGCTGGCCGAGGCGGCCAAGGCGCACGCGGCGGTCGAGCAGGGCGTCACCGGCAAGGTCCTCATCGGCGTCGCCGACCTCTGACCCGTACGGCGACATCCGGTGCGGGATCCGCACGGGCCCGTCCGGCCGCCGGGTTCTGTCGGCGGCGGCTGGCAGAGTGGTCGCCATGGACACCAACGGGGTGGCGGAGCGGCAACTGGCCGCCGTGCTCGCGGCGACGGCCGGTCCGGCCGCGACGCCGCGGCCGGACCAGGTCGAGGCCGTCGCCGCGCTGGTGGCCGGGCGGCGGGTGCTGCTCGTACAGGCGACCGGCTGGGGCAAGTCGGCGGTCTACTGGGCGGCCACCGCCGCGCTGCGGGAGGCCGGCCGCGGCCCGACGCTGGTCATCTCGCCGCTGCTCGCGCTGATGCGCGACCAGGTCAGCGCGGCCGAGCGGTCCGGCCTGCGGGCGGCCACGGTCAACTCGGCCAACGTGGCCGACTGGCAGCCGGTCTTCGACGCGCTCGGCGCCGACGAGCTCGACGTGCTCCTGGTCTCGCCCGAGCGGCTGGCCAACCCGAGGTTCGCCGACACGGCGCTGCCGCTGCTGGCCAAGACCGGCCTGCTGGTGGTCGACGAGGCCCACTGCATCTCCGACTGGGGCTTCGACTTCCGGCCCGACTACCAGCGGCTGACCCACCTGCTCGCCGCGACCGCGCCGGGCAGCCCGGTGCTGGCGACAACGGCCACGGCCAACGCCAGGGTCACCGCCGACGTCGCCGCCCAGCTCGGGGCGGACACGCTGGTGCTGCGCGGCCCGCTGGCCCGCGCCTCGCTGCGGCTGTCGGTCGTGCCGGGGCTCGACGGGGTGCAGCGGTTCGCCTGGGTCGCCGACGCGCTGGCCGCGCTGCCCGGCTCCGGCATCGTCTACGGGCTGACCGTGGACCAGGCCCATTCGCTGGCAGGGTTCCTGGCCGCGCAGGGTCACCGGGTCGCGGCATACACCGGCCAGACCGAGCCGGACGAGAGGGCCCGGATCGAGGGCGCGTTGCGGGCCAACGAGCTCAAGGCGGTGGTGGCGACCTCCGCGCTCGGGATGGGCTACGACAAGCCCGACCTCGGCTTCTGCGTACACGTCGGCTCGCCCGACTCGCCGGTGGCCTACTACCAGCAGGTCGGGCGGGCCGGGCGGGCGCTGCCCGAGGCGGTCGGCGTGCTGCTGCCGGCCGCGGAGAGCGACCAGCGGATCTGGGACTGGTTCGCGACCGCGACGATCCCCGATCCCGACGCCGCCCGTCGGGTTCTCGCCCTGCTGCCGACCGGGCCGGGCGCCGAGCCGGTGTCGGTGCCGGCGATCGAGGCCGAGACCGGCGTGCGCCGCGGCCGGCTGGAGGCGCTGCTGAAGACCCTGCGGGTCGACGGCGCGGTCGACCGGGTCGGCTCCGGCTGGGTGGGCACCGGGCAACCCTGGCGCTACGACGCGGACAAATACGGCCGGGTGGTCGCCGCCCGCCGGGCCGAGGCCGACCTCATGCGGACTTACGCGGCAGGCGAGCGCTGCCTCATGCAGGTGCTCACCGAGGCGCTCGACGATCCGTCGGCCGGGCCGTGCGGGCGCTGTTCGGTCTGCACCGGCGCGCTGCCGCCGCCCGGTGCCCACCCGGACCAGGAGCGGGTGGGGGCCGCCCGCCGCCACCTGCGCGGCCGGCGCCACGTGCTGGAGCCGCGCAAGATCTGGCCCGCGGGGGGTGGTCGGCGGGGCAAGATCGTCGGGCTGGCACCGGGCCGGGCGGTCGCGTTCGCCGACGACCCGGCTTGGCGCGACCTCGTCGCCGAGGTCGACGGCCCGGACGCGGCGCCGTCGGAGGAGTTGCGGGGCGCACTGATCGACCTGCTGTCCCGCTGGGCGCGGGAGTGGGACGAGCGGCCCGTGGCGGTGCTGCCGGTGCCCAGCCGGTCCAGGCCGCGGCGGGTCCGCGGGATGGCCGAGCACGTGGCCGCGGTCGGCCGGCTGCCGCTGCTCGACGTGCTGACCGCGTCCGGCCCGCGCCCGCCGGACGAGGTCGCCTCCGGGGCCAGGGTCGCCGCGCTGCTCGCCGGGCTGGCGGTCACCGGCGAGGTGCCGGGCGGGCCGGTGCTGCTCGTCGACGACGTCGCCCGCTCGACCTGGACGCTGACCGCCTGCGCCGCCCTGCTGCACGACTCCGGCTGTGGGCCGGTGCTGCCCCTCGTCGCCCACCGCCGTCCGTGACCGCGGCCGGCCTGGGCCGGTGCTGCCCCTCGCCGCCCACTGCCGTCCATGACCGCGCGCCCGGCCGGGCCGGTGCTGCCCCTCACCGCCCACTGCCGTCCATGACCACGCGGCCGGCCCTGGGGGGCCGGTGGCGCTCGTCGCCCACAGCCGTCCCTGACCGCAGGCGCCGGTCCCGGCCGGAGCCGCCCCCTGGCACCTACCGCCGCCCCCGACTGGAGGTCCGCCACCGTGTCCAAGCTGGTCTACACCGTCATCGCCTCGCTGGACGGCTACACCGTCGACGCCGACGGCCGGTTCGACTGGTCCGCGCCCACCGCCGCGGTGCTCGCGCACATCAACGCGGCCGAGCGGTCGATGGGGACTTACCTCTACGGCCGCCGGCTGTACGAGACGATGGCGGTCTGGCAGACGGCGGGCACCGACCCGGGCGACTCGCCGGAGGTCCGGGACTTCGGCGAGCTCTGGCGGGCCGCGGACAAGGTCGTCTACTCGGGCACTCTTGACGCGGTGTCGACGCCGCGCACGACGCTGGAGCGCTCGTTCGACCCGGCCGCGGTCGTGGCGCTGAAGGACGCCGTGGACGGGGACCTGAGCGTCGGCGGGGCCACACTCGCCGCGAGCGCGCTGCGGGCCGGCCTGGTCGACGAGTGCCGGATCTATGTGACCCCGGCGGTAGTCGGCGGCGGCACGCCGTGGCTGCCGAGCGGGCTCCGATCGCGGCTCCAGTTGCTGGACGAGCACCGCTTCGACAGCGGCGTGGTGCACCTCAGCTACGCGGTCGGTCCCTGGGCAAGCTGATCAAGGACCGGCACCGCAGTCTCCGGACCCGAGCCGGACACCCTGCGTCACCCTGATGGGCTAAGTAACGTTCCGGGGTTGGGCATTACGAATTTGGTGAAGGGTATTGATTCCTCGCCGTCGTGCTGCCAAGTTGTTCCCCGCTCAGGGGGGACCGACGAGTTTCGGTCGGCTGGGTGGCTTTCCGGGCGCGACGCGCCGCCCCCGGGCCGCTATTCACCCGACTTGCCCCGCGAGCGCCGACGCGCCGGTGCTCGAGAAATGCTGTCGTGCTTTCAGCGACGGCTGCCTGAACCAATCGACGAGTAATGCACCCGGAGGGCCAACGGATGCACCGACCTTTCTCTGCTGCCTGCGCGCGGCAGCAGCCGAGCCGTGCGCCCAGGTGGCGACGGCCCGTGACGATCTTGGCCGTTGGCGTCCTGGCCGTGCTCGCCGTTGGGTGGTGGTCGACACCGGCGCAGGGAAGACCGGCGGCCGCCACCGGGCACCCGGCCGGGCACCTCGACGTTCCCGGATCGCTGGCCGCGGGGGTGGCCGCCGCCGATGACGGTCCGGTCGCGGACACCTCCTGGGGACCGCTCACCCCGGCCGACCGGGATCTGCTCGTCCGGGTCAAGCTGGCCGGCCTCTGGGAGATCCCGGCCGGTGACATGGCCCAGACCCACTCGACCGACCAGCGGGTCAAGGCAGTGGGCCGGGTGCTCGCCGCCGACCACCGCCGGCTCAACGCGGAGGTCGCGGTCGCGGCTCGCAAGCTGCAGGTGACGATGCCCGACCGGCCGATCCTGTCCCAGCAGGGCTGGCTCGACGAGATGACCTCGGAGCGTGGCCACCCCTTCGACGAGAGCTTCGCCAACCGGCTGCGCACGGCCCACGGCGTCGTGTTCACGATCATCGCCGAGGTCCGCGACAGCACCCGCAACACCATGGTCCGCGACTTCGCCACCGAGGCCAACGAGGTGGTGGAGAAGCACATGAGCCTGCTGGAGAGCACCGGCTTCGTCTCGCCCACCCCAGCCGCCGTGCTCGCCCCGCCGGCCCCACACGGACCCATCACCACACAGATGGTGATCGTCGCGGTCGTCCTGGTCGGCGCCGCCAACCTCGCCCTGGCCGCGCGCCGGTCCTGGGCCTGACCACCCCAGACGGCCCCTTCCGAGAACAGAAACCGAGAGGAGTTCCCCCCGTGCCGTACAAGGAACAGCGAGGCAACCGAAGACGGCGGATGCTCGCCGTCTTCGCGGTGGTCGCGATCGGCGGGGCCGGCGGCATCGGTATCCGCCTGGCGGCCGCTGCCGAGCAGCCGACCGCAGCCGAGGCCACGGTGCAGACCAGCACCGAACCGGTGCACGTCAAGCCCACGTCCGAGGACTACGTCCAGATCCAGAACGCCACGGCCGTCGCGCCGGCGCCGCGGGCTGGCCGCAACGCCTCGCGGGGCACGTTCACCTCGCAGTGCGGCCGCAACGCCGACGGCGCCCACCGCAACTCCGACAACTTCATCACCTCGCCGGGCGTCACCAACGCGGCCCACCACGTGCACGACTACGTCGGCAACACGTCCACCGACGGCAACTCGACCGACGCGTCGCTGGCCGCGGCCGGCACCACCTGCCGCTTCGGTGACAAGTCCACCTACTTCTGGCCGGTCATCAGGGACATCACCACCGAGGGCGACGACGCCGACCAGCCCGGCGGCGGGGCCGACGGCAACCTCGGCAAGATCATCGTGCCGAGTGCCGTGTCGATCCAGTTCCGGGGCAACGCCCAGGCCAAGGTCGTTCCCATGCCGCGGTTCCTGCGGATCGTCACCGGCGACGCGAAGACCATCACCAACGGGCCGGCAAACTCCAGGGCCCACTGG
>Ga0207702_10005932_pt1 | contig 10609 bp, 4 predicted proteins | sample KBSCornC62_FD_184302 | JGI IMG/M metagenome (GOLD analysis project Ga0207702, IMG submission 184302) | Corn rhizosphere microbial communities from Kellogg Biological Station, Michigan, USA - KBS Corn C6-2 (SPAdes) (version 2) | ecosystem: Host-associated > Plants > Roots > Rhizosphere > Soil ...
CATAATTATCGCGCTTGCCGGCGCGCTATGGGGCGCCAATGTGGCTCGTGGAGCAATCGTCGGTCAACTGGCGGGCGTGGTCGGCGCGCCGGCGGCGGAAGCCATCCAGGGTTTGCTCAAGGCGGCCCAACAGACGACGACCGGTGTGTTCGCGGCCATCGTCGGCATCGTTACGACGTTGGTCGGGGCGACGACACTCGTAGTGGAACTGCAGGACGATCTCAACTACATATGGAACGCGCCGACGCGGCCGGGTAGCGGTTTGGTGTCGCTTCTTCGCGCCCGTATCCTGTCTCTCGGCATGATTCTGGCGATCGGCTTTCTTCTTGTGATATCGCTAATCGCAAGCGGCGCACTGGTAGCGTTCGAGACGTATTTCGGATCGTACTTCCCGCTCACCGCGCTGTTGCTCTTGCATCTGTCGGATGCGATCTTTTCCCTGGGCATGGAAACGGTGCTCTTCGCGATGCTGTACAAATGGCTGCCCAATGTCCGGATCGCCTGGAAAGACGTATGGATCGGCGCATTCATCACGGCGTTTCTGTTCAGCGTCGGGCGAATCGCGATCGGACTCTATCTCGGTCGAAGCGCGATCGCATCCGCCTACGGGGCAGCCGGAGCGCTCGCCGTGCTTCTATTGTGGCTCTACTACTCGGCGCAAGTGTTCCTGCTTGGCGCGGAATTCACCTGCGTCCATGCAAATTTTCGCCAGCGTAGATTGGAGCGCGCCTTCGTGTTGAAACGCGCGCATTGAACCGATGGTCAATGGCGTCGGGTGACTGCCCCCTTGCGCTTCGGGAACATGGGCTACGAGGAGGCGTTTCCATCCTTGGATTTGCCGCGGGCGCGAAGCACATGCCGGCCGATGATCAAGGCAGCCGCAATGGCTGGAACGGAGAGGAATATGCCCGGCACACCTGCCACCTCCGCGCCGGCGAGCAAGCCGAAGAGAACAAGGATCGGGTGCACACCGACTCCCGCCCCCATCAATCGGGGACCGAGAACGTAGTCCTGGAAAATGCGATAGCCGATAATGAAAAACAGTATCCATAGCAGGTGCGGATAACCGGCCAAACCTGCGACGATGATAATGATGAGCGCGGACAACAGTGGCCCGAACACGGGGATGAACTCGAGGAGCGCCGCTATGGCGGCGAGCAGCAACGCATAGGGGACGCCGATGCTGGCGAGAAACACTGCGTAGGCCGCCAACGCCGCGACCGAGAGCAATAGGAGCGCTCGGATGTAGCGACCCAGCAAATGGTCCAGATCATCAACGATGCTTTGGCCGATCGACCGGCGCGCGAAAGGCCTTTCCACCGCGTCGCGGATTTGCGGTCCGGCGAGTATGAATAGAAACGCCAGAATCGGGACGAGCACGACCAACAAGAGATCGCCCGCAACCTGCAGCACACCCGTGCCGATGCGCTGCGCCAAAGGGAGTGCCGCTGCGGCGCCGCCCTGAAGTTCGGCTCGCGCGAATGCCGCGATACGGCTGGCGTAAGGCTGAAGAAAAGTGGGCCACCGCTCCGTCGCGATTGCGTCCCCATGCTGCAACAGTGCCGGTAACTGTTCGCTGAGGCGGTTCGCCTCGTCTCCAATGGAAGGACCGATCAGTATGCCGATCAGTACGGCGAGCGTCAGCACCAGAACCAACGCAGCCACCGGGGAGGCCCACGGCGGTGCACGACGTGGGCGAAAACGATCCAGCAGCACCACGAGCGGGTACACCATGTATGCAAAGAAGATGGCGAGCAGGAATACGAACAGAGTACGCCTGATCATGTACACGCCGTACAAGATTGCAGTGACGATCGCGACGGTGAACGTGATTCGCGCAGCCTTGGCATCCCACAGAATCATGGAGTCTTCTCCTTGGCGAATTATCAAATGCTAGCCTACCAAGGCAGCTTCGGCTCAGCCGGTGAGGCAGCAGCAGTCGCACATTGCAAGGGGTCCATCAACGAAACTCTCAATCACGGGCCGCCAAGCACGGTAAAGGGAGTTGCGCCATCTCATGCAAGCCGGCGCCGCGAGTAACGCGCGACGCCGGCGACCGCACTCGGGCGCACCTGGATCCACGCTGGCGCTTTGACATCCACTTGGATGATGAGGGATTCCGCTCGGATGGTGAAATACCGGAGCCCGGCAACTGCCCGACGTGAAATCGAGGCTTGTCGATACCGAGAAGATCACGATCAATCTTGGTCTCATCGCCGCGGCCAGATCGATTTGCTGGTTCAGGAAGGCTTCTGTTCCAACCGCACCGACCTGATCCGCACTGCAATGAGGAACCCGCTCGCAAAACGCGGCGAGGTGCTACGTCAAACGGTGGTACGGCGGCGCTCGTGCTTGGGCTGTAACATTTTCCAAACACGATCTAGAGGTTGCGCAAGCGACGAAGCTGCGTATTCAGGTATCGGGTCTCACCAGAAATTCAGCGGACACATACCGGTAATGTTGTTCAACCGCAGCGGTCCGGTCCCAGACGGAATTGGACATTTCGCTCGCTCGCACGGCCTCACCCGCGCTTGTGTTAGGTTTGACCTATGTCGTTGTTGACCGCCAAGGACGGACCGTGGACGGGATTGCCGTTACCCGCAGACTTGCGGCGATCCTGATCGCCGATGTAGTCGGCTTCAGCCGACACATGGAGCGTGACGAGGCTCGAGCGTTCACCCGATTGTGGGAGATTCGCGAGCGCATCATCAATCCCAAGATTCGTGAGCTCGGCGGCCGGGTCGTCAAGACCGCCGGTGACGGGATGCTCCTTGAATTCGACAGCGCGGACGCTGCACTTCGTTGCGCAATTGACGTACAGCGGGCTATGGGGGCAGACAATCAGTCGAAGGCGCCCGATGAGCGCATTGAGCTCCGCATCGGTCTCAACTTGGGCGACATCATCGTAGACGGCAACGACATCGCTGGCGATGGCGTCAATGTGGCAGCGCGCCTCGAGGCCTTGGCCGACCCGGGTGGCATCTGCGTATCGGCGGCAGTGCGCGAGCAAGTGCATGGAAGTCTCGATGTTCGCTTCGACGACATTGGCGCGCAACGCGTGAAGAACATCGTGCGGCCTATCCAGGTGTTTCGCGTGGCACTGGATGGCAAACCTTTCGAACCGGGGCTGACTTCGACGTCCCGACCACCGGGGGTGCCAACGCGTTGGCGGCGGTGGGCAGGCGGATTGGCATTGCTTGTCGCCGTCGGTGTTGGCGCGTGGTTTGCGCCCAACCTCTGGAGGGCCGCGCCAGCACCAGTACCACCCGCGTTGTCGCTGGCGATACTGCCCTTCGCCGCGTCGTCCGGAAAGTCCGCGGAAGAGCAGTTTGCCGGCGAACTCACGCAGGACCTCACCACGGCAATGGGGCAATGGAGTCGTGCGAAGGTGGCAGCGCATGCGCTTGTTGCGGGTTACACGTCAGGCGCCGTCGATGTTCGCACGCTTGGTCGAAGCCTCAACGTTCGTTACATCGTCGAAGGAGAGGTGCGGCGCGACGCCGATGCCACAATCGTGACGGCGCATCTGATCGACGCCGCCACCGGCGCGCAAGCGTGGAGCGACCGACTGCGTTACGCCGCGCTGCCGGGCACGGCTGGACAGCCCGATCCCTCGCTACAGTTAACGAAGCGATTAAGGGCGGGTCTCCAGGTCGTCGAGCAACGGCGTGCGGTCGATCATCCTGAAGCGGCGAATGCGATGAACCTCGTGCTGCGCGGAGATGCCGCATCCGACAGTCCTGGCGGCATCGAGGGCGCCATGAAAGCGCGCCCTCTGTACCGCGAAGCCCTTCGACTTGACCCGGATCTCGTCCCTGCGCTCACGGGACTCTACGGTACCTTCGATACCGAGGTCGAAGAGACTGCGGCACCGGACCGTGCGGCGTTGCTGCCGGAAATGGATCGAGTATCAAGTCGCGCCATTGCACTCGATCGCATGAGTACGGACGCCTGGTTTGCGCGCATGGCATCCCTGGAATGGCTCGGGCGTTGGGACGAAGCCTTGGTCGCGGCGGACCGGATCATTACTCTCGATCCGGCCGATACCAAGGGACCCCTGCAGCGGGCTTGGATACTGATCCAGACCGGGCGGCCGGCCGAAGCGCTGCCCTTTATCGAACATGCGTTGTTGGTGGACCCACTAAATCAACGCGCGCCACAACACTTCATGTGCAAGGCTCAATTGTTTCTCGGTCGCTACGCCGAGGCGGTCGCGGCGTGCGAGAAAGCGGCCACGGAGAACAACTGGTGGATCAATCTCGTGTATCTGTGGGCGGCGTACGCGCAACACGGTGATGCCACCAAGGCCGCGACAACAAGGGATGCGCTCTTGAGACAGAAGCGCGGCTATGCGATCTCCTGGTATCGCAACACGTATCAGGCATCGCCACCGGCATTCTTCGAGCTCGTCGAGCGGCACCTTGCAGCGGGCTTGCTAAAGGCGGGAATTCCCGAGAAATGAGCCGTCGCTTAGCCCGAGCGAGGCTGGCTGCAAATGGTCGACTGCCTGGCGTTGGAGCGGCGCTATCGGCGACTTTGCATGCGTCGCTCGAGGCCTTATCCGATGTCCGCATCCGGACATCGCAGGCTCGACGCTCCGCAGAGCTGGACCCGTGTGTGCCAGCGTCGGACGGTCCAAACTGCGCGAAGTACAGGTTGTCGGGCGTTCGCGTATGCGCCGGTTTCCATCACCCCATTGCGCCAACGCGGCAAACGATCTCCGCCGGCGTACTCGCGATGGTCACCGACTGCGCATCGAAGTTTTCATGCGGCCGGCCGTCGACGGTTACGCCGACCAGAGGCCCCGACAACGGCGGCCGAAGCTCGATGCCTGCATTCACCCCAGGTGCGATCTCGCATCGGAACGTATGCTCGTCGACAGCGCGTGCAGAAAAGCTCAAAGCACCGTAGAGCGTGGGCATCTCGTGCACCCTGACACCCGAACCGCTCGTCCATTCCGAAGCCAGACCGGCCGCCACGACGAGCCTTCGATCGGCCAGACTTTCATAGGCGAACAGGCTGCGCACCGCGAGGACGTACTCTGCGGCCACCCACGTGTGCGGGAGATCGCCCACGTGCGCCGGCGCTCGACGGTCCCGCCATGCGATCTCCGGCCATTGATTCCACGCGGGCGGCCGCCGATCCGACAGAAAGAAGCGCAGCAGCTCGAGTGCCGCTTCACGTCGCCCGAGGCGCACGAGAGCGCCGATGATGCGGATCTCGTACGGCGAGTACTTGTCCCATTCGAGCTCTCCGCTGCGCTTGCGACGCCAGTCCGAAAGATATCGATCGAACGTTTGCCGGACCCCCCTGGGATCAAGCCCTTCGGCGACGTCGAGCAGTGCGATCGCGTTCGCGGTGGCGGTCGGGTCGAAGTCCGCCCACTCGACGCTGCCCGGAATGAAGTCGAGCTCGTGCGCAGCGCGCGTGCGCTCGATCGATTCGAACAATGCGACGGCCAAGCGTTTCGCGACGCCGCTCCAGCTCTCGGCGGCATCCCGGTCCCCGATCTTCTGCGCGAGGTCGACCGCGTCGCGCAGGCCGCGCAGCGCCCAGAAGTCGTCCCAATACGAATGCACCGGCTGCGAGAGATAACCCTCGTGACTCGCGGACACGGGCAATAGACCGCTTTCATCGAGCAGGCCCTCGATGCAGCCCACGGCTTTGGCCACGAAGGGCCAGCAGTCCTCGAGAAAGCGCGAATCCGCCGTGAAACGGTAGCAGTCGGCAATGACGGCGATCAGTTGCCCGTGACTGTCGTGCTCGACCAGCCAGTCGGGTCCATCGCGGTCGACGCAACACGGGATGAATCCGTCCGCGCGTTGGTAGGGTGCGTACCAGCGGATGAACTCCACGACCTCCTTCGCATGTCGCATTCGCAACAGCGCCGCGCTCATGATGGTGCCGTCGCGAATCCAGGAGCGCGCGTAGCGTCGCGGTCCCGGTTGCAGCGCTGCGCCGGAGCGCGTCACGAGTATGTGCGCGGTCGCCGTCAGCGCGGCGCCGATGGCGTCGCTCGCCCATCCCGAAAGCGCGGACCACTGCGCGGCCGGAAGCTCCTTCGCCCAATCGAATGCCGGCTGACCCATTGCGCGCGAGGCATCGGTTGGCAGACATTCGACGATGCGCTCCGCCGTTGCGTGGCCGTCGAGCGTGAGATCGAAGGCGAGCGCGGCCGAACCGAGGCCGAGCGCATCGTGAACCGATTCGTCTGCGCGATCGCGGCCGACGTCGGCAAGACGCGAAGCGACGAAGCCATCGTCGAACGTCGTCGCGGCGAAGCCGGAAGGTGCAGTCGCAGGCGCGACGATCGCGGTCTCGTTCACACGCAACGCACCAGATTCCCAAGCCATGTCGTGGACCGGGCTTACGCCGCCAATGCTGCCAATGCGCTGCCACGGGGGCGTGACCTGAAAGGGACGAACGAGCACGAGCAGGCGTGCCGATAAGGATCGATGCGAGTGGTTTTCGAGTCGATAGCGAAGACGAACGTGCCCGGTCTGCGTTGCCTCGCCCTGGACATGCAGCCGCCACGCTGCGCTTTCCCAGATCGCAGATGGGACAGGCAGCACGTCCTCGAGCAATTCCTGTCGCTGCTCGACATCCGCCCAGGTGAAGAGCCGGCCGTCGATCGTTACCATCGGTTCGATCATGAACGATGCCGGCGCAATCTCGACCGCACCTTCCTCGTTCATGAGCGCGCAATGGGTGCCATTTGCAGTCCCGATCGGCGTCCACAGCGTTTGCTCGCGATGCAGCCAGCGCGGGTACCAGCCGCGTGGCTCGCGCCGTGCGACGCCGTAGCAAAAGGCCTCGATAGAACGCGAAAACTCAAACGACTGCGGTTCCAACGCGGCGCCGGACAACGGTGCGTTGAACTCCAGCCGCAGAAAACGCGTCTTCAGATTCGGCAGGTAGACGTAGCTCCGTGCGCCACCCGCACGAGGCGTCGCGTATACGGTCCGCCAACGCCGACCGCTCGACGATGCACGCACGCGAAAGCCGCTTGCCGGCGCGCCGTCGCGCCAATCGATGACGAGGCCGCCGAGCGTGCGAACCCCGACGAAATCGATGGCGAACCAGGGATGCGCATCGTCGGGGCTCGGGATCCAAACGGACCCACCAAGCGCCCGATCGGCATCGAAACCCGGGCGCGCGCTCGAGGCGCTCGCTCGCGCGCGCACCAACGAAGCGTGATCCTCGATCCGGAGATCGCCGATCCATAACGTACCGGCACCACCTTCGACGGCAACGATCGCGAGCTCGATCGCACCGAGCTCTTTCGCGACGTCACCACTCGCCGGACCCCAGGCAAACTCGAACGCGCGACTGTCGATGCGAAGGCGCTTCCAGCGCGCGGGCGGTTGCAAGTTCGCTTCGACGTGCCGCCAGACGTTCTGCCCGCTCGCGTCGACGAGCTTGAGCTCGAGGTTGTTTTTCCGGCTGACGCCGCGCAACGCGAAAGCGACCGTGTAGTCCTCGCTTATTTCATGCTGCACCGGGCAGCGAGCGACGACGAATCCCTTTGCTCCTCTGAAATCGAAATCCAACTGCAGCGCCGGCCGTCCGCCGATCGATGCCGGCGAGAGAGCGAGGTGCGCCTCGCCCGCGGCGACCGGCGACCACACCGCTGCATCCAAAGGCACTTGCCAGGCGCGCGCTGGCCGACTTGTCACGAGGCTGCTGTAGCCGGCGTTCCGGGTGGCAGCCCCGCCGTTTCGGCGGCCTTCTGACGAACCAACCGGCGCTTCCCGGGATCGGTCACGACGCGGATGGATCGCGTGAACGAAGGATCGGCTGCGCTGCCACGGCCGATGTGCACGATGGCGGCGTCCTTAAGATCGCGGGAGAGAATATCCAACGCGCGTGCACGCGCATCTCCGTCGATCGAGTCGAGCAACTCATCGAGCACGACCCACCGCGGTCGATGGATGAGCAGACGCGCGAGCACGAGCTTTTGCTGGTCATCCCAGTTGAGATCCGGCTCCCATCGCGAGACGCGATCGAGCATCGGAGCCAGACGCGACAGGCCCACCCGCGCGAGCGCATCGTTGAACGCACGTGTCTCGACGTTTTTCGCGCTCCGCGGATATGCCAGGACCTCGCGCAGAGTGCCCGGAGGGAGGTACGGTCGGCGCGGCACGAAAAAGACAGGCGCGCCTTTCGGCAGGTCGATACGGCCCGCGCCCCAGGGCCAAAGGCCTGCCAGAGCTCGAAACAGCACGGTCTTGCCGGATCCAGGTTCTCCCACGACGAAGACGTGGTCGCCCGGTTTCACTTCGACTTTCCGCTCGTCGAGCATCGTGCATCCCATCGGCGACACGATCTCGAGATTCTCGAGCGTCATCGCATCGGACGATCCCTCTTCGTAGGCGATGCGACCCGCAGCGTCATGCAACGTATCGGACACGAGCATGGCACGGCGAAAGCTCGCAACGCGCAACAGCGTCGCGCGCCAATCGGCGATCGTGTCGAAGTTGTCTACGAACCATCGCAACGACGACTGGACCTGGAGGAACCCGCCAGCCGCCATCATCAACCCGCCGAAGGTGACCCTGCCGCTGAAGTAGAGCGGCGCGGCGACGAGGATCGGCGCAACCGTCGTCAGCCACCCATACCCGGCGGTGACCCACGTCAGGTTGGTGTGGCCGATGACGAGACCGCGCATCGCGGACAGCACTGCTGCGAGATTCAGCTTGATGCGCCGTGATTCTTCCGCCTCGCCGCGAGCGAGCGAGACGGCGTCGATGTGCTCGTTGACGCGAACCAGCGAGAAGCGAAGGTCTGCCTCGCGGGCATAGCGCTCGGCGTTACGCCGGACGAGGTTACGGCCGACGAAGTAGCTCAGCAGGGAAGCGGAGCCGGCGTAAAGAATGCCGGCCCACACCATGTAACCTGGAATCGAAACCACGCGATCGCCGACGGGGAAAGCGAAGTCCGACGACAGCGCCCAAAGCACGCTCACGAAACTGAGCAGCAGGATGGCAGCCTGCAGAAGACCGATGCCGAGATCGGCCGAAAGCTCGGTCAGGTGACGCGCATCTTCGTGCATGCGCTGGTCGGGGTTGACGCCGATCGGTCCGGCGCTCGCGAGCCGGAATGCGCGACGAGGCAGCATCCAAAGATCGACGAGATCCAGCGTCAACCCTTCGCGCAGCTTGAGCTTGAGCGTTTCCGTCAGCCAGCGCTGAAAGACGTTGAGCACGAGCAGTGCACCCGCGATGATGCCGAACACGCCGAGCTGCACGAGAAACGCTTCGAAATCGCGCCGTTCCAGCGCGTCGTAGAACGGCTGATTCCAACGGTTGAGTCGGATTTGCCCATAGGCCGTCGCTACGATGACCAGAAAGATCACGCCGCCGAGCCACAGCAGCGCGTTACGCACGGGGGAAGCCCAGGCCGCCTTGAGCATCATTGCAGCCTGCGGCACCAGGCGTGCGCCGGCGATGTCGCCGCTGTCGGGTCGGGCAGGGTGTTGCGGCTGGTCGGTCATGAATTGGCCCGTTCTTGGTCCATGCTGATTCTGCCGGGGACCGCCAACGCAGTGTTAGCGATGGATGGATACCGCGACGTCCGGGTACGCCGAGACCGCCATTCGTCTCGCAGGCAACGGGGCCCGCTTACGTCGTAGACCGGTCCGGGTGGCGGTCCCGGACCAAAGCGTGTCAGGTCTATCGGACGCTACTTGAACGCGTAACGGACCGCGGCGTAGAACGTTCGACCGCGCGGATCGGCGTAGGTGGGATCGTAGCCGACCTGAAAGGCGCCTTGCTGGTTGGTCAGCGGCGGCGCCGTATCGAGGAGGTTGCGCACGCCGAGCGTCAGCGTCGTGTTCGCGAACCCGCCGCAGCGCACTTGCAGATCCCACACCGAGTACGAGCCGACACGCCGCGTCATGCATCCCGATGCATCGAGCGAGTGGCCGTCGAAGGGGTCCAGAATGCACGGCTCTGAATAACCGAGCTGGAAATTGTTCGCGAGCGTCGCGCCCCACGCGCCGAAGGTCCAGTCGAGCGTCGCAAAGTGGCGCCAGCGCGAAATGGCGCCGCTCGCGCCGCGTTGTCCTGCGCCGGCGGGAAACGGCGTGTCGTTCGCGCCCGTCAATCGATAGTCGAGCACGTACGTGCCGGAGAGCGCGAACGTGAACTGGCCGACCGACGTCGCGGGCGGGCGATAGCGGATATCGGCGTCGAGGCCCGACGTACGCAACTGGCCCAGGTTCGTCGGGATGCTCACGACCTGCACGATGCGACCGGGAAGAGCGGGAAACTGGGCATCCGGCGGCGCACGAACGACGAACGATGGCGGAAGCAGTTCTGCATTATCGAGGATCGATGTCGGATCAAAAAGCTGTATGAGATTACGGACTTCGATGTTGTAATAGTCGACGCTTGCGGACATCCCGGCGGTCGGTTCGACGACGATGCCGCCCGAAAACTGTCTCGATTTCTCGGGTGAAAGCGCAGCGTTTCCGCCTTGCCGAGTCAGGAAGAGCGCATTGCAGTCGGCCTCGGCCTGCGTGACCGGGCAGCGGATCGGATCGGTGCCTCCCTGAACAGCGAGCGCGGACGGCTGAAAGAGCTCCGACAAGGTCGGCGCGCGAAAGCCG
>Ga0207702_10005937_pt1 | contig 10608 bp, 12 predicted proteins | sample KBSCornC62_FD_184302 | JGI IMG/M metagenome (GOLD analysis project Ga0207702, IMG submission 184302) | Corn rhizosphere microbial communities from Kellogg Biological Station, Michigan, USA - KBS Corn C6-2 (SPAdes) (version 2) | ecosystem: Host-associated > Plants > Roots > Rhizosphere > Soil ...
CGACTCGGTGTCCATCCGGGTGACGGCGACGCTGGTCAAACCGAAGTACGCCAAGCCGTCGCGCTGATCCCACGCCCACGGCCGCCGAGCGGCCTCGGTAGGGTCGGTGCCGACTCCGAGCGCGAGTGCCCGGATTCCCCGGAAGCGAGAGGCTGACTGCGATGTCCGACGTTCCCGACGAGCTCAACTACACCGCCGAGCACGAGTGGGTCCGCCGAAGCGACGGCTCGAAGACCGTCCGGGTGGGCATCACCGACTACGCCCAGAGCGCGCTCGGGGACGTGGTGTTCGTGTCGCTGCCCGAAGTGGGGGCGTCCATCACCAAGGGCTCCGCGGTGGGTGAGGTCGAGTCGACCAAGAGCGTCTCGGACATCTACGCCCCGCTGTCGGGCACGGTCAGCGCCCGCAACGAGAAGCTGGACGACAGCCCGGACCTGATCAACAGCGACCCGTACGGTGAGGGTTGGATCCTGGAGCTCGAGATGTCGGACGAGAGCGAGCTGGGCGACCTGCTCGACGCGGCCGCCTACGGCGCCCTCTCTGGCTGAGGCCGGCTGAGGCCGCCTGCACCGACCGTTGACGGGCGTCCATCGTGGGCGCCTGACAAGATCGAAGTGAGATGATCGGGTGAATCTCTACCTTCGATTGACCCTCGCTGCGAGCCCGTCCTAGGCTCGCGGCACCGACCGAAACCGCAACTGTCGTGGCCGCGTACCCCCGAGTCCGCGGTGCCCGACACGAAGGGTGGCGCGCGTGTTCTGCACCGCTTGTGGCACGGAGAACCTGCCCGGCAGTCATTTCTGCGCGAACTGCGGAGCGGCCCTGCCGGCCGCGGCGTCGGGTCCGGACGTCACGAGCGCGATCCCGACCGGCGGGTCCGTGCCGGACACGGACGCCGAGTTCTCGGCCGAGGCGCACCAGGGTGCCGTCGACGCGCTGACGCCCGGCTCGGCGCTGCTCGTGGTCAAGCGCGGGCCGAACGCCGGCAGCCGGTTCCTGCTCGATCAGGACGTCACTTCGGCGGGTCGCCACCCGGACAGCGACATCTTCCTCGACGATGTGACCGTGTCTCGCCGCCATGCGGAGTTCCGCCGTGAGGGAAGTGGCTACACGGTGCACGACGTCGGCTCGCTCAACGGCACCTATGTGAACCGTGAGCGCATCGACGCCGCCCCGCTGTCGGGCGGCGACGAGGTCCAGATCGGCAAGTTCCGTCTCGTGTACCTGACCGCCGCCGTCCGCAGCGGAGCAGGAGCGCCGGGAGCCTCGGCATGACGTCTGTGGGTGCGGCGCGTGGGAACTCCTCCGCCACGCTCACGATCGGGGACGTGCTGGCCCACCTCAAGGTCGAGTTCCCCGACCTGACGATCAGCAAGATCCGCTTCCTGGAGGATCAGGGGCTGGTCCAGCCCGAGCGCACGCCGTCCGGCTACCGGAAGTTCTCGGCCGGTGACGTGAGCCGGTTGCGCTACGTGCTGTCCCAGCAGCGGGACCACTACCTGCCCCTGCGGGTCATCAAGGAGCAGCTGGACGCGATCGACCGCGGGCTGGTCCCGCCCGGGACCTCCACCGACAGCCCGCGGCCGGCGCACGTCGCCGTCGCCTCCATCCAGGACAACGCGCCGACCGCCGAGCACTTCCGCCCGGCGCCGGCGATGATGCGCCTTTCCCGCGACGAGCTGCTCAACGCGGCCGGGCTGCGGGCCGAGCAGCTGTCCGAGCTCGAGCAGTACGGGCTGATCGCGAAGAAGCCCGGCGGCCACTACGACGACGACGCGCTGGCCGTCGCGCGGATCGTCGCGGACCTCGGCCGGTTCGGTCTCGAGGGCCGGCACCTGCGCTCGTTCCGCACCGCCGCCGAGCGCGAGGTCGGTCTCTTCTCGCAGATCGTCGATCCGCTCGTGCGCCAGCGCGGCAGTGAGGCGAAGGCGCGGGCGGAGGAGACGGTCCGCGAACTGGCTGCGTTGTCGGTGCGCCTGCACGCCGCGCTCGTCCAGATCGGCCTGCGGGAGATCGTCGGCGGCAGCTGAGCCGTCCTTCGACTGCCGCCGGTGAACGGCGCTGAGCGTGTAGCGTCGTAAACCGCGAGCGCGAGGTCGTGAGGAGGCGGTCGTGCACCCGATGCGAGTCGTGGGGGTCAGGGTCGAGCTGCCGGCCAACCAGCCGGTCGTCCTGCTCCGGGAAGAGGACGGCGTCCGTTACCTGCCCATCTGGATCGGTGCCGTCGAGGCCTCGGCCATCGCCTTCCAACAGCAGGGCGTGCAGACCCTGCGTCCGCTCACCCACGACCTGCTCCGCGACGTGATCAAGGCCCTCGGCGTGCGGCTCGAGGCCGTCCACATCACCGAACTGCGCGACGACGTCTTCTACGCCGAGCTGCGCTTCTCCGGCGGCATCACGGTCAGCGCGCGTCCGTCCGACGCGATCGCCCTCGCTCTGCGGGCCGAGGTCGAGATCCTCGGCTCGGACGCCGTGCTGGACGCCGCCGGGATCGAGATCCCCGACGAGCAGGAGGACGAGGTCGAGAAGTTCCGGGAGTTCCTCGACAACATCTCGCCGGAGGACTTCGCCTCCGGGGCGTGACCCCGAGAGCGCCATCGGCACGGTCAAGCTCAACTTGAGGGTTAATAATTACGGCGCGCCGCGTTGACCCCACCCGGGGGGCCGACCTACCGTCAGGGCAGCGAATGACGAGCGTGGAATTTCACGCCGGAGGCGTCGGTTCCGACGCGGGGCGAAAGGCAGGGCCAGTGGAGCACCTTCCGGAACAGGGCACCCTCTTCGGCGATCTGCTGGACCCGCTCGCCCCGGCCACCGGCGAAGGCTCCGTCGTCATCGGCTACCGCGGCCCGACCGCGTGCTCGGCCGCCGGTATCACCTATCGCCAGCTCGACTACTGGGCCCGCACCGACCTGGTCGTGCCGTCGATCCGCTCGGCCAGCGGCTCCGGGAGCCAGCGCCTCTACTCGTTCAAGGACATCCTCGTTCTCAAGGTCGTCAAGCGCCTGCTCGACGCCGGCGTCTCGCTGCAGAACATCCGCGTCGCGGTGGACGCCCTGCGCTCCCGCGGCGTCGACGACCTCGCCCAGGTAACGCTGCTGTCCGACGGCACCTCGGTCTACGAATGCACGTCGTCGGAGGAGGTCGTCGACCTGCTGCGCGGCGGCCAGGGCGTGTTCGGCATCGCCGTCAGCGGCGCGCTGCGCGAGGTCCGCGGGTCGCTCGCGCACCTGCCCGGCGAGCGGGCCGACGGCACCGAGGACGAGGTCGTTCCGACCGCACAGGACGAGCTCTCCCGGCGCCGGCACGCCCGCCTGGCGTAGCTGAGGCCCGATGCGGGGCGACCGGAAACGGCGCCGGTGGCCACAGCTTGGCGTGGCCGTCACCGTGACCGTGGTCGTGCTGCGGCTCGTGTACCTCGCAGTCCGCGTCCACCAGGCCGAACAACCGTGGAACGCGGGTTACTCGCGGGTCGGCGCGGTCGCCGGCACGACGTTCTGGGTGCGGGCGTCGTCCGCGACCATCGCGATCCGTGGGGTGCACGGCCAGGGTGATGGCTGCGACTACAACGGCCCCGACGTGTCGGCCGCCGGCCAGTCGAGGGTGTCCGCGGTGCTGCCGGCCGGCGCCGGCGGCGGCCGGGAACTGTGTGAGCTCGGTGGCCTTCGCGGAACCGACTTCGCCGCGTGGCTGCTGCCGAGCTCCGCGCCGCCGGTGACGGTCGCCCTCTCGGACGGCTCGACCGCGGCCCAGACGGCGTCGCTGGATCTGTCCGCGGTGGACCCGGGGGAGAACATCCGCGTCGTGTTCGTCGATCGTCCGGGTGTGAGCATCACGACGCCCTGAACGCGTTGTCCGTACAGGCGAGCCGGGTCGTCCGACCGGCGGCGCCGGCCGCCCGCTGGTAGCCTCGGAGTTGGCTGACGACACCGCACGGGAGAGCCGGTCAACCGGCGCCGAAGGGGCAACTTCCCCGGAACCTCTCAGGCACCCGGACCGTGCGGCACAGGCCACTCTGAAGGGTCACGCCCGACAGACGGGGACGCGCATCGCTCGCAGGCGATCGCGTCGGCCCCGATCCCTGGAGCGTTCTGCCGATGACCTCCCTCTCTGACTTCGAGCACGCCGACCTCTTCGCGCGGCGGCACATCGGCCCGTCCGAGGACGACCAGCAGCGCATGCTCGAGACGCTGGGGTACGCGTCGCTGGACGACCTGCTGGCCGACGCGGTGCCGGCCGGCATCCGGGAGAAGCTGGCCCTCGCGCTGCCCCCGGCCGGCAGCGAGGCCGAGGTGGCCGCCGAGCTGCGGGCGCTCGCCGACCGTAACCGCGCCCTCACCACGATGATCGGACTGGGCTACTACGACACGATCACGCCGGGTGTGATCCGCCGCAACGTGCTCGAGAACCCGGCCTGGTACACCGCCTACACGCCCTACCAGCCGGAGATCAGCCAGGGCCGGCTCGAGGCGTTGATCAACTTCCAGACGATGGTCGAGGACCTCACCGGCCTGCCCGTCGCCGGCGCGTCCGTCCTGGACGAGGGCACCGCGGCGGCCGAGGCGATGGCCCTGGCCCACCGCGCCGCCAAGTCCGGCGACACGATCGTCATCGACGCGGACGTCCTGCCGCAGACCCTCGACGTGGTCCGGACCCGGGCGCTGCCGCTCGGCCTGCAGGTCGTCGTCCACGACCTGACGACGCCGCTGCCGGAGGGCGAGATCTTCGCCGTCCTCGCGCAGTACCCGGGGGCGTCCGGCGTCATCCGCGACCTGGCCCCGCTCGCGTCCGCGACCCACGAGCGGGGCGCGCTGCTGATCGTGGCGGCCGATCTGCTCGCCCTGACCCTGCTGGCCTCGCCCGGCGAGGCCGGGGCCGACATCGCCGTCGGCACGACGCAGCGCTTCGGCGTCCCGCTCGGCTTCGGCGGCCCACACGCCGGGTACCTTGCCGTGCGCTCCGGCCTCGAGCGGCAGCTGCCGGGACGGCTGGTCGGCGTGTCGGTCGACGCCGACGGCGCCCCGGCCTACCGCCTCGCGCTGCAGACCCGCGAGCAGCACATCCGGCGCGAGAAGGCCACCAGCAACATCTGCACCGCGCAGGTGCTGTTGGCCGTCATCGCGAGCATGTACGCCGTCTACCACGGCCCCGAGGGGCTGACCGCGATCGCCCGGCGGGTGCACCGGCTGGCGTCGATCCTCGCCGCCGGGCTGCGGCAGGGCGGCGTCGAGCTGGTGGACGGCCCGTTCTTCGACACGCTCACCGCGAAGGTGCCCGGCGGCGCCCGCGAGGTCGTCGACGTCGCCGAGCGGGCGGGCATCAACCTGCGCTACGTGGACGCCGACACCATCGGGATCGCCTGTGACGAGGTGACGACGCGGGCGCACGTCGAGCGCGTCTGGGAGGCGTTCGGTGTCGGCGCCGACGTGGCGTCCCTCGACAACCGGGCAGACACCGACGCCGACCTGGCCGTCCCGCGCACCACGCCGTTCCTCACCCACCCGGTCTTCTCCGCGCACCGGTCCGAGACGGCCATGCTGCGCTACCTGCGCCGCCTGGCCGACCGCGACTACGCGCTCGACCGGGGCATGATCCCGCTCGGTTCCTGCACGATGAAGCTCAACGCGACCACCGAGATGGAGCCGGTCACGAACCCGGGCTTCGCGAACGTCCACCCGTTCGCGCCGGCCGACCAGTTCGCCGGCTACACCCAACTGTTCGCCGACCTCGAGAACTGGCTGACCGAGATCACCGGCTACGACGCGGTGTCGCTGCAGCCCAACGCCGGCTCCCAGGGTGAGTTCGCCGGACTGCTGGCGATCGCGAAGTACCACCAGGCGAACGGCGAGGCGCATCGCAACGTGTGCCTCATCCCGGCGTCGGCGCACGGCACGAACGCGGCGAGTGCGGTGATGGCCGGCCTGCGCGTCGTCGTCGTGCGGACGGGTGGCGAGCAGGGCGAGATCGACCTGGACGACCTCAAGGCCAAGATCGCGCAGTACGCCGGCGAACTGGCCGCGATCATGGTCACCTACCCGTCCACGCACGGCGTGTTCGAGGAGCACATCGGCGAGGTCTGCGCGCTGGTGCACGACGCCGGCGGTCAGGTGTACGTCGACGGGGCGAACCTCAACGCGATGGTGGGGTTGGCTCGTCCGGGCAAGTTCGGGGCGGACGTGTCGCACCTGAACCTGCACAAGACCTTCTGCATCCCGCACGGCGGCGGCGGCCCCGGTGTCGGGCCGGTAGCCGTACGCGAACACCTCGCGCCCTACCTGCCGAACCACCCCATCCAGCCGGCCGCCGGCCCGGCGACCGGACCGGGCGCGATCGCCGCGGCGCCGTGGGGGTCGGCCTCGATCCTGCCGATCACCTGGGCATACGTCCGCATGATGGGGCCGGACGGGCTGACCGCCGCCACCGGCGCGGCGATCCTCGCCGCGAACTACGTGGCCAAACGGCTCGAGGGCCACTACCCGACGCTGTACTCCGGCGCGCACGGCCTCGTCGCGCACGAGTGCATCCTCGACCTGCGGACGATCACCAAGGAAACGGGGGTCACGGTCGACGACGTCGCGAAGCGGCTGATCGACTACGGCTTCCACGCCCCGACCATGTCGTTCCCGGTGGCGGGGACGTTGATGGTCGAGCCGACCGAGTCCGAGGACCGGCACGAACTCGACCGGTTCATCGAGGCGATGATCGCGATCAAGGGCGAGATCGACCGAGTCGGGGCGGGGGAGTGGCCGGCCGGGGACAACCCGCTGCGCAACGCGCCGCACACCGCATCGTCCATCGCCGGCGAATGGTCGCACCCGTACTCCCGCGAGCTGGCCGCGTTCCCGCCCGGCGTCGACCCGCGCTCGAAGTACTGGCCGCCGGTGCGTCGCATCGACAACGCCTTCGGTGACCGGAACCTCGTCTGCGCGTGCCCGCCGGTGGACGCCTACGCCTGAGCCGGAACTCGCGCGACGGCGCCGCAACACTGGTGTGGTGACCACGCCGATCGATCTCTGGGCGCCGTTCGGGCTGCGAGTGCGCTGCGGCGACCTCGAACTGCGGGCGGTGACCGACGCGGACATCCCGGTCCTCGCCGACCTCGCGCTGGCCGGGGTGCACGACCCGGAGCGGATGCCGTTCGCCGTGCCGTGGACCGACGCACCACCCGAGCGACTGCCGGCAGTCATGGCGGCGTACTACTGGTCGACCCGGGCCGCCTTCGGGCCCGAGGCGTGGACGCTCGACCTCGCCGTCCGCGTGGGCGGCGAACTCGTCGGCGTCCAGGGCTTCTCGACGAAGGACTACCTCGTCGTGCGCAGCGGCGAGACCGGGTCGTGGCTGGGGCGCTCGTTCCAAGGTCGCGGCATCGGGACGGCCATGCGCAAGGCGATCTGCGCCCTGCTGTTCGACCACCTCGACGCGGAGGAGATCACCTCCGCCGCGTTCAGCGACAACCCGGCTTCACTCGCGGTCAGCCGCAAGGTCGGCTTCGTCGACAACGGCACCGCCCGGCACCAGAGCCGGCCGGGGCAGCTGGCCCACACCCAACGGCTGCTGCTCACGCCGGACCGGTTCGTCCGCCCTGACCAGCCGGTCGAGGTCGAGGGTGTCGCCGCCGTGCGGACTGCGCTGGGGCTGACCGGCGCGGTCGTCGGCAGTCGGTAATGATTACCGGTAAGCTCGCAGGGTGACCCCTCGCCAGCGCGCCACCAAGCAGGGCGCCGCCGTCCGCGACGCGCTGCGCGATACCGGTGGCTTTCGCAGCGCGCAGGACGTCTACGCCCGGTTGCGCTCCGAGGGTGGCTCGGTCGGGCTGTCCACCGTGTACCGGCACCTGCAGTCGCTGGTGGACGACGGCGTGGTGGACGTGATCCACACGCCCGAGGGCGAGGCGACCTACCGGTACTGCGGCTCGGCGGCCGACCAGCGCCACCATCATCACCTCGTGTGCCGCGACTGCGGGCGGACCGAGGAGATCGAGGGCCGCGCGGTCGAGCGCTGGGCCGGTGAGGTCGCGCAGGCCCACGGCTACGCCGACGTCGATCACACCGTCGAGCTGTTCGGGCGCTGCCCGCAGTGCTGCCGCGCCGCGCGGTGAGCGTGCTTGCCGAGCCGTCCTAGGGTGGTGGCGTGAGTGAGATCGTGAGCGAGCTTGCGAGCGAACCAATGGGCGCAGGGCTTTGCCGGCCGAACGGAGTGAGGCGTGAGCGAGCTTGCGAGCGAACCATAGGCGCAGGGCTTTGCCGGCCGAACGGAGTGAGGACGTGAGCGTCGTCCCCGAAGGTGCGTTCGGTGAGCGGGTGGCCCGCCGCCTGCGCGAGGAGAAGGTCGTCTGGCTCACGACGGTCGGGCGGGACGGCACGCCGCAGCCCAACCCGGTCTGGTTCCTCTGGGACGGCGCCGACTCCGTCCTCGTCTACAACCGCCCCGACGCGCAGCGGCTGCGCCATCTCGCCGACCGGCCGCAGCTCGCCCTGAACTTCGACGGCAACGGGCACGGCGGCGACATCGTCGTCATCACCGGCACGGCGCAGCGCGACGACACGGTGCCCGCCGCGGACGTCCACGAGGCCTACCTGGCCAAGTACCACGACGACATGGTGCGGGTCAGCCGCAGTGTCGAGCAGTTCGCCCAGCAGTACTCGGTGCCGCTGCGCATCGTCGTGCGCCGCATCCGCGGCTTCTGATGATCGAGGTCTCCGAGGCCCGGTTCGAGGAGATGGTCGGCGACGCACTCGACACGCTGCCGCCGGCGCTCACGCGCGTCATGCGCAACGTGGTGGTCGTCGTCGAGGACGGCACCGATCCGCACCTGCTCGGCCTGTACGAGGGGATCCCGCTGACCGAGCGGATGTCCGACTACTCGGCCGTCCTCCCCGACAAGATCACGATCTTTCGCAACGCGATCTGCGCGATCTGCACCACCGAGCAGGACGTCGTGGACGAGGTGCGCGCCACCGTCGTCCACGAGGTCGGGCACCACTTCGGCATCGACGACGAGCGCCTGCACGAACTCGGCTGGTGATCAGTCGAGGACGGACGGGAGCTTGCCGATGATCGCCTCGGCCTCGGCGACGATCGACTCGATCAGCTCGCGGCAGCTGGGCAGGTCAGAGAGCATGCCGACCACCTGACCGCTCGCCAACACGCCGGCCGAGGTGTCGCCCTCGACGAGGCCGGCTCGGAGCAACATCGGCGTGTTGGCCGCCATCACCATCTGGGCCCAGGTCTGTTCCTTGCCGTGCTTGGTGGCGACGCCCTCGCGCAGCATGTCGCTCCACCGCAGGCCGGTCAGCCGCTTGAACCGTCCCGCGTTGCGCACCGCGTGATACAGCCCAACCGCGCGGCTCGAACCCTCGAGGTGCTCGACGAGTTCGGTGCGCAACACGCGGTGCGGCATGCCGTCCACGCGCGTGGTGACGACGGTGCCGTTGAGGTCGCGCTCGAGGTAGACCCGCTTCACCTCGTCCGGGACGGTGCTCTCCTGCGTGAGCAGGAAGCGGGTCCCCATCGCGACCCCGGCCGCGCCGTACGCGAGCGCTGCGGCCAGGCCCCGACCGTCGAAGAACCCGCCGGCCGCGATGACCGGGATGTCGACCGCATCGAGCACCGAGGGCAGCAGCAGCGTGGTGGCCACGCCGCCGGTGTGCCCGCCACCCTCGCCGCCCTGGACGATCACCGCGTCGGCGCCCCACTGCGCGACCTTGCGCGCGTGCTTGGCCGCGCCGATCGAGGGGATCACGACGGACCCGGCCGCCTTGAGGCGCTCGATGAGCTTCTGCTTCGGCGCGAGCGCGAACGAGGCGACCTTCACTCCCTTGGCGATGAGCAGGTCGACCCGGTCGGACGCGTCGGCCGCGTCGGCCCGCATGTTCACCCCGAACGGCGCGCTCGTGCGCGACTGCACCTCGTCGATCGCCGCGGCCAGCTCGTCGAAGGTCATCGTCGCGCTGGCCAGGATGCCAAGGCCGCCGGCCTCCGCGGTGGCACTGACCAGCCGCGGGCCGGCGACCCAACCCATCCCCGTCTGGACGACCGGGTGCTTCACCCCGACCAGCTCGGTGAGGGCGGTCCTCACGACGGAACTTCCTTCTCGCGGATGCCCTTGGGGTCGAGCACCTCGCGCAGCAGCTTCAGTTCCTCGTCGGTCGGCTCGCGGGTGGTGGGGACGTCCGTCTCGACGATCAGCGGGAAGCCGGTCTCGGCCTGGACGTCCTCGACGCTCACGCCGGGGTGCACCGACGCGATGCGCATCGCGTGATCGGGACCGCCGAAGTCGAGCACGGCCAGGTTCGTCACGACCCGGAAGACGTCGTGGTACGGCCCGACGGCCCGGTCGTAGCCGACGCCCGACACGAAGTCGACCCGCTCGACGAACACCCGCGGGGCGTGCTTGGGCACCCAGTAGCTCGTGCGGTGGTTGATCGTGTTGCCCGGGGCACCCCGCGCGCCGAACATCTGCCGCTTCGGCCGGTCGTGCTCGCCGATGCACGAGATGTTCTGGTTGCCGAACCGGTCGAGCTGGTTGGCGCCCATCACGACGTGCCGGGTGCCGGCGGCGACGACGTCGAACACCTTGCGGTAAGGCAGCCAGCCCTCGAGCGGGGC
>Ga0207702_10005938_pt1 | contig 10605 bp, 9 predicted proteins | sample KBSCornC62_FD_184302 | JGI IMG/M metagenome (GOLD analysis project Ga0207702, IMG submission 184302) | Corn rhizosphere microbial communities from Kellogg Biological Station, Michigan, USA - KBS Corn C6-2 (SPAdes) (version 2) | ecosystem: Host-associated > Plants > Roots > Rhizosphere > Soil ...
TGCAATCGGAAGGGTGAGGTCGAAGCCGGGCGCCTTGATCATTCCCGCTGGCCCCACGCGCCCGTCCACGTACATCGTCGTGTGGCCGTCATGGAACCAAGCCAGCCGCGCCATGAGGTCCATAAGATAGGCCTCGGGGCTCATGGCGTCCGCCTCCGCGGCGAGGCGATCCCAGCCCGATCGCCAAGCCGGGTCTGCGGCGGCTATCGAGCCACGCGGGTGGGTCGCCTCAGCGTAGCTGCGCAGTCGCGCGGCTTCCGAGCGGCGGGGTTTGGAAACGGCTGCCGTCGCCGGCGCCGCAAAGGCTCCTGACAACAGGACGGAGAACTCGCGTCGCGTGGGGGCATAGGGTCGGGCCATGGAGCCTCCGGAGGGCATGTCGCGAGGTGGGCGGCGTCCACTGCCTGCCAGCCGTTTTAGTGCTATATGCATATAATACAGTCAAGGGGCGCGTTCTCACTCTCGCGCTACGCACCGAGCAGATCGGCGCGATGCCGATGTCAGCCTTGAGTTGACGGACAGCCTTGAAGCGGCCGCTTTCGGGAGTGCGCAGATCGCGAGCGAATAACCGACATTGGGCCGGACGTTGCCATTCGCGGTTGGCCGGCCGAACGTCCGTCCTTCCGGCCCAAGAGGCTGAAAGCGGACAGGCAGCTATCGGCCAGTCCTGTTATGTCGGCTTTGCGCCTATTCCCGGTCATTCCCACCGGCTTGGTCGATCACGGCGGGGAGCGACGCCCAGAGGATAGCCTGAACTTCAAACCCATCGGGCCGGACAATGACTGGCGCATCCGCAACGGCATGGATCACCTCGACGATTATTTCGCCGAGACCGTCAAACCGACCGTCGAGCTGTTCGCTAAGCCCAGGTCTTTCTTCGACGACCTGTCCGATGTGCGCGACATCTTCATCCACCGGCATGACCTGGCCGATGCCGACGAGCCCTATTTCTCGCAGATCATAGACCGCGTCGATCTCTCTACGATGAGCTGGATCGTCAGCACAAATGGCGATCTCGCCGATCGGCAGGTCCGATTCGGCTGCTATGGGATCGCGCCGCATCTGGTGCGCAATCTTGCATGCCCGATTTTGATTGAGGCGCTGGCCGGCTTTTCGCTGACGCCCGATATCTCTCGATATAGAGTGCGATATGGGTAAGCGCTTTAGAGGGAAGCCGTGCGCATATTGCGATGGGGTCGGGGCCACTGCCGACCATGTCTTCGCGCGCAATTTCTTCCCAGTCGGAGATCGCGGACATCTCCCCCAGGTTAGCGCATGCGAACCCTGCAATCGCGAGAAATCACAGCTGGAGCATTACCTGCTGAGCGTGTTGCCGTTCGGCGGGAATCATCCTGCATTCAGTGCGATTCTCGCGAACGAAGTGCCGCGGCGCCTGGAGAAGAATCGAAAGCTCCACCTCGAACTGTCCGAAGGCAGGCGAGAAGTCGTTATGCAGACGCAGCACGGCGGGCGCGAAAGCCTGACCCTGCCATTCGACGCCGACAGGCTGGGGCGGCTGTTCGAATTTGTCGCGAAGGGACTTGTTCATCATCACTGGCAGGTCCGCGTGCCAACGGACCATTTCGTAGGCGCAGGGTTCCTCAGCAACGAGGGGGAGCGCCTGTTCGAGCAGCTGATGATGCGGCGATCGAAGGCGGAAGCGCGCGGCAATCTCGGACGCGAGCTCGTTCTCTATCAAGGCGTACAGGCGCTCGATAACCCAACGACCACGCTCTGGCGCTTCCAGCTATATGGCGGCATTCAGTTCGGCGGCGATCCGGGGGCACCGACGCAGGCGCCGTCGAATATCTGGGCATCGACGTCGCGCACCCCGATGCCGGGCCTCTCAGCGCCCGGTTAATCTGCGATAATCAATAGAGCCCGAGGATCAGCTCGCGGGGCGGCCAGGGAAAATGCTTCTTGAGCTTCGAGCGCAGGTCGCCACCGCCAGTCGAGGTCAGCCGAGCCTTGGGCGAAAGACGCAGCGCTGCCCAGCTCTCGGCGGTCATTTTCGTCGAGACTGGCTTTTGCGGAAGTCCCTTGTCATCGATCGTGAACGCAATCTGCTTCCACTCGCTTCGATCGAAAACTCGTAGTTCTCCAGCCAGACCAATCGCGTGACGTCGATCTCGAAGCGCTCGCAAACCTGCGCGCAGACATATTCGGCGCAGTTGGTGATGCTGTTACCCGGATTTCCCGGCACCTGAATGCAGCTGATTGCGATCCGACCGTCGGGCAGATCGATCCTCTCGATCGCGCAGATGCCGTCGGCCGCAGGCGCGGAATAGGCGAACAGCTCCGGCTGGTCAGCGGTTAACCACATGGGAAAACGCCATGCATGCCGCCAGGGGTGCCGCTTATCCACAGCGCCAGTCGCGACGCCTTCGGAAAATGCCGCATCGTTGGTCGGGGCCTGTGCCTCGAACTCTGCCACCAATCGGTCGCGCCATGTTCGCACTTCGCGCTGGGTCAGACCCTTCGCCTGCCGCGTCGTGCTGTCATATTCGTCGTGATGATCGAAACAGAGATAGACGAGGTTTCCGGCATCGCTGTGGGATGGATTCTGATCGAGATGCGCAAGCTGGCCCTTTCGAGGCCGCCGATCATTCTCGAGGAAATAGCATAGGCAGCACCGCCGGCGGCACGCGACGAGAACGTCATGCTCTATCGGTTCAGTTGGTCGCCGCTGCTTCGCCATGCCTTCCCCTCCGGTAGCCTTCCGCCGACCGACGATGATCATAGCATGTTCGCCCGCAGCGCGACTTATGAAGAGCGTTGACCTCGCATCTGGTTGGATCAATTTCGCTGCATGAGATTGATCACGACCGAGATGCTTGCCGACATCCCCTATCTCGACCACGCGACGGTGCCTGGACGTTTTCTCAGCTGTCTGACCTTCTACGATGAAGACTGGCACTTCTGGGTGCTGGCAGGCGACGCTGGCGATACCAAGCTCATGAAGATGAAGGCATGGCCGGCGGAGGCGTTCTATTTCGCGCGAGAAGCCGCCGAGCCGAACGATGTCTACCTGCCGTTTATCGACTTCATGGGACGCATTGCGTGCTTCGCCGAACTGCAAAAGCCATTCAGCGCTGTCCACGACGATGTACTGAATTTGTCGGCTTCGCTAGCCAAGATCGTCCATCTGCAATCCGCGAAAAGTCAGATTGCGCACGGCCTATCGCGAATGGCGGCCACCGAGGTCGAATACATCGTACTGGTGTGCCGGAGCCTGTTCGACCTGTTTCAGGAGATGCTGCTCAAGATCTGGGATCGCGTCCAACTCATCGACGCGACGGCAAAAAAGAAGCCGCTGAAAGAGAGTTTTGCGCGGACTATCATGAGCGGCAATACCGTGCTTACGGCCGAGGAGATCGCCGAGCGGTTTGGCATCCCGCTGGAATTAGCCCGGTGCTACGAGCGGGCGAGCGAGACGTTCATCGCGTTACGCCGGTTTCGCGACAATATCGTTCATCACGGATCGCCGATGCAGCACATCTTCGAGGGTGACGGCGCATTCCTGATCTCGTCACGCTTCAGACCCTTCCCCGACATGGATCTGTGGGCAGACGAAGAGCGCCAGCCCAACGATCTCGTACCACTGCTCCCGGCGCTGCAAATGCTCGTCTATCGAACGATCGCGATCTGCGATGATTTTTGCGTGACGCTGAGCCAGCAGATCGGCTTCCCACCGCCGATCGTGCCCAACATGGTGCTGTTCTCGCGCGGCTACTTCGCCCAGCACCTGATCGAAGCGCTGCAGTCGGGTGCCGCACGCTCGCGGGTCGCTCCAGCGGAGGACAAGACTTGCGGTCAAACGGGTGCTGATGAAGGCCCTTCGATCTAGTTGGTCTGACAACGCATTCGACGCCTCAGCGGGCTCGGTACAATGGTGTGGTGGGGAGGAGTTGAACCTCCCCTACGGTGAAAACGGCTGATCGCCTTCCGCTATTCCCGGTCTGTCACTGCATGGATCGGCGCGCCACCAAGGCACCACAACACCGTATGCTTCACCACGCCCGTAAGGTCGAAGAGTTTGTCCATGCTGATCTCCATTGCGAGTTGAAGGCCGAAGCCGAGGTCGACTTGAAACAGAGTGATGCTCAGCAGCGACGCGATCCACACCGTGACGGCTACCAGGAGCTTGGAAAACGACTTTGACGCCGAACCAAACCCGTGCCTGATGTAAGGAAGCATAGCGGCGTGGCAAGGGCGCCACCGCGCGACTGAACCATCTTCGTATCGCGATTGGTGATACGATACGGCTTGGGGGAGCGACGTGGCCAAGGAATTCAATCCCGGAAATCTCGTTATCGTAGGCGCAGGCTTCGCACTGAATGCCGGCCTTCCCCTTGCGGGCAGCTTTACCAAGCAACTCCTCAACCTCGGGCGCGTGGCGGTCGATGGCCCGAGCGCCCGACAGATTTCCTACATCAAGAGTTTTGCCGATCGGGTCTTCGGCGAAGGCGCGCCGCGCACGGCCGATGAGTGGCCCGACTTGGAGGACATCTTCACGCTTGTCGACCTTTCGGCGAACACCGGCCACCATCTAGGCCCGCATTTCTCTGCTGCCGACCTTCGCACCGTGCGCCGCGCGATCATCGTCCGGATGATCCGCATGTTGTCGCAAGCCTATGCTCGCAAGCAGCGCAAGCCCGACGCCGGATGGCGAGCACTGGAGAGCTTCTTTGGTGGATTTCGCGCCGACATCAGCGCAGTTCTCAGCATGAACTGGGACACGGTGTTCGAGCGCGGCATGGCGCGTGCGCAGACGATCCGCCGCGTTGATTACGGCTGTCATGCGCGGGCAGTGACGTTTGATGACAAAGGTCTCGTCAATCGCCCGCTCAGCGGCGAAACGCTTCATATCCTGAAGCCGCACGGCTCCGTGAACTGGCTCTATTGCGACGCCTGCCGCGAGACGTTCTGGGTTCCACCGAGCGATACCGAAATGGTGGCACAGACCCTCTTTCGCCGACAGGATTGGGCGGCCCTGCCTGCGCCCAAAACCGCTAAGATGCCTGCAATCCGAAGTCCCGGCTGCCCCCATTGCAAGACCAAAAGCCTCGGCACGCGCTTCGCGACCTTCAGCTATCGCAAGGCGCTCGATTTTCCGATGCACTCTGCAAGCTGGCGGACAGCGGAGCAGTATCTCAAGGGAACCGCGGACTGGGTGTTCATCGGCTATTCGATGCCCGCGGCCGACTTTGAGTTCAAACATCTCCTGAAGCGCGTTCAGCTCACCGAGGGCGAGCGACCCGATATAACCGTCATCACCGGCGGCGCCGATGCCGACGCCACCGTCAATCGGTTCAAGAAGTTCTTCGGCGACGTGAAGGGCAAACGCTTCTTCTTCACGAACGGCCTGGATAGCGTGGCGCTCAAGCATCTCGAGACGATTCAGGTGCTCCGCGCCTAGTAGAAATCGCGCGGATTGCGGCCCAACAGCCTCTCCGCCAGATCGCGCGGGTTGGGCGCCTGGTCGTGCTTCACGACATCGGCGCGGCTGACCCGGTAAACATCACGCTGGTCGAGAAGATGCGCGAGTTCACGCTCGTGCCGTCGCGACCGGCGCTGGAGCGCCAGCTCGGCAAGCCCGTCGCCGGCATCATGCGTGGCGAAGGGATCAACTGGCAGTTCGGTCGCGGCCGAGGCGGACCAACTATCAGCTGACCGCTCTTTGTTCTCCCGCATGCTCTCCTATATTTGACGAAAGGGGGCTGGGGACGATGTTCGAAATTACTGGCGCACAAGTCGCCGATCTCAATGACGCCGATCTGCGGACACTCGTTGCGCGTCTCGCCTTGGCAGAATTGCGGGCGCAGGGGTGTCCCAGCGCATCGGTAACCGCGGGCGGCAATCAGGATGCGGCCGATGGCGGGCTAGATGTCCGGGTCGAATGTCCTTCCTGTCTGCCTACGCCGGATTTCGTGCCGCGCCAGCACACCGGCTTTCAGGTCAAAAAGCCCGATATGCCAGCGAGCGCGGTCCGCGATGAGATGCGCCCTGGCGGAGTTCTGCGGCCGGCAATTGCAGAACTCGCCACTCGATCGGGCGCTTATATCATCGTCAGCGCGCAAGGGTCGGTCGCCGATAAACCGCTGAGCGACCGCCGTGATGCGATCCGAACGCAGCTCGACGATCTGCCCGAGGCCGGGCAGCTGCATAGCGACTTCTACGATCGGGACCGGCTGGCGACATGGGTCAATCACTATCCCGGAATTGCGGCCTGGGTCCGCACGCGGCTCGGCATCGGCATGTCGGGCTGGAGCAGCATCGGCGACTGGTGCGGCGTCGGCGTGAGGGGGGAGACGCCCTATCTCTTCAACGACAAGGCCTGCCTGACCGATGAGCGAACGAGCGACCGCGAGCAATTCGCGATCGGCGAGGGTATCGCCCGGCTTCGCGGGGCCTTGGGCAGGCCCGGCCAGTGCATTAGGCTGATTGGGCTCTCCGGACTGGGAAAGACCCGGCTCGTGCAGGCGCTGTTCGAGGACGGTGTCGGTGAGGCGCCACTTGATCCCGGCCTCGCCGTCTACACGGACTATTCCGAGGAGACCAATCCGACTGCGCGGGATATGGCGCGCCAACTGGTGATCGCGAGGCAACGCGCGATCCTAATCGTCGACAATTGCAATCCGGCTACCCACAGTGAACTTGCCCGCATCTGCTCAGAGGCCGGCAGCCAAGTCAGCCTCATCACCGTCGAATATGACGTGCGAGACGACGAGCCCGAGCGTACCGAGGTGTTCCGCTTGCAATCGGCATCACCCGAAATGGTCGAACTTTGGCTGGAAAAGACCTTCCCAAATGTGACGCAGGTCGACCGGCGAACGATATCGGAGTTCAGCGACGGCAACTTCCGTGTAGCGCGCGCCCTCGCCGAAACGCTCGGGAGAGGCGAGACCCTGGGAAAGCTCAAGAGCCGCGACCTCTTCGAGCGCATTTTCCATCAGCGCAATGAGCCCGACCGGGATCTACTTTCCGCTGCCGAAGACCTTGCCCTGCTCTATTCGATCGACGGAGAAGACACGTCGAGCAACGGTGAACTTGCGCGAGTTGCAGCTATTCGCGGCGTTGCTGTTGCGACCATATATGCGGCGCTGAATACGCTTCGTCAGCGCGGGATCGCGCAGCTGCGCGGACGGTGGCGCGCGATCCTGCCGCATGCGATCGCCAACCCCCTGGCCGGGTTTGCCCTCGAACGTATGCCGCCGGCCGATTTCGATCGGTTCTGTTCGTCGCTCACACTGAGGATGCAGAAGTCGCTCTCACGCCGCCTCGGCTATCTTCACGACAGCGCCGAGGCGCGTGCCGCGGTCGAGCGTTGGCTTCGTGCCGACGGGCCGCTGGGCGATCTCGCGGCGTCGGGCGAAGACGGCTTCCAGATCATCATTAACATCGCGCCGGTAGCACCCGATGCCGTGCTCGCGAGGATAGAGCGAGACATCGCCGGCCCGAGCGGCGCCGAGATACTCGATCCGCAGGCGACTAACCGGTGGCAATGGATACGACTGATCAAGCTCCTCGCTTACGATCCGCCGCTGTTCGACCGCGCGGCAACCTTGCTTGCCCGGTTCCTTGCCGCCGAGCCGCCCAATCACAACAACAACTCGGCATCGGACATGTTCGCCGAGCTGTTTCACCTGCACCTGTCCGGCACCAATGCATTGCCAGATCAGCGGCGAGCGCTCGTGCGCCGGCTCGCCCAATCCGGTGATCCGGCTTTGGCGCGCTGCGCGAGCGTCGCTCTCGATGCACTGCTGAAGGCGCACCATTTCAGTTCATCGAGCGACTTCGACTTCGGCGCCCGGTCAAGGGACTATGGCTGGCACCCACCGACCTATGGCGACATCTGGGCTTGGTACAACGGCGCGGTCGAGCTGGCGATCGAGCTTTCGCCAATTATCGAAAGCGCCCGCGACCATCTTGCCCATAGCGTAAGGGAGCTGTGGCATTTCGGAGCCTGTCACGATGCGCTCGAACGGGCAGCGACCCACTTTTCCTCCGAGCGGCCCTGGATCGAGGGGTGGATCGGCTTCCGCACAGCGCTACGTTTCGAGGGCGATGCCATGCCGGATAAGGTACGCGCCCGTCTCACCGCGCTCATCGAACGCCTGAAACCCACCGATCTTCTCCATCAGGCCCGTGCGGTCGTACTGGGGCGCAGCAGTTTAGGTTGGGACGTCGCTGATGGCGATGCCGATGACGGCGACGTCATGAAACCGTATGAGCGTGCTTCACAGCTCGCGAACGAAATCGGAACGGCGCTCACGCACGATCCGGAGACGCGCGCTGCCTTCATCGCCGAACTGCTCGGCGAACAACATCCGCAGCGCGCCTACGAGTGCGGCATCGGTCTGTCGGACGGCTCCGCCGACCTTGATTTGATGTGGCGGGAACTGCTGGGTCTCTTCTCTACCGCCGATGCGGACAGCCGGAATGCGACGGTGCTGGGCGGGTTTATCCATGGCGCGCACGCCAGGGATTCGGTCTTTGCCAACGCTGCGCTAGAGGATGTGATCCAGAATCCCGATCTCGCCGCGAGTCTGCCGTATCTTCAGGCGTGTGTTGCTATCGATGCCCAAGGCATAGCGCGGCTTCGGCGTGCGATCGAACGTGGCGTCCTTTCGGCGCGGACTTTTCAAAGCATCGCCAATGGCAGTTTCGGGGAGTCTCCACCCGACGCGCTTGGCCCGCTGCTCACCGACATCGCCAATCTGGCCGACGGTGTCGAGATCGCGCTCGATATATTGCACATGCACTTCTACCGCGATCGGGAAAAAGGCCGCCAACGTGCGCCATCCTTGATCGCTGTTGGCCGTGAGCTGCTACTGCGCGCCGACTTCGGAAAGAAGCAGTCGTTGCGCGATTTTGGGCTGCATACCGTTATTCGGGTCTGCTGCGCCGGACCCGATGGAGAGGCGACATTGCGGGAAATCTGCGCTCGCGTCCGGGCAGGGCTGGAGACCGTCTATCTCTCGTCCTACGATCTTGGTTATGTCCTGAAGGCGCTCTTCGAGACGCATCCCCTGATCGCACTCGACGAATTCCTGCTCCCCGAACTCAGGCCGAGAAATCGGGGGCTGTTTGAGGGGGACTTCGGGTCTGGCACGCCGGTGGAAGATGTCGGCACCGAAACCCTTGTTCAGTGGGCGAATATCGATCCGGATCGGCGCTATCCGCTGCTTGGCAAAAGCATCCCCATGTTCAAGCGGCAGCAGGGCGAAGAGGAGAATGGTGTCTCCACGCTTTTCCTGGAAATATTGGGCCACGCGCCAGACAAGCGGGCGTTCCTCGGTGATATCTGGTCGCGGCTGCATCCGCGCAGCTGGAGTGGCTCGCTCGCCGATATCCTGGTTCGGCGTCGCGCGGCTATCACGACGCTGGGTGACAATGTTGGAGGCGAGGTCCGGCAATGGGTCACCGACATGCTGCCCGAACTCGAACGCTGGATCGAACATGAGAGCAAGCGTGATCGGGGAGGCGAGCAGAGTTTCGAATAGCTGCTGATCCGTGCGTCCCCAGCGGGCCCTACCGCCGATCGCGGCTTTCGCGGAGTCTTAGCCAGGCCCGCCGCCCTTTGTATTTCTGCCTGACGGCTCCGCGCTAGGCGAATGGCCGGTTTTGGCGGGAACAGCCGTTCAAAGCATGATGGGCGAACGGCGTGAGCTGGTCGCAAGCTGTCGTGGGCTGCAATCGCTGGCAGCGTCCGCTTTCGCGAGGCGGTCGCCTGAAATCTGCCAGTCCGCTTCCGGCCCATACCGTCATTGAGGCGATAAGCCGGAATGAGCGACCTTGGGATTGCTAGCCGGCGCTCGCCTCACCATCCGGCGCCAGCCCCAGCAACACGGTCGGGATCAATTCCGACACGGTCGGGTGGATCGGAACGGCCCAGCGCAGGGCCTCGGTCGGCTGGTCGGCATTCATCATGTCGAGGATGCCGTGGATCGCCTCGTCGCCGCTCACGCCCAATATGGCTGCACCGAGGATGCGGCGGGTTTCGGCGTCGGCCACGATCTTCATGAAGCCCTTGGTCTCGCCTTTCTCGACCGCGCGGCCGACGCGCGTCATCGGGCGTTTGGAGACCAGCAAGGGCCGGCCCGTCTTGCGCGCCTCGGTCTCGCTCATGCCCACGCGACCGAGCGGGGGATCGGTGTAGAGGGCATAGCCGGGCACGCGCTGGCTCAGCCTGCGATCCTGGCCGTCGAGCAGGTTGGCGGCGACGATCTCGAAATCATTGTACGCCGTGTGCGTGAAGGCGCCGCGGCCGTTGCAGTCGCCCAGCGCCCAGATGCCGGGGACGTTGGTCTGCAGCCGGTCGTCGACCTGGATATAGCCACGGGCATCGGTCTGGACGCCCGCCGCCTCCAGTCCGAGCTCGTCGGTATTGGGCCGCCGCCCGACCGCGAGCAGCACATGGCTGCCGACCACGATCGGCTCGCCCGACGCGCAATCCACCGACACCGCGACGCCGCGATCATGGCGCGCGAAGCCGATGCAATTGGCGCCGGTGCGGACGATGATGCCCTCATCCTCCAGGATCGAACGCACCGCGTCCGAAATGTCGGGATCCTCGCGCCCGATCAACCGATCGCCGCGTTC
>Ga0207702_10005940_pt1 | contig 10604 bp, 9 predicted proteins | sample KBSCornC62_FD_184302 | JGI IMG/M metagenome (GOLD analysis project Ga0207702, IMG submission 184302) | Corn rhizosphere microbial communities from Kellogg Biological Station, Michigan, USA - KBS Corn C6-2 (SPAdes) (version 2) | ecosystem: Host-associated > Plants > Roots > Rhizosphere > Soil ...
CGACGCAGGTGTGTTCGCCCTGCGGCTTGAGTTGGAAGAAATGGTAAAACGTCGCCACGCCATAAACCCGGCTCGGCGGCAGTTTTAAATGATGCGCGACAAACAAGAGAACATCGTCTTCGAGATAGCCGAAAAGTTCCTGGGCCTTGTGCAGCACTTCAATCAAGGCGTCGTGCTTGAACTGGTGCTTCTTCATGTGGACTTCAAGAATCTTAAACCGTTTGTCGCCGCTGGCGTGTTTGGGATCAGCCGCCGGCATGACAGGTGGTTTTTCAGGCGTGGTGGAAATGGCGCTCATAAAATGGTGATCAATATTCGGGATAACCTTGCGTCCGGTAACGATGTTTTAAGATTAGTCCGTTTGATTCTCAAGACTTCACCTGAATTGTGAATTTTAGACCTTCAATTGTTTTGCTGTTAAAAAATCAAAGCGAGACGTCAGTGGCGCTGGTTGGTGCAAAATTTGAACTTTCCCGACTGGTCAACAAGCTGTGCTTTTTATGTCTCATTCAACAGAGCAAGCGAATGGAGTTCTTATTTTCAGGGCTTCAGAACATTTTTAATCCGCACCGCCATCTCCCGGACCAATTCTCACGCCACCAAAATACGCGAAACTAAAGTCAATATCGGGAAAGCTCTTTGTAAGGAGATTCATCAGATTAAGACTGCGAAGAATGATTGTCATTTAGAAGCCGTTATGACAATGCCGTCAGCTAGCCGGTCGCAGAAGCATGGCGGCCAAAACAATTATTCAAGCGAATTTAATAGTCGGCCCGCCGGTAAACCGTTCCGGCAGCCGGGTGAACATTAAAACCAGCCAAACCACGCACCATCAAATTATGCACCTCAGCAAACATCTCCGGACGGCCGCGATGACGGCCATCTTTCTCGCCTCATCCGCCGCGCTGCACGCCAGCGAGGCTGACTTGAAAATCCCACCATTGGACACGGTGAAGTTTGACGGTCTCTGGGGCGTCACCGGAATTCAACTGATGTATATGGGCATTTTGATGTGCGCCATCGGCTGCATCTTCGGCCTCGTGCAATACAAGCAGACGAAGGCGCTGCCCGTCCACAAATCCATGGCAGACGTTTCGCAAACGATTTGGGAGACATGCAAAACCTACCTGTTTCAGCAGGGAAAATTCCTCGCGATTCTCTGGTTGCTGATCGGTGGCTGCATTTTCTTCTACTTCAAGGTGCTTGAGGAAAAAAGTTTTGGCAGTGTCCTCGTGATTTTGGCCGCCTCCATTCTCGGCATCCTGGGCAGCTACGGCGTGGCGTGGTTCGGCATCCGCATCAACACCACCGCCAACTCCCGCACCTCGTTCGCCGCGTTGCGGGGCAATCCGGTTCTTACCGTCGGCATTCCGCTGCGCTCCGGCATGAGCGTCGGGCTGCTGCTCGTCGCGGTGGAATTGTTCTTCATGATCTGCATCCTGATTTTCCTGCCGCGCGAACTGGTCGGTCCTTGTTTTATCGGCTTCGCCATTGGTGAATCGCTCGGCGCGTCTGTGCTCCGGATTTGTGGCGGCATCTTCACAAAAATTGCGGACATCGGATCCGACTTGATGAAAATTGTTTTCAAACTGCCGGAAGATGACCCGAAGAATCCCGGCGTCATCGCCGACTGCACAGGCGACAACGCCGGCGATTCCGTCGGACCAACCGCAGACGGCTTTGAAACCTACGGCGTAACCGGCGTGGCGCTCATCGCGTTTCTGGCGCTGGCGCTGGCGTCCAACCCGATCGTTTGCGCGACGCTCATCATCTGGCTGTTCACAATGCGCGCGTTGATGATCGTGACGTCGCTCGTTTCATATTTCCTGAACGAAGGCATCACCAAGGCGAAGTTCGGCGGCAAGAAAGATTTCGACTTTGAAGCCCCCTTGACCCACCTAGTCTGGATCACGTCGGCGGTTTCCATCGTGGTGACGTTTATCGCGAGCTATCTGCTGCTCTCCAAGCAGACAGGTATCAATGCCAATCTCTGGTGGGTGTTGTCGTCCATCATTTCCTGCGGCACGGTGGCGGGCGCGGTTATTCCGGAATTCACCAAGATCTTCACCAGCACCAATTCGCAGCACGTCAAGGAAGTCACTACCTGCTCGAAGCACGGCGGCGCGTCGTTGAACATTCTGTCCGGTTTCGTCGCTGGCAACTTCTCCGCGTTCTGGACAGGCTTTGCGATTCTCGGCCTTATGTTCTGTGCGTGTCTGCTGGCGACCTATACCGACTCGCCGATCCTCGGCTTGATGCCGGAGCAATTCAAATTCGCCGCTCCGATCTTTGCGTTCGGTCTCGTGGCGTTCGGCTTCCTCGGCATGGGCCCGGTGACGATCGCCGTGGACAGCTATGGCCCGGTGACGGACAACGCCCAATCCGTTTACGAATTAAGTCGTATTGAAGCGCAGCCGAACATCTCGCGCGAAATCGAAAAGAATTTCGGCTTCAAGCCCGACTTCGAGAACGCCAAGCATCTGCTGGAGAAAAACGACGGCGCGGGCAACACCTTTAAGGCCACAGCGAAGCCTGTGCTCATCGGCACCGCCGTTGTCGGCGCGACGACGATGGTGTTCGGCATCATCATTCTGCTGGAAAACATGTTTGGCAACGTCATCGCGCATTTGAGCCTCGTGCAACCGGAAATCATTCTCGGCTTGCTCATGGGCGGCGGCGTTATCTATTGGTTCACTGGTGCGAGCACGCAAGCTGTCGTCACCGGCTCGTATCGCGCGGTGGTTTACATACAAGACCACATGAAGCTGGACGCCACCACGGCTTCGGAAGAGGACAGCAAGGAAGTTGTCCGCATCTGCACGGTCTATGCGCAGAAAGGGATGTGGAACATCTTCATCGTTATCTTCTGCCTCGCGTTGTCGCTGGCGTTTTTTAATCCATATTTCTTCATCGGCTATCTCGTCGGCATCGCGTTCTTTGGCTTGTTCCAGGCCATCTTCATGGCGAACGCCGGCGGCGCATGGGACAACGCCAAGAAGATCGTCGAAGTGGATCTCCGTCAAAAAGGCACGCCGTTGCACGCGGCGACTGTCGTGGGCGACACCGTGGGCGATCCGTTCAAAGACACTTCGTCCGTCGCGTTGAATCCTGTCATCAAGTTCACAACGCTGTTCGGCCTGCTCGCGGTGGAGATCGCCGTGACGATTCCGCATCAAAGCATGAAGACGCTCATCGGCGGCTTGTTCCTCATCGTGGCGCTCGTGTTTATTTACCGATCGTTCTACGCCATGCGAATTCCCGAGGAAGATTTGAATGCCGACACACCCGGTGCCAATCCGCCGGCGAAGGGTGAAAAAAAAACTGAATCCGTGACTACCAAGACTGCGACGGCAAGTTTTGTCAGCGGTTCCGGCGTCGCAGTAAAATAAACAACCAAAAGACCATTATGTTACCCGATGACATCCTGGAAAAATTTCCGGAAACCCACAAGCTGCGTGACGGCACCAGCGTCACTATCCGCCCGCTTGGGAAGCGTGACGAGGTCAAGCTGCACAAGTTCCTCCTCATGGTGCCGGAGGAGGAGCGCCTTTTCATCAAGCAACCCATCTTCGAACGCAAGGTCGTGAGCGAATGGTGCCGCCATCGCGATTACGATCGCAACCTGCCGCTGCTAATGTTGCATGGGAACAAGGTCATTGGCGAAGCCACGCTGCATCAGCGCTTCGGTGGTTGGAAACGTCACATCGGCCTCGTCACCCTGCTCACGCATCCCGAATACCGCGGTCGCGATGTCTCCAAGCTGCTGGTGGCTGAATTGATTGAGATTGCCCGCTACTGCGGCTTGCGCCGCTTGGAAGCCGAGGTCAATGGCGAGCGCAAGATTGCTCTGCAAGTTCTCTCGCAACTCGGCTTCAACAAGCTCATGGACGTCGAGGATTACGTCCTCGACATGAAAGCCGTCACGCATGACTACGTTTTGCTTGGGCTTGATTTGAAAACGGACGATGAATATCTTGGCGTCGGAGGCTGAAACAAAAAACGCAAACTCGTTCGCAAATGCCGATTTGCTGGCGAGCCAAATAAATCCAAAACTGAACCCATGAAGACTTCCTCAAAATATTTCACCGTCCTGCTCGCGGCTCTGGCGCTCACGCCGATGCTGGCACAGGCACATCCCAATCATGGCGCGGCGAGCTTTGCCAACGGCCTTGCTCATCCGCTCACCGGCTTTGATCATTTGCTGGCGATGGTCGCGGTCGGACTTTGGGCCGTGCAACTCGGAGGCCGTGCTGTTTGGACCGTGCCGCTGACGTTTGTGTCCGTGATGACGCTCGGCGAAGTTTTGGGAATGTCTGGAATGGCTTTGCCATTCGTCGAAACCGGCATTCTTGCGTCTGTCTTGATTCTCGGCGTGCTCGTCGCCGCCTCCGTGCGACTCCCGCTGGCCGTGAGCACGGCCGTTGTCGGGGTGTTTGCTTTGGTCCACGGCCACGCGCATGGAGCGGAAATGCCCGTCAATGCCTCCGGCTTCGTCTATGCCCTGGGATTTGCCGGCACCACCGCCCTGCTCCACCTCACGGGCATCGGCTGGGGACTGGCCATGAAACATTTTGCGACGACGACGGTGATTCGCTATACCGGTGGAAGCATCGCCGCGCTGGGCGTCTATCTCTGCCTCGCGGCATGAATCAAACGTAGAGCGCGTGCTGCAGATCGCGCACCAGCAGGCCGGACAGCGGATACCGCCGGTTCGGATCGCGCTCGAGACATTTCAACACGGCCTTTTCCAAAGCCGGCGGCACATCGGGATTATGCTCGCGCAACGGGATTGGTCCATCCGGCGACATCTGCGCGGCAAGAATTTCGCCGGGCGAATCTCCCGGGAACGGCTTCTGGTTCGTCAATAATTCATACGCCGCCACGCCGAATGCGAAGATGTCCGTCCGCGCATCAATCCCCTCGCGCTTCAACTGCTCCGGCGCCATGTATCCAGGCGTGCCGGGATTCTTGGAAAACTTCACCGGCTGTTCTGGTATCGGCTGCGCCGTGTCAAAATCAATGACCCGCACCGCGCCGTTGCGGGAGACCAGGATGTTCTCCGGCTTGAAATCCAGGTGCATGTAGCCGCCCTCGTGGACGTGGCTCAAGCCCGTCGCCATATCTATGATGATTTGCGCCACGTTCTCTGTCAGCACCGGGTCATGGCGCGCGAACAGCACCTTCAAGTTTTCCGCCTCCACATAATCCATCAGCAGGTAATCGCTGCCGTGCTCGACGTAGCCGACGATGTAATCACTCCCGGAAATTTCCGACAAAATTTTATTTCCGCGCGAGAAGCGTCGGCGGGCCAGAAGATTGAAGCGCAACTCGCGTTTCAGCCGGCGCAGCGCGTAGATTTTGCCGCGATTATCGGAAACCATCCAGATGTCCGCCATCCCGCCGCTGTTCAACAGCTCGCGCAGATAAAAGCGCCCGAATTTTTCCGGGCCGGCCGTCTCTTTTGTTGGCAACAAACTCGCCATGCCTGACGAGTAACACACGAATTGCATCGTCGCGAACAAAATTTGTAAGAGCCCATTCCTCTTGAGTGTGCAACGGGCTTGCCACCGGCGGCAGTGATGGTCAGATGACGCAACGGAACAGGGCGCAATAATCGGCTAGCGGCCCGCAGGCTCAGCCAGCCGGTCCCGGATGATTTTGAGAATGTTCAGCGACTCGCGCTCGCGTTCCTCCAAGGTGCCGGCAATGTAGGCCAGCGTTTCGCGGTAAGACGGGATGAAAATCTTCGACAGCGCATTGCAGCGACGCTGTGTCTTGCGGAGTTCGCGCGCCAGCTGCAGCACGGCGTTCTGTAATTCCGCCAGCTCGGCCAGCAATGGCAGCAGCTCCACGAACCGCCGCCTGGCCAGATCCGTGTTGGCCGACGTTCCGCCGACTCCGAACGGAACGCCGGCCGGGTTGGCACGAAATGTCACCCGGGGAATGGTCAAGCCCATCAAATGTTGGGCGGCCAGCTTCAACTCGAAATTCGGATTTGCGCCCAGCGCTGCCCGGTCCAAAGCCTCCGAGCCGATGTCGAGCGTTGCCTCGCCGAGCGCGGCATGGGCGCGATGGAGCGATTCGGCAACCTTCAGCTCAACCTCGTCGGCCCGGGCGAGTCGGCCCATCAACTCGAAAATCAAAATCTGCCGCTTCTGCTCCAGCAGATCGTAGCCTTCCTCGGCAAAGGCAAGCTGGCGCTTCATCGAAAGGAAATTCGATTTCGTCGGCGCGATGTTCAGTTTGGCCATAAAATCAAAGTGCAGTCGGCGGCGGGGCCGCTGTCGCCGCTGGCTCGCGGTAATGCTGTTTCAGCATCTCGTCGCTCACGCGGTGCAGTTCGTCGCGTGGCAATAGCGAGAGAACTTCCCAGCCGAGGTCGAGGGTGGCGGCGATGGAACGATTTTCAATTTCGCCCTGACTCAAGAACCGATGCTCCAGCGCGTCGCCAAATTTCAGGTAAATTTTGTCCAGCACACTCAATTCCTCCTCGCCGATGACGTCGGCCAGTGCGCGAACGCGTTTGACGTAGGCGTAGCCGGCGAACAACTGGCTTGCCAGCGCCGGATGATCTTCGCGCGTGAAACCTTTGCCCACGCCGTCCTTCATCAATCGCGACAAACTCGGCAACCCCGCGATCGGCGGATAAACGCCACGTTGAAACAAGTCTCGATCCAACACGATCTGTCCCTCGGTGATGTAGCCGGTGAGATCAGGCACGGGATGGCTGATGTCGTCGGCGGGCATCGTAAGAATCGGGATCTGCGTGATCGAGCCGGGCGATTTCTCAATGCGGCCGGCGCGCTCGTAAATGCTCGCAAGATCGGAATAGAGATAGCCGGGATAACCTTTGCGGCCGGGAATTTCGCCGCGCGCCGTGCCGACTTCACGGAGGCTCTCGCAATAATTCGTCATGTCCGTCAAGAGCACCAGCACATGCTGGCCGCAGTCGAACGCCAGATGCTCTGCCAGCGTCAGCGCCACGCGCGGCGTCAATAACCGTTCCACGCTCGGCGCATCCGCTAGCGAAAAAAACATCACCGCGCGGGCCAGGGCGCCGGACTCGCGGAAATTGCGGATGAAAAATTCCGCCACGTCGTGCTTGATGCCCATCGCGGCGAACACGATGGAAAACTCGACCTTCTCCTCCAGCAATTTTGCCTGCCGGATGATTTGCGCGGAAACGCGGTCGTGCGGCAGGCCGTTGCCGGAAAATATCGGCAGCTTCTGGCCGCGCACCAGCGCGTTCATGCCGTCAATCGCGGACAAACCGGTTTGAATAAATTCACGCGGATAGCGGCGGGCGAATGGGTTGATCGGCAGTCCGTTCACATCGCGTCGGTCGGCAGACAGCGGCGGCGCACCGCCATCAGCCGGCCGGCCCAGTCCGTCGAAAACGCGGCCCAGCATCTGGCGCGAAACTGGTAGTTTGAAACTCTCGCCGAGAAAACGGACGCGTAAGGTTTGGTTGGAAAGCCCGGTCGTCCCTTCCAAAACCTGCACCACGGCCTGCGTTTCCGAAATGTCGAGCACGCGGCCGATACGTGGTCGTCCATCGGGGCCAAGAATCTCCACCACCTCGTCGTAGCCGACATCGCGGATGCGCTCGACCACGACCAGCGGACCTTCGATGCGCGTCGCGCCGAGATATTGCAAGCCACGGTCTTCGATGTTGAGTGTGAGGTCGTTCATGCCGGTTGTGCTTTCGGTCCCGAAAACTCCTTGGCCAGCGCATCAAGTTCTTCGCCGATTTGCTTCTCCAGTTCGACCAGTTTTTGAGTGGTGCCGATGGCCGACTTGGCGCGCATCACCAGCGGCACGCAAGCCATTCCGCGTAATCGCGCGAGCGGCACACCGGCTTGGATCAAATCCCGGCCGCGCCGGTAGAGCGTTAGAATGATCCGCAGCAGCGCCACCTGTCGTTCCGGCGGACAATACATGTCATTTTCATCAAATGCATTTTGCGCAAGAAAACCGTCCTTGAAAATTTCCGCGATGAACAAGATCAGTTTCTGCGAATCCGGCAAGGCGTCCGGACCAACGAGTTTCACGATTTGTTGCAAGCGGTCTTCGCGCTGGAGCAGCGTCAACGCTTCAGTGCGCATTTCGTTCCATTCGGGCGAAAGTTTTCCCCACCACGCGCCGACATCCTCGACGTATTCGGAATAGGATTGGAGCCAATTGATGGACGGATAATGCCGCGCATTGGCCAGCACGGTGTCGAGCGCCCAGAAACAGCGGATGAATCGGCGCGTGTGCTGCGTGACCGGCTCGGAAAAATCGCCGCCCGGCGGGCTGACCGCGCCGACGATGCTTACCGAACCGCGTTCGCCAGCAAGCGTCGTCACCGCGCCGCCGCGTTCGTAGAATTGCGCAAGCCGCGTCGGCAGCGTGGCGGGAAACCCTTCCTCGGCGGGCATTTCTTCGAGGCGCGTGGCGAGTTCGCGGAGCGCCTCGGCCCAGCGGCTCGTCGAGTCGGCGAACACGGCCACGCTCTTGCCCATGTCGCGGTAATACTCGGCCAGCGTGATGCCGGTGTAGATAGAAACCTCGCGTGCGGCCACCGGCATGTTTGACGTGTTGGCGATGAGAATCGTGCGCTCCATCAGCGGCCGGCCGGTGCGCGGGTCTTTCAATTCGGGAAATTCGCGCAGCACTTCGGTCATTTCGTTGCCGCGCTCGCCGCAGCCGATGAAAACAATGATCTCGGCGTCCGACCATTTTGCGAGTTGATGCTGCGTGATGGTTTTGCCCGTGCCAAACCCGCCGGGAATCGCCGCCGCGCCGCCTTTGCCGATGGGGAAAAAGGTGTCAATGATGCGCTGCCCAGTGATGAGCGGCTCGACGATGCGCAACCGCTCCCGTATTGGCCGCGGAACGCGCACCGGCCATTTCTGAAGCATCGTGACGCCGCGCGGTCCAGATGCAGTTTCGATCACGGCCAAAATTTCGCTCAAGTTGTAATCACCTTTGCTGACAATGGAATTCACCTTGCCCGACGCATCGGGCGGAAGCATGACGTGATGTCTGACGAGCGGCGTTTCAGCGACGTGGCCGATGGCCTTTCCTGCAACCAAGGTATCACCAGGCTGAACACAGGGCTCAAACGTCCATCGTTTTTCCAAATCGAGCGCGGGCATCTTTTCACCCCGACGAATCCATGCGCCGCTGTGCGATTGGATACCCGGCAAGGGCCGCTGGATACCATCGTAAATGTTGCCGACGAGTCCCGGCCCCACCCACACGGACAACGGCTGGCCCGTGCGTTTAATCGGCGCGCCGGGTTTCAGCATCGTCGTGTCTTCATAGACTTGAATCGTCGCTCGGTCGCCGATGAGTCTGACAACTTCGCCAACCAAGCCAAGTTCGCCGACTTGCACGACTTCATACATCTGCGCACCGGCCATGCCGCCGGCCGTCACGGTTGGACCGTTGACGCGAATCACCTCCGGGCTGGCTGGATTTCCGGAATTCATACAGCACCTCCAGCGCGTTCGTTTTTTCCGACGAGTGAAGTTTGAGCGGCAATTTGCCGGCGCAGTTCCGGCCAAAGCCGCTCCAACCGCGGTAACAGCCGATTGTCCCAAATCTGAAACCCATCGGCAGATTCGACGACAACGCCAGCATCAGTCACTGTCGAATCAGCGGCGATGGTGATGTTCAGCAATGAACGTCCGGCACGCTGGCAAATTTCTTCGGCCAGTTTGTCGCCAAACACGGCATGATCGGCGGTGGAAATTTTCAAAATAAAATCTGTTCCTGGCATCCGGTGGATGGCTTCGATTGCCAGCGTGACGACGATTTTGTGCCCATCCAGTTTGCACGCCTGCAATTCCCGCCGGGCTTCCTCGTGAATACCTTCCAACATAGCCTCAATGCGCGCCGATCGTAGCCGACCGGTTTCGACCGGAATCGTTGCGAGGATCAACTCGCCTCGCCGCGCGGCTTCGGCGCGGGCTGAATCCAGTTGCTCGCGGCGAATTTTGTCCGCTTCTGCCACCGCGGTGGCAAGGGTCAATCCAGACTCCTGCTGCGTTCGGCGGATGATTTCGTCGCGCTCGCGTCCGCCCTCGGCGAGAATTGCTTCGCTCAAGGCGTCCGGCGAATTGGGTTCCGGAGTTATCAATCAGTTTCCTTTTTCTTCGATGCGAATGCCGACGGCTTCCTGCGCCAGTTGGCGGAGGCTCTTGCGACCGGGCATCGGCCCACCGGGTCCGGGAATTTCAACGATCAGCGGTCGTTGCTGCTCAAAGCGAATCTGCTCCACCTTCGGGCGGATGCCGTCCGCCACAGTTTCCGTGAGAATGATCACGGCGCAATCGCGTTGGGCCACGGCCGACTCCACCGCCGCTGCCGCCTCCGGCGCGGAAGCCACCGCCTGCCCAGCGATGCCGGCCAGACGAAATCCGCGCACCGTGTCCTCATCGGCGATGCAGAAATATTTCACGGCGTGCTAAATTTTTTGCAGCAGCATCATGGCGACGGCAAAGCCGAGCACGGCCAAACCTTCTGCCAGCGCCACGAAGATGATGCTGCGCGTGAGCAATTCCGGTTTTTCCGCCGCCGCCCCCAGCGCGGCTGCGCCCACCCGTCCCACCGCGTAG
>Ga0207702_10005941_pt1 | contig 10603 bp, 9 predicted proteins | sample KBSCornC62_FD_184302 | JGI IMG/M metagenome (GOLD analysis project Ga0207702, IMG submission 184302) | Corn rhizosphere microbial communities from Kellogg Biological Station, Michigan, USA - KBS Corn C6-2 (SPAdes) (version 2) | ecosystem: Host-associated > Plants > Roots > Rhizosphere > Soil ...
GCTGCCGGGCTATTTCCCGCCGGGGAAGGTGGGCGAGCGCGTGTGCGTCGACGGCGGGGTGATCGACAACCTCCCGGTCGCGATCGGCGCCCTCGACGCCGATCTCGTCATCGCCGTCGACGTCGGCAGCACCGACCTGCGCCCGATCCAGGACGCCGCCTCGCTCGGCTTCGCGAACATCTACATGCGCGCGGCGACGACGATGATGCACGCGCTGCAGCAGTTCCCGCTGACGAACTGGCAAGGGCCGCCGATGGTGCTGATTCGCCCGCGCTGCTCCGAGGATTGGCTCAGCTTCACGAACATCGCGGCCACGATCCAGGAGGGCCATCGCGCCGCACACAAGGCGCTCGAGGACATCGACGCCTTCTACGACCAGCCGGGCGGCGTGTACCCGCGCCGCCGGTTCGAGATCGAAGTCGATCGCGACCGGTGCATCGGCTGCGGCCTCTGCGCGGCGCTCGCGCCGTCGATGATGGGACTCGACGCGCAGGGCAAAGCGTACACGCGCACGCGCACGGCGGACTGGTCGCCGGCGGATGGAGAGTTCGTGCATCACTGTCCGACGCACGCGATCATCGCGCGGAAGGTCGAACGGATCGTGCCGCTCAAGGCGGGGGAGAGAGGGGCGGCGTAATCCGAAGCAAAACGGCGAGCTACTGTCGCCGGTCGCTGTCGTTTTGCGTTTTCCGTTATCCGTTGTGCGTGATTGCGTCGAACTCGCGTGACCCGAAGCCGAACGGGACAACGGATAACGCACAACGGACAACGCACAACGACAGCGACCGCGGATACAAACCCGCCGCCCTCAGCCGATCAAACCTTCCGCCAGCCTCTCATAACTCTCCACCGCTCTCCGAAGCTCCCCGACGTCGATGAACTCGTCGTCCCGGTGTGCCACGTGGATTGATCCCGGGCCGAACAGGTACGGCGTCCCCCAGTTCGTGAGCACGGGAATGTCCGTCGCGAATGCCGCGATCGATGTCTCGAATCCCGGCGCCGCGCCGAGCTTCACCGGCGGCACCATCGGTCCCCACTCGAGCGTCGCGCGGCCGTCGGCCCAGCGTTCGAGAACGCTCATGACCTCCGGGGCGGGGCGCACCAGCCGGATCATGATGCGCGCTTCCGCCGACGGCGCGACGACGTTGTCGGCTACCCCGCCGCTCAACGAGCCGATGTTCACCGTGGTCTCGCCGAGCAGCGCGTCGCGCGGAAACTCCGTCGCGTCGAGCTCCGCGAGGAGGCGCACGAGATCGAGCGTGGCCGAACGCCCGAGATGGGGATACGCCGAGTGTGCGGCCTGCCCCGCGGTGTGGACCGTGACGCGGATCGCGCCCTTGGTGCCGAGGGCGAGCGTGCTCTCCGTCGGCTCGCCGTCGATCAACGCGCGGCTCGTCGCGGGGACGAGCCCCGACGTGAACGCTTCGTTCGCCGCATGCGCGCCGTCGTGCGTCACCTCCTCGCCGACGACAAACAGTAATGCAACCGGAAGGTTGCGCATTCGCAAACGCTCGGCGGCGCAGATCATCGCCGCGGCGATTCCCTTCGCGTCGCAGGCGCCTCGTCCGAGAATGCGATCGCCGTCCACGCGCGGGGCGATGTAGGGCGGCACGGTGTCGAGGTGCGTCGAGAGCGTGACGCGCGGCGCGTCGACGGCCGTCGCGAACAGATCGTCGCGTCCGGCGCTCACGGGAATGCGCGTCGTGCGCCAGCCGCGCGCCGCGAGATAGTCGTCCGCCCAGGCGATCACGTCGCCTTCGCGCCCGCTGGTCGAATCGATCGACATCAGCCGGGTCGTCAACTCAACCGGATCGCTTGGCGTCGTCATCGTGGCAAGATCGGTCGGGGCCGGCGCTCGACGCAACGGTCATCCTGCGGCCGCCCGAGTCAGTTACATTATCGACAGCCTGGCGGCGAGCGTGCGCGCCCCGCCAGTGGCTCCGTCTGTCACCCTCGCCTCGGCCCATGTTGGCGGCCGAACCGAGAGACGAATTCCATGACAAGCAAGAATTCCTTCGGAAGCCGCGCGACGCTGAGCGTCGACGGAACGCAGTACACCGTCTATCGCCTCGCGGCACTCGACCAGCTCTCCGGCGGCACCGCCGCCAAACTCCCGTTCAGCCTCAAGATCCTGCTCGAGAATCTGCTGCGGAACGAGGACGACGCATTCGTGAAGCGCGGCGACGTCGAAGCGCTCGCCACGTGGGACGTGAAGGCGCATCGCGAGAAAGAGATCGCGTTCCGCACGAGCCGCGTACTCCTGCAGGACTTCACCGGCGTTCCCGCCGTGGTCGATCTCGCCGCCATGCGCGACGCGCTCGAGAGCTTGGGCGGCGACCCGCAGCGCATCAACCCGTTACAGCCGGTCGATCTCGTGATCGATCACTCGGTCCAGGTCGACGAATTCGGCAATCAGGCCGCGTTTCTCATCAACACCGAGAAAGAGTTCGAGCGCAACCAGGAGCGGTATCTCTTTCTGCGCTGGGGGCAGGACGGGTTCAAGAACTTCCGCGTCGTGCCGCCGGGGACGGGCATCTGCCATCAGGTGAATCTCGAGTACCTCGGCAAGACGGTGTTCGTGAACGAGGAAACGCGCGAAGCGTATCCGGACTCGCTCGTCGGCACCGACTCGCACACGACGATGATCAACGGCCTGGGCGTGCTCGGCTGGGGCGTGGGCGGCATCGAAGCGGAAGCGGCGATGCTTGGCCAGCCGGTCTCGATGCTGATTCCGGAAGTGATCGGATTCAAGCTGCACGGCAAGCTGCCGCCGGGCGCGACGGCAACCGATCTCGTGCTCACCGTGACCGAGATGCTCCGCAAGAAAAAGGTCGTGGGCAAGTTCGTCGAGTTTTACGGCACCGGGCTCTCGCACCTGCCGCTCGCCGACCGCGCGACGATCGGCAACATGGCGCCGGAGTACGGCGCGACGATGGGGTTCTTCCCCTGCGATGAGGAAACGCTAAAGTACCTCCGTCTGACCGGCCGCCCCGAGCATCACGTCGCGCTCGTCGAGGCGTACACCAAGCAGCAGGGGCTCTTCCGGACGGACGACACGCCGGACCCGGCCTTCACCGATACGATCGAGCTCGATCTCGGCACAGTCGAGCCGAGCCTCGCCGGCCCGAAGCGGCCGCAGGATCGGGTGCCGCTCTCCAAGGCGAAAGCGATGTACCGCGAGGCGCTCGATGCCGACCTCGCCAAAGCGGGCACGCCCGCGGCGGCGAAGGAAGTGAAGCAGGCGAATCGGGTCTCGGGCGAGCCGCAGCTCGCGGCCGCCGCCGTGCTGGTGCGCGACGACGAGCACGCCGCGGGCGAAGACGAAGGCGCGCGCGTCGAGTACAACGGGCAGACGTTCACGCTGCGCCACGGCGCCGTCGTGATCGCGGCGATCACGAGCTGCACGAATACGTCGAATCCATCGGTGATGCTGGCGGCGGGACTGCTCGCGCGCAACGCGGTGAAGAAAGGCCTGACGCAGAAGCCGTGGGTGAAGACGTCGCTCGCACCCGGGTCCAAGGTGGTCACGGACTACCTCAAGCAGGCCGGGTTGCAGGAGTATCTCGACACGCTCGGCTTCCAGCTCGTGGGATATGGCTGCACGACGTGCATCGGCAACTCCGGTCCGCTGCCCGAGCCGATCGGCAACGCGATCGAGCAGAACAAGCTCGTCACGGCGGCGGTGCTCTCGGGCAACCGCAACTTCGAGGGTCGCGTGAATCCGCTGACGCGCTTCAACTATCTCGCGTCGCCGCCGCTCGTCGTCGCGTACGCGCTGGCGGGACGCATGGATCTGGACCTCACGCGCGAGCCGATCGGCGTCGGCAAGGATGGGCCGGTGTTTCTGCGCGACATCTGGCCGTCGCCGCAGGACGTGCAGGACGAGATCGGCCGCAGCGTGAAGAGCGACTTCTTCAAGCGCGAGTACGCGGACGTCTTCAAGGGCGACGAGCAGTGGCAGGGGCTCGCCGTGCCGACCGGCGAGACGTACGCGTGGGACGGCGATTCGACCTACGTGAAGAATCCGCCGTACTTCGAGGGCATGACGATGCAGCCGCCGGGCGTTCGTCCGATCACCGGCGCGCGCGCGCTCGCGCTCCTCGGCGACTCGATCACGACGGACCACATCTCGCCCGCGGGGAACATTCCCGCGTCGAGCCCGGCCGGGAAATGGCTCATCGCGCACGGCGTGGAGAAGAAGGACTTCAACTCGTACGGCGCGCGGCGCGGCAATCATGAAGTGATGATGCGCGGGACGTTCGCGAACATTCGTCTGCGCAATGAAATGGTGCCGGGAACCGAAGGCGGCTGGAGTACCTTGCACGCGGGGGGGGGCCCCCAGTCCATCTACGACGTGGCGATGGAATATGAGAAGTCGAATACTCCACTCGTCATCATCGCCGGCAAGGAGTACGGCACCGGGTCGTCGCGCGACTGGGCGGCCAAGGGCACGATCCTGCTCGGCGTGCGCGCCGTGATCGCGGAGTCCTTCGAGCGCATCCATCGCTCGAACCTCGTCGGGATGGGCGTGCTCCCGCTCGAGTTCACCAACGGCGACACGCGCCAGTCGCTCGGCCTCACCGGCTTCGAGACGTTCGACATCGCGGGTCTCGACGATACGCTCAAGCCCAAGGCGACGCTCACCGTTCGCGCCAAGGGCGAGCAGGGCACGAAGGAGTTCAAGGCCGTCGCGCGAATCGATACGCCGGAGGAGATGCACTACTACAAGAACGGCGGGATTCTGCCGTACGTGCTGAGGCAGTTGGTGAGCGGGAGGCAGTAGGCCGGGGTTGCACCGGTCGCTTTTGTTGCGGGTATTGGGTCGCGCGTCACCGGGTCGAGGGTTTGAAAACTCGAAAACCCGCAACCCGTAACGCACGACTCGCGACAGAAGCGACCGGCGGTAATCCCCGTGCCGCACGCCTCGTGCATTCCCCCGAGGCTTGGCGCACGTCGTGCCTATTTGGGCCGCGATATGGAGTCGCTGCCCGAACCTTCTGAGTTCTCGAATTCCCTCCCGCTGGAGGCCGCTGCGGCCGCCACGCCGCGCGACCGGCGCGGCGCCCAGCGGCCGTACCGGCCGCGTCCGGGCGGACCGCGTCACTGGCTGCGGGCGCGCGTGCACGAGCTCGGCCCCGGCCTCATCAGCGGCGCCGCGGACGATGATCCCTCGGGAATCGCCGCCTACTCGCAAGCGGGCGCGGCGTTCGGTTATGAGACGCTCTGGATCGCGCTGATCACGCTGCCGCTCATCGCGGCAATCCAGCTCATGTGCGCGCGCATCGGCATCGTCGCTCGCAGCGGACTCGCCGGCGTCCTCCGCGAACACTACTCGCGATCGACGCTCTGGCTCGCCTGCGCGCTGCTGCTCGTCGGCAACACCGTGAACATCGCCGCCGATCTCGGCGGCATGTCGGCGGCCGCGTCGCTGCTCACCGGTGTGCGTGCCGTCTGGTTCGTGCCGGCGTTCACCGCGCTCATTCTCGCGCTGCTGGTCTACTCGTCGTACGAGCGAATGACCCGCGTGTTGAAATGGCTGACGCTCGCGCTCTTCAGCTATGTGTTGGCCGGATTTCTCGCGCACGCGTCGGCGGCTGGCGTCCTGCGGGGGACGTTCGTTCCACACCTCACGTGGTCGAGCGACTACCTGCTCACGTTCGTGGCGATTCTCGGCACCACGATCTCGCCGTACCTCTTTTTCTGGCAGGCGTCGCTCAACGCCGAGCAGGACGCCGTCGTCAGACGGCAGTCGCTCGGCCGGCCGCGGCGCGCGATTCAGCGCGAGCTGCGCGCCGCGAGGTACGACGTGAACGCGGGGATGTTCTTCTCGAACGCGATCATGTACTTCATCATCCTCACCGCCGCGGCCACGCTCCACCGCGCCGGGCTCACCGACGTGCAGACCGCCGCGCAGGCCGCCGCGGCGCTCAAGCCTCTCGCGGGAACGGGCGCGTCGCTGCTCTTCTCGGCCGGGCTCGTGGGCACGGGCATGCTCGGCGTGCCGGTGCTCGCCGGATCGGCGGCGTACGCCGTCGCCGAAGCCGCGGCGTGGAACTGCGGCATGGACGAGAAGATCGACAACGCGCGGCAGTTCTACGGCGTGATCGCGGTGGCGATGGTGGTCGGCATGATCCTCACCTTCGCCCACGTCAACGCGATTAGACTTCTCATATGGTCCGCGGTGATCAACGGCGTCCTGGCGCCGCCGCTGATCTTCATCATCCTCGTCGTCTGCAACAACCCCAACGTGATGGGGGCGCACCGGAACGGCCGCTGGCTCAACGTGCTCGGCGGCGCCGCGGCGCTCCTGATGACGAGCGCCGCCCTCGCGCTGCTCTGGTCGCTGCTCTGAGGGTCGAGCTCAGCCTTGCAACCGCTTGAGCGCGAGGCGCGCCCTCTCGCGCTCGCCCCACGTCGGCGCCATCTCGCGCGCCGCGGGCACGCACCGCGACTCTGGACTCGCCGTCGCCGGAGCGCCGATTGGCAGCCAGCCCATCACGCACCGCGTGGCTGCGGTCACGTCCTCGGCGTCGATGGAACCAGTGGCAGCCGCGGGGACGGCCGACGCGTTCGCCGCCGGCGCATGGCTCGCGTCGAGGTGTGGCAGCAGCGCGTCGCGCGCAGCATTGCGGAAGCTGTCGGTCTTGATCCGCTGCGTGTTCTGCCGCACGTCGCCGCGATAGAACGCGTGCACCGAACCTTCGACTTCGCGGATCAGTTTGTCGAGCACCTGCTCGAGCTGCGTGGCATCCATAGTGAGGCTGGAGATTGGAATTTCTCCGACAAACTACGACGGGGCGGCGTGCATTGCACGCCGCCCCGTTTCACTCCGTGTCGTGCGCGTCACGCTGCCGGCACGAGCGACGTCGGCATCGTCACCAGCCGACTTTCTTCTGCACGTCGACGTTGTTGCCGAGCACGCCGCCAAGAATGCCGCCGACCGCCGCGCCGATCAAGCCGCCTTTGACTTTGTTGCGGCTGGTCGTGGCGCCGAGCACCGCACCCGCCGCCGCGCCGATGGCGGCGTCGCGCTGCGTGTGCTTCACGGTGTGCACCGGCGGAGGCGCCGGCGGATAGTACGTCCCGCTCGATCCGCTGCTGTACACGCCGCTGGACCGGCCGCTCGACGACGAGTGATGCACGGTCGAGCTGTGATGCACCGGCGCGCTGACTGTCCGCGGCTGGTAGTTCCTGGCCGCCGACGCCGCCTGTGGCGCGTAGCCCTGCTCGGTCGGCGACAGCGTTTGCTGCGGATTGTACGCTTGGGCCTGCGACGCGAGCGCGAGGTCGTTCTTGAGCGCATCGTCCACCGACGGCGAGCTGTTCCGCCCACACGCCACCGCGAGGAACGCCGCCGGAATGAGGCTCAACAATTTCATGCGCATCGCGATCTCCCAATCTGAGGTTCTGAGATTCAATGGGAGTATTGGCACGGGCCATACCGGGTCTTAACGGCCGATACGCGCGGTTAGGCGGCGATGGCGTCTACTCCATGCGGCACCGGTGTCCTCAGAACTGGATGGCTCCGCCGCGTGCCGACGCATTGCATTACGCGTCAAGTACCACCATCTTGGCGGCATCCTCGAACAGGTGCGAACATGACGGGAAGTTCAACCACGCGCGCGATCGGACTTGCCGCGGCGATCCTGGCCGGAGCGGCCGCGATTGCCAGCGCGCAAGGTGCGCAGCCAGGCGGCGCCGCGTCGGCGCCCGATGCGGGCCAGCAGGCGCCGGATTTTCAGCTACCCGGCTCGACGCGCTTTGGATTGCTGAAAGCGCCGGTACACCTCGCCGATTTTCGCGGGCAGACGGTGGTGCTCGCCTTCTTCCCCAAGGCGCGGACCAAAGGCTGAACGATTCAAATGGAGGCGTACCGTGATCAGTACGCCACGCTCTTCAACGGCGGCAAGAAAGTCGTCGTGATCGGAATCAGTGCCGACGCCGACACCACGCAGATGGATTGGGCGCACGACTCCGGGTTCCCGATCCTCTTCGCGAGCGACCCCGACCAGGCGGTCGCCAAGCTGTACGGATCGGCGGACAACGCGAAGTACGACACCCGCAACGTGTTCGTCATTGGACCGGACGGCCGCGTTGCATCGAGGATCATGCGGTTCAACGTGCTGTCGCAGCAGGCGTATGCCGAGCTCGCGAAGGATGTGTCGGCGACGCTGCCCGCGGGAGCGAGCGCCGGCGGAGGCACGCATTAACGAGGGAATCAGCGCGGGCATTCGCGCGCCGGCCGATTCGGGCCGGGAGCTGTTGTTAGAGATGTATGATGCCGCCGTCGCGGCGGCGCTGCCCGGCCCCGCGACGGCTCGCGCGATCGACGCCCTCTCGATCCCGCGCGGCGCGAGAGTCTGGGTGTTCGCGTTCGGCAAGGCGGCGCAGCCGATGGCGAGCGCCGCCGTCGTCTCCCTCCTCCGATCGCTGCACGCGATCGTCGGGGGGATCGTCGTCAGTCCGGACGGCGGTCCGGCGCCCTACCCCACGCTCCAGGCCATTCGCGGCGATCACCCGATTCCGGGACGCAACTCGTTCGCCGCCGCGAACGCGGTCGCGCAGACGGTCCCCGGCCGCCGCGGTGACGACGTCGCAATCGTGCTCCTCTCGGGCGGAGCGAGCGCGCTGATCGGCGCTCCGATCGCCGGCATGAACGAGGCGGATCTCACCACCCTCTTCGAGCTGCTCCTCGGCGCGGGACTCGACGTCGTCGAGATGAACGCCGTGCGCAAGCGATTCTCGCGCTGGGCCGCCGGCCGGCTCGCGCTCGCGCTCGCGCCGGCCGCGACCCACTGCCTCGCGATATCCGACGTGCCAAACGACGATCTCGCCGTGATCGGCTCCGGACCATGCTCGCCCGACGAGACGCGGGTCGCCGACGTGACGACGATCCTCGAGCGCGCGAAGCTCCTCTCCCGCGTGCCACAGACACATCGCGAGTACTTGCAGTCCGTCTCACGCGGAAGGACGCCGGAAACTCCGAGGCGCAATCATCCCGCCTTCGCGCACGTCACGGCGCGCGTCGTCGGAAGCAATCGCGCCGCGCTCGCAGGTGCGGCCGATCGTACGCGCGAACGTCACTTCGAGCCGCGCGTGCAATCGACGCGGCTCTCGGGCGACGCGGCCGCGGCCGGCGCGGCGATCGCGCGAGAAATGCTCGCGGCGCGCGAACGCGGCGAGTCGAGCTGCTGCTTCATCTGGGGCGGCGAAACAACGGTCACGCTGCGTGGCAGCGGCGCGCGCGCAACCGGCGGCGGACGATGTCAGGAGCTCGCGCTCGCCACCGCGCGCGAGCTGCACGAGGCGGGCGACGCGGCGAACGGTATCACGTTGCTCGCCGCCGGTACCGACGGCCGCGATGGCGCGACCGACGCCGCGGGCGCGATCGTCGATGCGCTCACGTGGCCGGCGATCGTGGATGCCGGCCGCGATCCGTCGCGAGCGCTCGCCGCGCACGAGTCGTACGGCGCGCTCGCGGCGGCAGGCGCGCTCATCCAGCGCCGAGAGACGGGCACGAACGTGGGAGACATCGTCATCGGCGTGCTCTGACCGCGGAATGGTGAGACGGTCGCCAGCCCCGCTACTTTTCGCGCATGTCCAGCACCCCGTCCCCATTCACCGTCGGCATCATTCAGGATTCGGCGAGCGATGACACCGCCGCGACGGTGGCGGCGACGATCGAGCGCGTGCGCGAAGCCGCGAAGCGGGGCGCGCAGATCGTCTGCCTGAAGGAGCTGTTCAACGCTCCCTACTTCTGCAAATCACAGAAGTGTGAACGCTTCGACATCGCCGAGCCGATCCCCGGGCCGACGACCGACCGCATGCAGGTGCTGGCGAAGGAGCTCGAGATCGTGCTCATCGTGCCGATCTTCGAGCGGCAGGCTCGCGGGGTGTACCGCAACTCCGCCGCGATCATCGACGCCGACGGCTCGCTGCTCGGCATCTATCGCAAGATGCACATTCCCGACGATCCGCTCTACAACGAGAAGTACTACTTCACGCCCGGCGACGCCGCGACCGACGATCGGATCGACGCGATCGGCAATGTCGCGAAGCAGGCGAGCGGCTTTCGCGTGTGGAAGACGCGCTACGCGAACATCGGCGTGCTGATATGCTGGGATCAATGGTATCCCGAGGCGGCGCGCATCACCGCGCTGCTCGGCGCCGACATTCTGTTCTATCCGACGGCGATCGGCTGGCACCCCGCGGAGAAGTCGGAGTTTGGCGCCGCGCAGGTGGACGCGTGGCGCACGATGCAGCGCGCGCACGCGATCGCGAACGGGGTCTTCGTCGCGTCACCGAATCGTGTCGGCCACGAAGAGGAGCCGGGGACGAACGGGATCGAGTTCTTCGGCCACTCGTTCATCGCCGATCCGTTTGGCCGCCTGCTCGCGGACGCGGGCACGGAGCCGGAGATCTTGATCGCGACGTGTGATCCACGGCTGATCGAGGACACGCGGCGAAACTGGCCGTTCTTGCGAGATCGGAGGATTGATGCGTACGCGCCGATTTTGTCGCGGTATTTGGGGGCGTAGCGGGGCGCGGCGTATGGTCGGCGCTGCGCGCCTGTAGGGTCGTGCGCGCACAGCACGCTACTGTA
>Ga0207702_10005942_pt1 | contig 10601 bp, 12 predicted proteins | sample KBSCornC62_FD_184302 | JGI IMG/M metagenome (GOLD analysis project Ga0207702, IMG submission 184302) | Corn rhizosphere microbial communities from Kellogg Biological Station, Michigan, USA - KBS Corn C6-2 (SPAdes) (version 2) | ecosystem: Host-associated > Plants > Roots > Rhizosphere > Soil ...
GCCTGACGCCCGAGGAGGCGCTTGCGCGGCTCGCCGGGCAGGGCGTCGGGCTCTCGATGACGATGCACGCGACGCGGATCCGGGCGGTCACGCACCTCGACGTCACCGACGAGGACATCGACCGCGCGACCGAGCTGATCCCGCGGGCGCTGGGAGCCCTTGCTCCCGCCTGAGCGCTTCCGCCGCCTCGTGCTCGAGGCGCAGCGGGCGGGACGGCTGCCGAGCGTCAGCGCCGCCGTCTTCCGCGGCGACGAGGTGGAATGGAGCGACGCGCTCGGGCTCGCCGACGTCGAGCAGCGCCGCGACGCGATGCCGGAGACCCAGTACGCCTGCGCGTCGATCACGAAGACCTTCACCGCCGCGTCCCTGCTGCAGCTCCGCGACGCCGGCAAGCTCGACCTCGAGGACCCGCTTTCGCGCCACCTGCCCGAGGCGGCGCACGGGACGCCGACGCTGCGGCGGCTGCTCTCGCACGCGTCGGGCCTGCAGCGCGAGCCGCCCGGGCAGGTCTGGGAGACGCTCGAGTTCCCGGACGAGCAGGAGCTGCTCGAAATCCTGGGCGAGGCGGAGCAGGTGCTCGCGCCCGCGACCGCATGGCACTACTCGAACCTCGCGTACTCGCTGCTCGGCCACGTCGTCACGCGCGTCTCGGGGGAGCCGTTCCACGACTACGTCCGCGAGCGCCTGCTGAAGCCGGTGGGCCTGGAGCGGACGACGTGGGGGCCCGGCGAGAACGCGGCGCTGCCGTACTTCGTCGAGCCGTACTCGGACGCGGTCCGGCGCGAGCCGGTGCTCGAGCTGGGCGGCAAGGGCGGCGAGTCGGGCCTCTACAGCACCGCGAGCGACCTCGCGCGCTGGGGCTCGTTCCTCTGCGACCCGGACGAGACGGTGCTGAAGGCGTCGTCCGCCGCGGAGATGCACGACCTGCAGATGATGGTGCAGCCGGACTGGACGGTCGGCTGGGGGCTCGGGATCGAGCTCTGGCGGCGCGGCGAGCGCGTCTTCGGCGGTCACACCGGCGGCTTCCCCGGCTTCGTCTCGATCCTTGCCTACTCACGGCGCGACCGGATCGGCGCCGTCGTGCTCACGAACTCCGGAACGTGGGACGCGCTCGCCAAGACCGGCGGCGACCTGGTCGCGGCCGCGCTCGAAGAGCTGCCGCCGGCGCTCGAGCCGTGGGTCCCGGAGGAGCGACCGCCGGCGGAGGTCGAGCCGCTGCTCGGCCGCTGGTGGTCGGAAGGCTCGGAGACGATCTTCAGCTGGCGCGACGGCAAGCTCGAGGCGCGACTCGCGGCGGCGCCGGCCGAGCGCGCGCCTTCCGTCTTCGAGCCGGAAGGCGAGAACCGCTACCGCGTCGTCTCCGGCCGCGAGCGAGGCGAGCTACTGACCGTCTCCCGCGACGCGCAGGGACAGGTCGTCCGGCTCTACTGGGCGACGTACCCGTTCACGCGCGAGCCGCAGACGTTCGGCTAGCGGTCGCCTGCGGCAAGGAAGCCGAGCGCGACGCCGGCGTAGACGCCGACGAGTAGCCAGCCTTCCCAGCGCTTGCCACGCCCGTCGGCCAGCAGCAGCGCGACGAGCGCCGCCGCCCCGCCCATCGCGGCGAGCTCGATCGGGCGGAACGCGAGCGGCAGCGCCGGCCGAATGAGCCACGAGAGCAGCGCGACCACTGGCGTCACGAGCAGCGCCACCTGCGCGCTCGACGAGACCGCGATCTCGGTCGCGAGCGGGAGCTTGCCGCGGTTAGCGATCACGATCGCGCCGCCGTGCTCGGCCGCGTTCCCGACGATCGCGACGATCACCGCCGCGATGAAGAACTCCGACAGGCCCGCCGCTTCCGCGAACGCGTGCAGCGAGTGCACGAGCGTCTCGCTGATCAGCGCCGTGACGACGGTCGCCGCCGCCAGCGTCGCGAGCGCGACGGGCAGCGACCAGCCGCCTGCCGCGGCCTCCTCGCCGCTTTCCTGGTGCAGACGGGCGTGCCGCCGCAGCCCGCGGATCGTCATCGCGAGGTACAGCAGCAGCAGCACGATCGCGACGGGAATCGTCGCGACCGCGAGCGAGTGCCGCTCCGGATCGCCGGTCCAGCTCGGCACCGACGGGATCAGGAACAACGCCGCCGCCACGATCACGAGCCCGAGCTGGAGCAGCAGCGAGACGCGGTCGAGCGGCCGGCTGCCGGTCCGCTCGGTGCCGAAGATGAGGGCGAACCCGAGCACGAGCAGGATGTTCGAGACGACGCTGCCCATCAGCGAGGCGCGCACGACGTTCGGCAGGGACGCGTTGACGGCGAAGAGCGCGATGATCAGCTCCGGCGCGTTGCCGAAGCTCGCGTTGAGAAAGCCGCCGATCCCGGGCCCGGTGTGCTCGCCCGCATGCTCGGTCGCTTCGCCGATCAGCCATGCGAGCGGGACGAGCGACGCCGCCGCGACGACGAACAGCACCGTCTCGTCGACGTGGACGACGTAGCGCAGGAAGAACGTGATGGGCGCCAGCACGAGCCCCGCCCAGAGGAGCTTGCGGCCCACTCCACTAGCCTAACGACCGGTGTTGGAGGCAGTTCTCTTCGACTGGGGCGACACGCTGATCGAGTTCGCGTACGCGCCGGAGCTGGTCGCGGCCGGCCACCGCGCGGGGCTCGCGGCGATCGGACGCGAAGGCGTGCCGGAGCTGACCGAGCACTTCCGCGAGGAGTACGAGCCGCTCTTCTGGGCACCCGGGACGATCGAGGAGATCGAGTACCCGCAGCTCGTGCGCCGGCTGCTCGCCGACTTTGAGATCGCCGTGGACGACGGCGAGCTCGACCGGTTCCTCGAGGCCGAGCACGACGCCTGGCAGCCTGCGCGACGGCTCGCGGCGCACACGCACCCGCTGCTCGAGGCACTCCGCGGGCTCGGCCTCAAGCTGGGCCTCGTCTCGAACGCCTTCGACCCCGGCTGGCTGCTGCACCGCGATCTCGAGCACATGGGCCTGGCGGAGCGGCTCGACTTCAGCGTCTTCTCGTCCGAGGTTGGCCTGCGCAAGCCGCACCCGGCGATCTTCGAGCGCGCGCTCGAGGCGCTCGAGGCCGTCCCCGAGCGCGCCCTCTTCGTCGGCGACCGGCTCTTCGAGGACGTCCGCGGCGCGGCCGAGGTCGGGATGACGACGGTGCAGGCGCTCTGGTACCGCGCCGACGAGCACCCCGACGGCGCCGAGCCCGACCACCGCGCATTCACGCAGCTCGACGTGCTGAACGTCGCCCGCCGCCTGGCGACCTAGCCAGGAACCCGCGGCTTGTCAAGTCTTGCGGAGCGTGGTGCGCTGCACACACAATCCAGTCATGGAGACACGCGAGCAGGCGGCCGCCCAGCCGACCGAGCTTCCGCTCCGCCCACAGGACGAGGTCGAATGTCGCCGCTGCGGCGTCCACTGCGACAAGGTCGTGTACCCCGGCGCGTGCATCGAGCGCGGGTGCCCGTTCGTCTACTCCTATGAGGAGTTCGGCCACACCTACATGGGCTGCGTGATGCGCGTCTTCCAGGTCGAGATCGACTTCGACCTGCTGCGCGCGGCCGAGTCGACGCGGAGCGGGTTCGGCGCGGTGCGGGCGACGGCGCCGGCGCTGCCGATGTGCCGCGTCGAGGTCGAGCCGTGCTACGAGGGGCGGACCGAGGAGCTCGGCTGCGTCAACCCCGAGTTCCACGAGCTGCCGCTCGGCCAGCCGAGCTTCCGGATCTTCGCCCAGATCGCGTCTTCGTAGCCTTCGCGTAGAGCGCTCGCAGCCTCTTCATCTGCTCAGCGTCCGGCCCGTGGCCGTCCGTGCCCGGCACTTCCAGCAGCGCCGGCAGACCCTGCAGCTTCGGGTGCCCGAGGAAGACGGACAGCCTTTCGCCCATCAGCCCGTCGCCGATGTTGTCGTGCCGGTCGCGGTTCGACCCGAGCGGCGTCTTCGAGTCGTTGACGTGGAGCACGCGCAGCCGGTCGAGCCCGAACGCACTGTCGACCTCCTCGACGACACCATCCAGCTCGGCCGGGTTCGTCACGTCGTAGCCGGACGCGTAGAGGTGGCACGAGTCGAGGCACACGCCGAGGTGCGGGTGATGGTCGAGCGCGTCGTACAGGGCGGCGAGCTCCTCGAGCGACCGGCCGATCGTGCCGCCCGTTCCCGCGGAGTTCTCCATGCAGAGCCACGTCGTGTCGCTGCAGCGCTCGAGCGCCTCCGCGAGCGCGGGCACGACGCGCTCGAGGCCGGCCTCGAAGCCGGAGCCGAGGTGCGAGCCGACGTGGAAGACGACGGCCTCGGCGCCGATCGCGCAGGCGGTGTCGACCGTCGAGCGGAGCGTCGTCACGCTCTTCTCGTAGAAATCGTCCTTCGGGCTCGCGAGGTTGATCAGGTAGACCGCGTGGATCGAGACCGAGCCGATCCCGAGCTCCTCGCGGCGGGCCTTGAAGGCGTCGAGGTCGGCGGGGTCGTGCTCGGGGTAGCGCCACGCGCGCGGGCTCTGCGCGAACAGCTGGACGGCGTCCATGCCGAAGCCGTGCGCGTTGTCGAGCGCCTTCTTGATCCCGCCCGAGCAGTGGCCGCCGAGAAGCACGCCGCCGACGCTACCCGAGCCACGCCTGCAGCCGGCCGGCCTCGTCCTCGACCTCGCGTCGCGCAGTCCGTGGGAGCGGTGCGAAGGATTCGGTGACGACGCGGCCTCGCTCGACGCGCCAGATGCCGGCGACATACCCGTCGACCGTGAACGTGGGCTGTACGTCGGCGTTCTTGCGGACGATCAGCTTGCGGTACTCGTCCGGAAGGACGCGCGCCCGGTCGAGCAGGACGTTGTCGAACTTCGGCAGGAACCGCACCGCCGCGGGCGTTTCCCCTGAGGCACGAGGCGCGCGGGGGAGGTCGAGCAGCTGCCGCCCGCGGTCGTCGCGCAGCGAGACGAGCCCGTCGAGCAGGTGCGCGAAGTCGCGGACCTTCATCCCGGACCAGCCCGCGATCTCTGCGCGCGTCGCGGGTCCGAAGGCGGCGAGGTAGCGGCGGACGAGCTCGGCTCGCGCGAGCTCGCCGTCGGGTTGCCCGTGCTCGACCGCGACGAACCTCGGGTTGTGGATCGGCGATCGCCAGAGGCTGGACTCCGGGGCATGGGCGATTCGAGCGCGCAGCCGAAGGGCGTACCAGACGCCGTTCGTACCGCCCGACTCGACGCCGTGCTCCCGCTCGAGCCACTCGAGCACCTCGGTGCGCGTGCGAGGCTCGGCGGCGAACGCGCGTAACGCCGCGGTGACGCGGACAGCGTCGCGGTGGGCCTCCGGCGTGATCCACCCGGGCGGCGCGACGTCGAGGGCCGCCGCGAAGAGCCCGTAGTCGGCCGCCGCGACGACGTGGACGGTGCCGCGCATGAGCACGCCGCGCGCGGCCTTGCCCGTCAGCAGCGCGCGCTCGAGCGACTCGCGGCGGAACCCCTCGAGCCGCGACCAGAGCCCGATGTACGGCGCCGAGCCAAGCTGTGCCTGCAGTCCGGCGACACGCTCGAGCGCCCGCGGGACGGGCAGCTTCGCTCGTCGCAGGAGCAGCTGGCGCGCGAGTGTCGAGCGGTTCAGGTCGCGCTGCGTGAGGACGCGCTCGGCCACGGCAGTACGCTAGTGACGATGAGCGTCCGCGTCCGCATCGCGCCGAGCCCGACGGGCTTTCTGCACATCGGCAACGTCCGCACGGCCCTCTTCAACTGGCTCTTCGCGCGGCACGAGGGCGGTGAGTTCCGGCTGCGGATCGAGAACACCGATACGAGCCGCGAGGTCGCCGCGGCGACGGGGCAGATCCAGGAGTCGCTGCGCTGGCTGGGCCTCCAGTGGGACGGCGAGGTCACGTTCCAGCTCGACCGCCAGCAGGAGTGCGTCGAGGTCGCCGAGCGGCTGCTCGCCGAGGACAAGGCGTACGAGGACGAGGGCGCGATCCGCTTCCGCATGCCCGACGAGGGCGCGACCGACTGGGACGACGCCGTCAGGGGCCGTGTCGAGGTGCCGAACGAGAAGCTCGACGACCTCGTGATCGTCCGCTCCGACGGCCGCCCGACGTACAACTTCGCCTCGCCGCTCGAGGACGTGTGGGACGGGATCACGCACGTGATCCGCGGCGAGGACCACATCTCGAACACGCCGAAGCAGCTCAACCTGATCCGCGCGATCGGCGCCGAGGTGCCCGTCTACGCGCACGTCTCGCACGTCCTCGGGGCCGACGGCCGCGCGCTGTCGAAGCGCCACGGGTCGGTCACGGTCGACGACTTCCGTGCCCAGGGCTACTACGCGCCAGCGCTCGTCAACTTCCTCGCGCTACTCGGCTGGAGCTACGACGACAAGACGACCGTCATGTCGGTCGACGAGCTCGTCGAGCGCTTCTCGCTCGACCGCGTCGTCCCGAGCCCGGCCGTGTTCGACTACGCGAAGCTCGACTGGCTGAACGGCGTCTACCTACGGGAGCTGCGGCCCGACGAGTACGCCGACGTCTTGGTCGCCTACCTGCGCGAGCGCGGCTACGCGTGGGACGAGGAGCTGATCCGCCGGGCGGCGCCGCTCGTGCAGGAGAAGATCGCGACCCTCGGCGAGTTCCCCGCCTACGCCGGCTTCCTCTTCGCCCGCGTGGAGCCGGAAGGCGACGTCGACGGCCAGGTGCTGCCGGCCGCGGCGCAGACCCTCGCCGACGTCGAGCCCTTCGAGGCGGAGCAGATCGAGGCGGCGCTGCGCGGGCTGGCCGAGCGGCTCGGGCTCAAGCCGCGCGAGGCGTTTCAGCCGATTCGCCTGGCGGTCACGGGGTCGAAGGTCTCGCCCGGGCTGTTCGAGTCGCTCGAGCTGCTCGGCCGCGACGAGTCCCTCGCCCGCCTCGAGGGCAGCGGCCGCGGCGCCGCGAGCGGGTCGAGCGCCCGCTGAAAGACGAGCCAGCAGCGCCGCCGGAAGAGCGGCGTGGGCTGAGGGAGTCCGTTCGCAGCGTTTACCATTTCTGAGTGATAAAACGGTCGAAGGGGGATAAGAGGTACGGCGTGTCCGGCACCGACTTCCAGCCACGGGCTCCTACCATCCTGATCGTCGACGACGACGCCTCCTTGCGGCTCCTGTGCCGCGTGAATCTCGAGCTCGAGGGTTACAACGTCCTGGAGGCGCGAAGCGTTGCGGCCGCCGAGTCCACCGTCGCGGCGGACGCGGTCGACCTGTTCCTGCTCGACATCCACGTCGGCGCCGACGACGGCCTCGAGCTGATGCGGTCGCTGCGGGCGCGCGACCACGGCGCGCCGGTCGTGCTCTTCACGGGGAGCGCCACGCTCGACCCGCAGACGGTCGCCGAGGCCGACGGGATCGTCCCCAAGCCCTTCCGGCTGGAGCAGCTGCTGGACGTGGTGCGGCGGCTCGCGCCGCACAGGTAGATTCCGGCGCCTATGAGCGTCGCCTCCGTCCTGAAGCCGGCCGACTACGAGTCGCGCCTCCAGCGGTACCTGTTCGAGCGGGCAGAGGAAGGACGCGCCGTGCGCGTCGGCGAGAAGGAGGTCTCCGAGCGCGCCGAGATCGTCGCGCGCTACGCGGAGCTCTTCACGCGTGATCAGCTCGAGGCGCTGCGCGAAGCCGAGACCGAGGCGCCGGCGGGCGACGAGCGCGAGCGGCTCTACCGCCTGCGCAAGACGTGCGAGGCCGGCGTGATCGCGGCCGCGCTCGCTGAGCGCGAGGACACGCTCGAGAACGCGATCCTCGCCGCGCGCGTCGGGTTCAAGGGTGAGCAGCTGCCGCTGCGAACGGCGCAGGCGCAGCTTGCCGTGCTGCGGGACTACGCCGACCGCGACGAGCTCGGCAGGCTCGCGACGGAGGTCTCCGCGACGTTCAACGGCGAGCGGCTCGAGGTGCTCCGCGCGTACGAGGAGCTCGAGGCGGACGTGAGCCGGATCGACGACGCGGTCGAGCGCACGGAGGACGAGAAGGGGATCTCGATCCGCGAGCTCGAGCGGGCGCTCGCGGCCGCCAGCGACGCGGCGACGGTCGTCTACGAGCAGCTGAAGGAGCGCTGGCTCGAGAAGCTGATCGGCCCGGAGCGCGAGCCGGTGCCGAGCTCGTCGCACGTCGCCTACCTGCGCCGGCTCTCGCCGCTCGAGGCGATCTACACCAAGGAGCAGGCGGTGCCGGTCTGCATGGACACGCTCGCGCGGCTCGGGTTCGACCTCGAGCACGAGCCGAACATCAAGCTCGATCTCGACGACCGTCCGCAGAAGTCGCCGCGCGCGTGCGTGATCCCGGCCGACCCGCCCAGGGTCGTGCATCTGATCACGCGGGCCCAGGGCGGGCTCCACGACTACCAGGCGTTCCTGCACGAGGCCGGGCACGCGCTGCACTACGCCGGCTGCGACCCGTCGCTCCCGTACACGTTCCGCAACATCTCGCGTGACCACGCGCTGACGGAGATCTACTCGTACATCGTCGAGGCGATCTCGCGGCAGCCGGGCTGGCACGCGCGCTACTTCGGCCTCTCGGACGCCGAGGCGCAGGAGAACGCGGAGGCGACGGTCTTCATGGAGGCGCTGCTCTTCCGGCGCTACGCGGCCAAGCTGCAGTTCGAGCTCGAATTCTGGAACCGCTTCGCGCGAGACGGCGGCACGGAAGACGGCTACGCGGAGCGCCTGACCGCGGCGACCGGAATGGAGTACCGGCGCGAGGGCTACCTCGCGGACATGGACGCCGGCTTCTACTCCGCGGACTACCTGCGCGCGTGGATCCGCGCCGCGCAGCTGCGCTCGTTCCTCGAGCGCGAGGTCGGCGACGAGTGGTGGGCGAGTGAGCAGACCGGCGACCGCCTGCGCGAGCTCTTCCGCGAGGGGACGAAGCCGTCGAGCGAGGAGATCGCCAGCCGGATCGGCTTCGAGCCGCTCGACACCGGGCCGCTGCTCGCGGAGCTCGGCGCCTAGAGCCCCGTGCGGCGCGGTCTCGCCGCCGTCGCAACCGTCCTCGTCGTCGCCGGCTGCTCGTCGGCGCCTCGCCCGCCTGCGCACCGGCTGATCGGTTTCGACTTCGTCGCGACCGACGTCAACGGCTGGACCGAGCTCGTCACGCTCGACCCGCACACCCTCCGTGCCCACGGCCGTGTGCTGCGCATCGACGACGCCGTCACCGCGGACGAGGACTCGGGAGCCACGTCACCGGTCGGGCAGCTCTCACCCGACCGGACGACGCTCGCCGTCGGCGGCTCGAGCGGTCGCATCTTGTTGCTCGACCCTGCGCGGCTGCGGCGCATCGGCGCGATCCGGCTCCCGCGCGGCAGCGACGTCGTGGACGTCGACGCGTGGCCGAGGCGCGACCGCCTGCTCGTCGTCTACGGCCGCTTCTCCGTCCGCAACACCTGGGGCGACTCCGTCGCGGTCGTCGACCCCGCAGCTCGGACGGTGGTGCGGCGGATACGCCTGCACGGCTTCGTCGACCAGGCGGAGAACCTCCACGACGGCAGCCTGCTGCTGACCGTGGGCCCGCTTCGCGCCGGCCGGCCGACACGCCTGGTGATCGTCTCGCCCGCGGGCAGCCTTCGGGAGCGCGGGCTCGGGACCGGCGCCCCGTGGCTCGCGACGGACGGGGTCGGCCGCGCCTTCGTCGTCGAGGACGGTCGGCCGATCGACGAGATCGACGTGCGCTCGCTCCGCGTGCGCCGGCACCGCCTGACGCTGACGACGAGCTCTCGCGGCCTGCCCAGCCGCCGCCGTTCGTTCCCGGATCGACCGAGCCGAGAGCGGCTCGCCATCGCACGGCCGTCTGGCTCGGCCACGGGCTGCTGGGCATCGCCGGCGGCCGGGACCGCGTAGTTCGCGCCGGGGCGCAGCCGGCACAGCAGTTCACGCCGTACCGCTACCAGGTGGTCGACACGCGGACCTGGCGCACGGTGCGAACCCTCGCCCTCACGTCGTGCGAGCCGAAGTTCGGCCTGTACCTCTGCTCCTCGAGCGTGGGCGGCTTCGAGCCGGACGGCAAGGGCTCGCGCGGCAGCTCGCTGGTCGTCTACGACCAGTCGTGGCACCTGCTCTACCGCAAGCGTTCGTCGTACCTCTGGCGGGACGAGGTCGCTGGGCGCTTCCTCGCGGGAAGTGCCGACGGGTCACAGATGTCGCAGCTCGACCCGCGCACGGGAGCGGTGGTGCGCAAGCTCGGCGCGATGCGTGTCTGGCCGCCGCACGTGCTCGACTGGCGCGCTGGCTAGGCCTCGGCGCGGTGGCGGCGCCGTTCGTAGAGCCGACGGATCGCGACACCCGAGCCGATCGTGCAGGCCAGCAGGACCGCGAGCTGCGATGCGACCATGATCGTCAGTCGCCCGTCGAGCTTGTCCATCCAGACGAACGCTGCCCAGAACGGCATCGCCGCGGCGACGATCCACCAGCGCCCGGCGACGAGCCCGAGCGCGAAGCCACCGACGGGGATCAGCATGGCCATCCCCCGGGGATCGGCAGATCAGAACCTGCCCAGGAGCGACACCGCTCCGAAGATGGCGAAGATGATCGACGTCAGCGTCACGACCTCGTACGCCAGCGTCTCGCGTCCTCGCGCGGAAGCTAGATGAACGGCCGCATTCCGATTCACCCCCTCCGAGCTCGCCGCATACAAACGAGAGTTGC
>Ga0207702_10005944_pt1 | contig 10599 bp, 9 predicted proteins | sample KBSCornC62_FD_184302 | JGI IMG/M metagenome (GOLD analysis project Ga0207702, IMG submission 184302) | Corn rhizosphere microbial communities from Kellogg Biological Station, Michigan, USA - KBS Corn C6-2 (SPAdes) (version 2) | ecosystem: Host-associated > Plants > Roots > Rhizosphere > Soil ...
GGCGCCGTGGGAAAAAGCGTGCGCGATTTTGGGTCGCATCCGTTTGGACTCGGCGCAGTTGCTGCAGAAGCGCGGCAAACTGAGCATTCGCGCGGACGATTGGAAATTTCTTTGGGTGATCGATTTCCCGTTGATGAGTTACGACGAGGAAGAAAAGCGCTACGTGGCGACGCACCATCCCTTCACCGCGCCGGTGCCGGAAGATGCGGCGTTTCTCGATAGCGATCCGAAACGGGTGCGCGGCCAGCACTATGATGTGGTGTTGAACGGTATGGAGCTAGGCGGCGGTTCGATTCGAATTCATCAACCGGCTGTTCAGAAAAAAGTGTTTGAGGACGTGTTGAAGATTCCGGCCGACGTCGTGGAAAGCCGTTTCGGCTACATGCTGAAGGCGTTCACGTACGGTGCGCCCCCGCATGGTGGTATCGCTTTCGGTCTCGACCGGATGGCGGCGCTTCTTTGCGGAACCACGAGCATTCGCGACGTTATCGCTTTCCCCAAGACGCAAAAGGGACAGGACTTGATGACGCAGAGCCCGACCCCCGTGACCCCAAAGCAGCTCAAAGACCTCCACATTCAAGTCGTGAAGCCGGAAAGCGTTTAATTGCTCTGTCACTGCGGTGTGAAATTTCACTGCGGTGACTTGCGTTCACTGGGTTCTGGAAGCAAAACTGTCGCCCCCTATCAATCGATTCTCATGAAACTCATCATCGCCGTCATCAAGCCGTTCAAACTCGAAGAAGTGAAAGCCGCGCTTTCCGAGCTTGGCATCGAAGGCATGACGGTGACCGAGGTGAAGGGCTTTGGCCGGCAGAAGGGGCACACCGAAATTTATCGTGGGAGCGAATACACCGTGGACTTCCTTCCGAAGGTGAAGATGGAAATCGCGGTCCAGGATGAGCTCGTGACGAAGACGCTTGAAGCGATCACGCGCTCGGCGAAGACGGGTAAAATCGGCGATGGCAAAATTTTCGTCGTTCCGTTGGAAGAAGTGGTCCGTATCCGCACCGACGAGCGCGGCGATGCCGCGATTTGAGGTAGGGCGGGTATCGGTCTGAGATTCGTCTTCCCCCCTGGGAGCGCGGACATTCTTGTCCGCATTCGAAGTTCGCGACCGAAGGTCGTGCTGGTATGAGAGAAGCGCGCTCCGCGCGTTTGAGGGCGGACAAGAATGTCCGCGCTCCCAGGGGGGCAGGGAAGCGCTGCGCAAAATTGAGCGGACGGTTCGAGACGTTTCCGCCGCTGGCAGAATTTGAGCAATTTCATTCTTAGTGAGGATGAATCGGATTCATGGCATCAGATTTGCTCACGTCAGCGCTTCTCACCATGAACCATTTGTTCTCCAAGACCCTTCGCGCGTTCGGCTGCGCGTTTGCCCTTTGTTTAACGAGTCTGACGTCTTGGGCGCAGAGCGCTGCTTCGGCTGCGGCGCCTGCTCCTACGACGGAGCAGCGTCTGGCTGCGCTGGAGGCCTACGTGACGAACTCGGATCCGGGGAAGAGCCTGACGGGCGTGGCCGGTCCGGGCCACAACGGCTGGATGATGACCTCAGCCGCGCTGGTCCTGTTCATGACTTTGCCCGGTCTCGCGCTGTTTTACGGCGGCCTTGTGCGCAAAAAGAACGTTCTCTCCGTGCTCGCTCAGTGCTTGGGCATCACGGGCTTGGTCACGCTGCTGTGGTGGGCTTTTGGATACAGTTTGGTCTTTGGCAAAAGCTTTCACTCGTCGATTCTCGGCGGCTCGGAATTCTTTTTTCTCAAGAATGTCACATCGGCCCCGAACACCGATTACGCCTTCTGGGTTTCGCACAATGTTTTCGCGATGTATCAACTGATGTTCGCAATCATCACGCCGGCGTTGATCGTGGGCGCGATCGCCGAGCGTATGAAATTCACCGCGATCCTGACGTTCGTCACAATCTGGATGTTCGTCGTTTATTTCCCGCTCGCGCACATGGTGTGGGGCGTCAACGGCTTTATGAACGGTCTGGCGAATGCGCAGTCGACCATCCACGCGATCGATTTTGCGGGCGGCACCGTTGTTCACATGTCTTCGGGGTGGAGCGCGCTGATCCTCTGCATGATTCTTGGGCCGCGTCTTGGCTTCGGTCGGGAAAAAATGGCTCCGCACAGCATGGTGCTTTGTATGGTCGGCACGGGTATGCTTTGGGTCGGGTGGTATGGCTTCAATGCCGGTTCGGCCCTGGCCGCGGATGGCATTGCGGCAAACGCGTTCATGACCACCACGATCGCGGCCGCAGTGGCTGCGTTCACTTGGGGTATGATCGAATTGGTTTTCCGCAAGCATGCCTCGATCCTCGGCTTCTGTTCAGGCGCGGTCGCAGGCTTAGTCGTGATCACACCGGCGACCGGCTTTGTGAATAGCACAGGCGCCGTGATTATCGGCGTCATCTCCGCGATCGTTCCGTACATTTTCGTCACGAAGATAAAGTCCATTTTCAAGTACGACGACGCGCTCGATACGTTCGGTGTTCACGCGGTGGGTGGCACGATGGGCGCATTGCTCACCGGCTTCTTGGCTACGGCGGACGTGAATCCGAATTTGTTGACCAACTTGAAGGACCTGCTCGGTCGCACCCTATGGGTCGAACAGCTCAAAGCGATCGGTCTGACGCTGGTATTGGCGATCATTGCGACGGTCATCATCGCCTATCTCGTGAGAGCCGTGGTTGGTCTTCGTCCGACCGCTGAGGTCGAGCGCCAGGGTCTCGATATCAACGAGCACGGTGAAGAAGGTTACGTGGACATCTAACGAATCGGTTTTCCCATGAAACTCATCATCGCGATCATCAAGCCATTTAAACTTGAGGAAGTGAAAACGGCTTTGGCTGAAGTCGGGGTCGAAGGCATGACGGTGACCGAAGTCAAAGGCTTCGGTCGCCAGAAAGGGCACACGGAGATTTACCGCGGCAGCGAGTACACGGTGGATTTTCTGCCGAAGGTGAAATTAGAAATCGTCGTTCCGTCGGAAACCGCGGGCAAAGTGATCGACGCGATTTCACGCGCCGCGAAAACCGGCAAAATCGGCGATGGAAAAATCTTCGTCGTCCCTGTGGAAGAGGCCGTTCGGATTCGGACAGACGAGCACGGCGACTCAGCGATTTAAAGAAACGTACCCGGGCAGCGCGGACATCCGTGTCCGCTTCCCAACTCCCCGCGAAAGCGTAGCACGGCTAGGCAGCGGCGAGCTTCACTCGCCTCCCAGGAACGCGGACAAGAATGTCGGCGCTCCCGGGTGGGGCTGCTTTCATGCAAACCTTACGCCTTGGTCTTTTCTTGTAGTGCCTTCGTCGATACCTCGCGCTTGAGGCGTTCGAGGAAATCGGCAAACGGGTGCACACCTTCGTCGCCCTTGGCGCGGCTGCGCACGCTGATCGCTTTCGCTTCGGCTTCCTTCGCTCCGAGCACGAGGGTGTAGGGAATCTTTTCCAACTCCGCGCGGCGAATTTTCGCACCGAGCTTGTCGCTGTGCGCGTCGAGCGTCGCACGCAAGCCCGCCGCGCGCAGTTGCGCGAGCAGGTCTGACGCGTAGTCGTTGACCTTGTCGCTGATCGGCACGAGGCGGATCTGCTCGGGTGCGAGCCAAAGCGGAAAATCTCCCGCAAAGTGCTCGATCAGTACGCCGCAAAAACGCTCCATCGAACCGAAGGGGGCGCGATGGATCATCACTGGGCGGTGTGGCTGATTGTCTGGGCCGATGTAGCTCAGATCGAAACGGATCGGCAAGTTGTAGTCGACCTGGACCGTGCCGAGCTGCCATTCGCGGCCGATCACATCTTTGACGACGAAATCGATCTTCGGACCGTAGAATGCAGCTTCGCCGGGTTCTTCGGTAAAAGAAACACCGAGCGTCTTGGCCGCTTCGCGGCAGGCGGATTCGGCTTTGTCCCAGTTTTCCGCATTGCCCGTGTACTTGTTCGAGTCGGGGTCGCGAAGGCCAACGCGCACGCGATAGTCCTGCATCCCGAGGGTGTTCAACACGACCTTCACGAGTGACAAGCACCCGAGCACTTCTTGTGCGACCTGCTCCTCGGTGCAGAAGAGATGCGCATCATCTTGGGTGAATCCGCGGACGCGGGTCATGCCGTTGAGTTCGCCGGACTGTTCCCAGCGATAGACGGTGCCGAATTCCGCCAAGCGCACCGGGAGGTCGCGGTAGCTGTGTGGCTGTGATGCAAAAATCTTGATGTGGTGCGGACAGTTCATCGGCTTGAGCAAGAAGCCGTCGAGAAGCTTGTCGTCGGGCAAGGCGCGTTCCGCCGGAATGATCTCACGGCCGACGCGGCCGTTGACGTCGTGTCGCAGTTTTTCGGATACAGCGTCGAGACGGGCCATCATTTCGCCGCACGAACAACCCTCCTTCAGGACTTGCGCGAGCGCGTCGTTCTCGATGATCGGAGAAAACTGCGATTCCTTGTAGTATGGGAAGTGGCCGGACGTTTTGTAGAGCGAAAGCTTGCCGATGTGCGGGGTGAAGACCTGCGAATAACCCTGTTTGCGCAGTTCTTCGCTGATGAAGTTTTGCAACTCTTGGCGCAGGATCGAGCCGGCTGGCGTCCAGAGAATCAGGCCTTGGCCCACATCTTCATCGATGTGGAAAAGTTTCAGCTCTTTCCCGAGTTTGCGGTGATCGCGCAGCTTAGCCTGCTCCTGGCGTTCGAGGTATTGCTGGAGCTCTTCCTTGGAAGCGAAGGCCGTTCCATAGATGCGTTGGAGCTGCTTGTTCTTTTCGTTGCCGCGGTGGTACGCACCGGCAATCGAAAGCAATTTGAAGGCTTTGATCTGTTTCGTGTAACGAACGTGCGTGCCGGCGCAGAGGTCCATGAACTCGCCATTCTGGTAGAACGAAATCTTTTCGCCTTCGGGGATGTCGGCGAGGCGGCCTAGCTTATAACGCTCTTGGCCGCGCTGCTTGATGATCTCAGTCGCTTCTTCGCGAGACACTTCTTTACGCGTGAAAGCCTGATTTTCCTCGATGACCTTTTTCATCTCGGCCTCGAGTTTGACCAGGTCTTCCGCGGTCAACTTGTGCTCGAGGTCCACGTCGTAGTAGAAACCGGTGTCGGTTGGAGGACCGATGTCCAATTTCGCGTCCGGAAAAATACGCAACAAGGCCGTGGCGAGGACGTGGGAACTCGAGTGACGGATTTCTTCAAGAGGACTCATAAAAAAAGGACTGAAGGACTAAAAGACCGAGGAAGCAAAAGGCTGAAAGACTGCGGAAGCAAAAGGCTGAAAGACTGAAAGGCTAAAGGCTGAAGGACTAGGAGAATGAAACTGAAGCTAAAGGTTGAAGGACTGGACGGTGTTAGGTGCCAGACGGAAAAGCTGCGTAGAACTGCCTGCGAAGTAAGGCCATTCCGACTTCAGCTTTCAGTCTTTCAGCCTTCAGCCTTTTTCAGTTCAAATCCCTCTTTGCGATCCAGCATGGCCCAGCCGGTGGCCGCGATTTCGGCGCGGAGTTTGTCGGCGGCGGCGAAGTCTTTCGCTTGTTTGGCGGCCCAGCGTTTTTCAGCCAGAGTGCGCACGTTTTCGGGTGCTTCGGCTTTGGCCGCAGCGGTTATGTCGAGATTTAAACCGATCACGTTAATAACAGCGTCGAACGCTGCGCGATCGATGCCGGCGTTCCCGCGGTTTACGATAGTGAACAGCGCGCCGAAGGCGGCCGGTGTATTGAGGTCATCGAGCAGCGCCGCGTAGACCGGTGCAAAGACTTCGGGATCTCCACCGCCCTCAGGCAGACTGCCGCGGAACGCGCGTAGGGTCGCGAGCGCTTTTTCCGCCGCGTGCAAGGAATCCAAGGTGAAGTTGAGCTGCTTGCGCGGATGACCCGTGAGCAGCGCGTACCGCAGCGCGGCCGGTGAAAAGCCTTTCGCGACAAGATCGTCGAGCGTGTACATGTTGCCCAAGCTCTTGCTCATCTTCTTGCCGTCCACGAGCAGGTGTTCGCTGTGGTACCAGTGCCGCGAGAAGGTCGTGGCGTTGCAGCACTCGCTCTGCGCAATTTCGTTTTCGTGGTGTGGGAAGAGGAGATCGACGCCGCCGGTGTGGAGATCGATGGTGTCGCCGAGGTGCTTCTTGCTCATCGCGCTGCACTCGATGTGCCAGCCCGGACGGCCCGCTTCGGCGCCCGCAGGGCCGGTCCATTTGTTCGGACCATCTTCGTCCTTCCAGGCTTTCCAGAGCGCGAAGTCGCTGCCGTCTTCTTTTTCGTCGGCGTCGGCCATTGCTAATTTCAGAGCGGAGCCGAGCTGCAACTCGCGTTCTTTCACGCGGGAGAGCGCGCCGTATCCAGGAAACGACGACACTTTAAAATAGACCGAGCCATCGGGCGAGCGGTACGCGTTACCCTTTTCCATCAAGACGCGGATCATGTCGACTTGTTCGACGATGTGATCGGTGGCTGCGGGTTCGACGTGGGGTGGCAAGCAATTGAGCGCCGTGCAGTCGGCGTGAAATTTATCCGTCCACTGTTTTGTCACTTCCTTGAGCGATCGATGTTCTTCGCGTGCGCGGCGGATCGTTTTGTCGTCGACGTCGGTGAGATTTCGAACGTGTTTCACTTTGCCCGGAAACTCGCGATCGAGCAGGCGGCGCAGAACATCGTTTACGACGAAAGTACGGAAGTTGCCGATATGCGCGGCTGCGTAGACGGTCGGTCCGCAGTTATAGAAGCGGAAAACACCATCGGCGTGAGCGGGTTTGAGCTCTCGCTGCTCTCGGGCCAAGGAATCGTAAAGCTTAATAGCCATGAAAAAAGGATTAGGTAGGGCCCGCCATCGGCGGACGCACACATTTTCGAAAGGCGCGAAAACACACGCCTGCGGTTGCCCGATTAGCAACCGCAGCACGTCGTTCGCGTCCAAGCAGGGCAACGCGTCGCGTGACAAATCGAGATGGAGGCTAGCTTCAGCACAGGGACAAACAGCAACGCTCAGCTGCGCAGCAAGTTCAAGCCGCATTTCCGTTCGGAGCTGGCGAGCATGATTAGGCCTCACACCGCGAACCCGCTCAAATGAGTTGTGGAGAAAGCCCGAGTTGAAATTGAAATCGCAAGCAAGTGATGGCTATGTAAAACCCTGCCTTCATCATGGCTGATTCGTTCAAGCTCGACCTACTGCACCGTCCTCGCCGCCTGCGTCGGCACGAAGCCCTGCGCGCTATGGTGCAAGAGACCACGCTAAGTGCAGCAAACTTCATTGCGCCACTTTTTGTCGTCGAAGGTGAAGCGGCCCCCGAGCCGATTGCGTCCATGCCCGGCGTATTTCGTTTCTCGATCAAAGATCTGGTTGAAGAATGCCGTCAACTGCGCGCGGTGGGCGTGCCCGCGGTGGCGCTTTTTCCCAAGCTCGATGCGAGCATGAAAGACGCGGTCGGTTCGGCGGCCCTGCGAGACGACGCGCTGATTCTGCGCGCCGTGCGCGCCGTGAAAACCGCCGTGCCGGACATCGTGGTCATGACCGACATCGCGCTCGATCCATACACCACGCACGGGCACGATGGTTTATTGACCGCCAACGGCAGCGATGTGGCGAATGACGAAACGGTCGAAGTCCTCGTGAAAATGGCCCGACTACACGCCAGTGTGGGCGTGGATTTCGTGGCGCCGTCCGATATGATGGATGGACGCGTGGGTGCGATTCGCGCGGCGCTGGATGCCGCGGGCAACAGCCACACGGCGATTATGGCGTACTCGGCCAAATATGCGTCGGCCTATTACGGCCCGTTCCGAGATGCCGTGGGAAGCGCCTCTGCGGCTGGCACGCGGGCCTTGGATAAGCGCACCTATCAACTCAGCCCTACCAATCGGCGCGAAGCGATCACTGAGGCCCTGCTTGATGAATCGGAAGGCGCCGACGTCTTGATGGTAAAACCTGCGGGTGCGTACTTGGACATCATTCGCGAGCTTCGCAATGTGACGCGGAAACCCATCGCTGCGTACCAAGTCTCGGGCGAGTATGCCCAGATTCAAGCCGCTGCACGGCTTGGCTGGCTCGATCTCGAGCGCACGCGTTGGGAGTCGCTGATGGCGATCCGGAGGGCAGGAGCGGATATGATTTTAACCTATTTCGCGAAGGACATGGCGGCCGTTCTTCACAATCAGACCTGATTTACCATGTTGAGAAAACTGGCGATTTTGTTGTTCACCCTTTTGGCCCTCTTTTTTTTGGTCCGGCTCATCGGCGCGGGCCATCATTGGATGAGGCACGAACATTCGCTGGAACATAACTACCGGACGCTGACGTTTTGGTCCGCGTTTTTTATGGCGATTAGCGCCGCCATTGCATTGGGAATCGCATCCTTCACGACGCCGAATGAAACAACGTCGAGCGGGCAGAAGTGAGAAGCGCTTCCACGACTAGAGCGAAACCGCGCTTCGCGAGTATTCGATTTGGAGTGCGGCGACTTTGGCGCCGCCTTGGACGGGCCAATTCATTGGCCCGCACTCACTCGAATCACGATATTTTCGGTAGCTCTACCTTCGGAAGGCGAAATCAATTTCGTCTGAGAATGAGGCGATGAATCGCCGCGCTCCAAGTGGGTTGAATGCGAATGAGCGCTTTCTCAAAACGCCGATTTCGGCACCTGGATCGCATCGCCAGGGACTAACCGCGGATCCTCATTCGGATTCCGTTGCGCCAGCGGCACGCTGATGGTGTACGCGTTGCGGTCGCGAACAAGACTGACCCGACCTTCTTTCGCGTAGAGGGTGAAACCTCCCGCGGCTTGAATCGCTTTTGCGACGGTGAGGTCGGGTGTCCAAATCACGCGACCGGGACGAACGACTTCCCCGCCAACGTAAACATAGCGCTCGGTCACCGTAGCGGAAACATCGAGCGCGGTGTAAATTTTCTTCGCTAGATAGGTTTGGCGAATTCGCTCCGACAGAGCCGCTGTTGTGGATTGGGCTGCCTGAATGCTGCCGACGTAGGGCAGCGTGATCAGACCTTTTTCGTCGATCTGGACGTTATTACTCGTGGGATCCGGCACGCCCTGGATGGCAACCACGAGCGTGTCGCCCGGTCGAAGAGAAGCGGCCGCACTCGACTCGGGCGGCTTGGGGTTAGTGGCAGGCTGTTCGCTGACCGAATTGCAGCCTGCCGAGAAAATCCACGCGCAAAAGATGACAAGACTGAGAAGCGAGCGAGAGGGGCGGAACATGGATACGAGGTTGCTGGAGAAAACCTCGTGCGAACGCAATGTTACCGTTTCCCGCGAGACTTCTTCTTCGGGCGATCGTCATCGCCTTCCTCTTCCTCGTCGGCGTCGTCATCATCGTCGTCGTCCGAGTCCTCGTCATCGTCGTCGTCGCCGTCCTTATCTTTCTCTTTTCCGTCTTCGGAATCTTCGTCGCCGTCCTCATCTTCGTCTTCATCCCACTTCAGGGATTCGTCGTTTTTGAGTTTCTCTTCTTCTTCGGCGTCGAGTTCGGGAATATCAGCGTCGTCTTCTTCGACTTCACCTTTTTCAGCATGCTCTTCATCGGTGTCCCAGCCAGTGGGTACAAACTCGAGAATCGCCGTGATTTCTTCGAAAGTGTGGACTGCTTTTCCTTCGATGAAATTGGTGTTTTGATCTTCGCGGATTTCGTCTTCGACCTCGTCGACGGTGAGCTTCGATTCAAAGTCGAACACCTCGTTCAGCATCTTCACGCGGAGGCGCGTGAGGTGGTCGAGCATATCGGCGTAGGGGCCATTCTCTTCGTCGAGAATATCCGGGAGAGCGAAGAGTTTTTCGTCGGATTCGAAAATAGAATCTTTGACCCGCTTGAGGCGGACGCGGCCGTCGCCCAGATCCTTGTCGATGCGGAAAGGGATGAAGGCGGCAGCGACTAAATCTTGGTCCAGACCGTAATCACGGAGAGGCTCGACCAACTCAATCAAGTGGGCGACTTGGCGCGGATCGATGATGCTTAGGCCATCGGTATCCCAGCGTACGGGATCGCTGACCTCGGCAACCCACCAATTATGGTCTTCGCCGAGCCGAACAATGCACCAGTCTAGAGTTGTAGAAGATTTAGCCATTACGTGTGAGTCTTGGGAGCAAAAAGCCCGGCTTGAACGAGAGTCAAATCGAGAAATGAGATTTCGCGTTTTCCTAGGCCGTCAGATTTGAGAAATCGGCCCGCAAACCGGAAATCGAGCCGCAGCGTGCGAGGCGACTTCGTAAAAACAAGCACAAAATCCATGCCTCGAAACCGCAGACGAAATTCCTTCATAACTGACACGACCATCGAGGCACTTGATTTATAGAAGCGGGTTTTTCAGTCTGTTGCTTTATGGGTCATTTCTACGAACGCGCGGTGCGTCCATTGTTGTTCAGATCGGACTCAGAGCGTGCTCATGAACGGGGAGTCCATGCGCTCGCGCTTTTGGGTAGGATTCGACCGCTCTGTGCCGTTCTTGAGCGCTTTCACCAACTGGACCCCCAAGCCTTCCGGCCAATTGAACTCTTCGGCCTCAAGTTTCCCAATGCCGTGGGTTTAGCGGCGGGTTTTGACAAAAATGCTCGGGCGTGGCCCGCGGCGGCAGCGCTGGGTTTCGGCCATGTTGAAATCGGAACGGTCACCGCCCTCCAG
>Ga0207702_10005945_pt1 | contig 10599 bp, 9 predicted proteins | sample KBSCornC62_FD_184302 | JGI IMG/M metagenome (GOLD analysis project Ga0207702, IMG submission 184302) | Corn rhizosphere microbial communities from Kellogg Biological Station, Michigan, USA - KBS Corn C6-2 (SPAdes) (version 2) | ecosystem: Host-associated > Plants > Roots > Rhizosphere > Soil ...
GACCAAGGAGCGGTCAAGCTCGGTGAGCTTTCGTGTCGGCAGTTCCAATTCCGTCTTCGTTAAATTTCAGTGACCGTCGAGGCAGCCATCTTGACCTGAACTGTTGGGATAGCCAGTGCTGGTGTTGTACGCCTGATTGGACCACTCACCCTGGGTTTTCCACTTCGTTCCGTTGCTGAAGGTCACATAAGGCACGTTGAAGGTCCAAGCGCACTTATCGCCGTTTTCTTCGCCACTTGCGTCAAACCAGCCAGCGCCGCGCGGATCTGTACGCGCTTCGGAAAGTTCGTGGCCACTCACGTTGGCCAAAGCCGCCAAACCCTGCGATTCGCCCGAGACCGCGGACTCCGGATCGCAACCCGCATCTCCATCCAGCTTCCAGAAGAAGGCGAACTGCACCGGGGTAGATCCACAAGACCCCCAGCTGTGATACGCGCAGTAGTTTCCCTTCCGCGGAAGATCGGTGTAGACGGAGTAATACCCGTTAGTTGCCGGATTTGGAATCACTTTGCAGACCTCCGCAAGAATAGCGGAGGTACTGCCGCCGCCCGACGCACGCGTGGTATCTACAAAATGTCCTCCATACGATACGGTGGGACCAACTTGGCCGTTAGTGCCGCTATATTCATCCGAGGTCTTGGCGTAATTCGATCCACCAAACCCCTCGTACCAGCTGTCCATGCCACTGATCTTATCGCCAGCGTTGGTGGCCCAACTGCTACCCCAGAAAATCGCTTGAGTGGTTGTGGTAGTCAGCACGGTCCCGCCGTGAAATGTCATATTCGGGCTGCCACCACCCTTACGCGCGGGATGCATGCCTTTAGCCCAATGAGGCCCCAGGATGGGCGGCCCTTGATGTTTATTTTGCTTCACCACATCTTGTGCACTCAGACTAAGCACTGCTGCAAGCAACACGAGAACGAAGCTTGCAATTGTGCAATTCTTCAGATTCATGGAAGCTCCTGTAATCTTGTAGGGATGCGCTTCTTTCGCTGACAAAGGGGCTCGGAACAGATGCAGAAAGAGGCCACGGAAGATAAACAACGGCATAGCCGATTTGATTGCGAGCCGAGCGGGACTCACTAACCACAGGTGATCGGAGAGAAGATAGTATTGGACTGGCAGGTCTGTCAAGCCGGCAAGCCTCGGTGTCGGTAGCACACCGTATGTCCGGTTGAGATAGCACGTGATATGTCCGCGTTTTCTGTGCGTTATACAGCGATTCGGGGGAGCCATTTATCGTTGACGCCAAAGGTGGGGCGGCAAGGTGGACTATCATCGCCGCACGCCGGTGAGACGGGCATTGCATGAACTGGGTGTGCTGATGATCCCGGCCTACTCGCCGGAAGCGCGCGGGCGCAGCGAGCGGAACTTCGGCACCTGGCAGGGACGGCTGCCGCAGGCTGCGGCTGCGTCAGATCCGGTCCTCGCAACACCCTCGCCCGGAACCCCTGGGGGCCGCAACCAGTTTCTGCGGGAACATTATGTCGCCCAGTTCAACCACCGTTTTCAGGTCTCCCCCAAACAGCGGGGTTACGCTTTTGTGCGCTGTCGGAGTCGTGCCCCGGACCCTCACGGGTTCGGGGATTTTTGTGGCGGTTGAACAGTTGAACAGGAGACGAGCCTATGCAGACTGTTTTCAACCGGAACTGGCCAACCGGGGTTTATCAGATTAGACCGCAATCCCTCCACTAGGGAGCGGGATAAGCTGTCATTCGGGAAAATGCTGAGTCTTGTTACGGTAGTGCGCCTGATAGTGAACGACGTTCTGTTTGCGGTACTCCACTCTATCGCCGTGGTGAGAAGTTCGCCAATTAAATCCGGACCTGCGCGAGGCCGACGATGTCGGCCTTCCTTTCAGACTTTATCGGGGCATCAATTAAGTCAATCGTGTGATCGGATCAGTCCGCGTACAGTTGGTTTCTCCCCCTCAAGCAGCCAAGCCGAGGTGTCGACCCGCACGTTCATTGGAGGGGTATTTGCAGAATCGACGAAAATACGTGCGTGTGCCTATGCGGGCGCAGGTGAGTTGCATCGCCGATAAGTTGACGTTGCGCGGTGTCACTTGGAACCTCAGTCAAAGCGGAATCCAAGTGGAACTACCTGAGTTGAACAAGAAAGCGAAAGTGCAATTGACATTTCGGCTGCCAGTCTCCGGAACGATTATTGATGCACTTGGAGCCGTGGTGTGGCGGTTGGAGCGTCGGCACGGAATCAAGTTTCGGAAAGTGGGAGATCAAAGCCGAGAATCGATTCGACGCTTCATCGAGCAACAACAGATTCTAGATCGCGGCGCGAATTGGCCACCCCCGTGATACCAACCTGGTTTTGGGTGTTACGCAGGGATTTATCAACAGCGAGTAGACTGCGGAAATCTCTTTGCTCGGAAGCTTTCAGCAGTCAACTCTGCCCATTCTTTCGTATTGCTGTTGCTAAAGGTCCCTTGGCAAAAGCTACTCATACCCAAACCTATTGCCCGAACACCAATATGCACCACTACGATGCCAACGATGGCCAGGTGAAATATCACGCGGCACGTGATTTTATGCCGTCCTCCTGATCGCGGTATGCCGATTGAAATTCCGACTCCTCAGGTTCAGTCAGGGGTCGCCGGACACCATTCTCCACCGCTACAACGAATGTGCGAGCTGAACGAATGTTCGCAGCCGCCTCGGCAATTGTTTTGGCCCTCGGGTATGGGAGAGACTGGGGAAGGTTATATCCGAGATTCTCCCACTCGACCAACTCGTATCGGGTAGTCATTGTCGTCACCTCTAATTCGCGGCAGCAGCATCACTGTCACATCAGGGATCACGCGGGTTCGTTGTGCTGCCAAGCAGTTCTGAACGCCCGCAAGGTATAGAGTGCGTCTTCCAATGCTTCTGCTTCCCTTTCTTCTGGGGTTCCGTTGCTGTAAAAAATCTCGCATCCACGGGCTTTCACGGCTTCTTCCGCTTCTGAGACTCGCTGAGGGAGAAGCCCTTTGTTGGTTTCGAGCATTGCGGCTTGGTACAGAGTCTTCCAGCGATTCAAGGATGGGGGAAATACACTATGCATAACGACCTCCGAATGGAAGAACGCCAAATTGAGCGGACTTGGCCTGCTGCTCGGGTACAGAGGTCCTCTGTACCGGTCGAGCCGAACAGCCGCAGTTTCGATGATGCGCGTCATACCCCCCTGATCATCTACTACTCCAGACGTTACCAATCCAGCTGCTACTGGGCAGAGGGTCGGTAAACCGAGCCAAGACTTCGCCCTCCGCTTCCAGCCAATCCTGAAGAGCAAAACCTTGTCTCTTCCCGTGTTGTTCGTATAGTTCATACGCTCGCATTTGAACTTCCTTTTCCAGTAACGGCTCCATCGCCTGTTTCTTAGCAATATCGATCAGCGAAATCCGATTCATCATGGCTCACTCCTTAACCGTCACCCTTTCGTTAGGCCCATATTCAATTCCTATTCATGAGGTAGTTCGATAGGTTGCATGCCTTAAGGCCGAGAAAAATCGAAGAATAAAATTTCAGAATGGAGGTGCAACGCATGTGACGACAAGCACAAGCACGTCAGGGCGTTAAGCTCCAATATTCGCAATGCAGATGAAGTTGCAAATTCCCAAAATCTACAGTGAACAGCCCAATTCTCGATAGCAGAGTTGGTTGGAGTGCCTAACATCAAGAGTGCCTCATGCCTACGCAAATGCAGAGAACGACTGCAATTTGTTCATTCGTGCAAAGAGCTGCCATTTCCTCGGGCAATCTGGGTTTTATCTGCCTAGCAGTTGACCGTCCCATCGCTTCGTCCTAACATTCCTGCCAATGGCCACGCCCTCCCAACCCATTGGCGAGACTATCTCCCATTACCGCATTCTCCGCAAAATTGGCGGAGGCGGCATGGGCGTGGTGTATGAAGCGGAAGACCTGAAATTAGGCCGCCACGTTGCTCTGAAGTTCCTTCCCGAAGACCTTGCGAATGATCCGCAGGCATTAGAGCGATTTCGACGCGAAGCCCGTGCTGCTTCCGCCCTGAATCACCCGAATATATGCACAATCCATGAAATTGATGAAGTAAATGGGCGAGCTTTCATTGCCATGGAATTGCTTGATGGCGAGACACTTCGGCATAGAATAAGTGGCAAACCGTTAGAAACCGAGACAGTGCTCGATCTGGCCATCCAGATGGCCGACGCTCTTGATGCCGCACACTCGAAAGGGATCATCCACCGGGATATAAAGTCCGCCAACATCTTCGTTACGGCTAGAGGGCAGGCGAAGATTCTCGATTTCGGGTTAGCTAAGGTCACGCTTAAATCAACAAGCATGCACAACATGAGTGGCCCGACCCTCGATTCGGAAGAGCACCTCACCAGCCCCGGCGCTGCGTTGGGCACAGTCTGCTACATGTCGCCGGAGCAGATCAAGGGAAAGGAACTCGACTCGCGAACCGACCTATTCTCCTTCGGGGCCGTCTTGTACGAAATGGCGACAGGACTGCTACCTTTTCGAGGCGATACATCGGGAGTAATCTTCGATTCGATCCTGAATCGGGCGGCTACCCCAGCCCTCAGATTGAACCCCGACATCCCGCCCAAGCTCGAAGACATCATCAACAAGGCACTCGAAAAAGATCGTGACGTTCGGTGCCAGTCCGCTGCTGAAGTAAGAGCCGACCTGAAACGGCTCGAGCGTGACACAGAATCTGGCAAGATGACAGCAGAGTTGACTCTGATCAAGGAATCGAAGACTGGGCCTTACCGGAATATTATCGTGAGCATTTTAGTTTTGGCCAGTGCCGTAGGCCTCCTGATTATCGGAAGGGACTGGCTAGGCCGCACTGCAAAACCAATCGATTCGATTGCGGTATTGCCTTTCGTGAACAATAGTAGTGATCCAAGCATGGATTATCTCAGCGATGGTGTGACTGAGGGAGTGATCAACAGCCTCTGTCTCCTCCCGCGTATTAGGGTGCTGGCACGTAGCACCGTATTCCGCTTCAAGGGTCAATCGGATGATCCACAAAAGATCGGCAGTAGCCTGAATGTACGCGCAGTATTAACGGGTCGGCTGGTAGAGCGTGGCGACACGCTAAAACTGGAAACCGAGCTGGTGGATGTATCAACCGGATCGCAGTTGTGGGGTGAGCAATACAACCGCAAGCTGTCCGATGTTGCTGGCCTGGAACAAGAAATCGCGTCGGACATCTCAGAGAAGTTACGGGGCCGGTTGAGTGCTGAAGAAAAAGCCAAGTTTACACAGCACGCAACTCAAAACGGAGATGCTTACCAGCTCTATCTCAAGGGTCAATACTTTCTGTTCAGACTCAATGAAGAAGATGGAAAGAAGGCCATTCAGTACTTTCAACAGGCGATTGATGCCGACCCTAAGTATGCTCTCGCATACACTGGACTAGCTACGGGGTATGTGGCCCTTTCGGACACAACTCTGCCGGCAAAAGAGGCGGTGCCAAAGGCCAAAGGAGCCGTCAAAACGGCACTGGAGTTAGATGAGTCTCTGGCAGAAGCGCACCGTGCGCTGGCGGACATACTTTTCAGCTACGATTGGGACTGGGTCGGTGCGGAAAGAGAATACAAGCGGGCCATTGAGCTGAATCCGAATTATGCAGAGGCTTATCATCAGTATGCATGGCCTTTGGCTATGTCGGGGAGGACTTTGGAAGCCTTATCTGAGCTAAAGCATGCACAGCGGCTTGATCCTTTATCTGTATTCATCGTAATGGACATGAACGTGCCCTTCTACGTCGCCCGTCAGTACGATCTTTCGATTGAACAGTCGCGCAAGGCGATTGAGATGGAACCCAACTTCTCCATGGCCCACTACACTCTAGCGCTGGCATTGGCACAAAAACGTAGCTATGCAGCAGCAATCGCAGAGTTCAGAAGGGCAAAGTCAATAGCGGATGTACCTTGGAATGATGCGGGTTTGGGTTATGTTTATGCCGCTTCTGGAAAAAGGCAAGAGGCCCTCCACGTAATAGATGATCTGAAGAGTAAAGCCAAGAAACGCCATATAAGCCCGTATGCGATAGCTACGGTTTACGCGGCCCTCGGGGATCGATCTGCTGCATTTGAATGGCTGGAAAAAGCATATCAGGATCGAACACCCGGAATGACATGGCTAAAGGTGGAACCTATGCTGGACAATATCCGCTCCGACCCACGTTACGCCAACCTGCTGCACCGGGTCGGGCTGCAGGAATGAGGTAAGCAATACGGTGATGGCTCAGCAGCAGCTACGAAGTGCGGTACTGGCTGACATGACGATGTATGGAAAATTTCCGAGCTTGATTATTAGCGGGGAATTGTCGGTAACTCCCCCTGTAGCCCGAAACCTGTGCTTCTCGTAGAACCGCATCGCCCTTTTGTAGCGCAACACGGGAATTTGTCAATCCGTCAACCGTGCAATCAGCTGCAATTTCCCTCCGTGCCATTCTCTATGGTACGGCCACTTAACCTCGCACAGCTTCGTCCTCACATTGCCGCCAACCGAACACTCCTTCCCAACCCGTCGGCCAAACGGTCTCCAGAGTCGCTACCACGGCCCGATTTTGATTAACTTAGGAATACCCATTTCGCTGTAGTGCGAGCCGGGAACGAGAATAGCCTGACTGAAATTTTCAGCAAGCTGGAAAACAATCCACGGGAACCGATATGAAAGGCCACAGTGCATGGCGCATGCAGCGGTGCCCGATCTGCAGGCCGAAGAAGGCAGGACAATAACAGGACAATAAAAGGATGAAATCAGCTCGAGATGCTTAGCATGCAGCTCGTCCCTTCCTCCTTCATCGTCCGGCGCGACTCGAAAATGAGACGGACTGCACGCGCCACTTCGGCCTCAGTTTTCTCCGTTCACGTCCACTGAGAGAGACTGTGTCGTGCTGTTTACGCTGCTTCCCCATAAGGCATTGCTGCCCCACAGAGCATTGAAAGCATCCATGCTGCTACTGCCCCACAAGGCGTTGCTGCCCCAAAGTGCATTGCTACCCCATAAGGCGTTCTGAGCGCCTATGAACACGCTGCTGCCCCAAAGAGCGTTGCTTCCCCAAAGGGCATTGGTCCCCCCGAGCATAGAATCGTTCTGTACGAAATAAACGCAATCGCAGGTACGGTCGTATGTCGCTGTCGGAGACTGGGCGCTCAAGCTTGTGGATGGAACCTCGGCTGATGAAATAGCCGCCTGTAAATCCAAGTACCCGGCTCCAACTGTGAATGCGTCGTACTGCAACGTGTACGTCACTCCTGCATCCGTCACTGTCGAATACTGTGGCAGATTTTTGTATGCGGTTTTCATCAGCACGGCTTTTACTTGATTCGGCGTGAAGGTTGGATTCTTCTGAATCAATAATGCCGCTCCGCCGCTAACCACGGCAGTGGCCATGCTTGTCCCACTCAGCAGGAAGTATTTGCCCGACGCACTGGTGGAGGTGCCAGTTTGGTAATAGCTCACTGCCGGACGGTTCCCCGGATAGTTCTTTTGCAGGTAACCACCTGTCTGCAACGAAACCACTCGATTTCCCGGTGCCACGAGGTCGGGCTTCACAACATGGTCAACGGCGGTGGGGCCTTTGGAGCTGTACGATGTCATCACGTCATCCGAACGATCCGGCGTACCCTTGGAGTTCATTGCGCCCACCGTGATGACGTAAGGATCGTTTCCCGGCGCGGTAATCGTGCCGTATCCGTTCAGCGTTGCATAATTTGTCCGTCCGTCATTGCCTGCTGCAACAACGACAACAATCCCAGCCTTCCACGCAGCCTCGACTGCCTGACAGAGCGGGTCGAGGGCGTAGCTCTCGTATACGGGTCTGCCCAAGGACAGGTTCATCACCCGGATGTTGTACTGGCTCTTTAACTGAATCGCCTTGTTGATGGCGTTGATCACGGAACTATCCGTGCCTTGGCCCGTTTGGCCAAGGGCGTGAAAGTTAATGATCTTCACATTCGGTGCGATGCCGCGAATAGTGACGTCACAGTTCGAGCAGGTTGACTCTTTCCCATTTCCGCCGATGATTCCAGCCACATGAGTGCCGTGACCGTACTGGTCGTCTGTTCCACCACCCAACGCATCGAAGTTGTAGAGGATTCGGTTTTTCCCTTGCGCGTCTTCAAGATCGTGGACGTTGTGGACGCCGCTGTCAATCACAGCTACAGAAACGCCTGTTCCGTCCAGACCCAAATTCCATGCATAGTTGGCCAGCACCCCCACGGCTGCATTGTTCATCTGCTTCGAGATGGGACGATCTGGTGAGACATAGGCAACAGCAGGATCATTGGACAGTTCTTCCAAGCGGGACGCGGGCACAGATACGAGAAGACCTTTCACCCGCCCCAGATGGTCTTTCACTACCCCACCATGACGTGAGACTCGGGTCTCATGTCGCATTGTCGGCATTGCTTTGAACTGCACGATTACGTCAATTGGATTGTTGGAGTGTCTGCCCTTCAGTTCAGGTGACAGCTTATGGTCCGCACCCCAAACAACGGAAGCTGTGAGCACTAGACCGAACATTACCTTTGAGTTCATGGCCCATTCCCCCAGGTGAACCAGAGCAATAGCCGGACCAAACAGAGTCTTCCTAAGTGCCTTGATTACGCAGAAATCAATATCCACGGCGTGTTTACTGAGACAGTTTGTCGCGGGCACTTGGGACGGGAGGCCATTTTGTCACATTGCAATGCGAGCAGGATGTGGTGATCTCATTCCCGAATGGCTGCGGCAGCAGTGGGATGGTTACTAAAGTCGCGCTTGCATAGTGACCGTCGTTTGCCCAATCCGCCACCACTGAGCCATGCCCAGATCACTTCACAATCCCTAAACTTTTCACAGCACAACGTTCATTGCGGAGGGCGAATGAGCCATATGGTACCGAAATCAGCCACGCAAATTCTCGAACGCTCTCTCGATACAGTACGGATCAGGGCAAATGCTAACGGAGAATGCTTTGGTGGTGAGATCGCAGATGCGCTGCGAGAAGCTGGCGTGTCGCTTGGAGTTGATCGTCTTGAGGTATTGTTGACGCGAACCATCCTTGCGCGGGTGATGGAATCGCTTGGAGAGAACTATCCAGCCGAGGTTCTCCAAGACTATGAAAATCGCATGCCCGTATCGAAGGCGCTTAAATATGTTGAGGAGGCAATTGTTTGCCTAGGAAAGTTGAAAACGTCTGAATTAGGGAGCGCTGCTAGTGTCTCCTGCGAATAAGCCCGAGATGCCACGTTGTCCTTACAGCGTTTCGGCAGGGCAATTTAGAGAGATGAGGGTTCTGGAGAACAGAAGGCAGATTTGGGAGAACTGCGGTCACATCGTATTCCCAGAAGATAGAGCCTTCTGCTATCCGTGTCAGAAGTGCCTTGACGTGCGATTCTCGCCAGAACTGCAGAAGTATTCCAGAGTTTTCGATGTGGAGCTTGGCGCAGGGAGTCTGCCTGAGAGAACCAGCTAAGACTCGCTAAGCGTGTGTCTGATGCTTGTCAATAGATGAGTTCTGCCGCAGAAGCGGAGATCGGCATACCGAGATGGGTAACAAAGCTCTGGAAAAACGCGTCCTCAGAAGAACAAAGATGGTTGTGGGACTCAGGATTTTCCCATCCGAAGTCCATGCCACCCACCTGCTTGTTCACACTCTGGACCTCAGCTCTACCGGGGCGAAGATCGGAGCCGTGCGGGAGTACATCCATCCCGGAAGCGTGCTCGTTATCCAACACGGGCATAATCGCGCTCAATGTCGTGTGATTTGGTCACACCGAGTCGGTCCCAGGGAAATCCAAATGGGTGTCGAGTTCTTGAAGCATGGCGCTCGATTTTGGGCACTTGATTTGGACGAAGGCAGGGCGGGAGTATGGTTATCCCTGTCGCAACGGTGACGTATGTCGCTACCCCGTAAGGAGCGGCCGTACTAGCGCCGCATCCTCAAATACGCCTGGTAGCTTCACCATTCACGTTCAACGTACCGATACCGTCTCAAAGCGCGCAGGACTGTGAAAGATTCAGCGTGCAAAGTTGTGGGCTCGCAAAGCTATCCACTACATCAATCATGTCGATATAGGGGGCGTAAAAGGCACCGTGGGGAAAGCGCTTGGGAAGCAGCCGCCAGATACGCATGTGTGGATTGTCGGCGGCAAATCTCCGAGCTTCGTCAAATTCGAGGGGACGTTATTTGAAGGTGGGCCGATATGGGACATTGACCTCGCCAATCTGAGGTGGAAGCGTGAGGCCCGAGCGAAGACAAAGAGGCCATAGAGCCTCTGCGTAGAGGACTTTCTTGCGTTTACCGTTGTATCGTTCCACTATGCTTCCAAGCGAGATGATTTCGCTCCTCGCAAGAGATTTGCCGAGGGTAGAGAAAGCGAAAGCTATTGCCGAAGCCATCCGTGCGTTTGGAAACTATAGGTGGGCGGGCTTGTACGATGTTGATTACGAAAGATGCTTAGTCTCGAACGTCGCTTGGAGTGGTTCGGGAGCACCGGAGCATCCGGTCTTTGCAATCACAAAAGGTCTGACATCGAGGGCTATAGCGAGTAAAAAAACCGTCAACGTCGGTGATGTCGCACACGATGCGGATTATCTTACGGCACGAGCGACGACCCGC
>Ga0207702_10005946_pt1 | contig 10598 bp, 8 predicted proteins | sample KBSCornC62_FD_184302 | JGI IMG/M metagenome (GOLD analysis project Ga0207702, IMG submission 184302) | Corn rhizosphere microbial communities from Kellogg Biological Station, Michigan, USA - KBS Corn C6-2 (SPAdes) (version 2) | ecosystem: Host-associated > Plants > Roots > Rhizosphere > Soil ...
GACATCGCGCGGTTCTTCGCGAGAAGGCTGGAAATCTTGGCTGACGAGGCGGAAGTCGAGACGCGCGGGTTTCTGGATACTGTTGAGAACGTCCGGATTTTCTTTCGTGTTGAGACCCGGCATCTGAATTTCGATGCGCGAGTTGCCGACGGCGCGAATAACGGGCTCGGTGACGCCGTAGCCGTTGAGACGAGAGCTGAGAATTTCGATCGCTTTATCGAGCTTCTGTTTTTGGTCGCGCTCGTTGGTGCTGATCGGATGGGCGGGATCTTGACCCGCTTCAAGCGTAACACCCACACCACCGCGAAGGTCGAGGCCGAGCTGCAGTTTGCCCTTCGATTCTTTTAATAGATAATCGAGCAACGTGGCGTTGCGCTTATCGAGATTGCGCAGGGTGCCGAGGTTGATGTCCGGGAAATAGGTTGCGAGGTCGAGCTTCCGTTCGTGCGCGATTTGGCGGAGACCGACGAACGGGCTCGGTGCCTTCTTCGCGGTCACGCGCTCGTTCGCCTCCGTCACCAGCGCGGCAAACTCGCCTTTCTTCGCCGTGGCGTGATTGCGCACGTATTGGCTGAAGTCTTGATCGGACAGCGGATACAGAGTCCAGGCGGCCCAAACGACGATAACGAAGCTGAAGATCAGCTTCCACAGGTTGCGTTTCAACATGTTGATTTTGGATTAAAGGGGGTAACGCCAGGGGTGAACGCGACGCGCTAGCGCCGACACTTCGCCGCCAAGGCTGCTGAGCTGACAGAAGAGGCTTAAGACGCTTTCTTACTGACGCCAGTGATAAAGTTTTTGCCGACTTCCACTTTGGTGTTGTCGGAAATGCGAATCACGAAGCGATCGTCTTTACGATTGGTGATTTCGCCGTAGATTCCACCAGCGGTGAGCACTTCGTCGCCCACCTTGATTGCATCGATCGATTTCTGGAGTTCTTTCTGTTTTTTACGCTGGGGGGCGATGACCAGAAACCAAAAACCGCCCATCATGAGCGCGATAATGAGAAAGCTCAGATCCGTGCGCTGAGCTGGCGCCGGAGCGGCGGCCTGCGCGAAAACGGAACTAATCTGAAACAAGTGAGCTATTTTCATCGTTGCGTGTTGAGGAATTTGAAAAAAGAAACACGCACTTAACTTAACTAGCCACTGAGAACGCAAGCCATAACCCCGCCGTCCCTCCCCCTTCGTTGAAAAGCAAATCCGCCTCCTCCTGGTCCGCCGCACAGTCTGAAGATCACTACGGTTTCAAACGCTGGGGCTCCGGCCACTTCAACGTTGCTGCCGACGGCTTCGTCAATGTCCAGCCGCTGACCGACGGCCGGGCGATCCGCATTATGGACGTGGTCGAAGAAGCTCAGCAAATGGGCCTGCGCGCTCCCATGGTTATTCGTTTCCAAGACTTGCTTCGCCACCGCGTGGTCCAACTGAACGAAGTGTTCAACAAGGCGATCAAGGAAGAGGGCTACAAAGGCAGCTACCGCGGCGTGTTCCCGATCAAGGTGAATCAACTCCGTGAGGTCGTGGATGAGATTTTGGCCGCCGGCAAAGATTACAATTACGGCCTCGAAGCGGGTTCAAAACCCGAGCTGATGATCGCGATGGCGATGCATGACAGCAATCAGAAGCTGATCATCTGCAACGGCTATAAAGATAACGACTACATTCGCCTCGCTCTTCTGGGCCGCAAACTCGGAAAGAAGATCATCATCGTCGTCGAGCAACTTTCCGAAGTGGATAACATCATCGAGATCGCCGAAGAGACCGGCGTGAAACCGATGATCGGCTTGCGGGCAAAACTGCAGACGCGCGGCGAAGGCAAGTGGTCTTCCTCGAGCGGCGATAATGCGAAGTTTGGTCTCAACACCGCGGAAATTCTTTTCGCCACGGAGAAGCTTAGGGCGGCCAAATTGCAGCAGTGCCTGCGCCTGATTCATTTCCACATCGGCTCCCAGGTGCCGAATATCATTACGATCAAAAACGCCGTGGTCGAAGCGACTCGCTTCTACTGCCAATTGGCCCAGATGGGTTTCCCGATGGGTTACCTCGATGTGGGCGGCGGTCTCGGAATCGACTACGACGGTTCACGCACGAACTTCGAAAGCTCCATGAACTACAGCATGGAGGAGTACGCTCGAGACGTCGTCTTCAACATTCGCGAAATCTGCAATGCCTCGGGCGTGGAAGTTCCCGACATCGTGAGCGAGAGCGGCCGGGCCGTGGTCGCGCCTCATTCGATGCTCGTCGTCGAAGTTTTTGAGCGGATCAATAAAAAGGAAACGCTCGGCCAGCAGCACCAGCCGAAAGAAAAACACAAGGTCGTAACCGATCTCGAACAGCTTCTAAAAAATCGGCCCAAGCTCGGGCGGTTGGAACGGTTCCACGACGCGCTGCAGAAAAAGGAAGAAGCGTTTTCGCTCTTTAACCTCGGGTACCTCGACCTCGAAAATCGGGCTGCCGCAGAATCTCTTTTCTGGCAAATCTGCGAACAGATCGACCGCGAGGGACTCGAAAGCGGGTATCAACCGGAAGAGTTGCACGATCTGAAAAAACTTCTCGCCGACCAGTACGTTTGCAATTTTTCGGTCTTTCAGTCGCTGCTCGATCACTGGGCGTTGAAACAACTTTTTCCCGTCGCACCTCTGCACCGTCTGAACGAGCGCCCGACCGTGAACGCGATCCTCGCCGACATCACTTGTGACTCGGATGGCAAGATCAGCAGCTTCATCGATTTGCAGGACACGAAGGACTACCTGACCCTACACGCACTCAATGGTAAGCCGTACTACCTCGGCGTGTTTCTCACCGGCGCGTACCAGGACATCATGGGCGATCTGCACAACCTTTTCGGCCGCGTGAACGAAGTCCACGTTTTCCTCGAGCCCGATGAACCGAACGGTTTCTACATCGAAGAAGCGCTCAGTGGCAGTCGCGTGGCAGACGTGATTGAAGGCGTGCAGTATCAACAAGAGGAACTGTGCCGACGGATGAAAAACCAGATCGATAACGCGACGCGCAAGGACTTGGTCAAACCGCGCGAAGGCGTCCGCCTACTCGAAGCTTACGAGGCGCAACTGCAGAGCAAAACGTATTTGAATATCGAGCGCGGGAAGAAGAAGCCGAAGCGGAAATAGCCTGCCGGTTTGCGAAGCGTAGCCGTGGCTTCGAAGCCCTGACCAGCAACGGGAGATAATAAATCTGGTGCGGCCGTTAAAAAACGGCAGATTCGACGTTGTTTTTAACATAAACGCAGCGGTTCGATTATGCATCATCGTGAAGCTTCTCTCGAACGTTTGGCGCGGATGCTCCCCTCCCCGCTGCGCCCTTTGCACGGACAGCGCGCGCTTCAGCTCGCACTACCGGACAATATCATTTGTTTTTGTCGACGTTCGGCGACGGATTTGAATCGACCGCAACGCGGCCGCGCTTTGCACCATCGGTATGTGCTCATGGTCGCTCTTGAAACCGCGGTGACGGTGTGCGTCGACGACCAAGTGATTCGGCTGCACGGCGGGGAAGGTCTCTTGGTCTTTCCATTTCAGTTTCACGACTACATCGATCCCGAAACGGAAAAGCTGACCTGGCTTTTCGTCACCTTCGAACTGACCGACGACGGGACGATCGAGCCGATGCGCTTCCGGCCCTTCACGCTTTCGCCCGCGTTGAAGCAGCTCGTGGAGGAACTCGTCCGCGCGTATCTAAAGACCGGATACGGTAATCTCACCGTGCTCGTCCTCGCCCATCTGCTTGCGAGCATCAAGGAAGCAGATCCGATTCTCAATCGACCTCACTCGACCACAGCCGCTCCGGGGATGATCATGCAGATCAATCGGCTCGCACAACGGGAAGGCGAGATGCCAAGCCTGAAAGAAATGGCGCGCTCGCTTAACATCAGCACGAGCCACCTGCGCGCGCGTTTCCGCGCGTCGTGCGGCGTGAGTCTGGGCAAGCACCTGCGCCGCCTGCGGATGGAAAAAGCCTGCGGCCTCCTTCACCTCAGTAGCCACCGTGTGTCCGAAATCGCGGAGCGTTGCGGTTTCAATTCCATCTTCAGTTTCAGTCGGGCGTTTCGGACCACATACGGAATTTCGCCTCTGGCATATCGGCGCGGTGATCGTCCGAAGGAATCGAAGTGATAGATGAAGTAAGCAGAAGCAGTAAGCTAAACCAGAGCGGCGGCTTGTCGTTTCACTTCGATGTCACGTGGCCCCGGGGGTTTCAGAGCGAGGTCACAGCGCACGGCTCGTGCGTAAACGGCAACCCATTTGTAACCGGTGAGTATTTTGTAGTCGTAATCGGTGAGCAATTTGGAGTGCGGTGACTTGTCACCGCCTTCAAAGGCGAAATTCATTTCGCCTTCGGGCGACGCCGAAGCCAGTTCACTGCGGGCGAATCAATTCGCCGTCCAAGGCGGCGACCAAGTCACCGCACTCTCCAAACGGAAAAGGCGATCTTCCTCAAGCGGACTCAAAATGCTTTCACGCGCTTCAATACATCTTCGCGCAAGCGATCGATGTGGGCGGCGATGAATGTTTCAATGGAAAGTTCTTCATCGCGGACCAAGGGCGTGAGGTCGATCGCCCAGGTAATTCCCGTCATCCGATCGGTCGCGTGCGAGGTATGAAACGTCGCGTTGGCCGCACGTCGTCCCATCGTGGCCAAATCGTAGCGTTTTCCCCCGCTGATTTGGGAGTCGAACACGTTTAACAACGCTAGCGCGAGCTTGGGGTCGTCACTGCTGTCGAGCGCCACCTTGTCTGCGTCGACGAGCCAGTCGAGGTCACGCCAAACCTCACAGCCCAGGACTTTCGCGGGACGCTGCTCAAGCGGCAGTGCACGAAGGGCATCCAAGGCCCGGCGAAGGACCGCCACGTGCGTGTCGTGCTTGTCCGCGGGTTGGTGCAGATACAGCACCTCAGGACGGCACGCAGAAAAAATTTGCTTCAGGTCACCGACAACCGTGGGTTCGTTCTTTTTCTTTACCTGCGAACTGGGATGCGCGAGCTGGATCTGGACCGCGTAGCCGCCGATCTGAGCGGCCTTGCGCTGTTCGTCTCGGCGCACGGTTTGCATCTGCTCATCGGTCAGATTCGCGTACTCCCCGGCGCGCGGAGACCCTGCTCCGTTAGTCACGATCACGCCACCGAAAGCTGCACCGTTGCGACGACGGCATTCAACAATCCCGGCGTACGCCATAATCTCGATGTCGTCTTGATGCGCGGCGACGCAAAGATGCGTCACTCGCTTCAGCGCGTCGGAGGTCGATTCCTGCTTTGCGACGAAAACGTCCGCATTCGGTTGAGAGAATTTCATAGTAACGGAGATCGCTCAGAGATGTGTGGCAATTTTCGGCAAGCTCGCGGCGGCCATCGCCTGACCGGTTCTTTTTTCTTTTTCGTCGGGCATAAGCAATCGCATCTTGCGGCCCAGGTTGGAACCCCTCGCGCAGCCGCGCTCAGGATCATCATCTCGACGCAGCACAAGGGAAAGGTCGCGCGCTCGCGGACGGCTTGCAACGGCCTCGGCGAAGGCGCGATTCCAGAGAACAGCGGGAACGAACCCGCGGTCCAATTCGGAAGAGAACTTGGCTTCAACGTTGAGCATGACCGGTCAGGCCTCAGTTCGGAGCCGGCTAAAGTGCGCCTCGATCTCCTCGAGGGTTTTGCCCTTCGTTTCCGGCAAAAAGAAAAACGCGGTTAGGAAATAAACGATGGTACATCCAGCAAAGAGGAAAAACATCGTGGAATACCCGAAGCGTCCCACCGTCGGAAGAAAAACGCCTGCGATGCCGGTCGAGACGGCTTGGTTTATCAATAACGCGATACTCATTCCATTCGAACGGATTCGCGTCGGCATCAGTTCAGAAAGCGCGAGCCAAACGCAAACTCCGGGTCCGATCGCAAAGAACGCCATGAACACAAAGATGCCGACGGCAGTGAGCCAACCATGCCCAGCCGAGGGTACAGGCGTGACTAACGCGTGTTCGATTTTTAAGGGCGCGGTGCGCGCCGCGTCGAAATCGGCAAAAGGGTTACGGAAAAACGCGATCGTGCGATTGGCTGGAACGCAACCGTCACGGTTCAACACGAGCGGCGTGGGTGCGGGATCGTCCGAGCGGATCGCTTTCGAGGCGGCGTGAAAATCTCCGTAGCTGTAAATCACGACAAGCGAGCTCGGGCCTTCGCTCCCGGGTGCACGCGCATTCGCGAGGAAGGTCGACGCGGTCGCGGCATTGAACACGACGTGGGCCGTTTGATCGGCATCGATTGCGATGGCGGCGCGGCAGTCCACCCGTCGGTCTTCGGCTTGATGAAAGAGCACCCCGACAAAAACGAGTGACACGATGATCCCTGCACTGCCGAGCGAAAGGAGAAATTTTCTACCTTTGCGATCCACCAGCGCGACACCCGCCATCGTCACGCAAAAATTCACCACCGTAAGAATCAAATAACCGCTGTGCGCCTGAAGGTCGGAAAGTCCCCCTTGCAACAAGATCGTCGTGCTGTATCCGATAATTGAATTCACTCCTGTCGCCTGATTGCACGCGAGAATCACGCAGGCGAGAACGAATGGGATAACGTATTTTCGGCTCAGCAACGGTTCCTCAAAAGCGCTTTTGATCGACGTTTTGGTTTCGCCTTCGCTCGTGGCCGCCCCGGCCATCTCGCGGAGCTCCAACTCAGCTTCATCGGGCGCACGCGAGCGAAGGAGCGCTGCCCGCGCATCCGCGTGACGCGCGCGCCGGAAAAGCCAGCGCGGAGATTCAGCGACGAGAAAACTTCCAATCACAAACAGAACTCCCGGCGGCAGAGATACCCAGAAAATTCGGCGCCACGCTTGTTCTTTATAGGCCAGCAGGGCAGCGGCGTCCGCAAGCTTCGCCACGTCATCGACGCGAAAACTGTAGTAGGCCCCAATCACTGCAGCGGCCACGATTCCTAGCGTCAGTAGCCATTGAAATATTCCCGTGCCTTTGCCGCGGTCCGTCGCGGTTAAACACTCCGCGAGATAAAGCGGGACAACGACACCGATGAAACCAGCGCTGACTCCCTGCAAAAGGCGCCCGAGGACGAGGGCTTCAAAGCCGTGGGACAACGCGATCGTGGGAATACTCGCAACGAACAAGCATCCGCTGATTGCCATCAGCGTGCGCCGGCCCAGCAGGTCCGCCAACCATCCGGCGAACAGTGTTGAAAACACGCTGCCCAAAAGCACCGCAGCAACAATGGACGACAACTGCGCCTGTGTGAAACCCGACGTCGCTTCGAGATAAGGGAGCGCACTTGCGATGATGCCGATGTCGACGCCATAGAGCAGTCCACCCAATCCCGACACGAAGAGCAGGAAGCGGTTATAATTTCGCCGGCTCTTCAGCGAAAGATCGAGAGCCTGTACATCATTCATGGGGTAAAATTATCCGCCACCCTAGCCGATTAATGATCCTGAGGAAGAATCGGCGCCGAGCTTTCCCTTGCGGTCGCAGCGGAGAGCAGTCCGCGCAAAGACGGCAAAAAGGGGAATTCTACTGCGGTGGACGTGGGAATCGCCGCTTGATCTAAAATCGCCCGAGCCGGTTGAGCGGTTTCTTGCGCAACGAGGCGACGGTCTCGGATCGCTTTCACGCATTCCAGTCCCACATCGCTGATCGCACGCAGTGCGGCCGCGGTTTGGCGTTGGGCTACGCTCACCCGATCTGTTCCCGAAAAGAAATCGGCGGACCGGCTTCCGGCTTCTTGCCAAACGCGTAGTTGTTTTTCCATGACATCAAGCCGCGCATCGTGATTGGACGATCCATTCTCGAGCCAAGCTTGGAATGTCTCGTTAAAGATACGCGCAGACGTACTGTTGGGGCGCGACCAGTCGGCCAACTGATTGAGCGGCGTGCTCTGAACATGATCGGGCTGCAAACCGCCACGTTGATACTTTTTGACTGGCTCGACGGCGTTCGCGAGGAGGGCGAGCGCTTTGGCCATCGGCGCAGCCACGCCGGGAAAGACAGGCCAATCTCCTTGGCGCAGACCGGCATCCTGGAGTGCGCGATCGATCGCGGGGAGACGCGCATACATGTCAGCCACGTCCCGCACGGCCGCCGGTGACCAGAATCGCTCGGCGATCGCCGCAGTCCGCGGCCAGATGCGGGTGTCGATATTATCCGGGTTAACCCACTCGGCCCACATCGGGGCCTCGCCGCCCAGCACGTGGGCTCGTTGTTCCGCGTTTAATGTGCTGTCCGCCGGTAGCGGATCTGACAGATAGTGATCTCGCGCGGGGAAATTCAAATCGATGTAGTACCCGTTGGCCAAAATTCCGGCGTAGCCTCGCCGCGCTGCTTCCGCGAGTGCGTCGGGACCGCGCCAGGAGTCGATCACACTTTCTGGCGGCAGACCCGGGTTCAAAATCTCGTCCCAGCCGAGCAAACGCTTGCCCTGCCGTCGCAGAATTTCGGATACGCGTTGATTAAAATAATTATGCAACCCCGCGTTGTCTTTCAGCCCGTGCTCGCGAATGAAGGCCTGGATGCGCGGGTTTGCGTTCCATTGCACGCCGTTGTTTTCGTCACCGCCGATATGGAAAAACGCGTCGGGAAACAAGGCGCACATTTCTCCAAAAAAGTCGGATAAAAGGGCGTAGGTTTTCTCATTGGTTGGATCCAAGACCGGATTGAAGACACCCCAATGGCGTTCGATGCGGTAGGGCCCGGGCTGGCTCGCGAGTTCTGGATGCGAAACAACCCAGCTCGTCGCATGGCCGGGCACATCGAATTCGGGCACCACCCGGATACCGCGCTCCGCGGCATAGGCGACGATTTCGGACAATTGTTCCTGTGTGAAATAATTCCCGTCGCTCCCCTTTGCGGTGAGCTCGGGATGAGTCCGGCTTTCGACTCGGAACCCCTGGTCGTCGGTCAAATGAAGATGAAGCACGTTCAGCTTCACGAGCGCCATGCCGTCGAGATTTCGTTTGATCACGGCCATCGGCTGCCAATGTCGCGAGACATCGATCATCAATCCGCGCCAGGGAAAACGCGGACTGTCTTCAATCGCCATCGCCGGCACGACGGCACGGTCGCCTTGCAACATCAGCGCCTGCTGCAGGGTTGCTAAACCGCGCAGTGCTCCGACGGTGGTTTCCGCCGTCAGCACGGCCTGCCCCTGGCTCACCTTCAATTGATAACTCTCGTTATCTCCCAACGCCGGCAGGGCATCGGTGGGGTGCGCGATGGTGATCAACAGTTGGGCCCGCATCGCGTTGGTCAGTGCGACTCGGACGGAGCGTCCCAAGTGACGAGTCCATGCCTGGCCGAGTCGGGCGACAGCCGCTTCCACCCGTGGCTCATCTTTGGACGATAGAGAAAAAGACAGCGTTTCTTGCACGACAATCTCGCCCTGCGCGGTGCCGAGCTGAAGTTGACTCGGCAACGGCATGAGGGCGGGTGACGACGGATGGTCGGCCGCTCTCGCGATTGCAGCGACGGCCATTCCGACGGCGATGCCCGCACCGAGCTGTTTAAAGAGGTAAACGGTCGACGAATTCTTCAGGGGCATAACGTTTGAAAGCTTCCATGGCTTCGTACTCGGCCAAGCCAAGCGCGTGATAAGTCTCGGCCAGGCGGCGGCTGCGATCTTCTGTCCGCTGCCAAAAATCTCGCCGATCAAGGCCAAGGAAAAGCGCTTGGTCCTTTTGCGTTTCATGACAAAAGATCGCCCGGCGTCGTCGCAACACTTCCTGCGGACTCAACGGAACGGCGAGATCGATCTCATCGGCACGCCAGTCGGCCCAGGCGCCGCGATAAAGAAACAGCTCCATTTCGCCGAACCAGTCTGCCTCTCGCGCCTGTGCGAGCGCATCGCGCAAGGCGCGCAAGCAAAGGCGGCGCGTGCCATGAGGGTCGTTCAGATCGCCCGCGGCGAAAATCAGATGCGGTCGCACCTGATCGAGCAGCGTAGCAACCCGACCGACGTCGGTATCCGTTATTTGGCGACGACGACCCGTGACTTGATAAAACGGCAAGTCCAGGAAGTGGAGTTTCGTCAAAGGGACGCCGCAGACGCGGGCCGCGCTCATCGCTTCGTTGCGACGAATCAGCCCTTTCCAGAGAGCGATCTCCGGGTGTGACGGAAGTGGTTTCTCGTGTTCGAACGCCGTGCAATACTCGGTGGCCAATCTCGATTGATCAGAAGCTGCGTTCGCCTCACGCGTGAAGCGCAATGCGCGCCAGAGCGACTCGTCAGAAACACCGGTCGCTCCCGACACCTGACAGGCGACGTGCACGTCGTGGCCATGCTCCACGAGCCGGCAAACCGTGCCCCCCATCGAAATGACGTTGTCATCTGGATGGGGCGAAAAAACCAGTATTCGCTTTGGAAATACATGCGCCGACTTCGCCGTCAGCGGCCGTGCCGGGGCGTCACCGGGACGCGTTTTTAGCGGATCTCGTCCACCGGGCCAGCCAGTGATCGTATGCTGCAGTTGATAAAAGCCCGCCAGATTGGCCTCGTAGGCGGACCCATGGGCACGGATGAGGTCTTGCAGGCCGCCGTCATTGTAATCGTCGTCGGTCAGCTTCAAGATCGCCTTCTTCTTCCGCTGAGAGAGCCA
>Ga0207702_10005952_pt1 | contig 10592 bp, 8 predicted proteins | sample KBSCornC62_FD_184302 | JGI IMG/M metagenome (GOLD analysis project Ga0207702, IMG submission 184302) | Corn rhizosphere microbial communities from Kellogg Biological Station, Michigan, USA - KBS Corn C6-2 (SPAdes) (version 2) | ecosystem: Host-associated > Plants > Roots > Rhizosphere > Soil ...
GGGGCAACGATCTAGCGCCGCCACTTGGTGGAGCACGCGCCATGTCGGGAACCCTTGGGCGTCACGATCTGCCTCGATACACTCAGGGCATGATCGTAAGCGACGAGATGACAGTTGGAATCGGCGCCCGGGTCCGAATGCGCGATCGCTTACGATTCCCCGCCGACCTTGCTTCGCAATGTAATCTGAGACGGCCGCTTCCGTTGCGGCGCGAGCGTATACACCGAACAGCGTGTGACGGAACAGAATGTCGCGAACGGATACATTTCCACCAAAGATGCGTGTAGGCATTTTCCGCAGGTCGCAGGCATAAAAGTTCAACCCGCCATTGGTTTGACTCCCAACGATGTCGAGAACAGCACGACTTCGCGATGAGCGTTCGCAAAAGTGTCGCCTCATGACGATGAGGTTAAAGATCATGTCCCCGTGCCGAAGCAACGGCAGGTAACCAACATTCCACGGGGCGGGAGGTTGCGACATTCTTCAGAAACCACTGGTAGTAGTGCGCACAATCTTTTCCGCCAGGTACCTGCACGCCCAAAGCCCGCACGTGCGCGGGCGGCTGCTTGTATGGGGCCTTGGCAGGGCTACTCTGGACGTGGACCAACTGAACATTGGCCTACTCTTTGCCTCAGCCTGCGTTCGCATCGAGCCCGGCCAAAATGTTGATGATGCGTTCAACGCGTAAATCGCCTGGCCGCGCCGATTTCCGCAGCTGCTCATCCCGTTTTTTTGCCGCGTCCCCTTTTTTCTTGTCTTGCTGTAGCCTCTTACGAAGCTCGGTTGCCGCATCGGCAGAGGACGCGCTCAAGGGCGTCGCCCCATCGACTGGGTCGCTGGTGTCCGCTGTCGTTGCACCGGTATCGCCGGGCCCGTAACGCTCCAAGTCGTCGTACGCCAAATCGTCTGGCTTATCTGCCTCAAGCCAAGTCGCCATTTTCAAGAGATCGGAAATCTCTGGGACACGAGCGGCTTCGTCGAGGTCGGCTATCGTGAGTTCCGCTGTAACTCTGCATCGCCGGAGTGCGATGCGCTGCGCTTCGACCCATAGACGCACGAAGATGCCAGGGACGCCTCCGCTCCTAACGCGGGACGTGGCCACAATCTCGCTTTCATTGGCAACGCGTTCGCACAGGCGGAATCGCATGATTCCAAACGCGAGCTCTTTGAACCACCATGCATTGGAATCAGATGCGGCTCGACGCAATCTGAAATGACCGATGTCGGCGAACCTTCGTGACAACTGTGCTTTGCGTTCCAGCGCCTCAAAGGCACGGGGGTGCCCACACAGGAAGGTAGGGATGCCCAAGTTCAACAGGGCCAGGAAAAAGGTCGCCAACTCACGGAACCAAGTGCTTTGATCGAATGTTTCCGGTTGCGCTTCATCAAGTACAAGCATTCCGACCCGATGAACCGAAAGTACCTTCATGACGAAAAGCAGGGCTGCGTCCAGATTGCGAAGCCGCAGGCATGCAGTGACATAGTTGGTGCCAATCAAAGCGTCTATTGCAGCGAGGACTCGGATAACAAGAGCACCTCTCGTTCCGTTGGAAGGGAAGTCCACATAGAGATAAGGAATTTGCGTCAGGGTAGACCATCCGCACGCTTCCGACCTTGGGTGCTTCAGAACCTGACGGCTTGCGATGGTGCACAGAGTACGTTTGAGCAGCGAAGACTTTCCGGAACCTGTCCACCCGTCCAAGATGCCACCTACTGCAGGATTGGTCAGTGATGGCAGAATCTCGACGTTGTCTTTGCTCAGCATGTACAGCTGATTGATGCGCCACTGTTCCGATGGGGTACGAGGGTCGCGGCGCTCAAGTCCGTCTCTGATCGCGCATTCGACTCGCGTGGCTAAGTTAATTCCAAAGGTCGTAGGGAAGAAGTGATCCTTAAACTTTTCAAGGAAAGGCTCTCGGTCGGCGGGGGCGACGGTTCTCCATGGTATGCGGTCGAGTGGTTCGCAAAGGAGTGCCGCTGGCATGCGCGAATACGGAATGAAGGGTGAAAGTCCGTCAAGAAGGGGGTTCGTCGCGGGGAGTTCGACGTCGCTATCCACTCAGGGTGCCCCCGAATTCTTGAGCGATGCGAGAAAGGCATTCATGAGGTCGCTCGACGAATTGTCGAGAGTGGGGGCTGAAGACGATTCCGGCGCAAGCATGGGTGAAACGTTTGCGGTTGCCTTTTTGGTACCACCGGCGTCCACAGCCTTTTGCTCATCCGCGGCGTGCTTTCGCATGTTTGTCCGTTGGGCTCGCTTGCTAGGCGGGTGAGCCGCTGACTTGTTCTGGTTCACCTGCTCACGGCGGGCATTGGCCGTCGTCTCTTGCTGGTGCAGGGTCATCTCCATGGAGGATTGTTCGACTCCCTGCTGATGCGAGTCGCGGTATACCGATTCGGTATCCATGTGGCTCACAAGGTCAGCAAGGGTTCCCTGCCTGATGAGGAGATCGTCGGAGGCGACATTTGAGAGCCGAATCAGGCTATGAGACGACGGAAGCCAGATTTCTCCTAGCGCCTCCGCATCAGCGCGCACGGTGATTGGTTCCGATTTGCGTGTAGTGTTCGCTCGAATGAAGCGGTCATCTTGACGCAACTCGTCAGAGAAGAATCGGAGCCCAGGGATGTTTCGCCTCCCATCGGCGGTCTTAAGAATGATCCCGTTGTACTGCATGGATGCTTTGCACTCGGGGAGTGTCAGCGCACGCAATTGACCAAGGTCGACTGCGATATCGGCACGCTGACCGTGGTCACGCACCCATTTGAGGATGTTGATCCGCGTCGGGCGAATGCGCTCGACCAGCATCTGCGTGGGGGCCAGCTTGGGAACTTCGGTGTTGTTGTAGTTGATGATGTAAAGGAGCAGTTCACGCATGTATTCGAAATAATTCCAGCATGCTGTTTCCGCGGCGTGTGGTACGCCACGCTGCCTGGGTTTGCCTTTCGTGCTGCCTGGCAGTTTGTGATCGAAACCCTTGTGATCAGCATGGTGCCTGGACTCGACGTCACCTTTGCCTGCGCCGAAGTATGTTTTTGCATACTCGACTCCGAATCCGATAATTCGTTCTGCATCCGAGATCTTTGCCCCGCGCATCTCACCGTTGTCTGCAAGGTTCAGACGGCACACGATTCCTGGCCATTCGCCTGGTGCGAGAGGAATACCGAAGCGCCCACATATTTGGCTTTTGTCGCGCGCACCGCACAGGATGGTCTGCAGCGCTGTGGTTTGACTCGGCGGGTTCCAGCCGCAGTAAAAGCCGATGCACGCGGTCGAACGAACCTCGATCAGTAACGACCGTGTCATGGGTGGCAGTTTGACGGAACGGTTGTACATCGAGACCAGGTACACGTCGGTGCTGGTTGCATCGAACATCGCGCACTGACCTATCGCTGCAGCAAGATCTTGCGTCGAGCCGCCGTGGTGGGCGGGTATCTTCTTATCGGCAACAATTTTCGGGTGTGCGCTGACTTGAATTTTCTCCGTAAGCAGCGCTCCCCAATAGCGGAACTGTTGTTTGGTTGGCCTCAGGTGCCCGGGCCACAAAGCGGGTGCGGTTGCTTTGCTTTGCGCGCTGGGTGGATCGGAATAGAACGCGGCGCACAGGATGTTGTAGGCGTCGGTGCGTGTGCATGTCGCCCCGATGAGCCCGTACGCGGTGGCCATGCGCGCTTTGTCGTCTTCAGTAGGAATGAACCCGGGAGTAGGTTGGTACCCACGTTTGAAGGCGCTTGGCTGGCGGCCAATTCGTTTCGTGCTAGTGCATCGCTGCTTTCCATGCCCCCCGCATTTGTCAATAGCGGGAATCAGTCCATTCAAGGTCGAACCGTGTGCGAGGTAAAGATGGACAAGGCGGTAAACGGTTGGGAGGGTGCATTTCGCAGCGTCGGCACACTCGAGAACTTGGGGACGCAGCGAAGGCGTGTGGACCAGGGTCTCAATCGGTACGCCCGAGACGATCGGCGCAATGACGTTCCAAGCAGCGTCGCGTAAATCGATGCGCTTTTGTCGCCTGGCACGCTCCACTGGATCGCCGGTCTCGGTGAGGTACGCCTCATCCGTCATTGCCCAGTAGCCGGGGGCGATGAAGGCTTCTTGTTTTAGATGTCCTGCTTTCAGTGCGGTCGTGACTGCTCGCGCTGAAAGTAGTCGTGGGCCACGAACGTAGCCCATCCGATGCCCGTACTCGTCGATGCGCGGGAGCTCAATGCACCACAACTCGTCTGTGGTCAAGTCAAAGGTAAGTATTCGGTGTGGGCACTCCAACACTTCCTTCGACAGCGCAGGGACGAGTATCGCGTTGCGCTCGATCAGCATAGCGCTGGACCCAAAAGTCGCAACCGCAGCTCGTCGCGAATTCGGCGCCCGCCAGGTGGTAACGGAGATGCCATCGAGATGGGTGTCGAGAGGTCGACATCCACGTCTTGGCGCCACATTGCCAAGTGGGTCGCAAAATCGATTTGGTGCCTGTTCCAGCCTAGGCGCTTCCCGGCAATTTCAGCCACGGCATGGGCTGGAGTTGACCATACGTGTTGATTCAGGTGCTGGACGAAGCCTTGGTAGGCCTTGGACCTAATTAGCCAGTCGATCTGGTGGCGTTGCGCCAGCGGCGCCAGCCACTCGAGCTGGCGAACAAGAACACGCGGCAGCTGCTCAGGATGGATAAGCAGATGCGGAACATTGACGCAAATGCAATAGCGTCGATCCAGCTCGAGACGTTCGCGCAAGCGGCTGGAGGGCCTTGCCTGGTTGAATTGCCCTTGCGGCTTGCAGCTGATGCCCAACAGTCGCAATGCACCATCTGATCCTTCCACCGTAACTATGAGGTCGATCGTCAAAACGTGAGAGATGTGCAGGCCTGGGTAGCCGTAGACACGGATGTCGGCGTCGCGCGCCACGGCGTCCATGCCTGGGTGATCAGGCCACGTCTGTTGAGGAGCAATTTCCGCCATCGGATGAGGGTGCGGCCAAGGCCACAGCGGAAATTGCTCCCGCACGTCGATGGCTCCTAACCACCAATACACGTGTGCTAGGTGACGCTCACCGAGCGACATATAGAAGCAGTGCCGATGCGACATGGGCATCGGAACGTAACTCTGGTTGCTGCTGCTCGATGTGCCGCGTTTCGTCGGCAAGATCCACGGGGTGTAGTCATTTCCAGTGCCTATGCCGCGTCCCTGCTGGATCATTGCTTCCAGCTTTGCAAGCGTCATCTTCGGAGAGCGCACACGATTTCCTCCCGGATCCGCCTGGCACAGGCGTGCGCGGCGGAGATGGACACAACGAAGCCCGGTTCGCGTCGAGGCGAACTTGCACTCGGATCAGGGGAGGGGCACAATGGGCTTGCGCAACATGTAGCAAGTCCACGACAAGCCCCGGCGGCCACCGGGGTTTTGTCGTATTTGTACCCACGACACTACGTAGCTGCCGTTACGTCATGGTTGGCCTCCTTGAATGGATAGGTCGATCGCCAGCCTGCGGGCTAGCGCGCTGTGGCTCTTCCCCTTCAATCCCAGGGCCTGAGCGATGCGGTGCGCTTCGCCGCGACGGCCTTTGACGCGGCCAGACAACACCGCATACACATTCTCACGGCGAAAGCCGTGCGCGTCGGCCCAATCCGACACGGTAAGCCCGGCGTCCGCAAAAGCGCCTCGGATCTCAGCGATGGAGTTCTGATTTGGCAGGTAGCTGGCCAACGGTAGCGTTGTCAATTAAAGTAGCACTCATGTTTACCAAAAGCAAAGAAATCTGTTCTTTTGGAAAGAAACTAAAGACGGAGCGGCAACGCCTTGGACTAACTCAAGCGGCGTTTGCCGAGCGCGGGGGTGTCAGCAAGGTGACGCAAGCCGCCTATGAGTCCGACGCAACACGCCCCGACGTTGCGTATCTCTCCAGATTGGCTGACGCAGGAGTCGACATCCTGTGGATCACAACTGGACGACGCGCGTCGCTGGGAATCGACTGGGATCTCATCGATGAACTGCTGGAATTAATCGACGAGTGGGCGTCGGAACGCAAGAAGGCACCGTCCCGGGCGGAGCGCAAAGATTTGTTGCGAGTTCTGTATTCCCAGTTCATCCAGGAAGGGCGAATTGATACGTCCGCCGCGGCCGCAGTGTTTCGGCTCGCAAAGTGACCCATCGTCACTCCAAGACGCGAATGACACCGCAAGAGCGCCAAGCGGCGCGCGATCGATTGCGTGAATTGGACCACCAAAAACCAGAAGGTATCGCCGGCCGAATTCGCCGCGCAGTCTCATACCCGCCGACCGGTGGCAACCCAAAGCGCTATCGCTTCGGCATTGGACTGATTCTGGTCGCGATCTTCGAGTTGGCGCTGGTGGCGGCGTTACCAAGCGACAACAGGCGGTGGCTGTTCATAATTTTCTCATGGATCACCGCTCTTGCGGGTGCTTGGCAAGTTGACAAGGCGAGGAAGCGCTGATCTGTGTAGTGCAAGATCACTCGGCACCTTGCCAGCCCTGCAATAAGGGGTTTGCTTATGGTCACATCGGATGAACTTGACCGGCTGTTTCTGGCGGCCATCAATGACCCCATCCACGAGATCGAGTTTTTCCGGGCGTTTCTGAAAGCAATCGTGTTCGCGCACGGACCGCTAGAGGAAGCGGACATCACGAAACTCCACTTCGTGATGTTCAAAAGTCCGGACGACAAGGAATGGGTAGTCCCAGTCTTCACGGATCGGGCCAAGATCGAGCGCGCTTCGTCGCCAACTGTACGAATTCTGGAGATGACTGGGCGCCAGTTGTTGGAGCTGACTCGAGGCGCAGCGATCATGCTGAACCCCAACGACTGGCAATGCACTCTGTTTAGAGAGGAGATCGCGCAACTCCTCGACCACGGAACGCTGCCACCGGTGCAGCGATTTCAGATCGAACACGATGGAGATGGATGCGTTTATTGCCTCGAAGTTGTACCGCGTGCGATACGGAAGGCTGTGAGGAAGGCCCTTTCAGGTATAGCGAACGTCGAAGTGGCCTACGTAGCGGGATCGCGGTGGAAATCAGGTGAGCCCGACGGAGTCATTGTCGCGGTCGGCGGCACTGCTCTCAGCGGAGAACATGCTGCACGTGTGATCGCAAGCGCGCTCCAGCTGTCTCCGGAACCCATTGATCGCGGCGTGGATGTGACGTATTTCGGTCCCAGTATGTCTAAGCCGCCATGGATCGAGGATCTAAAGGTCCCTGCGATCTACCGCCGAAAACGCTCCAACACTCAGAAGCGCAACCGCCACTTCAACTGATGTAATGCGTCCTGGGGCCGAGATCTACCCAGTCGCGGGCCCCACGGCTCCCCACTCAGCGGAAGCGCGTTCAGTTCCGCACGCGCGTTGCACCAACCAGGGTAATGTTGTGCCAGAAGCTCGAAGAACCGATCGCTGTGTCCGGGTTCGAGAATGTGCAACATGGACGACCACGTACTCGAGCAACGCGCGCGGTTTCTTGACCCGCCGTCGAGCGATGACGTTGTGCGTCACCATCCACCATCGCGAAGGTTAGCCGATTGACGTCGCAGTGACCGAGACGCTCGCGTGAAACGCCGGTGGCTAATCAGCGATCACTATCCCTCGGGAGCGGATGCCGGACGAGCGCGGCTGCGGTCCGGCTGTGGGTGGCCATAGCGTGAACCGGGTTGCGGGTGCTCTGGAAACCGCATCGCAATGAGGTTTTTACGGCCCCTTAGCCGTTAAAAACATAATTATTCGACGTTTGGCGAAATCGGCCAATCTGTTAAAAACATATTTGCACGTTAAAAACTAAATTAGCTCTTACCACGATTACGTTTCGGGTTTGTAGCGCTACTCGACCGTCACCGATTTGGCGAGGTTGCGCGGCTGGTCCACGTCGGTGCCCCTCAGCACCGCGACGTGGTAGGCCAGAAGTTGCAGCGGCACCGTAAGTACCGCGGGCGCGATGAAGTTGCCGCCGGAATCCACCTTCATCAGGTGTCCGCGATCGCTGTGCAGGGTGACATCCGCTTCGTCATCGGCGAACACGTACAACTGTCCGCCGCGCGCGCGCACTTCCTCGAGATTGGATTTCAGTTTTTCCAGCAACTGGTTGTTGGGCGCGACCGCGATCACCGGCATGTCCTCGTCCACCAGCGCCAGCGGACCGTGCTTCAGTTCGCCCGCGGGATAAGCCTCGGCGTGGATGTAGGAAATCTCCTTCAGCTTCAGCGCGCCTTCCATTGCCACCGGATAGTGCGCGCCGCGGCCGAGGAACAGGGCGTGATGCTTGTCGACGAACGACTCGGCCAATTCCGCGATCGCGGGCGCCAGCTTCAATGCATCTTCGAGATGGCGCGGCAGGCTGGCAAGCTCACCCACCAACTGCGCGAGCCTTTGGGTGTCGATGCCGCGCAGACGCGCGAGCTCCAGCACCAGCAGCGCCAGCGCGGCCAGTTGCGTCGTGAATGCCTTGGTCGAAGCCACGCCGATTTCGGGACCGGCGCGGGTCATCAAGGTGAGGTCGGATTCACGCACCAGGCTCGATTCCGGCACGTTGCAGATCGCGAACGAACCGAGGTAGCCGCGCTCCCGGCCGTCGCGCAATGCGGCCAACGTGTCGGCGGTTTCGCCCGATTGCGAAATCGCGAGGAACAAGGTGTCGGGCATCACCACCACGTTGCGGTAGCGGTATTCGCTGGCCACCTCGACGCTGCACGGGATGCCGGCGATGCCTTCCAGCCAGTAACGCGCGACCATGCCGGCGTGGTAGCTGGTGCCGCAGGCGACGATGTGCACGTGGCGCACGCGCTTCAACAGTTCGTCCGCATCCACGCCGAAGATGTTCGGCAGGATGTGGTTGTCGGCGAGGCGGCCTTCCAGGGTGTTGGCGACTGCACCGGGCTGCTCGAAGATTTCCTTCAGCATGTAATGCCGGAACTGGCCGCGCTCGACGGCATCCATCGACAGGTCGCTCTCGCGCACCTTGCGAGTCGCGACGCTGCCATCGGCGGCTTCGATCGCGAGTCCGTCCGGCGTGATCTCCACCACGTCGCCTTCTTCCAGATACACGATGCGGTTGGTGACCTGGATCAGCGCCTGCACGTCGGAACCCAGGAAGTGTTCGCCGATGCCAACGCCCACGCATAGCGGACTGCCGCGGCGCGCGCCGACCACATGGCCGGGATGGTCGCGGTGCAGCACCGCGATCGCGTACGCGCCACGCAGGCGCCGCGTGGCGTCACTGACCGCTTCGCGCAGCGACTTGCCTTCGGCCACCAGCTTGTGCACCAGGTGCGCGATGACCTCGGTATCGGTGTCCGAGGTGAACGCGTAACCGGCCTTCTGCAACTCGGCGCGGAGTTCCGCATGGTTCTCGATGATGCCGTTGTGCACCACCGCCACCGTGTCGCGCGACACGTGCGGATGGGCATTGGCCTCGTTGGGAACGCCATGGGTAGCCCAGCGGGTGTGCGCGATGCCGGTGCGGCCGTGCAGGGGCGATGCGCGCCACAACGTGTCGAGTTCCGCGACCTTCCCGGGCGCCCGCAAGCGCGAAAGCCGGCCATCGTCCAGCACCGCCAGTCCCGCCGAGTCATAGCCGCGATATTCGAGGGCATGCAGGCCCGCCAGCAGGATGGGCACCACATCGCGCTGGGTGCAGGCGGCGACGATTCCGCACATGGGGCTTGGAGCTCCGGGTCAAAAACGCAACGATACAGGGATTTTGCGGGCGGAATCGGGGGCCTTTTCCAGCCTCCGGCACGTTTCGTGCAGGGGGTTCCCGGCTTGGCTCAAAACTTTGAACAGGGTCTCATTTCGTAGTATAAAGGCCGTCCGCTTGCCGATCGGAGTGGTCGGTGCAGAGGCCCAATGGATGGGGGTAGCGACATGTTCAGATTGTTGCGGCAACGGGCGCTCAAGTGGCAGCTCCTGTTGGTGATAGTCGAATTTGCCCTGCTGGCGGGCTGCGTGTATGCAGCGGTGTTGCTGCGCTACTGGGGCGACCACGATACCCAGCTTGCCTTCGGGCGCGCCCTGCATTGGCGCGCACTGCTGGTCGCCGGCGTGCTGGTCTTCGCGATGGCGGCGCTGGGCCTGTACCAGGTGCACCTGCGGGCCGGACTGCTGGGTCGGTTGAGCCGACAAGGCGTGGCATTCCTGCTGGGCTGGGTCGCGCTGACCGTGCTCTATTACGTCATCCCCGCAACCTATCTGGGCCGCGGCGTGCTCGGCATCGCACTGATGCTGGGCTACCTGGTGGTGGCGCTGTGGCGCATGAGCTTCCTCGGCTTCGTGGACGCCGACCTGTTCAAGCGTCGCGTGGTGATGCTCGGCGCCGGTGAACGCGCCGCGGAAGTCGTCCGCAAGATGCGTCGCAAGACCGACCAGCGCGGTTTCAAGATCCTGGGTTACGTGCCGATCGGCGATGATCCGGTGGCGGTGCCCGCGACATCCCTGTTGCACCCGGCCAAATGCCTGTACCAGTGGACCCAGCGGATGGGGGTGGACGAAATCGTGGTCGGTCCCGATGACCGCCGCGGCACCTTGCCGGTGGATGCGCTGCTGGAATGCAAGCAGCGCGGCATGGCGGTGACGGAACTCGCGGAGTTCTTCGAACGCGAAG